>Ga0302270_10004090_pt1 | contig 13709 bp, 10 predicted proteins | sample III_Bog_E2_3_FD_198773 | JGI IMG/M metagenome (GOLD analysis project Ga0302270, IMG submission 198773) | Peat permafrost microbial communities from Stordalen Mire near Abisko, Sweden - III_Bog_E2_3 | ecosystem: Environmental > Terrestrial > Soil > Wetlands > Peat | place: Sweden: Abisko... | reverse complement strand
TTGGCTTGAGAGCTTCATCGGAGGGCAGCGTGGCAGCCAGTCCCCACTGCCGGCATCGGATCAGGTCCATGCCCGGGTGCTCGGCGGGAAATCCCTTGGGCGGACGGATGAGCGCATTGCCTTCAAATTCCGAAAAGGTCTTGCGGACGGCGGGTTTTTGGAGGAGCTTCCGGAATTCGGCGTGGTGATCGAGCAGCCAATGGCGAATGGCCGCGAGCTGGTCCTTCTCCGGCATGTAAGCTCCGGCGGCGACGATGACTTCCTTGGGGCTGACGTGGAAGTAGAAGCCGGCGCCCGAGGTTTTCTCGAGGCCCTGATGCGACCACCATGCAGCTACATGGGTTTTGTAGGGCAGCTTGTTGGCGCTGAAGCGCGTGTCGCGATAGATGCGGAACAGGCACTTCTCCGGCGGTCGCACAAAGCTGGGCTCAAAGTCCATCATCGCGTCAGTCACCTTGCGGATGATCGCGAGCATGGGCTCTTTGAGCTCAGCTTCCCAGACGGCCTTGCGCGGCGTGAACCATGCGCGATCGTTGTTGCGGGCCAGGGTACGGAGGAAGGCAATGCCTTCAGGGCGAAGATGAGCCGACGCGGGAGCGGGAACGGATTTCGGAGTGCGAGCCATGCTGCTGGAAGGTTAGCAAAGATCGCCAGTGCAAGTATTCGAAAGGCTGCGGAAAACCTCGCTCACGCGGCATGGTAAGAATCTCAGTATGAAGATTTGGTTCATTACAGGCGCAAGTCGAGGCTTAGGCGCTGCGTTTGCACGGGCTGCGCTCGAGTCTGGCGATTGCGTGGTTGCTACCAGCCGAAGAGCGGACGACGTAACCAAGGCGCTTGGAACGCACGAAGGTCTGCTGGCCTTCACATTGGATGTGACAAAACGCCAGGACTCCGAACGAGCCGTGGACGCAGCGCTCAAGCGTTTCGGACGACTCGACGTCCTGGTCAACAACGCAGGTTACGGCGTGGCTGGCGCGCTCGAAGAATGCAGTACGGAAGAAACACTGGCCCAGTTTCAGACCAATGTATTTGGCCTTCTCGATGTGACAAAAGCGGTTCTCCCCGTCATGCGCGCTCAACGCAGCGGACACATTGTCAACATCAGTTCTGTTGGCGGCTTTTTCGCCGGTGCCGGAGTGTCTGCATACTGCGCCACCAAGTTTGCCGTGGAAGGATTCAGCGAGGCACTGGCCAAGGAAGTGGCTCCGCTTGGCATACACGTAACGATTGTTGAGCCGGGGTACTTCCGCACCGATTTGTTGGCCGATTATGCACTCAAGTTTGCAATGAGAGAGATCGAGGATTACGCCGCGACATCCGGCGCCGTCCGCAAAGCTATTCCCGCGATGCATGGCAAGCAGCCGGGCGATCCGCGCAAGCTCGCGTTGGCCCTGGTGCGCCTGGTCGGCGAAAGCAAGCCTCCTCTGCGCTTTCTGGCGGGTGGCGATGCCGTACAGGTTCGCGAGCAAACGCTGAACGCATTGCGCGAGGAACTTGAAGAATGGCGAGAACTCTCGACCTCATTAGCCTACGAAGAATAGAGAGAGCTACTGAGTGCTCAACCTGAATGGGGAATGGGTTCTCTTCGGAGACGATGGAGACGATTAGCGGGAAGCTCGAAGCTGCTCTCAGCGGATCACCTTGAGCGCGCCACGGAAAAGCCCGTCGAAGTCGCCGGCGAGCTCCTTTTCTTTGGCGATGGCCTGTTCGATGGCTCTCTCGGCGGCGGGGCGCTGATAGCCCAGATTGACGAGAGCCGAGAGCACGTCGTCTACTGCGGCGCCCTGCACGGTTTGCTGCACAGGCGCAACGGCAAAATCGTCCAGCTTGTCTTTGAGCTCGACCACAAGCCGCTCGGCCAGCTTTTTGCCGACGCCGGGAATCCGCGTCAGCTGCGCGTGGTCCTGCGCGCGGATGGCCTGCACGGTGTGCTCGGGAGAGAGCCCGCTGAGCATCTTGATGGCAAGTTTGGGGCCGACGCCGGAGACCGTGATGAGCCGCTCGAATAGACGTTTCTCTTCGCGGTCAAGAAAGCCGAACAGGGCAATCTGGTCGTCGCTCACCTGGGTGTGAATGTGCAGCGCCGCCTCAGCACCTACTGAAGGCAATGCCGTAAAGGTGGGCACGGAGATGGCGACATCGTAACCGACGCCGGCAGCCTCCACGATGGCCTGGCCGGGCTGCTTGAAGATGAGCTTGCCGCGCAAGTGAGCGATCATTTCGACCTATTGTAGAATCCCCAGCCTCTTTGCCACGCGCTCGAAGACTTCCAGTGCGCGATCCAGCTGGGCCTTGGTGTGCTCGCTGGTGAGTATGGCGCGGATTCTGGCCTTGCCCTCGGGAACAGTAGGGAAGGCGATGCCGGTTGCCATCACGCCTTCATCAAACAGCGCGCGCGAGTACTCCATGGCTGCGCGGCCATCGCCCACAATGATGGGCGTGATGGGCGTTTCGGTGGCCGGTGTGTTGACGCCGCCGATGTTGAAGCCGACGCGTTTGAGCTCGCCCTGGAAGTAGCGCGTGTTCGACCAAAGGCGCAGAATGCGCTCCGGTTCCTTCTCCAGAATGTCGAAAGCAGCGATGCAGGTGGCCGCAACCGAAGGCGGGTGCGACGTGGAGAAGAGAAACGGACGGGCGCGGTGGTAGAGATAATCGATGAGGTCGCGGCTGCCGCAGACGTAGCCGCCCAGCGCGCCGATGGCCTTGGAGAGCGTGCCGACCTGCACATCCACCAGGCCGTGCATGCCGAAGTGGTCAACCGATCCGCGGCCGTTGCGGCCAAGCACGCCGGAGGCGTGGGCGTCATCCACCATCATGATGGCGCCGTATTTTTCTGCCAACGGAGCCAGCTTGTCCACCGGCCCGATGTCGCCGTCCATGGAGAAGACGCCGTCGGTGATCACAAGTTTGTGGCCGGGCTCATTCGAAAGCGACTGCAACAGCTCCTCGCAGTGGGCGGCGTCCTTGTGGCGGAAGACTTTGATGGTGGCGCGGGACAGGCGGGCACCGTCAATGATGCTGGCGTGGTTGAGCTCGTCAGAGAGGATAAAGTCCTCTTTGCCCAGGATGGCGCTCACCGTCCCGGCGTTGGCGGCAAAACCGCTCTGGAAGACCACGCAGGCCTCGACATTCTTGAAGCTGGCGATCTTCTCCTCGAGCTCCATGTGGATGCGCATGGTGCCGGCAATGGTGCGCACGGCGCCTGAGCCCACGCCGAAAGCACGCGTAGCCGCCAGAGAGGCCTCGATCAGCTTGGCATGGTTGGCCAGACCCAGGTAGTTGTTGCTGGCCAGGTTCACCACCTCGCGGCCGTCGTAGTGGCATACCGGGGCCTGCTGGTCGTCGAGAACGCGGAGCTTGAAATAGGTGCCCTTGGCGCGCAATTCATTCAGGGTTCGGGTCAGGTGGGCGAGCTGGGGGCGAGGAGTGGCCTCGGTCATGGCTATGTACCTCAAAGAAGAAGCATAACTCTCAAACCAGCAGTGCGCCTCAAAAGAGCGTCATGTCGGGCTGGACTCTCTATTCCGGGTGGATTGCGTCAAAGGAATGCGGCCGTCGGAGCCCGGGAAGTGCCGCAGAGATGGAAGGTTGCGGGCAAAATCGAGGGTCGGCCCATGGCCCCAGCGCCCCCGGGCCGGATACAATCAATAAGGTCCTGCGTTCGCCGCGGCGGACAACAGGGGATACGCGATTTTTCATGAAATTTGGAGCAGGTGCACGTGAGAGGCATGAACCGCCGCAGTCTGCGGCTTAGTTTGGTTGCAGGACTGGGAATGGCGCTTACGTTTGCGGCAGGCACGCGCGGCCTGGCGCAAAGCGCAACAAGTGGCATTTCGACTGAGGCTTCGCTGGCCGTAACCCAAAGCGAGCAGGGCGGGCAAACCAGGGCCGTTGCGCAGGTGAGCGTAACCGGGGCGGATGGAATGCCGGCTACGGGCTCCATTGCAATTCTCGAAGGCAGCAAGGAACTGGCCGGCGTGGTGCTGAACGCGACGGGCCAGGCGACCAGCCAGTTGACCCTGCCCGGCGGCGTGCACAACCTGCGTGCCGTTTATAGTGGCGATGCGACGCATGGGGCTTCCTCTTCATTGCTCTCGACCGTGCAGGTGGGAACGAGCACAACGCCCAGCTTTACGCTGTCGCTGGCACCGGTTGCGCCTTCGGCGCTTCCGCTGGTTTTGACGGCGGGCGATGCGGGGACGATCAACGTTACGATAGTCCCGGTGAATCCTACCGCTCTTTCGGCGCCGATGTTTGTGACGCTTTCCTGTTCAGGGCTGCCCAACCAGGCTTCGTGCATATTCAGCCCGAGTAGTATTGAGATTCTGCCCACATCGCCGACCAGCTGCGCGTCCGGCTCGCCCGCAAGTGCGTGCCCACCGGTCAGCTCGTTGGTGGTGCAGACACAGGCTGCGGGCACGGTTACCAGGCTCAACCCGGATGCGCTGCACACCAAGGGGAGCCAACCGATCGCCTGGGCGCTTCTTCTGCCGGGTGCGCTGGGGCTGGGCGGATTGGCCTGGGGAGCGCGCCGCCGCGCATGGCTTTGCCGGTTGTCGCTGCTGGCACTGGTGGCGCTGGTCACCATGCTTGGCACCACAGCCTGCAATCCGCGCTATTACTACTTTAACCACGGTCCGCCCAACAATCTGCCCACGCCTTCAGGCACCTACACGGTCACAGTGACCGGGCAATCGAGCAACGGCATTACCGCTATCACCCAAAACACGACCATGGTCTTGACGGTGCAATAGTCCGAGGCAGCCCAACATCTGCATGAGCCGCCGGCATTCCCTTCCCGCGGAAGTGTACGCACTGGTGGATCGCACACCGGGCACGGTCTTGCTGGAGTGCTGCAAAACAAACAATCCTGAGTTGAGTGCGGAATCCTGTTCGAGGATCTTCGTTGACCCGGTGCGCCTCTTCGCTCCAACCAACGCGGCCGAACTGGCTGGGATGTTTGCCGGGATTGAAGACGCGGTCGCTGCCGGGCAGTTTGCGGCCGGGCTTTTCACCTACGAGTGCGGCGCCTGTTTCGAGCCCAAGGCTGCGATGCGGGAAAGCGGGAATCCCACGTCTCGTACACTGGCGTGGTTCGGAGTCTACGACCGTTGTTACCGATTCGACCATGCGACGGGGACCTTTCCTGACGGCGAGCCGCCTGCGCTGGCACAATTCCACACCGAGAACGGCAGTCCTGACCGGCATCGCGACGAAACCGACGCGCAAGCCAGCCTCAGCCTCAGTCGTGACGGGTACGCCCAACGGATCAGCCTGATTCACGAGTGGATTCGCGCTGGAGATGTGTATCAGCTCAACTACACCATGCCCTACACCGTGCGCGTGCGAGGGAGCATCGCAGGTTTGTACGAGCGTCTGGCCGCGCGCCAGCCCGTGGACTACGCCGCATTCCTGCATGGGCAGGCGGGGCGGCGGATTCTCTCGTTTTCACCGGAGATGTTCTTTCGTGTGGAGCAGGACGGCGCCAGCCGGCGCATCGTCACACAGCCGATGAAGGGCACTGCAGCCCGCGGGCGTACGACGCGCGAAGACCGCGAGCGTGCCGAGTGGCTGCAGAACGACGCCAAGAATCGTAGCGAGAATGTGATGATCGTCGATCTCCTGCGGAATGACCTGGGACGCATTGCGACCTTCGGCAGCGTACGCGCGGAGAACCTGTTCACGGTGGAGCGCTATCCCACTCTCTGGCAGATGACGTCGACGGTGACCGCGGAATTGCGGCCGGAGATTGGCTTTTACGATATCTTTCGCGCACTGTTTCCGTGTGGCTCAATCACCGGCGCGCCGAAGGTCCGCGCGATGCAACTGATCGGCGAGCTTGAAGAGCAGCCGCGGGGCGTCTACACGGGGGCGATCGGATTCTTCTCGAGAGAACGGACCGTGTTCAACGTTGCCATTCGCACGCTGGAGCTCGAAAACGACTCCGGCACGATGGGTGTCGGCAGCGGGATCGTCATCGACTCCGATGCGGCCCAGGAGTACGACGAGTGCATGCTGAAGGCGGAGTTTGTCACCGGCTCCCGGCATCGTGGATCGGGAGGGAGATCACCGGATCGGTTTCTTTTGATTGAAACCATGCTTTGGGATAACGGCTTCCCTCTGCTGGAGCTGCATCTGGACCGGTTGACGGATTCGGCTGACTACTTTGGGATCGAGTGCGACCGCGCGGCGGTAAAAGCTGCGATCGCAGAGTATGCGCTGCGATTCACCGATGGGGCACGGCGCAAGGTGCGGCTCCTAATGCACAGCCAAGGAGGGGGCGATGGATGGGATGGTACTGGACCGCACATCGCAGACGAGATTCTTTCTCGGGTTGCGGACAGGGTGACCTGTGGCCGGGTAAGCATTTCACCGCACCGCACCGATCCCGCTGACGGCTGGCTCTACCACAAGACTACGCAGCGGCCGTTGTACGCGCTGGCCTATCAGTCAGCGGCGGAGGCAGGTTACGACGACGTGCTTTTTCTGAATTTGCGCGGCGAAGTGACCGAGGGCGCCATCAGCAATGTCTTCATCGAGAAAAATGGGCGGGGGTTTACGCCTCCTATGGAGTGTGGCCTGCTTGCCGGGGTATACAGGCGTCATCTGCTGGAGACGAGGGACAACGTTGAAGAGAGGGTGCTCACTCTTGATGACCTGCGCGACGCCGATGCGATCTATCTGTGCAACGCGGTGCGCGGGCTGAGGCGTGTGACACTCGACGGGTGATCTGAGCGCGTTGCATCATCCCCTTCAGATCAATCAAGACACAAGCGCCGCCGAGTGATAGAACGTTGAGGGGGGCGGAGAGGCAATGCCAGGCGTGTTGACGAAAACGAGAAAAATCGATTTTTTGGCAGGGATACTGATTGTCGCGGCAATCACCACTGGATCCGCTTGCAACGCGCAGACTGCGGACCAGGCCTGGTTGCGTGCAGGCCAGCAGCGCTCTTTCACTCCGCTCAAGGTAACAACCCTGGGCACCGGCCTGCTTGAACAGTCAGCAGCGACGGAGTTGAAGCGCGACATGGTGGAACTTCCTCCGGTGAGCGCTGGCCCTGCAGTCCTGATGCGCGCGGAACTTGCGGGAGAGGCAGTTCTGGGCACGGCACAAGAGGTGCGCAAGGCTTATCCAAATCTTCAGGTCCCTGGTGATCTCGGACCCGATGGCTACTGGCTCTACTGGAACGGCGCCCCAGCGAACAAGTCGTACGTGGTGGTTGCGGGCGGAGACGAACGTGGCGTTCTCTATGGCGTGTTTGCCTTGCTGCGCTGGCACCCGGCTGGAGTTCAATCCAACTTCCATGACCATCCGCACCGAGAGGCACCCGCCATGCCGATCCGCTGGGTGGACGAATGGGACAATGCAAACGGCACAGTCGAGCGCGGCTACGCCGGCAGGTCAATCTTTTTTGAAGGCGGCCACGTGCGTGAGGACCTGACGGCCGTCAGTGAGTACGCGCGGCTGCTGGCTTCGGTGGGGATTGACGGCTGCAACGTGAATAACGTGAACGGAGCTGCGCCGTTCTTGACGCCGGAGTGGCTGGCCGGAATGAAGCGCATTGCCGATGAGCTGCGCCCGTGGGGTGTGCGGCTCTCGATGAGCGTCGACATCGCGAGTCCGCAGAAGATCGGCGGCCTGGCGACCTTCGATCCCCTCGACCCTGGCGTGAAGGCATGGTGGGCCGCAAAGGTGGACGAAATCTACAACCTGATCCCGGACTTTGCGGGCTTCACCGTGAAGGCGGATTCAGAGGGACAGGCTGGCCCGGCGAGCTACGGCCGCAGTCCCGCCGACGCAGCCAACCTGCTGGCCAACGCGCTCAAACCCCATGGCGGCATCGTGCTCTATCGCGCGTTTGTCTACGACAACCATCTTGATTACAATGATCTGAAAGCCGATCGTGCCCGCGCAGCCTACGACATCTTTCATCCGCTCGACGGCCATTTCGCGGCCAACGTGATTGTGCAGACCAAGGAAGGCCCGATCGACTTTCAGGCACGCGAGCCAGTGTCGCCTCTGTTCGCCGGACTCGAAAAGACCCCGCAGGCAATGGAATTGCAGATCACGCAGGAATATCTCGGGCAGCAACGCCATCTGGTCTATATCGCGCCGATGTGGAAGCAGGTGCTCGACTTTGATCTGCGCGCGCGGAACAAGTCAACGCCGGTGAAGGAGATCATTGAAGGCAGGAGCTTCCACCAACCGCTTGGCGGGATGGTGGGCGTGGCCAGCGTGGGGCGGGATGGCTGGCTTGGCTCGCCTATGGCCATGGCAAATCTGTACGCGTTTGGGCGGCTGGCGTGGAACCCGGATCTGACGCCGGAGCAGATTGCCGACGAGTGGATCCGGCAGTCGGTCGGCGTTGATCCGCTGGTTGTCGCCACCGTGGAGAAGATGCTGATGCAGTCCTGGCCGGCGTACGAACACTACACGGGCCCGCTGGGCACGCAGACGCTGACGGATATTACCGGAAGTCACTATGGCCCGAACGTTGAAGCCAGCGAACGCAACGGCTGGGGTCAGTGGCATCGCGACGACGCGCACGGCATTGGCATGGATCGCACGGTGGCCACGGGCACCGGCTACATCGGCCAGTACCCTCAAGAGATTGCGCGCAAGTACGAGTCGCTCGCAACCACGCCTGACGACCTGCTTCTGTTCTTCCATCATGTGCCGTACACCTACATGCTGCACTCCGGCAAAACGGTCATTCAATACATCTACGACAGCCATTACCAGGGCGCGCATGAGGCGGAGCGGCTCGGCGAGGAATGGAGCACGCTGAAGGGACTCGTCGATGACAGGCTCTTCGACGATTTGCGCGCGCGGCTTGAGTACCAGGCGGGGCACGCCATTGTGTGGCGCGATGCGATCGTGCAGTACTTCCTCAAGCAGAGCGGAATTCCCGATGCTGAAGGGCGCGCCGGACACTATCCCGGGCGGCTTGAAGCCGAAGATGCGAGGCTGACCGGATACAGGGTAATCGCCGTAACGCCGTGGGAGGACGCCTCCGGGGGCAAGGCTATTTCATGCAGCGAGGCAAGGGGCTGCTCGGCCGAGTGGACATGGACGGGCGCACAGGGCCGGTTCGATGCCGCCGTCGAGTACTTCGACCTGCAAGGCGGGGCGGCGAAATTCACGCTGGAAGTGAATGGCGCACCGGCGGCATCCTGGATAGCTGACGCAGCGCTGCCTTCGCGCAGGCCCAATGGCGACAACTCGATGCGCGAAAATATCAGGAATGTGGTTTTGAAGCCCGGCGATGTGCTGCGCGTGGAAGGCACTCCCGATGGACAAGATCCCGCAGCATTGGATTATGTGGAAGTGATGGCCGCGAGTGACCCTAACGGCGTGACGAAATAGACCCCCGAGGACGTTTCGCAGTTGGCACGGCAGATCCTCATCCGCCGCGCCGCTCAAAGAATGCTACTTGCCGCCGACGATCCGCCTGGCACGGGCGTAGGAGCCCATGTTGAAGGTGTTGGGGCAGCCAAGAGCAATCAGCTTCTTCTTTGCTTCTCCGCTGCGCAGGCCGCTCTGGCAATGGAGCAGAAGGACCTGGTTCTTGTCTTTGATGCGGCGTGACCAGCTCGCCTCAATCTCATTCACGGGCAGGTTGACGGCAACCGGGAGGTGGCCGGCAACGAATTCACCCGAGCTGCGCACATCAATCACCAGGGCGCCCTTCTTCAGATAAGCGCGCGCGTCCTTGATCGAGACGAGTCCGGCGTAATTGAAAACAAGAAAGGCCGTCACGAGAACGGCGATGATGAGCAGAGCTGTCCAATTCATGGCCAATAGCTTACTCGGTCCGAGCAAGATCTGGCAGTGAGGGCCTAAACTTTTTCGACCTGTACCAGGGTGGAGTAAAAGGTGGCTCCGGCGCCGATGTCGGTAAGCCGCTCGCTGGTAAGGACGTTCACGTTGGAGCCGCCGGGGTTCAGCTTGGCCCAGTCAAGGCGGGCAGCCACCACGCCGAGTGGCAGACTGGAGTCGAAAAGGACCTCAAGCTGGATTGTCCCGCGGTCGTTGAAGATACGGGCCCGGTCACCGTTTGCCAGGCCGCGGTCCACAGCGTCGGCAGGGTTCATTTCAATGCGCTGGTTCCGGGCTGCCTCCATCTTGCGATGCCCGTCGAGATTGGCAAAGGTGGAATTCATGTAGTTGTCGGCCTTGCGTGCCAGCAACTCGAGCGGATAGCGCTCCGCATCCTTTCCCCAGCGCGACTCGGTTGGCGGCGTAAAGGCAGGAAGCGGATCAAGGCCGGCCGCGGCCAGTGCTTCAGAGTAAAACTCAATCTTGCCTGAAGGCGTAGGCAGTGGGCCTGCCGTATACGGCAGGAAGGGATGCGTCTCCGGGGCTCGATGAAAGCTGAGCGGAATGTGGCCCTGCTCTTCAAGCGCCTCAAAGGTAATGTGTTCCATGCCGGGGTTATTGGAGTGGCCATCCGGGCCAATCGCCAGAGCCTGGCGGATCATGTCCTCCGGCATATCGCGAAAGCAGGGTTCGGCGAAGCCCATGTGCTGCGCCAGTTGGCCAAAGAGCCACACGTTGGAGCGTGCTTCGCCGGGCGGCTCGATCGCCTGCCGGGAAAGCTGCACAAAGTAGTGTCCGTACGCGCCCTGAACGTCAGTGTGCTCAAGGAACGTGGTCGCTGGCAGAATGTAGTCGGCGTAGTCGGTTGTGTCGGTAAAAAACAGCTCGTGGACCACGGTGAAAAGGTCAGGCCGCGCCAACCCTCGACGGACGGCGTTCTGGTTGGGGGCAACAGCGCCGGGATTCGAGTTGTAGACGAAGAGCGCGTGCACGGGCGGCCCGACGGTTTGTTCCCTCGTTCCCTCGTTCCCTTGTTCCCTGTTTCTTCCAAGCTCGGTTAGCGCCTGGCCCAGGGCAGACATGTTGACCAGGCGGGCTGTGCGGCCCAGCGGAGAGGCTTGCTGCAGATCGGGCCGTCGCAGAGCCGCTTCATTCCACGTAAAGCCTCCTGAAGTGGAGAGCACGGCTCCGCCGCCGCGATGCTTCCATGCGCCGGTGATTGCGGGCAGCATGGCAATGGCGCGGACCGTGGCTCCGCCGTACTCTGCGCGTTGCACACCGTAGTTCAGGCGCAGTGCGGAGGGACGGGTGGTTGCGTACTCGCGGGCGAGCTGCTCCACTTCTGCCGCGGTCATGCCGGTCCATGCCGCCACTCGTTCGGGGGTGTACTCGCGCGCACGCTCCGCCAACCCGGCGAAGCCATGGGTCATCTCGTCGATGTAGGCGCGGTCTTCAAACCCCTCGTTCAGAATCACGTGCATCATCCCGAGTGCCAGCGCGGCGTCGGTTCCAGGGCGGATCGCGATGTGCCAGTCTGCGAGGCGGGCCGTGCGGGTCTGATAGGGGTCGATGACGATCAGGCGGGCGCCGTTGCGGCGGGCCTTCTCGATTATGGGCCAGAGATGGACGTTGTTGCCGTGGATATTCGCGCCCCAGGCGAGGATGAGACGGGCGACGGCGAAGTCCTCTGTCGGCGTGCCCAGTTTTTTTCCGTAGACAAGGTTCCAGGCCTGGCCGCCTGCTTCAGAACAGATGGTCCGGTCCAGTCGGCTGGCGCCAAGCCGGTGAAAGAAGCGGCGGTCCATGGAACCGTAACCGAGTACGCCAATGGTTCCGGCATAGCTGTACGGCAGAATCGACTCGGGACCGTAGCGGTCGCTGGTCTCTTTGAGCCGCGCGGCAATTGCGTCCAGGGCTTCGTCCCAACTGATGCGCTCGAATGCCTCATGCTCGCGGCCGCGGGGCAGTGGGCCCTTTTGCGCTCCGGGCTTTCTCTTCAAGGGGAAAAGAATCCTGTCAGGAGCGTAGACGCGGTCAAGGTACTTCGCGACCTTTCCGCACAGAAAGCCCTGAGTCACCGGCTGCGATGGATCGCCTTCAACTTTCACGGCGCGTCCCTGCTCGTTCACCGTGACCAGCACCGCGCAGGAGTCAGGGCAGTCGTGGGAACAGACGGTGTGAACCACGCGAAATGGCGATGTCGCGGCCATGGTGTCATTGTAAGGCGAATGCGGAGCGACGCGCAGAACGGCGCAGAATGGGGAAGGCGCTTCCCAAAGTGAGATCGGGTCGTCTTCGCGCGTCGGTTTTCTTGAGCGTCTATTTCCCGCAGCAAATCAGCGCGTGTACACTGGTCACGCTATGAGCTGCCTGTTCTGCAAGATCGTTGAAGGAGTCATACCCTCGACCCCGGTGTATCAGGATGACCTCGGCTATGCCTTTGCCGATATCAATCCGCAGGCGCCGGTGCACATTCTGATTGTTCCGCGCGAGCACATCTCATCGATGAATGAGGCTGGCCAGGACAAACGCGCGCTGCTGGGCCACCTTCTGTTGGCTGCGGCAGACATTGCGCGCAAAAAGAACCTCGGCGACGGCTACAGGATTGTTGTAAACACGGGCGAAGACGGCGGGCAGACGGTGGAGCATTTGCATCTGCATCTGCTGGGCGGTAGAGCGATGACCTGGCCGCCGGGATAGATTCGTTTATCAGAATCGGAGAACTGAAAAACGAAGGGCGCATCCATGGATGCGCCCTTCCTGTTCTTGAATCAGCCGAAACTACATCGGTTGCTGCGCGTACTCTTCTTCCTCTTCGATGCCGTAGCGGCGGAGCAGGTTGGGCAGGCTCTGCGAGAACGCTGAGCGCGGCATCACGGTATCGCATCCTGCCTCGACCGCTTTCAACTTCAGGTCGCCCTGCAGATGATTGAGGAATCCGACGATCGAAGTGGCTTTCTTGAGCTTGGCCTTGAATTTGGGAATAAGGGCCATGGGCTTGGCGTTGAGGTTGTTCAGATCGAACACCAGCAAGGTGGGCCGTTCGGTATCGGGCAAATCCAGCAGGCGGCCAACCGAGTCCTTGTCACCTTTCACAAACTCCACCTTTATGCCGAGTTTGCGCGAGGTCTCCTGAATCTTGGCCTGAAAAAACAGATCGTCGATAAAGCAGAAGATGCGTGTGGGCGCGTCATCGCGGACGGGAGCCGGCGGCGGCGCCGCGTAGGCGTCAGGATAGTAGCCGCTGTGGTTGTTGCTCATCATCTGTATGGTGGACGGTGGACCATCGGCGACATTGCCGTTGACGGTGCGGTAGCTGTGATCCATGGGACCCACAAACTCGCGCGGTCCCCGCTGCTTGCCCTTGCGCTTGCCCTGAGAGGGGCCGGCGATGCTGTTTCCCGGCTGAGCCTGGGGGGCCGATCCCTTTTGGAAGAACTTCTTCTTCTTCCGCGGCTGGTTCTGGTGAGCCTGGGCCGGCCTCTGCTGGGGCGGTTGCGGCGGCGCCTGCTGTTGAGGCTGCTGCGGCTGCTGCATCTGGGGCTGCTGGGCCGGCTGCGCGCCTTGCTGGCTCGATTTGTTCTTGCGGCGGCGGCGGCGGCGGCGATGCCCTTGCGAAGGCGCCTGACCATTGTCAGGTGTTGGCCCCACTTCAAGTTGGGGCTGGGTTGGTTCTGTCGTCATGCGTATACTTCCTGGAACGTTACTACTGGATTCATCGGATTGTGGGGTTCTACTGCCTTCAAAGTTGTGAGCCTGGCTTCCCTTGCCGTTCCCGGTCTAGTCAGAACCGAAAAGTCGGCGGTAGCCGGCGAAGTCAATGCGGGACTTGAAGCAGACTGGCAAACGTGGGCAATTCGAAACAACTTGCCGGAGTTTCCCGGCA
>Ga0302270_10004087_pt1 | contig 13712 bp, 13 predicted proteins | sample III_Bog_E2_3_FD_198773 | JGI IMG/M metagenome (GOLD analysis project Ga0302270, IMG submission 198773) | Peat permafrost microbial communities from Stordalen Mire near Abisko, Sweden - III_Bog_E2_3 | ecosystem: Environmental > Terrestrial > Soil > Wetlands > Peat | place: Sweden: Abisko... | reverse complement strand
CGCGGCTTCGTGCTCGGCGCCAAATAGGTGAACCCCAAGGTCGACGTGAAGGTCGCCCATACCGGCAGTTTCAGTGATTTCGTCAAGGCCGGCGAGCTGGCCCAGACCCAGGTCAAGGCCGGCGCCGACTTCCTCACCGGTTCCTCCCAGCAGGCCCTGGGCGCGCTGCGCGCCGTGGCGGAATTCAAGGACAAGCCGATCTGGTGGGCTGGCCAGGACACCTCCCAACTGGGCATCCCCGAATCCTTCAAGGTGCTCGGAGCCGCCAGCTATGACTACACCGCCGTGGTGCGGGAACTGATCAAGCGGCGGGAATCCGGCGTGCTCGGCGGGGAGAACATCCCCCTCACCTTCGCCAACAAGGGCTTCGTCTACAAGTTCAACGAAAAGGTCGGCCCGGTGCTGACCCCCGACATCCGCAAGGCCGTGGACAAGGCCAAGGGCGACCTCACCACCGGCAAGCTCCAGCTGGCCTGGAAGGACGTCAAGTTCTAGGAGCCAAGCGAGACCTTCGGCCCCGGTGTGCCCAAGCGCATGCGGGGGCCGAAGGTGCTTAAGGTCTCCCCCTTCCCGGACCGGTTCTCCAGGAGCGCCCATGAAAGCAGCCGCCGAGCCCATCACTGAACTCAAGCTGACAGGCATCACCAAGCGGTTCCCCGGCATCCTGGCCTGCAACGACATCGCCATGGAAGTCCGGCGCGGTGAGGTGCTGGCGCTGGTGGGGGAGAACGGGGCCGGCAAGTCGACCCTCATGAGCATCCTCGCGGGCCTGTACCAGCCGGATTCCGGGACCATCACCCTGAACGGCCGCGAAGTGCGCTTTCACGACCCCAATGACGCCTATGCCCGGGGCATCGGCATGGTGCATCAGAACTTCATGCTGGTGCCGAACCTGACGGTGGTGGAGAACGTGGCGCTGGGGCTCCGGAAGCTGCACCGGTTCATGCGCCTGGATCTCAAGGAGGCCCGGCGCCGGATTCTCGAAGTGGCCGCCCGGCACGAACTGCCGGTGAATCCCGATGCCTACATCTGGCAACTCTCCGTGGGCGAGCAACAGCGGGTGGAGCTGATCAAGACCCTCTGTTTCGGTGCTCAACTGCTGATCCTGGACGAGCCCACCTCGGCCCTCACGCCCCAGGAGACCGACGATCTCATCGACCGGCTCAAGCGCATGTCGGGGGAACTGTCGATCATCTTCATCAGCCACAAACTGAACGAGGTCAAGGCGCTTTCCGACCGGGTGGCGATCCTGCGCCACGGCGCGGTGGTCTTCAACGGCATCACCGCCGATCATTCCCCGGCGCAACTGGCCGCGCTCATGACCGGCCGGGAGATCGTCCTGCCCCGCAACGAGGGGGTGGGCCAGGGCGGCGAACCGATCCTGTCGGCCGAGGGCCTGAAGGTCCGGGGCGACCGGGGCCATCTGGCCCTGGATGGGCTGGAGCTGACCCTGCACGGCGGCGAGATCCTCGGCCTGGCGGGAGTCTCCGGCAATGGCCAGCGAGAACTGGCCGAGGCGCTCACTGGGCTGAGGCCGGTGGAAGCGGGGGAAGTGCGGTTCCAGGGCCGGGTCATGACCAACCGCAGCCCCGCGGCCATGATCGGCGCGGGCCTGGGCTACATTCCCGAGGACCGTCACCATGAAGGCATCGTGCCGTCCTTCACGGTGAAGGAGAACCTGGTGCTCAAGGATTTCAGCACCGCCCGGTTCAGCTCCTGGTGCCTGCTGAAGTTGCGCGAGATCGCCCGCAACGCCGAACGGCTCAAGGAAAAGTACGACATCCGCTGCTCTTCCACCGCGGCGGCCGGGGGCTCCCTGTCCGGCGGCAACATCCAGAAGGTCATCCTGGCCCGGGAGCTGGCCCGGGAACCCAGGGCCCTGGTAGCGGTCTACCCCACCCGGGGCGTGGACATGGGCGCCCAGGAATTCATCCATTCCCAACTGCTCGCCCGGCGCCGGGCCGGGGGCGGCATCCTGCTCATTTCCGAGGAACTCGAGGAAATCATGAACCTGTCCGACCGGATCGCCGTGATCTACAAGGGGCGGATCCTCAGGATCCTGCCGGCCCTGGAAGCGACCCGGGAGCGGCTCGGTCTGCTCATGGCGGGGGTTTCCGATGAATAAGTTCAAGATCGCCTATTCCGGCTGCGTGATCCTGCTGGCCGCCCTGGCCGCCGCCGCGGCCGGGGCCATCGTGCTCAAGGCGGTAGGGGCCAGCCCCATCGCCACCTACGTGACCATCTTCACCGGTCCCACCCAGGATCTGTTCGGCCTCACCGAGATCCTGGTCCGGGCCGTGCCGCTCATCCTGGTGGCCCTGGGCATCGCCATTTCCTTCCGCAGCGGGATCATCAACATCGGCGCCGAAGGCCAGATGCTGATGGGGATCCTGGCCGCCACCGCCACCGCCCTGGCGCTGCCCAACCTGGCCCATGGTCTGCTGCTGCCCCTGGTGCTCCTGGCCGGCGCCCTGGGCGGAGCCCTCTGGGCCGGGATCGCAGGAATCCTGAAAGCGCGGCTCGGGGTCAACGAGATCCTCAGCACCGTGATGCTCAACTACATCGCCGCCCAGTTCTACACCTACCTGCTGCGCGGCCCCATGATCGATCCCGCCGAACTGGAAACCGGGTCGGGCACACCCCAGTCCATGCGGTTGCCCCACGCCGCCTGGCTGGGCCGGCTGATCCCGGGCACGCGGCTGCATTCCGGTCTGCTCCTGGCCCTGGTGCTGGCGTTCGGGGTCTACCTGCTGCTCTGGCGCACCACCTGGGGCTTCCGCCTGCGGGCCGCCGGGGCCGAGGCCAAGGCCGCCCGCTACGCCGGCATCAGCGTGCCCCGTTCCCTGGTGGCGGCCATGCTGTTCTCGGGCGGTTTCGCCGGATTGGCGGGAGCGGTGGAACTGACCGGCGTGCACCACCGGGCCATCGAGAACATCTCTTCGGGCTACGGTTTCACCGGCATCGTGGTGGCGCTGTTCGGCGCCCTGCACCCGGCGGGCATCGTGCCGGCGGCGGTATTCTTCGGCCTCCTGCTGGTGGGGGCGGATATGACCCAGCGGACCGCGGGGGTGCCCGCCAACATGATCCTGGTGCTCCAGGGGGTGATCATCCTGGCCATTGTCTCGGCCAAGATGTACCTGAACAACGCCTATGCCCAGGAGAAGGCGCTGAAATGGTTCCGGCGGCTCAAGGCCGGACCTTCCCCTGACCCGTTGAAGCCTGGAGGCCGGCCGTGAATCCTGGGGGCATGCTCTACAACATCCTTTCGCTCGGGGTCCCGTTCTCGGTGGCGCTGCTGCTGGCCTCCCTGGGCGAGATGTTCAACCAGCGGGCCGGGGTGTTCAACCTCGGCTGCGAGGGCATCATGTGCATGGGCGCATTCCTGGCCTTCCTGCCACCCTATTTCATCAAGACCGGCGCCCTCGCGCCTTACGGGAACCTGATCGGATTCGCCGTCGCCATCGCCGCCGGCGTCCTGCTGGGTCTATTGTTCGACCTGGTGACGGTGACCTTCCGGGCCGACCAGGGCATCGCCGGCATCGGTCTGCAGCTGTTCGGCTGGGGCCTGTCCGGCACCCTGTTCCGCCACTACGTCGGCGGGGTGACCGGGGTGGAAGGCCTGGCGGCCTGGGCCCTTCCCGGGTTGAGCCGGATCCCCTTTCTCGGAGGCATCCTGTTCAACCACAACCCCATGGTCTACTTCACCTTCCTGATGGTCCCGGCCAGCTGGTACCTGCTCTACAGGACACCTTGGGGTCTCAAGGTCCGGGCGGTGGGCACAGCGCCAAGGGCGGCCGACAGCATGGGCATCAACGTGAATCGGGTGCGCTACCAGGCCCTGATGCTGGGCGGGGCCATGGCCGGACTGGGCGGCGCCTACCTCTCCCTTTGCCAGGCCCGGATGTTCGCCGACGACCTGGTGGCCGGCCGGGGCTTCATCGCCGTGGCCCTGGTCTATTTTGGCGGCTGGAGCCCGGTGGGCATTCTCGGCGGTGCGCTGCTGTTCAGCTTCGCCCAATCCCTGCAACTCGCCATCCAGGTCGGCGGGATCAAATTCCCCTATGAATTTGCCGTCATGCTGCCCTACGTCCTGGTGATCCTGGTCCTGTCCCTGGCCCGCAAGTCCCGCCTGCGGGGGCCCTCCCAACTGGGCATCCCCTTCAACCGCGAAATGCGATACTGACCTCCCCGAGGAGCGATCCCATGGCGTTCGAGCTGAGCAAGCTGGTCGAGACCCTCCGCCAGGCCTATCCCACTTCCATGGTGCGGCTGCTGCCGGAGCCCGCCATGTTCCTGCGCAGCAACACCGGCCGGAGCTACCATGCCGAGGGCATGCAGGTCCTGTCCCTGGAATCGGCCCTGGCCTATGCGGAGGCGTACATGCATGGGCTGCTGGAACGGGTGCGGGAGACTGACGGCTACCAGCTCAATGACGCCCATCCCTGGATTCTCGGGATCTACCCCGGCGACCTGACCTCATCGCCGTTGATCTTCATTTTCGGCAACATCATCCGGTCCGGGAAGGAAGAATGGGTCGAAGTGGGTTACCCCCACTACGAGAAACTGGATTTCGGCTCAGGGAACCGGTCCATCTGACCGGCGTCCGAGACTACCATGAGGGAGTCTTCCGGAGCCCTCATGATCCCTCTGCTGTTGAGTCTTCTCCTTGCCGCCGCACCCGGCGCCCCTGACGGGGGGATCGTCGTGGCCAAGGGCCAGCGGTTCAAGGCCGAGGTCGCCAGCAGCCGTCCGGAGCAGGAGCGGGGACTCATGTACCGGGACTCCCTGGACCAGGACCGGTGCATGATCTTCATCTACCAGGCGGATGGCAACCACGCCATCTGGATGAAGAACTGCCTGATCTCCCTGGATGTGGTCTGGGTCAAGGAAGACGGGACCGTGGTGGAGACCAGCGAGCGTACTCCCCCCTGTTCACCGATCTGGGGCGACGGCTGCCCGACCTACGGCGGGACGGTGCCGGCCCGCCACTTCGTGGAATTCCCCGTGGGCACCCTGCGTCGGATTGGCCTCAAGAAGGGCGACCGGATCGGCTGGAACCTGGCTCTCCCCGATGGCGGCAAAGTGGTCGGGGGCCTGGCCGTGCCGGACGGCCCGAAGAAGCCCAAGCGTAAGGCCGCCTAGCCCTGACCTTTCGCTTTGGGGGGAGCATCCCGCACCACCCCGGGGGCCCGGTCGGCGGGGATTCTACCGACCCTCGATGGGTCTGCCGCGCGTGCCAAAGTCATGGTTCAACTGGCTGAGGAAGTCGGCAGGATGGAACGGCCCATCCGCAGGCTGAGGCTTTACGGACCGAAATCGAAGGCTCACCAGGCTTGGTTCCCTGGCGGCGGATCCTGATGGCCCAGCGCCGGCTCAGCCGTTGGCTGACTTTCGCCTATTTGAAGGGGAGGCGGGACGAGTTGTAACCCCGTAAATCAGCCCGCCAATGAGCATTGGTGGACGCATTCGGCGTCGTGGAAATCCAGGCTATGGCCTCTACGTGTCCGCGGGTTCACCGTCGGCGGGTTCGGGCTTGCGGGTCGAACGCAAGGGGGGTTCCACCCCGCGCCAGCCCAGCTTCCAGGCGATGTTCAAGAAGATGGTGATCACCAGGTAGAGAGTGCAGAAGGGGAGGAAGAAATTTTCCTTGAGGATGACCAGCAGGGAAAGCAGACAAAGGATCCCCAGGGTGGTCCACTGGCCGGAATGGGGATGGTGGGAGCGCTTCTTGAAACTGGGAAAGCGCACGCTGGAAACCATCAGCAGGCCTACGACGAATAATTCCGCGGCGAACATATAAGCCCAGAGGATGGTGGTGGGCGAAGCCGGCCAGCACAGGATGACCGCGGCCACGCAGGCCGCCCCGACCGGAATGGGCATGCCCACGAAGAACCGGGAGTCCACGAAGCCCACCTGGACGTTGAACCGGGCCAGGCGCAGGGCGCCGCAGGCGATGAAGAAGAACGAGGCGGCCCAGCCCACGGCCCTCAGCCTTGGATCATCCATCCCCAGCTGGAAGAAGGCGTAGCGGTAGGCCAGGATGGCCGGAGCCATGCCGAAGCTGAGCACGTCCGCCAAGGAATCCAGCTGGACCCCGAATTCGGTGGCGGTGTTGGTGGCTCTGGCCACCCGCCCGTCCAGGCCGTCGAACACCCCGGCCAGGACCAGCAGGCCCGCGGCCCAGGTGAAATAGGTACTCGGGTGGTCGCCGGCGGCGTTGATGGACATGACCACACTGGAAAAGCCGCAAAGTACCGAGATCAAGGTGATGGTGGAAGGCAAGGCGAATTTGGAGCGCGCCACCACCCTGCGCCGACGTTCCCTGCGTTCCTCATTGTTCAGGCGAGTTCTCATGTTGTCATTGTCCATCAAATCCGAGCTCTGTTGCCCGGCCTTTTGAATGCCGGAGAGCTTTTCTCCGTTCAACGCACTACAGTTAATGTTGACCGAGGAGATCCCATGGCGACGTGGCTGCAAATCATTCTGGCGATTGTCCTGCTGGGGCTGAGCGCTTTCCTGGTCCCCCTTCTGCTCCAGTTGCGGCGCACGGCCGCCGCCGTGGAGCAACTGGCGGAAAGCGCCAGGGAGGACCTTAAACAGGTGGCGGGCGACGTCCACCACCTGAGCACCCGGGCCGACGCCTTGGCCGATCTGGCCGTGACCAGCCTGCAATTCCCCCTGGGCCTAAGCCGGATCGTGGCCGGAACCGCCCAGGCCCTGGAGACATTCCTGGGCAAGGCGGAGGTGCCTTGGATGGGGGCCCTATTGGCAGGGGTTAAAATAGCCATGAACTTTTTTCGCCGGCCGGGTAAAGCGGCCGAAACCAAGGAGGAGACCCATGAGTGAAGACAGGGGAGCCCTGAGCACCAACCTGCTGCTGTTCCTGCTCGGCGCCGCCGTCGGGGCGGTGGCCGTGGCCCTGACCACGCCCAAGAGCGGCCCGGATCTCCGGGCGGACCTCAAGCACCTTACCGGTCGCCTCAGGCGCAAACTGAGGGCTGCCGGCGAGACCGTCTGCCCGGAATGCGGCCAGGAAGGCCAGCACGACCACGAGGAAACCGGGGTCTAGCTTTTTACAATAATTAAGATATCTGGCCGGGGCGCCATTGGCGTTGCCGGGTCGTACCCCCTAGACTGACCTGCTGGGGGGGGATTATGCGTGTGGTGGTCATCGGAGGTGGACATGCCGGGATCGAGGCCGCGAATATCGCGGCCCGGATGGGCATGGCCACGACGCTCCTCACCATGAACCTGGACCAGATCGGGCAGATGAGCTGCAATCCCAGCATCGGCGGGGTGGGGAAAGGCCATATGGTGCGCGAACTGGACGCCCTGGGCGGGGCCATGGGCCGGTTGACCGACGCCACCGGAATCCATTTCCGCATCCTCAACGCCAGCCGGGGCATCGCCGTGCGCGGCCCCCGGGCCCAGGCGGACCGGGTCAAGTACCGGATCGCCGCCCGCCGCCTGCTGGAACACCTGCCCAGTCTCAACATCTGCCAGGGCATGGCTTCCGCCTTGCGCTGGGGGGAAGGCACCCGGGGATTCCAGGGGGTCGAACTCCTGGATGGCTCCTTCCTGCCCTGCGAGGCGGTGGTCATCACTTCCGGCACCTTCCTGAACGGCCGGATCCTCATCGGTGAGCGCAAACTGGAAGCCGGCCGGGCCGGGGAGCCGCCTTCCACCCACCTGGCCGAGCAGCTCCGGGCCCTGGGCTTGCGCGCCCGCCGGCTCAAGACCGGCACCAGCCCGAGGATCGCAGCCGGATCCATCGATTTCAGCCGGATGGAAACCCAGCCCGGGGATCCCGTACCCCGGCCGTTCAGTTTCTTCAGCCCCGGTATCGGTCTGCCCCAGGTGTGCTGCCACATGGTCCACACCACGGTGGAAACCGAGCGGGCGGTGCGGGAGAACCTGCACCGGTCCGCCATGTACGGCGGTCATGTGGAGGGGGTGGGTCCGCGCTACTGTCCGTCCATCGAGGACAAATTCGTGAAGTTCCCCCAGAAGGCCAGCCACCAGATCTTCGTGGAACCCGATTCCCTGGAGACGGAGGAGGTCTATCTGGCAGGACTTTCCACCTCCATGCCGCCCGATGTCCAATTGCGCATGGTGCGCAGCCTCCCGGGATTCGAGGCCGCCGAGATCCTCCGGCCGGGCTACGCCATCGAGTACGACAGTTTCGATCCGTTGCAATTGCGCCGGGACCTGTCCATGGAAGGCCTGGAGGGCGTCTGGTTCGCCGGGCAGATCAACGGCACCACCGGCTACGAGGAGGCCGCCGGCCAGGGCATCATGGCCGGTATCAACGCGGTACGCTGGTTGCGGGGCCAGGAACCGGTGGTGCTGGGCCGGGACCAGGCCTACCTGGGAGTCATGATCGACGACCTGGTGACCAAGGGCACCGACGAGCCGTACCGCATGCTCACCGCCAGGGCCGAGCATCGGCTGGGGCTGGCCTGCGATCTGGCGGACGTGCGGCTGCTGGAAACCGCCCGGACCGTGGGCGCCCTGACCGGCCGGGAAATCGCCCGGGTGGAGGCCACCCAGGCCCGCCGGACCGAGGTGCGGGAACAGTGCGCCGGGGCCTGGGTGGCAGCCACCTCCCCGTTCGGCGGCATCGCCCTGGAGGCCGGCCTCACCCTGGCCTCGGGCATGACCCTGGCTGACCTTTTCCGGCGCCAGCAGATTACGGAACCCCTGGCCGATGCGGCGCTGGCGCTCCTGCCCGGCTGGTTCGGTTCCGAGCCGGACCAGGACGGCTGGGATCCGGCCTGGGAACGGGACCTGCTTCTGTTCGAGCTTCGCTACCAGGGATTCCAGGCCCGGGAAGCCCGCCTGCTGGAAGGCCAACGGGCCTGGGATCACGTGCGCATTCCGGTGGATTTCCGGGTGGAGCACCTTCCTGGCCTCAGCAACGAGGTGAAGGAGAAACTCCAGCGCCATCGGCCGGAAACCCTGGGCCAGGCCGCACGGATCCCGGGGATCACCCCTGCGGCGGTGACCCTGCTGCACATGCTGCTGGAGCGTGGTTGAAGCGAGCCACCCTTACGGGCGGCTGGCCACCAGTTCTTTGAGGTAGGCCAGGAACGGCCCGCCCAGGTCCTCGCGCTTCAGGCCGAACTCCACGTTCGCCTTCAGGTAGTCCAGTTTGTCCCCGGTGTCGTAGCGCTTGGCCGGGATCGGCGCGGCCACCAGTTGGCCCTGAACGGCCATGGCCGCCAGGGCGTCGGTGAGCTGGTACTCGCCCCCCACCCCGGGCTTCAGCTTCTTGAGATGGTCGAACACCTCGGGGGTGAGCACGTACCGCCCCACCACCGCCCACCGGCTGGGCGCACGCCCGGGATCGGGCTTTTCCACGATGTGGTCCACGTTCCACCAGGGCTCCGCGCCGGGCTCCGGGGGGTTCACGATGCCGTAGCGGGAGACGTGGGCCAGGGGAACTTCCTGGACCCCGACCACCGACTTGCCGGTGGCTTCGAAGGCCGCGAGCAGGGCGCCCAGGGCCGGGTTGGCCTCGTCGAACACATCATCGCCCAGGAGCAGCGCGAACGGTTCGTCGCCCACGGTATTGTGGGCGCAGAGGACCGCATGGCCCAGGCCCAGAGGTTCCCCTTGGCGGACATAGGCGAACTGTCCCAGACGGGTGATGCTCTGGATCTCCTCCAGCTCTTCGGTCTTGCCCCGGCGGCTGAGGGCGTCCTCAAGCTCATAGGCCACGTCGAAGTGGTTCTCGATGGCCTGCTTGCCCCGGCCGGTGACCAGGATGATGTTCTCGATGCCGGCATGGATGGCTTCCTCCACCACGTACTGGATAACCGGCTTGTCAACCAGGGGCAGCATCTCCTTGGGTTGAGCCTTGGTGGCGGGGAGGAACCGGGTTCCGAGGCCGGCCACCGGGATTACCGCTTTTCGAATTTTGCGCATGGGCCATTATCCTTGAGCTGGGTTGCGGGGAAATGGGAAAGATGGGAAATCAAACTTCCGAGGACCCTGGGGCCAACGGTTCCGGGAACTCCGTCCCGGGTACGGCGGGCAGGGAGAATCTCATGGTGGTGCCCCGGCCCTCCCCGCTTTCGATGGCGATCTCCCCTCCGTGGGCCCTGACGATCTCCCGGCAGATGGCCAGCCCCAGGCCGGTACCTTGGCCTTCGGGCTTGGTGGTGAACATCGGTTTGAACACCTTGCCGCGGATCTCCGCCGGGATGCCGGTACCGGTATCGCTGAGGCTGATCAGCCAGCGCGAGCCGCCGGGGTCCGGCCTGGCCGCCAGATGCAAGGTCCCGCCTTCGGGCATGGCGTCCACCGAGTTGTTGACCATATTGATGAAAAGCTGTTCCATCTGTTTACGGTCCACGAAGAGGACGCAGGGATTGGGCGCCTCCCAGTCGAACACCACGTTGTGAATGGCCAGGGTGGGGCTCCACAGCCGCTGGAGGTCCGCCACCAGCGGGCCCAGGGGAACCGCGTCCTGCTGGATGCCGGGCCTGCGGGTCAGGTCCATCATCTTGCGGACGATATCCCCCACCCGTTCGATCTGGGCATGGATGACGCCGAGCCGCTCGCGGGTCTTGTCATTGACGTCGCTCTGGCCCTGGAGCAGCTGGAGGTGGCTGTTCACCAGATTGAGCGGGGTTCCCACTTCGTGGGCGAAGGCGGCCGTGAGCTGCCCTGCCACCGCCATCCGCTCCTGCTGGCCCAGTTCCTCGCGCAGCAGGGCGTTGCCTTCCATGAGCTTTTCCAGTTCCTGGTTCTTGCTCTGGAGGGCGGCCAGGGCTTCCTGGATCCGGCCCTGAAGGCCGGTGTTGAGCCCGCGGATCTCATTGATGAGGGTCTCCCGCTCCTCCGCGGCCCGCTGCAGTTGGGCCGCCATGAGATTGAACCGGTTGGCGATGAGGCCCAGTTCATTGTTGCTCATCACATCGGTGCGGGCCGAGGGATCCCCGTTCTCCAGCCGGGTCATGGCCTCGGCGATGGAGGCGATGGGTTCGCTCACCACCGAACCGAGGATCACCCAGAGCAGGATGAACTCGCCCAGGATCACCATGGGCAGGCGTAGCAGGGTGTTGTTCAGGTTGTTCTGCCAGACCACTTCCCAGCGTTCCAGGTCGCAATAGGCGCGGATGAGGCCCAGGGGCGGCCCCTTCGGCCTCGGATTGCGGATGGGCAGGTAGATCTTCCAGGCACGGGTGCCGGTGTTCAGCTCCACCAGTTCGGATTGGGGGCTGCTGATTTCCATGTGGCTGCCGATTTCCTTGCCCCACTCCACCTTGTCCTCATCCTCGGAGGAGGACACCAGGGCCACTTCGTTGTTGCTGGGCAGGCGACGGAAGACATCGATCTGGAAGATGCTCCGGTCCGGCCCGGCCAGGCTTTCCAGGAGCTCCTTGAGCTTCGCGGGATCCTTGAAGTCGTGGAAATCCTTGTTCCAGCGCTGGAGGATTTCCGTCTCCACCGCCTGGGACGTTTCGATGGACAGGTTCTTGGAATATTTTTCCAGCTCCCGGCGGCTGTTGCGGGTGATGGAGAAGGCCACCGCCACCGTCAGCACGCTGGTCACCAGGGCGGTCACCGTGAACAGCTTGGCGTGCAGGCTGTGGAACCAGGCGAACGACCTGAAATTCATGGGTGGCTGTTTCCTTCCGGTTCCGCTCCCAGGCCGAGACTCTGGCCGAGCCCGGCGATGAACGGTTCCCGCGGTGTGCCCACCGCCAAGGCCCGGAACTGCTCGAAGGCGACCAGGCGCTCCTCCCCAAGCTGGCCCAGGATGTCCAGGATCCCCTGGGCCAGGACCGGCCGGCAGCGCAAAGCCAGGCCATGCTGGAGCTCCTCCAGCTGGGCCTCCAGGGTCGCCCGGTCATGGTGATCGCCCAGGGCGGTCTGGAGCGCGCGAAGGTACTTGAGCTGGCCCTCGGGCGGATGGGCGAAGGCGGGGCCGAGCACCTCCAGGGTGTAGCGCAGCCGCTTGACCCGGATGCGCAGCAGATGAAGCGCGCGGGGATCCTCCTGATCCAGCAGGGAGGCCGGAGGGAAGGCGCCATCCAGGGCCGGCTCCAGGCAGTCCCAGACCGCACGGGAAAGCTCCCCGGCCCGGAACGGGTCAGGCAGGCTGGGCACTTCCAGCAGTTGGGGCAGGCCCTTCAGGCTGAGCCCGGCCAGATCCCGGGACATGGCCTTCAGGGCCTTGCGGCGGTGTTCCTCGATCACCTCGAGGGCGTGTTCCATGGGCGCGGCGTTGGCCAGACCCGGAACCTGCCGTCCCAGCTGCTCCAGGATTGAGATATGAACGTCCATTTCCCGGGTCCGGCCCAGGGCCCGGGTCAGCCGTTTCAGCTTCCGGCCCTGGCGGGCGTAGGCGGGATAAAGATCAGGCTCCACCCGGTCCAGCACCGCCCGCAACCGCCGGGAAGCCACCCGGACCTCATGCAGCCCCTCGGGATCCTCCTGCCAGCCAGGGGCCGACAAGCCCTTCATCAGGGTCTCCAATCTGGCCTCCAGGGCCCGGTGAAGGAGAATGGAGAGTTCCGCACAGTACATGAAATCATTCTAGGCCGCACCCGGTCGATCCATGGAGGAAATGCGAGTCGGGATGGGGCGGCGCGCGGGAAAGAAACTCCGGCTGAGAGAACCAGGCCGCACCGGCCGGCAGCAGACTGTCGCCCGATCGACGAAAAATTAGCGTAAACTTCAATATTAGAGGTCAACATGGACAGTATCAACATCAAAGGGGCCCGGGAGCACAACCTCAAGAACTTCGACCTGGTGCTGCCCAGGAACAAGCTGGTGGTGATCACGGGGTTGTCGGGCAGCGGCAAGTCCAGCCTGGCCTTCGATACCCTGTACGCGGAGGGGCAGCGGCGCTACGTGGAGAGCCTCAGCGCCTATGCCCGGCAGTTCCTGGACCAGATGGAAAAGCCGGACGTGGACAGCATCGAGGGCCTTTCCCCGGCCATCTCCATCGAGCAGAAGACCACCAGCAAGAACCCCCGCTCCACCGTGGCCACCGTCACCGAAATCTATGACTACCTCCGCCTGCTCTATGCCCGGGTCGGCAAGCCGGTGTGCATGGCCTGCGGCCAGCCCATCGCCAGCTCAACCGTCCAGGAGATGGCGGACCAGATCCTGGCCCAGAAGGAAGGCACCCGGGTCCAGCTGCTGGCGCCGGTGGTGCGGGCCCGGAAGGGCGAGTACAAGAAGCTCCTGGGCGACCTCATGAAAAGGGGTTACATCCGGGCCCGGGTCAACGGCGAGATGCTGGACCTCACCGACGGCCTGCCCGACCTGGACAAGCAGAAGAAACATAGCATCGAGGTGGTCATCGACCGGCTCAAGGTAGCCCCGGGCATCAGCACCCGGCTTGCCGATAGCCTGGAAATCGCCTGCAATCTGGCGGAAGGCACCGCCCTGGTGGACCTGGATGGCAAGGAGCGGCTGTTTTCCACCAAGCTCGCCTGCAACAACGTCAAGTGCCAGCGCTTCGGCCTGGGGTTGCCGGACCTTGAACCCCGCTCGTTCTCCTTCAATTCCCCGTTCGGGGCCTGCACCACCTGCGATGGCCTGGGCTTCAAGCGCCAGTTCGCCGAGGAGCTGATCGTGCCGAATCCGGACCTGAGCCTCAGCCAGGGCTGCCTCCAGGCCAGCGGCTGGAAGAGCGCCGGCGAGGACGGCTGGCGCGGCCAGTTCCTGGAGCAGTTGGCCAAGGCCCTGTCCTT
>Ga0302270_10004072_pt1 | contig 13739 bp, 7 predicted proteins | sample III_Bog_E2_3_FD_198773 | JGI IMG/M metagenome (GOLD analysis project Ga0302270, IMG submission 198773) | Peat permafrost microbial communities from Stordalen Mire near Abisko, Sweden - III_Bog_E2_3 | ecosystem: Environmental > Terrestrial > Soil > Wetlands > Peat | place: Sweden: Abisko... | reverse complement strand
TCCAGCACCAGGTCGTCAGACGTACCCAGCTTGGCCAGCCGGCGCCAGGTTGCGCCCTGGTCCAGCGACTCATAGATCCAGCTGTCGGTGGTCCCGAGATAGAGGTGGTCTCGCTGGCCTGGAACGGAGGCGAAAGCACGTGCATCTCCACCGGCCGGGCCGACGGCTGTCCAAAAAGCCTGGGCCGTCAGGCTGGGGACCGCAACCAGAAGCGACAAAGTGCAAAACGCCCACGCCAGAATCCGGCGCGGGCTGAGGGACTTAAAACATCTTTGCATACGGCTCATTCAAACTCGGTACTCCCCGCGCGGCAATGCAGATTATGAGGAAAGAATGCCTTGAAAATTGATGAGGCTGACCGGCTTCCCGGTCAGCCTCGAATCGTTGCAGGAGGAATTGTTTTTGCCCTGATCCCGTTCCCCGTCCACCCTGCAAACGCCGGATGGACGGAGAAGCTGATTTACTGCCTGAACAGGCCTGGTGAGCCCGTCCTTACTTGGTTGCGGCCGCCTTCTTATGGGTGTGCGCCTTCGCACCCATTGGCTTGCGGGCAATCGGCTTGACCACAGTCTCGTCAACCGTGGTGGTTCCGGTCACGTCGGCCGTGAAGGTAGCGCCGGCGGGGACCAGGTAGTCCTCCACAGACTGGCCTTCTGTTGAGCCCGTAGCGACGCTGATGCGCGAGGCATCAATGCCCTTCTCGGTGACAAGGTAGTCCTTGGTGTTGACGGCGCGCTGCTCCGAATCGGTGATGACCGGCTTGGCGTGCTTGCGATGGCCTCTCAGCTTCTCTTCGCGAGCCGCTTTCGCCGCTTCCTTGGAATCCTGCTCGCCCACAATCACTGCCTTGGCGTCAGACTGACGCTGCAGGTCGAGGGCAACTTCATCAAGGCAAGCCTTGGCTTCGTTGTCCACGCGGGTCGGGCGGGCCTTGTCCTTGCTGAAGGTGATCGAGCAAAGAGCCTGGGTGTGCGGCGCCGGAGCGACATAAGGAGCCGTGATGGTCACCGTCGTGCTGGCCGTCGCGGTCTGTCCCTTGTCGTCAGAGACGTTGCAGGTGATACCTACAGCACCGGTCGGTGCTCCGGCCGAAGTAAAGGTGGCCGTCGTGCCGCTGCCGCTCACCGAACCGGCCGAGGCGGAGTAGCTATAGGTGAGTGGGCGGTTCTGCGGGCTCACGCCGGCAGCCGTGATGGTGCTCGTGTCACCCGGCTTGATGGTGCTGGGGTCGGCCGTGCAGCTGACGGTGGGCGGCTCATAAGCCTTGACCGTAAACGTGGCCGAGCAGTCGGCAGTCTGGCCAGGGAGAAGGCCTTCCTTGCCGGGCTTGCCTTCCTTGACCGTGCCCTTCACCGTGTAGGTGCCAGCGGCGAGAGACCCGGTGGAGATGTTGACCGTCGTGCTGGTGCCCGATGCGCCCGCGTCTCCCGACCAGGAGTAGACAGCGTTATATTTCGGATCCAGAGCACCGGCGGTCGCGGTAACCGTGACCGGGTCACCCGGGAAGATCGAGGTCGGGCTGGCCGTGCAGGCCAGGGTGACCGGCGGAGGAGGAGTGAAGGTTCCAATGTGATAAACGAAACCCGCGCTCAACCGGGCGATCTTCGCATTCATGCGGCCTTCCACGCCAAAGTCCTCGTGGACAAACTGGTAATCGGCCTGAAAGAGGCGGATGGCGAGGTGGTGATGCAGGAACGGCGTCTGGTAGTCCAAGCCACCGCCGACGGTAACCACCGGGCCGAATGCGTCAGGGGAGTGGACCACACCTGCGTACTCGACACCCACCAGCGCGTGGGCAAAAGGCGTAATGTCCGCTGAGGGGTGGCGAACGATCAGACCGCCGCCGCCGCCCGAAAAGTCATTATCGGACCACGTAGACCCGCCCTGCATGGGCACAGCCTGGTTCAAGATGTGCTCATCGGCCTCCAACTGCACACCGACGTACTTGTTGAAGTACCGGGCTACGCTCAGAATCGAGCCGTAGTCGACCGCCTGAAGTGTGGTGGTGTAGCCTCCACCTGCGGTTACGACCGTCCCGTGGGGAGCCAGATAGCTGTATCCCGCAAAGATGTCCCATTTGGAGGCGGAATTGTCGTCCGATGAGGCGGTCGAGGCAGGCTTGGCTGAATCCTGGGCAGCCATGGCAAGCGGCAGTGCCGCCGCAAATGCCGTGACAAGTGCCCATTTTAGAGATTTCGAAACACGAGAGTACATGCGCTTTATCCTCCGCAACAGATCTGAGTAACCAGTATTTAAGGGCTGTTTCGAGCACGAAAAACGGCTCGGACGAACTCGAATCCAAAAGAAAAACGGACCGATGGCGTCTCTACGTCACAATTAAACTTACCATAGGTCGAATCAGCAAGAACACTTTTTTTCAACGGGTTGCAATGTTGGTTAGCACAATCTGCACCCCCGCCGGTCTGGATAGTTACCTCGGTAACAACTCCTGCCCGCGGTCGGGAGATTGCCAGCATCACCCCATATTCAGTGTCTTTACCAGGCTGCGCGGCTCACGCTGAATCTTCTCTTGCAGCAGCGTGATCGCGTAGAGGAGTTGTTCGGGCCGGGGTGGGCATCCGGGAACATACACATCAACCGGGACAACCTGATTGACCCCCTGCAGCAGCGCGTAATTATTGAACACGCCCCCCGAGGTGGCACAGGCGCCCATCGAAATCACCCATTTCGGCTCCGGCATCTGGTCATAGAGGCGGCGAATCACGGGAGCCATCTTGTTGGAAACCCGGCCGGCTACGACCATCAGGTCAGACTGCCGCGGGGACGGGCGAAAGACCTCTGCTCCGAAGCGTGCGACGTCAAAGCGCGAGGCCCCCATCGACATCATTTCAATGGCGCAGCAGGCCAATCCGAAGGTCATGGGCCATACCGAGTTCTTGCGAATCCAGTTCACCGCAAAATCCAGCGAAGTCAGAAACACGCCCTCCGGCTCCTCGAAGCCGTAGCTGACCTCGTTGAGCTTGACGCGGTTTTTCGCGCTGCTATCGAGCGCCCCGAACAAGTAATGGTCCCGTTCCGCCGTGGCTGCCATGTCTCCTACTATACCTCCAAAACCGGGGCATGACGGTGTGCTGATACGCATTTGCAACCCGCGGCGGAGCCCGATTGAACTTGCGCCCCGCTGGCAATCCCAGCTGCGTCCCTGTGTCATCTCCTCTCGGCGCGGTGGGCTCGGCTTCGCCCAACTCTGTTTGCCGCCGCAACACAACGGCGGAGTCCCAATACCATTCCGCAAATGAGGATTCCATGAGGATCGGCGGCTTCACTTGCGTTATGCCGCTCTCTTTAGGAGAATCAGGGGAACGCGACAAACGTCCCTGGTGACTTTCGATCCGCGACTGGCCATTGGCCGGTCCCGGCTCAACTATGGCCGGCGCCACCGTTGAGGGCGCGCCTTATGGCCATGGGAACTCCCATCCTGCTTCCCGTCCGCGGATTCATGCGGAGATATTCCTGTTCCGGAGCGGAAACACAAATGCGCAGTTGCCGTCCTTTGCTCTTCCTTCTGCTAGTTTTCCAGGGTTCGTCGGCAATGGCCGTTGGCCAGGGGGCCGCGGCGGCTCCCAACTCCGCGACCCAGGCCCAGATCGCGCAGCTTCAGCAGGCCGTCCAGACCGCGCAGTCGGCCGGCGACAATGCATGGATGCTGGTCTCCGCCGCGCTGGTTCTGTTGATGACCGGCCCCGGTCTCGCACTGTTTTACGGCGGCCTGGTGCGCCGGAAAAATATGCTCGGCACCATGATGCAAAGCTTTGCCATGATGGGCCTGATTACCATACTCTGGGCCGTGATCGGCTACTCGCTGGCCTTCGCCCACGGAACCAGCTTTATCGGCGGCTTCGAGCATGCGTTCCTGCGCGGCGTGGGCCTGACGCCGAACCCGGACTACGCGCCCACCATCCCTGAGCAGACCTACATGATCTACCAGCTCATGTTCGCCATCATCACCCCGGCCCTCATCACAGGCGCGTTCGCCGAACGGATGAAGTTCAGCTCCATGGCGGTTTTTCTGTCCGCATGGTCGGTGCTCGTCTATAGCCCCATGGCCCACATGGTATGGGGCGTGGGCGGACTGCTGAACGCGTCCGGCGGACGTCTTCCATCGCTCGACTTTGCCGGCGGAACAGTAGTCCATGTAACCTCGGGTGTTTCGGCCCTGGTCACCTGCCTCTACCTGGGCAAGCGCATCGGCTACCCGCAAACCAACATGCCGCCCCACTCCATGGTGCTCAGCTTCATTGGCGCGTGCCTGCTGTGGGTGGGCTGGTTCGGCTTCAATGCGGGCAGCGCGCTGGGCGCCAGTTCGCTGGCCACCAGCGCATTTGTCAACACCCACTTTGCCGCTGCTGCCGCGGCCATCGGCTGGTCCATCGCCGAGTGGATTCACAACGGTAAGCCAACCGCGCTCGGCGCCATCTCGGGCGCCGTGGCGGGCCTCGTGGCTATCACTCCGGCCTCGGGCTACGTTCAACCCATGGCGGCGCTGGCCATTGGCCTGCTCGCCGGCCTGTTCTGTTTCTTCATGGTCTTCATGGTGAAGAGCTTTTTTGGCTACGACGACTCGCTGGACGCCTTTGGCGTGCACGGCGCCGGCGGCACACTGGGGGCGCTGCTGACCGGCCTGTTTGCCACGCGGCTGATCAACCCGGCCTTCGGCAAGGACGCGCCCACCGGCGCCATGGACGGGCACTGGGGCCAGATCGGCAACCAGCTGGCCGGTGTGGCCATCGCCTGGAGCATCTCGATCGTGGGCACACTCGTTCTTCTCTTCCTCGTAGATAAGACCATGGGATTGCGCGTCTCTGCAGACGAGGAAGCCGAGGGGCTCGATCTATCCCAGCACAATGAAGAAGCGTACGACCTGAACTCCTGAAGCTCGCTCGACGGCGCCCATCCGGTCTGCGATCGCGCGCTGTGTTGACTCGCAATGAACAAGTTTTCAAGAAAACACCACCTGCCGGTCGCCCAACCGCTACCCGGGCCTGTTACGCTGTCAAACGAGGCATTTTGAACATGCTCAAGATTGAAGCCATTCTCCAGCCCTCCAAGCTGGACGCCGTCAAGGAAGCGCTGCTGGAAGCAGGCATTGAAGGCATGACGATTCTCGAAGCCCGCGGTCATGGCCGCCAGAAGGGCCACACCGAGTTCTACCGCGGCCGCGAGTACACGGTCGATCTATTGCCCAAGGTGAAAATCGAAGTCGTGGTCACCGATGATCTGCGCGACAAGGCCATTGCGGCCATCGGCTCAGCCGCCAGAACCGGCCGCATCGGCGACGGCAAAATCTTCGTCAGCCGCATCGAGGAAGCCATCCGCATCCGCAACGACGAGCGCGGGGAGACGGCGCTCTAGGCCATCCCGACAGAAACGCATTCTGGACCGCACTTGCGAAACCATGAGGCTGCGATACTCTATTCCCAAACTGCCGCGCTGAATGAGCACGGCCTGGCTCGCTCGGCGGCGTTGCTAGAGCCCTGGACTGTCGCCTATTCGAGACGGCAGTGACCCACGTTTTCGATCCTCGTTGTCCCAAATCTCCCCAGCACGGAAAAAATCGCTTATCCTGTAAACAATTCCTTCCTGCTTCGGCAGGCCACGTCCCAAAAAGCCCATATGAATCCAGTCGCTTTGGCGGTTGACGATCTTCGGGAGCAGTATACGCGGGAGATGGCGCTCGTCCGCCAGACCTGCGAACGCACCGGGGACGGCACCGCCGCCATCCGCCGCCGCTCCGCCGTCGTCGACCGTATCCTCATTGAAATGTGGCGCCGGGCCTTTGCCGGGCAGCCTGCGCTCAACGTGTCTTTGCTCGCCCTGGGCGGCTACGGCCGCAAGGACCTGTTCCCCTTTTCAGACATCGACGTGCTGTTTGCCTTTGCCGACGAAAAGACCGAGGAGCAATCGAAAGAAGCCGTTCGCTCCATCATCCAGGGCATGTGGGATGTGGGCCTGCGGGCCAGCCCCAGCTCGCGCACGGTGAAGGAAGCCGGCCGCTTCGATCCGGACAATCTCGAGTTCAGCCTGGCCACGCTCGACCGCCGCTTTCTTGCCGGGCAGTTTCCGCTCTACCAGCAGTTGCACCAAACCGTACTGCCCGGCCTGGTCCTGAGCGAGTGGAACACCATCACCCAGAAGCTGGGCGAGATTGCCCGCGCCCGCCATGCCAAGTTCGGCAACACCATCTTTCATCTGGAGCCCAACCTGAAGGACTGTCCGGGTGGACTGCGCGATTATCACCTCGCCGTCTGGTTTGCGCTCCTCTTCCACCTGAAGGAAACCAAGGAGTGGCCCCGCCAGCGCGGCGGCGTCTTCCAGTCGGCACGCGGAGACGCCGAGGCGGCCTTCGACTTCCTGGCCGCGGCACGATGTTTTCTCCACTTCCGCCATGGCCGCGACGACAATACGCTGGACTGGCAGTCGCAGGACGAAGCGGCGGCCAACTCGATCGGCCTGGAAACCCGCGGCACCGCCGACCCCAGCTACTGGATGCGGACCTACTATCGCCACGCCCGCATCGTCTATCGCCGCGCCGCTCTGTTGATGGAACACCTGCCCGCGCCGGTCAGCTTCTACAAGCAGTTCCGCCGCCGCCGCACACCCATTGCCGGAACCGACTTCCTGCTCGACCAGGGCCGCATCGACATTGTTGCCGGCGCGCAGTTCAACGACACCGCCGCCATCCTGCGTATCTTTTCCATGATGGCCACGCACGGCTACACGCTCTCGCAGGCCGCCGAGGACCGGATCACCGATGCCCTGCCTGCGCTTGCCATCCACATTCCCGAGGGGCCGTATCTTTGGAATGCGCTGCGCGAAGTGCTGCTCGGGCCGCACGCCGCGCACGCGCTGCGCACCATGCATGCGCTGGGCGTTCTGGAGATGCTGATCCCCGAGTTCCACGGCATTGACGCATTGGTCATCCGCGACAGCTATCATCGCTACACCGTCGACGAGCACACCTTTCTCACCATCGACAACGTGCACACCCTGCGCACGCCTACGCATGACTACGAGCAGCGGCTCGCGCAGTTGCTTCCAGAGATCGACCGGCTCGATCTGTTTCTCCTTGCGCTGCTCTTGCATGACACCGGCAAGGCGCGCCGCACGGGCGAACATGCCGGCCAGAGTGTCGAACTCGCCGACGCATTTTTAGCCCGCCTCGACTTCGACGCCGAAGAGCGCGAGTCCATCCTCAAGCTCATCCGCCTGCATCTGGAAATGTCCCTGGCCCTGCGCCGCGACATCTTCGACCCGGAAAACGTGCGCAGCTTTGCCGACAAGATCGGCAGCCCGCAGATCTTGAAGATGCTCACGCTGATGACCTTTGCCGACATCAAGGCCGTCAATCCCGACGCGCTCACGCCATGGAAGGCCGAGAACCTGTGGCAGTTCTACATGTCGACAGCCAACTTCATGGACCGCTCGGTCGACGAGGTGCGCTATCACGCAGCCATCGATCCCACCCTGCTCAACCGCATCCGCTCCATGGTCCCGCCAGCGCAGTACGACGCGTTGAAAAAATTTCTTGAAGGCCTGCCCCAGCGCTACCTGCAAACACGGTTGCCGGAGCAGATTCGCCACCACTTCCAGATGGCGCTCAACCTGGACAAGGACCCGGTTCAGCTGGATCTGCGCCCCAATCGCCAGCTCTTCGACCTTGATCACCCGCGACCGCACCCGCCTCTTTGCGGACGTCGCCGGAACTCTCGCAGCCTGGGGCATGAACATCGTCAAGGCCGGCGCTTTCTCGAACGAAGCCGGCGTCATTGTCGACAGCTTCCACTTCACCGATGTCTTTCACACTCTCGAACTCAATCCCAGCGAGAAGGACCGCTTCCTGGCGAACCTGCACGACGTGGTGGCGCAGAAGATTTCCGTGCAGCAGTTGCTCGAGGCCCGCCGTCATCTCAACCATCCCGGCAACCTCAAGGTCGAGGTGGCCACGCGGCTGGAGTTCGACTCCGAGTCGTCAACGCATTCCACGCTCCTTCAGGTCATCTCGCAGGATGTGCCCGGATTACTGCGGCAGATTGCGCTCACCCTCGCCGTGCATCAGTGTGACATCAAGGTAGCGCTGATTGACACGGAAGGCGAGACTGCCATCGATGTCTTCTACCTGACCAGCCGCGAAGAAAAACTGCCGGGCGAGGCGCAACAGACGCTTGCCGCGGACCTGACTGCCTCGCTTGAAGCCATGCGTGCGCCGTCGGGCGTTTAGTGCAGCCGCTCATAGGGGGCGTAGACGGGCTCCCATACATAGGCGCGAAGTTCAGCCTGGAGTGCCGCGTCGTTGAGCGTGGACACCCCATCGGCGATTGCCTGCCGTCCTACAGCCTCTGCCACAACCAGACCAACCCCGCGTGATTCGGCAATCGGCGGCAGCAGACGGCTGCCCGCATTCTCGCGCGCGGGAGAGAGGTGCGCGAGCGCCTTGGCCGCCGCCATGATCATCGCGTCCGTCACGCGTCGCGCACGGGAGACCAGAATCCCCAGTGCGAGACCGGGAAAGATGTATGAATTGTTCGTCTGCGCGATGGGGATCAACTTGCCGTCCACTTCGACCGGCGCAAACGGACTGCCGGTACCAATGATCGCGCGGCCATCTGTCCAGCGCAACAGGTCGGCTGGCGCGGCTTCCGCGCAGGAGGTCGGGTTGGAGAGCGGAAAGATGATGGGCCGCCGCGTGTGGCTGCCCATGGCACGAACAATCTCTTCAGTAAACGCGCCGGCCTGCGCCGAGGTGCCCACCAGCGCGGTGATGCCCGCGTTGCGCGCCACGTCGAGCAGCGAAATGTCCTCGCCGCCTGCAATCTGCCAGCCCGCAACGTCAGCTCGCGGGCGCACCCATGGCTGCTGATTCTCGCGGATGCCGCGCGCGCCCACCACCAGCAGGCCATGGCGATTGAATGCGTAGATGCGGCTGCGCGCCTGGGCCTCAGTCAGGCCCTCTTCCTGCATGGCAGCGAGCAGAAGATTTGCGATTCCAATGCCCGCACCGCCCGAGCCGAACAGAGCAATGGTCTGGTCTTTGAGCGGAACGCCGGTCGCGTTGACGGCAGCCAGCAGCGTGGCAGTCGTTACGGCCGCCGTGCCCTGAATGTCGTCGTTGAAGGTGCACAGCCGGTCGCGATAGCGCTCCAGAAACAGCGCCGCGTTGGTGCCGGCAAAATCTTCCCACTGCAGCAGAATATGCGGCCAGCGGCGCTCGACGGCAGAGACGAAGGCCTCGACAAAGTCCTCGTACTCCTGGCCGCGCACGCGGTGGTTCTGCCAGCCGATGTAAATCGGATCTTTGAGTAGTGCTTCGTTGTCCGTGCCCACATCGAGTAGTACGGGCAGGCAGTGTTCCGGAGGAATACCCGCGAGCGCGGTGTAAAGTGCCATTTTGCCGATGGGGATGCCCATGCCGCCGGCGCCCTGGTCGCCGAGGCCGAGAATGCGTTCGCCGTCCGAGACGACAATGCAGCGCACGTCGTCATAGCGCGGGTCGGAGAGCAGCTGGTGGATGCGATCGCGATTGGGATAGCTGATGAACAGCCCGCGCGGCCTGCGCCAGATCTCCGAGAAACGCTGGCAGCCCTCGCCCACCGCTGGCGTGTATACAACCGGCAGCAGCTCTTCCGTATGGTGTGCAATCAGCGAGTAAAAGAGGGTCTCGTTGTTGTCCTGCAGATCGCGCATGTTGCTGTATTTGCCGAATGCGGTGTCGCGACCCGCCAGTACGCGCATGCGGCGTGCCCGCTGATCTTCAAGCGTACCCATGTGCGGCGGCAGCAGGCCGTGCAGCGCAAACGTGTCGCGCTCCTCGGCGGTAAAGGCGGTGCCCTTGTTCAGGCGGGGATTGAGCAGAAGGTCGGTGCCGTGCAGGCGGGTGCGCAGCACGGATTGAATGGGCTGAGTTTCGGTAGTGATTGCACTCATAGGGTCGATCTTCTCCTTGCTCCTCACCGTGTCGGCACTGTCCACGAAAGAAGTTCCATTTTAGTCCAACCAGCAGGGCCCCGCCTGCGCACTCAAACACATCGCTTGCCCGCCTTGACAGTGTTGTGTGACCACCCGGAGGATGGAGAGCTATGTCTAAAAAAAAGGACCACACACCGTCGGAAGTCGTAGGGTTTTCGCGGCGTCGATTCCTCTCCGCAGCCGCCTCCACTGCCGCCTCCTCGTGCCTGCCTCTGGGCGGGGCGGCAGTTGTTGTAGCGGAATCGATGCCGGCCGCTGCAGCCCAGAACACCACTGTCAGCGTGTCCCGCGAAGCTGCTTCGGCACCACCCGTGACGGTCGTCAATGAGGGATATCGATTGCTGATCGATCCTGCCCGGGGCACCATCGCTTCCTTGCAGTCCACGTTTGGCGTCGATCGTGAGTTGCTCATTCGCGACCACGTTCGCCTGCCCCTGTTCAACATCGAATTCATGAGCGATCATGCCAAATTCAGGCTGGTGACCTCCTCCGAAGCGACGCATGTGTCGGTAAACAAGGTCGAAGATGAAAAAGGCCAAGCCATCACGATCGAATTCAAACAGATTGGTGAACTGCCTGTTGATGGGTTGGTAACTATCCGGTGTCCAAAGAACGAGACGCTCACCTATTGGAGTCTGGAGCTGACAAACGGCACCAGCTTTTGGATTGGCCACGTACAGTTCCCGGTGATCGAAGTGCCTTTCGATAACCCCATTGAAGGCGACTTTAGCCACATCCTCTCGTCGTCGCTGGATGGAGCACTGTTGGGCCCCGTGGAGCCAGCGTCGTTTGCACGTCCGGTCTGGTCGCGGCATACACCTCTGGAGCGTCAATGGGGTTCAAACGAGAACACCACCCCGGATCTGTGGCTGGAGGATATTTGGGGTGGACGGCAGCGTAACGTTCCGGAAATCTGGCGCTCGCCCAATTACCCGGGGCAATGGGCAGCAACCCAGCTCATGGCCTATTACAACTCCGCGGGCGGCCTCTACGTCGCCTGCGACGACGCGACGGGTCTGCCAAAATTTATCGATCTGGTGATGGAGGACGACGGCGTCACACTAGGGCTCGGACATTATCCGGGAACTCACGGCCCAGGTAAAACCAAACTGCCCTACAACGTCGTGATTGGAACCTTCCACGGCGACTGGTATCGGGCGGCAGAGATCTATCGAGATTGGGCATCCAGGCAGGCCTTCTGCGGCAACAGGCTGGCTGACCGCAAGGACTGCCCCAGGTGGATTACGGAGTCCGCCGTGGGGTTCGCCTTTCCGATGCGCGGCATGGGAGACTGGGACGCACCCGCGGCAGTGAATCCGGAATACACGCCCGCGACCAATGCGCTGCCTTACCTGGATAAGATTGCCGACGCGCTTGAGAGCCCTCTCATGCCCTTCGTTTATAACTGGGAACGCCCCGGTCCATGGGTCCAGCCGGATGCCTTCCCACCCCTGGGCGGCGAAGCCTCCATGCGCGAGTTCATGGCCAAGTCAAAAGAGAAGGGCTGGCACCCGGTTCTCTACGGCGACAGTCTTTGCTGGGTGACCTGGCAAGGAAATACGGGTTACGACGGAATGCCTTATTTCCGCGCCACCGGAGGAGAAGATGCGGTGGCGCGCAGGCCTGATGGGAGCTTTGTGGAGGATGTCTGGCCGTGGAGAAAGAACTATTGGGCGTGTGTGGGAGCAGCGAAAGGCCGCCAGATGGTGCTGGAAATGACGCGCAAGATGGCGGAACTGGGGCCGAGCATTGTGCAGCAGTTTGATCAGGGGCCAGGCCCAATGGCGTGCTACGCCACCAATCATGGCCATCCCCCGGTGCCGGGGCCATGGATGACGGAGGCCTTCAAGAGCCTTCTAATGGAAGATGCCGCGATTGCGCGGTCCGTGAATCCGGGCGTGGCGATGTCCTGCGAGGGCGCACCGCCGGAGATTTACCTTCAGGACTTTCAAATCTGGGACGGACGCGCCAGGACCTGCCCCCTCTATTCGTTTCTCTATCACGAGTACTGCAATGGCCATGAGGGCTTCTTTGGGAACCGCGTAAATGACGAAGCGCTGCGCCTTTCCGTAGGGAGGGCCATCGTGACCGGGTACATGGTGAACTTCACCCTCCGCGACAAGGGGTTGATTGCATACGATTGGGACCAGGCGTGGACGCGGGCCTTCCCTGATCAAGGCGCAATTCTCGACTGGGCGAAGAGAACGAACCATTTCCGTACGTCAGTGGCCCGCGATTTTCTGGTCTATGGGCGCATGCAGCGGCCCTGGACCGTGAGCAACGTGACCATGCGCGACTTCGGGTTGGGCAAAGAACCACTTGTACAGTCGGCTACGTGGCAGGCGCCGGATGGCCGCATCGGCATCGTTCTGGCGAACTGTGCCGATCAGGGCGAATCGCCGCGCGTGGAGTTGCGAGGTCAGGGGACCAAAACACTGGCTCTCGATATCGACGGCCAGAAGAGCGAGCGAAGCGTGCAACTCCCCAGTGTAATCGACATCGATATGCAGCCACGGTCCCTGAGCCTGATCGAGGTCAAATAGGTTGCCGACGATCCAGCTCTATTGAAAGGTCAGCAATACCACTTCCGGCCTGGTGCCGACGCGCATGGGAGGACCCCACGTCCCCGCCCCATAGGAGGTATAAACCTGCATCGCACCGAATCCATTCAGCCCGTGCGTGAACTTGCCGAAGATGCGCTGCGTGAGCCAGGTGAAAGGAATGAACTGGCCGCCGTGGGTGTGGCCGGAGAGTTGCAGGCTGATCCCGGCCTCCTCCGCAATGGGCAGCCGGTTGGGCACATGGCTAATCAGGACGCTGGCTCTGGAGCGGTCAATGCGCAGAGACTCAAGCGATGCGCGAAAGCGCATGGGCAGCGTTGAGTCGTGATAGGGCACGCCGACCAGTTGCAGACCCTCGATATCAACTTTTTCATTCGCGAGGATTCGGATGCCCGCACCGGAAAGCGCGGCGAGAAAGCTGCGCGTGTCGCCGAACTCGTCGTGGTTGCCGGTGGCAAAGTACACGCCGAACGGCAGTGACAGATCCTTGAAGGCCGCGATGGCGCGGCCCGCATCGATTTTCGTCCCGTCGAAGACATCGCCCGCGATGAGGAGAATGTCGGGCTGGAGCCTCGCTGTCAGCGCGACGATGCGGCGGATGAAGCTGCGCCCGTTGACGTGGCCGAGGTGCAGATCGCTGATGAGCATTGCGGTGCGCCCGCGCCACGATTCAGGCAGGTTGGCGACTGTGACCGGCACGCGGCGGATGCGGATGCGGCGCGCATTCACCAGCCCATAGAGACCGAAAGCGACAGCCAGGTCGAGAAACGACCACCCCAGCAGCGACCGGTGATCCGCAGCGTGCGAATCGAGATGCGTGAGCAGCAGCGCGCCCCACGCGAGCCAGCACAGGCAAGCGCTCCAGAAGAGGAAATTCAGAAACCCCATCCAGACGGCGGCGATGCGGTAAAGAACCTTGACCGCGAAACTGGCCGAGTAAAAGCTGAGCAGCGACGCGGCCACAAAGCTAACCGCGAGCGTCAGCGTTGCCACGCGCAGTGCGAGCAAGACAGATGGACATGGATCGCCGTGGAAGTCGATCCATGTGGACAGAAGAAACCAATGGGCCAGTAGCAGAATGGATTGAATGATGGCGATACCCAGGACAGGCCAGGCTTTCAAACGCGCGACTCCTTGCTCTGATTCTTGCACGATGCCGTGCGGTGGCCATTCGATGCAGAAGGCGCCGCGTAG
>Ga0302270_10004005_pt1 | contig 13867 bp, 5 predicted proteins | sample III_Bog_E2_3_FD_198773 | JGI IMG/M metagenome (GOLD analysis project Ga0302270, IMG submission 198773) | Peat permafrost microbial communities from Stordalen Mire near Abisko, Sweden - III_Bog_E2_3 | ecosystem: Environmental > Terrestrial > Soil > Wetlands > Peat | place: Sweden: Abisko... | reverse complement strand
CACCTCCCCCCCCGACAGGAGACACACGCGCGTATGTTCCCCCGCAAGAATTTTCAACTGATTGAGAAGATAATCGGCAGCCTTGCGATAATCCCAATCGTCGCAAGTATTATCGATCACTACTTTGTAGCCTGCATCTTCCGCCAGCCGTGCAGCGCAATCCAACAACCGCTCGTTAGAAAGCAGACACGTCCATCGCGATCGCGAAAAGACAGCACTCGTCTCTTGGGGCGTTTCCTGAGTTGCTACGCTCCGGAGGTATCGCATGACGCGATCCGGCAACACGTTTTCAAGATTCCGTGAGGCGATTAGTTCAAGGCATTCTGCCGTCGTTGAGGTATCCGGAAGCGACGGTCCCGAACTCACCATATTCAACGCGTCTTCTGGAACATCGCATACCAGTACCGTGCACTGGGTCGCCTCTCCTGCAGCCTCCGCCATCCTGCCGCCTTTGACGGCTGAGAAATGCTTACGCAAAATATTCATCTCAACAATAGAGAGACCGGAATGCAGAAGTGCCTTGTAGAATTCCGCAGTGTCTTCAACCGAAACAGATGAGTCAATCGGCATCTCCACCATAGCTGACCCGCCGCCGCTGATCAGGAATAGAACAAGAGAGTGCTCATCCAGGCTATGCAGCAATTTCATGATCTCAACCGCAGCATCACGGGAAATACCGTTAGGTATGGGATGGCTGCCGGCAAAGTATCGAATTCCCTCAGGAAGCCGGGCAGAGAGCGCTGCACCTACGGTAACGCCCTCTATCTGCTGGCCTCCTCGAAGAGCAGAACGCAAAATTTGCGCGAAGTAACTACACATCGGTACCGCGGCTTTACCAATGCTGACCAGGGCGATGCGGCTAAAATCAGCAAGGTCATATTGCATGTCATCCACGACAAGCACTGATCCATCACACCGGACCCTCTGTTGCAGCTCCGTCTCCACCTGAACTGATGTGAGCGCCTTAGCAAACAGATCGCGCATCTGCGACCGCAAGCAGCTTGATGTTGCTGTCGAAGATTGTGCGAGTTCGCTCATGCTTTCAGGTTTTCTCCGTGCAAACCATCGAAATCCGAAGTTTGTTCTTCACTTCACTTAGTCTGGAAGCTATCGGATGGACGAGGAGTTTTCATTCCGGCCCAATCTTTCAGTTCGATACCGGGTGAGAGCGGCCTGAAGATGGGCCTGCATCTTGCCGCGGGCCGCCACGCTATCACGCTGCTTAATCGCTTTGAAAATCGCGACGTGCTCCTTATGCGAGAGCGGCAATGCATGCGGAAGAAGCAGAACGCGGCGCAACCCCTGGGCCAGCTGATTGCGCAATATCGTAATCAGATCAAGCAGCAGCTTATTGCCTGATGCTTCAGCCAGCTTAAGGTGAAACTGGATGTCGAGCGCGCCAAATCGTTTTCCGTTATCCGTCTCAGCAGCCATAGCATCAATAAGCTCGCCGAGCACCTGTATCTGCTCAGGAGTTCCGATAGCAGCTACATTTGCAGCAGTTGCGCCTTCCAGCGCGATACGCGTCTCCATCAAATTTTCCAGGTCATCCTGCTCGCTCAATAAGCGCCATTCGCAAACCTTGCTGAGAAACTTTGACCCATCTTTCGCTACGGAGGTCCCATTGCCGACACGCGCGTCGAGAACTCCCATAATCGACAGGCACCGGAGGGCCTCACGCAATGACGATCGGCCTACACCGAACTGCTCACACAGCTCGCGCTCTGCCGGAAGCCGTTGTCCCGGTTTCAGGTCCCCATTGGCGACGAGATTCATTACCTGCTGCGCCACTTCTTCACAGACAGACATGCGAGGCACACGTTTGATGCCGAGCTCTACGCGCTGCGCTGCTGCGCGTTTCTTTCTGCCTTTCACGGTTGTCGTCAAATAACTTCTCCCCATGCTTGCCATGTCGAATGCGGCTTCAGCAGGACCTGCGGCACATTGAGTTGCAAGTTTAGGTTGTTTGTCAGACCAATGTCAAAGCCCTGCATGCAATTGACATTGGTCTGACGATCAGTCTATCTTGAACCTGCTCCATTTCCCCCTTTTGCATCAAGGCTGAGCTTCAGCAGACAATTCTAAGGAACCTTATGACAGCTGACGTGGCCCAAATTGGAACCCAACTTAGCCAGCCTGCTTCGGCATGGATGCAAAGCTACGACCCACTTCATCATTGGTGGCTGTCTGCTGGCTTGGCGGCGCTGCCCATCGTGATACTACTGGGAACCATTGCGCTCCTGAAAATCAAGGCCCATATAGCAGCGCTTCTGGCGCTGGGCTCTGCCCTCTTGATCGCATTGGCCCTCTTCCATATGCCTGCGGGCCTCGCGCTTCTGTCCACGGGTTATGGAATCGCATACGGTCTGTTCCCTGTCTGTTGGATCGTGATTCCGATTCTTTTCCTTTATCAGCTCACCGTCCGTGCCGAGCGCTTCGACCTCTTGCGCAACAGCCTGGTGAATGTGACCGCAGACAGCCGTCTTCAGCTTCTGATTATTGCCTTCGCCTTTGGCGCGTTTTTTGAAGGAGCATCCGGATTCGGCACACCAGTAGCGGTTTGTGGAGCTATCCTCGTCGGGCTCGGTTTCAAACCGGTACGCGCAGCCGGGCTTGCCCTGCTGGCAAACACGGCTCCGGTAGCTTTCGGCAGCCTCGGAATTCCGATTGTCGCACTGCATGGAGTCACCGGCTTTGACATGCTCCTGCTCAGCAAGATTATTGGCCGGCTGCTCACACCGTTTTGCTTCATCATTCCCTTCTGGCTTATATGGGCAAGCAGCGGATTTGAACAGATGCTTGAGGTATGGCCCGCCGCGCTTCTCGCTGGGGCAACTTTCGGTATCACCCAGCTTCTGATTTCCAATCTGCATGGACCGTGGCTGGTAGATATTGGGGCGGCGCTCATCACCATCATTGTGCTGATTGGTTTCCTGAAGTTCTGGAGCCCTAAAGTGATCCGCAACGCTGACGGCGTGCCCATCACTGTACGGAATATCCGCACAAAGGCAACCGCGGGGCAACTATTTTATGCCTGGGGACCCTGGCTGCTTCTTACCGTGTTCATCATCCTCTGGGGCTCACCCGCATTTGCACGCATCGCAGAGCTGGTGACAGTCAAAGTTCCTGTGCCCGGCTTGCAAAGCCATGTACTGCGCACTCCTCCCATCGTCTCTACTCCTGTTTTTGAACCGGCAATCTTCATCTTCAATTGGATTTCTGCTGCGGGAACTGGAATTTTTGTGGCTGCCGTGACCGCTGGTTTTCTGATGAAGCTCTCTCCCCGCGCAATTGCAGGAACGTTCTTCCACACCATAGGACAAGCCCGCTTCACCATATTGACCATCAGTGCAATGATGGCGCTCGGCTTCCTCGCGCGCTACTGTGGCCTCGATGCAACTCTTGGTCTGGCCTTCGCGCGAACCGGAGTTCTCTACCCGTTCTTTGGAACCTTCGTTGGCTGGGTGGGAACAGCATCTACCGGATCAGATACTTCATCGAACGTACTTTTTGGCAGTCTGCAGAAGATGACGGCCCAACAAATACACGTCTCGCCCTTGCTGATGTGCTCTGCAAACTCGAGCGGCGGCGTAATGGCCAAGATGGTATCGCCCCAGAGCATAGTAATCGCCAGCACAGCGACCCAGTCCTATGGCAGCGAGAGCAGCATTCTTAAATTCGTGTTCTTCCATAGCATTGCCCTGGCGGCGCTGATGGGACTGGCTGTGACGCTGGCTGCGTATGCTTATCCCTTTACCAGAATCGTGGCTCATTAATCTGCGCTTTCGCCGGACGAAAACGGCCACCCGTTGAAGGTGGCCGTTTCTTTTGCAGGCATTTGAGAGTATTGGTGCTGGGAGGGGATGCGAACCCCCACGAGGTTGCTGACTGCTCCAGAACGTGTGCCTTCGGGAACAGAGGAAGTCTTTAGACATGACGGACGTTCACCCAAGTGCACTGAATAGGTCGCAGGCTTCTTCAGAGGCAATTGGCTCCTACTACTGGAGTACCGCTACGACATGGTGCACACCGCTTCATCTGATACGCGGTCAGGCTACAGCTGTCGTGTCTGCTTGACCTCTCTACTGGACGATGATGTTAATCGTTGCCGTCTGATTCAAGTTGGTAAAGCTGCTGCCAGGTGCGGCTGTTGCCGTCACGTTTACGGTGATGCTGTCATTGCCGGTTGGGGTGCTGTAGCTTCCCCATCCGCAGCCTGTCATGCTCAACGCAGTGCAGGCCAGCATCAGAAGCATGAGCAAGCCGCGCGTGGCCACCGCCAATTTGCGCCGGCGAACCATCAATAACATGCCCAGCAGCATCGCTGGTATCCATAGCATTGCCGAACGCGTAGCGCCGGGAGAAGCTTGTGGTGCAAGGGTGTAGATCTGCATCGTGACCGTCTGCACAGCGTTGTTGCCACTGAAGGTGACGGTGCTCGGCGTGAACATGCAACTGGTGAAGGCCGGCAGCCCGGTGCAGCTATACGCTGCGGCGCCCTGATAGTTGCCGTATGGCGTAAACGTTAGAGTTACAGACCCAGCTGTACCGCGAGTCAACGTCAACGCCGTCGGATTGGCTGCCACGCTATAGCCTGGCGCCACCACCGACTCCGTGAATGCCGCTGAAGTACTGCCAATAAAGTTGCCATCGCCACCGTAGAGCGCGGTGATGCTCGCCGCCTGCGCCGTGGTAAAGACCGTGCTCAGCGCGGCCGCGCCATTCACCAGCGTCACCGGCGAGCCCAGTGTCGAGGTGCCGTTATAGAACTGCACCGTGCCCGTCGGCGTTCCTGTGGAACTGGCGGCTGCGTCCGAGACCGTCACCGCATAGCCCACTGTCACTCCTGTGCCCACGCTACCGCTCGGTGTCGGAGTCGTCTGCAAAATCGTGGACACGCCCGATGCCGCCTTGCTGATCGTCAGCGTGCCGCACACGATGCTGAAGGTGTAGTTCGATGCAGTAAGTGATCCCGGCGTTGCGGTAATGGCATACGTCCCGGCTGCACTCGGTGTGGTCGGTGAGGTCGTCAGCGAAGCCGAACCGCTCACAACGCTGCTCGTATCACCATTCACGTAGCCGGTGATGCTGGCCGTGTAGGCCGGCAGCGTCTGCCCGAACGTGATGCTGATGTTGTTCGCCGTCACCGTCAGCACAGCTTTTGTAATCGTCAGCGACCCGTTGACCGGAGTCACCGTGTAGTTAGCAAGGTTGGTGCCCGTGGCCGTCGGCGTGATGGGATAGCTTCCGACGCCGCTGGTTGCAGTCGCCGTGGTGTTGCCGCTGACGGTGAAGGTGTCTCCGTTCTGCTGGCCGCTGTAGGTTCCGTTCAGCGACGGGTTCGCCGCGCCGTAGACCTTGGTCGCCGTCGGGCCGGTGATGGTCAGCACTGCTTTGCCGATCACCAGCGTTCCGCTGGACGTCCCGGTGTAGTTACTGTCGTTGATCGTGCCCACAACCGTGTAGTTGCCCGCTGCTATCGGCACGGTCGAGCTGCCATTGTAGGTGTAGGTCACCGCCAGTCCGCTGGGCGTGGTCGCCGCCGTCGCCGAAAGCGCGGAGCCATTGTAAGTCTGCGCAAGGCTGCCCAGTGTCACTGTCGCGGTCGCCTTGGAGATGGTCAACGAATGGCTATTGTCGCTGCTCGTGGCAAAGGGTGCGCTCGCGTTGTAGACGGCCTGGATGGAATACGCGCCCACCGCTGTTCCACCCGGCAGGGTATAGGTCACACTGGCAGAACCGCTCGTCACCGTTCCGCTGGACACCGCCGCGCCAACCTGCGTCCCGCCATTGAACACGGAGAAGGTCACAGTTCCCACATTCACCGTTCCTGAGCCGCTGGACACGGTTGCCGACAGGCCAACGGTCTGCGAACTGGGGCTGTAGCTCAAGGAAGCAGGAGCAGCGGTTGTGGTAGTCGTAGCTGTGACGGTCTGGGTCATCGTGCCCGTGGAAGCCACCGTAAAGTTACTGTCGCCCGCGTAGGTAGCAGTAATCGGATTAGAGCCGGCAGCCAGTGAGGATGTAGTGCAGGTCGCCTTTCCGGCGGCACTCACCAACACTGCTCCGCATCCGGAGATTGTACTTCCATGAGCCGTGAAGTTTACCGTTCCGGTAGGAACAAGTGGAGTAAAGGAAACGCCGGCAAGCTGAGCCGTAAAGGTCACCGAATCGTTGACCATCGTAGAACTTGATGGCGATGCCGTCACGCCCAGCGTAGCCGCCAGCGCCGAGACGGTCTGGATCGCCGTTCCTGCGCTGGCCACTGTAAAGTTGCTATCGCCCGCGTAGGTGGCGACAATCGCATCCGATGTGGCAGTCAGCCTTGACGTGGTGCAGGTCGCCCTTCCGCTGGCATTGACCGTCACTGCAGGGCAATCGGGACTCGAACTTCCGTTAATCGAAAATGTTACGGTTCCACTCGGGGCAACAGGAGTTAAGGCAACGCCGACAAGTTGGGCCGTAAAAGTCACCGACGCGTTGACGTTCGTGGAACTCGATGGAGATGCTGTCACGCCGATGGTTGTGGCTAGTGCAGAAACCGTCTGCGACATTGGGGTCGAAGAATTGTCGCTGCTGTTGTAGTTCGAATCGCCTGCATATCTCGCGACAATGGCATGCGGAGAACCTGCCGCAGTTAAGGTCGTGGTTGTGCAGGTGGCCGTGGCGTTTCCTGTACTTGTGCTGTACGACGACATAGCACTGCTGCAGCCGCTTATCGGTGTACTCGAGCCATCCATATAGAAAGCCACCGTTCCGGAAATTGCCAATTCATTAACCACACCCGGAACCGGATTCGGGGCCACCGTGGCCGTAAAGATTACTGAATCGTTGACCGTGGAATGGTTGCCAGTGCTGCTGCTGGTCACCACGGTCGTAGTGGCGGCCTTGTCGACCGTACTCGACAGCGTGCTCGATGTGCTGCCGTTGTAGTTCGTATCGCCCGCATACGTCGCGACAACATTGTGGGAGCCAGCGATCAGGGCCGTAGCGGTACAGGTGGCCACTCCGGTGGTGGTATTCACTGCGACCGCGGAGCTGCAGCCGGTGATGCTGCCGACGTAGTCCGTAAAAGTCACGCTCCCCGAGTAGGGCACATAAGCGGTGCCGGCGGGTGACGGGGCAACAGTGGCCGTCAAGGTTACCGGATGGTCGACGGTCCAGTGGGTCGTCCAGCTGTTGGGCGTCGAATTCAGCACCGTTGTAGTGACCATTGGGCTGACCGTCTGCGTCGCCGTGCCTGCGGTGGCTACCGTAAAGTTGACGTCGCCCGAGTAGGTAGCAGTAATCGAATTAGAACCGGCATGCAGCGAATACGTCGTGCAGGTCGCCTTCCCGCTGGAAGCGACAGTAATCGCAGGGCAATCTGGACTTGCACTCCCGTTAACCGCGAACGTAACGGTTCCACTGGGAGCAACAGGAGTTAAGGAAACGCCGGCAAGCTGAGCTGTAAAGGTCACTGTATTGTTGACCGTCGTGGAACTCGATGGGGATGCCGTTACGCCCAGGGTTGCTGCCAGGGCTGAGACCGTGAAGGACGTCGTTCCTGCCGCGGCTACTGTAAAGTTGCTGTCCCCCGCGTAGGTAGCGGTAATCGTCTGATTCGCACCGGCAGCCAGCCTGGAGGTGGTGCAGGTTGCCGCCCCGGTGGCGCTGACCGCCTTTGCAGGGCAATCGGAACTCGCGCTTCCGTTGATCTGGAACGTTACCGTTCCTGTGGGAACGGCGGGCGTCAGAGAGACTCCGGCGAGTTGTGCGGTAAAGGTCACCGATGTATTGACCGCCTGGGGACTTGCGGGCGAAGCAGTTACGCCGAGCGTTGCCGCAAGCGAAGAGACGGACATGCTGAAGGTCGCTGTTCCCGTCAGGTTATTGGCGTCCTTGACCGTGACCGTGTAGGTTGTTGTGGAACTGGCCGATGTCGATGTTCCGCTGATCGCGCCCGTGGCCGACGAGATACTGAGACCGGTAGGAAGCGTGGGCGAGATGCTGTAGCTCAGAGGTGCAGTTCCGCCCGAGCCGGTGACCGGGGTGAAGCTGGCCGCCTGGTTCACGCTCAGGCTTTCCGTGGCGATCACCTGTGTCGCAGTCGGATTGGCTGGGTTCACGTTGAAGGAATTGCTGGTGGCAGTCATGGTGCCAGTGCCGACGGCAATGGTGGCCGTGAGCGCGTCGCCTGTCTGCGCGCTGCCAATGGAGAGGTTGCTGAAGGTGGCGAGACCGGTTGCGGAAGTGGTCGCACTGGTACCGCTCAGAGTGCCAGCAGCGGCGGTCATGGTGACGGGTGCACCGGGCAGTGCGATGGCTGAACCGTTATCTTTCAACTGCACTGACGGAGCTGGTGAGATGGCCGCGCCGGCCACTGTGTTCGAGGGCTGGATGGTAAAGCCGAGCGTGTAGGCCGTCTGCACCGCGCCCGCATCCACGCAGGGATTGGTGGGATAGGTAGTGGTGGGAACAGTGTGGCCTCGCTCATCACCGGAGAAGCCGACGGCGGCGGCGTTAGCAACTGTGCCTGCGCAGATCGCGGCGCTGCCAGGGAGCGGGGGCATAGTCTGCAGGGGGCCGCCATAATAGCCTAGCGGGGCAAGGTTGCCGGAGGATGGCGAGGTGGATCCCGAACCCCAATTGACGATATTACCGCCCTTGTCGACGTAGTTAGCGGTGACATCGGCGTAGTTGATGGTGGTGGAGTTGCCGACGACGATACTGTTCGCAAGCGTGACGTTTCCAGACACACCACTCGCGTTATCGATACCGCCGCCGGTGCTGTACGCGCTATTGCTCGTCAACGTGTCGTCTGACATTGAGAGAATGGACAAGTTGAGGATACCGCCACCATTATTGCCGGACGTGTTGCCGCTCACAGTGCTGGCGTCCAGAGTGAAGGTGCCCGCATTGAGAATGCCGCCGCCATTGCCGCTGCTGGTGTTATTGGCGATAGTGCTGGACCAAATATACAGATAGCCGGAGGGGTTGACGTAGATGCCGCCGCCAGAACTGGCCTTATTGTTGGTGAAGGCACAGCTATTTACATACATCTGACCCGAAATGTTCATCGCTCCGCCATTGGAGGGCGAGTTGCCGCCAGAGATCGTCAAACCGTTGAGGTAGCCGCCTTGGCCCGTAGTATCAGTTATGACTGTAAAGCTGCCGTTGCCGCCGGAGATGGTCAATAGGTTGGCGCCGGGACCAAGGAGAGTCATGTACTTGGGGAGGGTCAACCCTGACGTGAGCGTAATGGTGGCTGCGCCGGAACTGGTGAGCGCAGAAGCAAATCGTATAGTGATCCTTGGCGTCTGTGCGGCCGCAGCAGCTATGGCGTCGCGCAGGCTGCAGTTGGCATCGAGTGTGGCGCCGCTGAGCGACTGGTTACTGCAGTTCGCGGCCACGCCGGTGGCATCATCCGTGAGCACGGTGACGGTATAGATGGGCGCGATGTAGGTGAACTGGTCGGCGGTACTCGTAGCACTGGTGCCGCCGGCCGTCGCCACCGTCACATCGATTGCGCCCACGGCACCAGCCGGGCTCGTCGCCGTGATGCTGGTTGCGCTGACCACCGTGATATTGGTGGCGGCAGTGCTACCGAAGTTGACCCCGGTGGTGCCGGTGAAGTTCGTGCCCGTAATGGTCACGACGGTGCCGCCCGAAGTGGACCCGCTGTTCGGGCTGACGCTGGTGACTGTGGGCTTTGCCGCATAGGTGTATGCGTCAGCGGAACTCGTGGCGCTTGTGCCGCCAGGAGTCGTCACCGTCACATCAATTGCGCCTACGGCACCGGCCGGACTCGTCGCCGTGATGCTGGTTGCGCTGATCACCGTGACACTGGTAGCAGCGACGCCTCCGAAGTTAACCCCGGTGGCACCGGTGAAGTTCGTACCCGTAATAGTCACGCTGGTGCCGCCTGCGGCTGGTCCGCTCGCAGGGCTGACGGAGGTCACCGTCGGCGTGGATGCAATGCCCGTACCGCTCAGGGCGATGCTCTGCGTGGTGGAGCTGGCGGTGTTGAAGTTATCCGTGATCACGAAGGAGCCGGCGTTGGTCCCGACCGCTGTGGGCTTGAAATCGACTGCATAAGTGCAGCTGAAGTTCGGGGCAAAGGTATAGGTATAAGTCGAGGGGCTGAGTTGCGGACAGGTGCTGGAATTATTGTAGGTAAACCCGGTAGAGAAGCTGGGATTCAGCCCCATGCTCGGGGTCAGGATATCAAGGGCTGCATTGCCGACGTTCATGATCGAGACGGTTCTGGGGTCGTCCGTCGAATCCGGGGAGCCTACATTGGTGGGTGTGGGGAAGGTAATCGTGGGCAGGGTAGTTACGCTCCACTTCTCCACAAAGTTCAGGTTATAGTCCTCGATGTAGATGTTGCCAGTACCATCCAGATAGATGGCCTCAGGCCCCGACAGGGTAATGTTTGAGGTCAGCGTAACCGCTGAGCCATAACCGGTGGCGCCGCTCCCCGTATAAGGGAGCAATTGAATTGAGCCGCCGCTATAATTTGCCACATAGACGTTCCCGGCCGGATCGACGGCCACACCGTCAGGTCCGCCGCCCGTCGCCAACGTAGTCTGAGTGTAGCTGCCGCCAGAGTACGTTTCTTTGATGAGCTTATTGCCATTGTAGTCGGCCACATAGACGTTTCCGCTGGCGTCAACAAAATCAGTGCTGTATTGACCGCCGCTTAGGCCGCTGCCGAATGTGGTTGCCGCGCCATAGCCTGTACCATTCCACGGCAGTTTGCTGATGGTGGTCGCACTCGATATGACGTAGAGGTTACCGCTGCCATCCACGGCAACGTCCTGAGGAGATGAATAGGAGGAACTAATCACAACCTGCGTGCCATAGCCACTGCCATTCCAGGGCACCTCAGAGAGCTTACCCGTACCCTGGTCGGTCACAAAGAGATTGCCGGCGCCATCCACGGCCACGCCCGTGGGATTCGACCACGTGCCCACGCTAAGCGGCGCATTATAGCTATTGCCACTCGGAACGAATTTCCGCAAAACGCCGTTGTTAGTATCAGCAATGTAGATGTTGCTGCTTGCATCCACCACCATGGCCTGCGGATGATTCAGGCCTGTGTACAGCGTTTGAGCGCTGCCGGGGTTATAGCGCAGCAGCGGGCCGGTGCCCACGCCGTAGACATACACAGTGAACAGCGCATTGCCGCTGGCGTCCTTGATGACCACTGCGCCTTCACGCAGGCCAGGCGCAGTCGGCGTGAATGCGACATTGACCACGCAGAGGTCGCCAGCCGAGTAAGTCTTTGCCGTGCAAACTGCGGCGGCGTTGGGGGGGGTGGCGGGAACGCCGAAGTCCAGATTCGGCACGCCCTGCGTCAGAATGTTGATTGAACCGAAAGTCTGATTAGAACTGAAGGAGAAGAAAATCGATGCGGCAGCACTGGTTGTGCCTACGGTCTGCTGCCCGAAGTTCTCCGCGCCCGTCACATCAACCACGTCAGGAAAGCCCTGGGTCGTGAGGGGGTAGTTTTGATCGCCGTTGTATTGAATTACAAAACTGTCTAAGCCAAGGGGCAAGGCGCTCGTCGTCAGTGTGGCGGTTCCGGTGGCATCCAAAGTGACGTGACCTAATTCAATTCCCCAAGCGTGTGTATCTTGCATATAGTCCACAGTTCCGGTCGGGACGGGATCGCCCACGTTGGCGCCGGTGACCTTTACCGTAAGAGTGACGGGGCTATAGCGCGCCACGGTGCTTGCGGAGGGAGTCATATTTATATTTACGTGGCCACTGCCACTCGCCTGCGCGGCCAGCGCGCAGACCGCCAGCAGACACACTGCCGCCAGCTTCGCCCATAGTGTGCGCTTGCCCTGCCTATCCATGCGGGCTGCGTTGCGGATGGCTATGCCCTGAAACAATGATTGAAGGTTTCCGCAAAAGCGAGAAGACAGGTGATTGCGCATCATTGCTCTCCTGAGAACTACAGTGCCTGCGCTTCGGCAGGCATTTACCGGGTTCGGCGCTACAAATCGAACAGAAGCTTCAAGCGTTCACTCACTCGTTGCCGCAACAGGCGGCAAGTCGTTCTCAGGGAAGATGTTGCAGAATGCTCGGATGAGTTGAATCCAAATTCAACTCATCCTATCCGCATCGGAGAGCAATACTGTGACTCGCGACACAACCACATGTGGACATCGTCACTAATTCCCAACTTCGGTCGCTGAACGAGCCAACAGTCTGTCCGGAGTCACCTTCACATCAATACGAAGGCAAGTATGCCGAAGGAAATTCAGCAGGCAGCGGGCCACAAGACCATCACGATGGCAGCTAGCTATTCCCACCGTTCACCGGCCCACAAGTTGTCAATGGTGGAACGCATCGTCAGAACAGCCACCAAAACATGCACCAAACGAAAACGGCCACCCGTTGAAGGTGGCCGTTTCTTTTGCAGGCGGTTGAAAGTATTGGTGCCGGGAGGGGGGGCGAACCCCCACGAGGTTGCCCTCGGCGGATTTTGAGTCCGCCTAAACCACTTTTGCATAGTGTCGCATGACGTCGCATAAATACGTATAACTGTATTGTTTACAATATATACACGTGCCAATGTCATTGCATAGAGTCGCAGGGACCGGCACAAAATCCAGGTACCAACAGCCACCAAAACAGCCACCAAAAACAGCTCACAAACGGAAGTCTCCGCCATCAGCCAGCCGTCCACTCCCGTCGGGCCCGCACCTCGGTGAGATTGAAGCGCACGCCCGGAGCGTCCGTAGGGTTGAGCCAGCGGATGCGCTCAAAGACCAGCTCGGCCTCCTCAAACCTTCCCAGCCGCCACAGGCACAGGCCGTAGCCGAGCATGCAGCGTAGGAAGGGGCGATTGTATATCCAGCCCCAAGTCAGCACCCCGTCTCCAAGTTGACCCAGCGACAATTCGCCGATGCGGAGCCCAGCCTCATAGTGGCGCAGTGCGTTCTCCGTCCTATGGCTATGGTTGAAGACCAGATTGCCGAGATGAGCGTGGGCATCGAGGCAGCGGACGTCGGACTCGCAAAGTTTCATCAGTAGTCGCCATGCGCCTTCATAGTCGCCTGCATTCTTCAGTTCGTTAGCGATGATGATGGGGTCGGCATCGGGGCCGTCGGGGCCGTCCAACGGCAGCACCTGCTCCATCTCGAATGACGGGCGTATTCCCCAGGCGATGGTCTTCCTGGCCCAATCATCCAGCGGTTCGTCGTCTTCGCCCCAGTATTCATCCTGCGGGTTCCAGGTTCCCCGCGGCTCCAGCCGCAGCGGCACCAGGCCAAGAAGTGACACGTCCAACCGGGTCGACAGGATATCCCCGGTGATGGAGAGCCGCCCGGCGTTACGCCGCTGTTTGTGCGGCATCACTTTCACAATCTCGCCCGGCACAAGCTCCCAGAAACCCGGAGCACGGACGGTAACGACGTCTTCGCCACCCAACAACCGGCAGTTCGCAGCCTTCTCCGTTACGGAGACCACGACCAACTCGATAGGGGTTAAATCGGAATCGTCGGCCTTCGCTTTTTGTCGCCGCTTCTGTTGTGCCTGTTCAGTCATATTCACCAGCGTAGGACAGTGGCCAAGGCCTGGACCTTGTCAGTCACGCCATCCTACGCTCATACCACCCGCTCCCCGGTCTCGGTGTTCATGACAACTATTCCGGCTTGCCTATAACGCTCCCACCCGTATTTTCCATCGAATTCTAGGAGGAGCGCGTGTTCATCTTCAGTCACGGTGCAGCCTATGGCGTCTTTCAGGATTGTGTCTACTTCTCCCGGCTCTGCTCTGACCAAGGCGGTAATCATCTTTGAACGCTGATAAACGTGCTCATGCCGAAGCTGTGACTTGTCAGTACAAGCAAGTGCGCCGGTAGTCTTATGGCGGG
>Ga0302270_10003997_pt1 | contig 13879 bp, 6 predicted proteins | sample III_Bog_E2_3_FD_198773 | JGI IMG/M metagenome (GOLD analysis project Ga0302270, IMG submission 198773) | Peat permafrost microbial communities from Stordalen Mire near Abisko, Sweden - III_Bog_E2_3 | ecosystem: Environmental > Terrestrial > Soil > Wetlands > Peat | place: Sweden: Abisko... | reverse complement strand
TGAAGGTGTAACCGAAAACCTTCTCTGCCTTCAGCAGAGCCATGATGCCATCGGTGAGTTGAATCTCGCCGCCCGCGCCCGGCGTAGTCTTCTCCAGCAGCTCAAACACCCGCGGCGTCAGCACATAGCGGCCGATAATCGCCTGCTTTGACGGAGCATCCTCAAACTTAGGCTTCTCCACCATCCCGGTGCAGTTATAGATGCGCTCGTTGTGAGCGTCCTGCGAGCCGGCCAGCACGCCATACGCGCTGATTCCTGCCCCCTCTATCGTCATCGTCGCCAGCACCGATCCGCCGCGCTCGTCGAACACGTCAATCATCTGCTTCAGGCAGGGCGGCTCGGCTTCAATCACGTCGTCGGGCAAAATCACCGCAAACGGCTCGTCGCCCACCAGTTCCTTGGCGCACAGCACGGCGTGCCCCAGGCCCAGCGGTTCCTTCTGCCGTACATAACTGATCCGCGCCATCGAAGAAATGCTGCGCGACAAGGCCAGCAACTCCTTTTTGCCTTTGCGCTCCAGGGTCGCATCCAGCTCGTAGCTGATGTCGAAGTGGTCTTCCATCGCGCCTTTGCCGCGCCCGGTCACAAAGATAATATGTTCGATCCCCGACGCGATCGCCTCTTCCACGCCGTACTGGATGATGGGTTTGTCTACCAGCGCCAGCATCTCTTTGGGAATCACCTTGGTCGCCGGCAGGAACCGCGTGCCCAGCCCACCTGCGGGAAAAACCGCTTTCCGTACCCGATTGCTCATTCCATCCGCCTCATTTCAGCAGCAGCCGCGCATGGCGCGGCCGTGATTTTGCTTACAGCTTACTAGGTTCAGTGCATGTCCGGCGTGCCCCATGCGGGGGATAAGCCGGGCTGAACGATGTATGGCTTTCACAGCGCCGGCGAATCATCTCCCAGCAACGCTTCCCGCACAATCTTCACCGGCGGAAATCCCTGTTTCAGAAAGTCGTCGTGGAACTTCTCCAGCGAGAAAGCCGCGCCTTGTTTATTCTTCAGGTCCTCGCGCAGCTTCATGATCTCCAGTTTGCCCAGCGTGTAGTAGAGATAAGTCGGGTCGCCGGTGCCGCGCTTGGTCTCCACCAATGCTGTCTCCTTTGACTGACAGCCTTCCTTCTGGAAAAACGCCACCGCTTCGTCGAAACTCATCTTGCCGGTATGCATCTCGATGCCAACAATAAAGCGCGCGTTGCGCAGCAATGCATCCTGCAGTTGCCCCAGGCGCAGAAACTTCGCTTCGCGCTCATCCTTCGCCCCGGCGCCCGGCTGGCCGTAGCCTTCGTCCAGCATCATCTGCTCGGTGTAGTGCGCCCACCCTTCCACGTTGGTGTTCGCGCCCAGCAGTTTGCGCACCCGGCTTGGCGCCTGCGGCACCCACAAAAATTGAACGTAGTGCCCCGGATAGGTCTCATGCACCGCCGTTGAAATCACCGTGCCCACGTTGAACGCATGCATGTACCCTTGCACCTCGGCGGGCGTCATCCTGGGGTCGGGCAGCGTCACGTTGAAGTAGGCCTCCGTCGCGTGCGTCTCGAACGGTCCCGGCGTATCCATGCTGGCCTGCGTCGTTGCGCGCATGAAGGGCGGCGTCTCTTCCACAATCGGCCGCACGTCGGAAGGGATGGTCACAATATGATGCGCGCGGATAAAGCTCACCAGCCCGTCGAACGTGGCGCGAAACGTGTCCAGCAACTGATCGGGCGCGGGATGATTTTCGCCCAGTTCTTCCAGCACCGCCTCCGGTGTCTTGTCCGGCTCCAACTCGTGCGCAACCTGCCTGAAGTGCTCCTGGTTCCTGCGCATATCGGCCCAGCCGATCGTGAGCAGCTTGTCCAGCGGCAGGTCCACCATCTCGTCGTACGCCAGCTTCTTTGAGAACGTCTCCGCGCCGATGCGGAAGTCGCCGTTGGACTTCGCCAGCAGATCCGTTTTCAGCCAGTCATGGTAACTCTTCAAACTCGCAATCACCGCTGCATTGGTTTGTGCAAACTCCGCATTGAGCGCCGGATCTTTGACATCGGCAAAGGCCTGCGGCACATCGTGCTCAAAGAAAACGATGATGTCCGGCAACTGCTCAATGGCAATCTCGGTGTACACGCGCGGAGGATTCTTCAGGTTCGCGCGCGCATCGGCCAGCAGCGCCGGCATCTGCTTCTCGCGGGCAATGAGCGACCGCAGCCGTTCGTCCGGCGAAGCAAACTTGCGCTCCATCAGCGTGAACGCTCCATTCGCGCAGAGGCTCGAATAGTTGTCCGCATTCTTCTCCCAGGGACGGATGGTCTCCAGAGTCAGCAGCTGCGAATTGACGTTGGACTCGACGATCTCCAGATCGGTATAAACAGGGTCGAAACCGGTGTCGAGATAGACCTTGATGGTGGTTGGCGTCTCTACGCCTGATTCGTTTGCTTTCGCAAGGCCATTGGCAGTCATGGGACGATAATGAAATGAGTAGATCTTGTTTTCCAAACGCTTGACCTGCTCAGGAGAAAGCGCTGGATCCTGGCGCACGACACCGAGGACGTTTATCTTTCCCTCTGCTGACAGCGTGGCCTTGAACTCGACACCATTCGATCCGGGTTCACCTGCCTGCGGCCCCTTCGCGCGGGCCTCAGCTTCCTCATTCGCCTTATCGATGCGTATCTCCTTGAGCCGCGACTGAGTCTGTCTCAAATTCGCAATCTCCGCATCGATATTCTTTCGCGACAGATTTTCCAACTGCCCGTCGTACTGGTGATAGCCCACCAGCGTCCCCTCTGTGGGAGCGTTGGGAAAGTACACCTGGTCGAAGTAATCGTCGGAGACCTTCTGGAACTGCTGCTTCCAGTCTCCATTCGCAGCATGGGCCGTAATTCCGGCAGTCATACAAACTCCAATCGCAACCGTCGCTAAAATCTTCTTCATTGCATCTCTTTCATTCGTGAGATTCAGAATTTATGCACTCACCGGAGCTGCCGCCAAATTGGCCAGCACCTCGTGAATTTCCAGCAGAACTTCGTCGGACCGCGTGGCGCTCAACGGATATTTCAGCAGCCCTTGTGGCGTGAACTGCGCGCCCCGCTTGGCGTTCTTTGCCACCAGCCGCATCAGGTGCTGTGGATCGACGTTCGCGTTTTCCATGAACCGGATCTGCAACTCGCTGCGCTTGCGATCGACCTGCGCAATCCCCATCCGCTCGCATTCCAGGCGTATCATCGCGGCCTCCAGCAGGTACACGGTCGCATCCGGCGGTGCGCCGTAGCGGTCTTCCATCTCCGCGCGCACCTCGGCCACGGCCGCCTCGCTCGTGGAGCCTGCAATCTTTTTGTAGAGCCGCAGCCGCTGATTTTCTTCCGGCACATAGCTCTCGTCGATGCGCAGCGCGATGCCCAGATTCAATTGCGTGGCAGGCCGTTCCTCGCTCGCCTCGCCCTTCATCTCCTTCACCGCGGCCTCCAGCATCGAGGTGTACAGCTCGAACCCCACCGCCTCGATGTGTCCGCTCTGCTCGCCGCCCAGCATGTTGCCCGCGCCGCGCAGCTCCAGGTCCAGTGCCGCAATCTTGAACCCCGCGCCCAGATCGCTGAACTCCTTCAGCGCCGCCAGCCTCCTGCGCGCAATCTCTGTCAACTCGGTGTCCTGCGGAATGAGTAAATATGCATACGCGCGCCGGTTCGATCGGCCTACGCGCCCGCGCAGCTGGTAGAGCTCGCTTAGCCCGTGACGGTCCGCGCGATTGATCAAGATGGTATTCGCCAGCGGAATGTCCAGGCCGTTTTCAATGATCGTGGTCGCCACCAGCACGTCGTATTCGTGACCCATGAAGGCCAGCATCACGCGCTCCAGCTCCGTCTCGCTCATCTGCCCGTGGCCCACCGCAACGCGCGCCGCCGGCACCAGTTCCTGTATCCGCGCGGCGATTTCATAGATGGATTCCACGCGGTTGTGCACAAAGTACACCTGACCGCCGCGCTCCAGTTCCACCTCGACCGCCGAGCGTACTATCTTCTCGTCGAACTTGGCCACCACCGTCTGAATCGCCATGCGGTCCTTGGGCGGCGTCTCGATCACGCTCATGTCCCTGAGGCCCATCAGCGACATGTGCAGCGTGCGCGGTATCGGCGTGGCGCTCATGGCCAGCACATCGATCTCCTTGCGCATCTGCTTTAGCCGCTCCTTGTGGCGCACGCCGAAACGCTGCTCCTCGTCCACAATCAGAAGGCCCAGGTCCTGAAACTTGATGTCCTTTGACAGCAGCCGGTGCGTGCCGATGAGAATGTCCACGCGGCCCGTCTCCACCTTCTCCACGATGAGTTTCTGTTCCTTCGCGGTGCGGAAGCGCGAGATCATTTCAATGTTGATGGGGAATTGCGCAAACCGCTTCTTGAACGTCTCAAAATGCTGAAAGCTCAAAATCGTTGTCGGCGTCAGCACCGCAACCTGCTTGCCGTCCTGCACCGCCTTGAACGCCGCGCGCATGGCGACTTCAGTTTTTCCGTAGCCCACGTCGCCGCACAGCAGCCGGTCCATCGGCATGGTCGATTCCATGTCGTACTTGATGGCCCGGATTGCCGACAACTGGTCGTCCGTTTCGTTGTAGTCGAACGACCCTTCAAATTCTTTTTGAAACTCGTTGTCCTTGGAGAAGGCCGTTCCCTGCGCGGTGGTCCGCTCGGCGTACAACTTCAATAACTCGCCGGCCATATCCTGCATGGCCTTGCGCACCCGCGCCTTGGTCTTGGTCCATTGCTGCGAGCCCAGCCGGTTCAGCACCGGCGCCGGTCCCGCGTCAGTCGAGCGGTATTTCTGAATCAGGTCCAGCCGCGTCAGCGGCACATATAACTTGGCCGCCTCGGCAAACTCCAGGATCATGAACTCCACCGAGAGCCCGTCCTGCGTAATCTCTTTCAGGCCTTGATACTGCGCGATTCCGTGCTCCACGTGAACCACATAGTCGCCTACACCCAGGTCGCGAAAGTCGGAAATAAACGCCGCAGTCTTTGAGCGCTTCGGCGCGGGCCGCGCCGTCACATCCGCGTCGTCGGAGAGATCGTTGGCCCCGAACACAACCAGGTTGGTGTCCGCAAAGCTCACGCCCGCCGCAATCTGCGACTTCACAATCACCGGCACGCGCATGTCGCCGGCCATGTAACTGGCTTCGTCCAGAACCGTTTCGCCGCCGGGGTGGAAGAACCTGCTGCCCAGCCGGTAAGGTATCTGGTACTCGCGTAGCATTGTGGCCAGCCGCTCCACGTCGCCCTGGTGCGGAGCCGCGAGCACAATCCGCGTCTCCACCGCCATCAGGCTCTTCAACTGCTCGGTCAGCGCCGGAATCGACCCGTGAAACCGCAGCGTGGGCCGCGTTTGCAGCTCGATCTCGCCCAGCGTGTTGTCCTCGTCCAGCACGTCCACCACGCCCAGCTGATCCAGATCGAGCCCCATGTGTGAGACCAGCGACGCCTGCAGCACCTCTGGCCGCAAATAAATGTCCTCGGGCCGGATCAGCGACCCGATGCCCGACCGCTCATGCCGCTGTTCCACCTTGTTCCACCAGCGGTCGATCTGGTTGCGCACCATCGCCGGCTCCTCCACAAACAGCGCGCATTTGGGCAGCAAGGACAGCAGAGACTTTTCCGCGCCGGCCACGGAGGAGAAAAACTCCCACCCCGGAAACACGCTCACTCCGCCGGCCGCGGCCATCTCGGCCGCCATCTCCTCGTCTTCGCCTTCCACGCGAGCCCGGTTCAGCCGCCCGTGCACCGCGGCCAGCAGCCGCTCGGTCACCGGCGTCTCGGTCAGCGGCAGCAGTTGCGTCTCATCCAGGCCGCTCTGCGAGCGCTGCGTCTCCGGATCGAATTTGCGGATGGTCTCAATCTCGTCGCCGAAGAACTCGATGCGCACCGGCCGGTCGCTCTCCGGCGAATACACGTCCAGAATTCCGCCGCGCCGCGTGAACTGCCCCGGCATCTCCACCAGGTCCATCTGCGTGTAGCCCACGGCGGCCAGGTGCCCGGTCAGCACCTCCACGTCCACCTCTTCGCCGCGCTTCAGCGTCACCGCCAGTCCTGCATAGTAGTCGCGGTCAAACAGCCGCAGCGCCGCAGACTCCACCGGCGCAATCAGAATAGAAACGGCCCCGGTGGCCAGCTTCCACAGCGCCGCCGCGCGCTGCTCCTGCACGTCCGGGTGAGGAGAGAGATTTTCAAATGGAAGCACATCGTGTGCCGGGAACCGCACCACTTCAGCCGGGTCAATCGCGCCGGTCAGCTCGCATCCGGCGCGCAGCATTGGCTCCAGAGCCTCGGCAGCCTTGTTGTCGGCCACAATCACGATCACCGGCTGCTTGGCCGCCCGCGCCATCAGCGGCAGATAGAGCGACCGCGCCGTCGCCGTCAGCCCGGACACACATCTCCGCCCCGTACCCAGGCTCAGATGCCTTCGTACGCGCTCAAATCCCGAAGAGTGCTCCAGCTCCGCAAAGATTTCGCGGACAAACGGGAGGATCATGTAGTTCCAGTTTATCAGCGGGCAAAGAGACGCTCGTTGAGCCTGGATTGCCAGTGCGCGCGGCTCTCACCCCGGCTGTATGAAATCGAAGCACAAATACTGTGTTTTAAAGGCTTACTGCCCAGAGCCGAAACAAGATACAGGTGCGGCCGTAACGTTACCGGGAGCAGCAGCCCAAAGCAACAGAAAGGGCGCGTCATCCCGGCAGAGCTTCGGGACCCACGTACCTTGTAGGTGGGCCCTATGTCCCTGGGTGTTTTGAATAACCTCTCCGCCCTGTACGCGGAGAACAACCTGAACAACACCAGCAACAGCCTCTCGAAGGTGTTGCAGGAGTTGTCTTCCGGATCGAAGATCAACTCCGGTGCAGACGATGCGGCTGGCCTGTCGCTGATCAACGGACTGAAGGCCAACTCGCAGGCTTTGGCCCAGTCGCAAACCAACGCCCTGGAAGGCGTGGGCCTGTTGCAGGTGGCCGATGGCGCGCTCTCGCAAGTGACCAGCCTGCTGAACCGGGCCGTGACGCTGGCGACCGAAACCTCGAATGGCACCCTCAACACGGCTCAGGACGCGGCGGCCAACCAGGAATACCAGTCGATTCTGTCGGAAGTCTCCAACATTGGCGCAACAACCACCTACAACGACAAGAAAGTCTTCAATTCCGATACCCAAATCTATACCGGCGACTCATCGGTAGCCGGAACATCGATTGACAGCCTGAACATCCGCTCCCTGTCTTCTTCCAGCGTGGGCGACACCGGCGGGGCCATCAGCTACACTCCGGCAACAGCAGGCAGCAGCGGCTCGAGTTCGACAGTTAATTACACCGCCGGAGCCGACCAAGGCGCGACCTTTCACGATATTTATCCAACCGACGATACCACGCAGTTTATCCAGACCGATGGCATAGTCGGCAGCAACGTCAACGATGTCCTCACCGGAACGTATGCCTTCAACGATGGGTCCACGCTGCATAGCTACACCATGGGCCAAACCTACGGCGGTAATCTGGTGGACTCCTTGTCCACACTTGCCACCGCCATTCAAACAGACGATCCTTCCGTCAGCGCTACCGCCTGGAACAGCGGCGGCGGTGAGGCGGTCATTCAATTGAATCAATTTCCCTCCTGGAACCTGACTTTCGTTTCCGATTCCCTGGTGGACACGACCACAAAATTTGCTACAGGAAGCCTGAGCGGCATCGGCAGCGGCGACACGCTTTCCGGCACGCTCAAGATCCACATCAACGGCACCGACTACAGTGGCCCGGTAAGTAGCGCTTATGGCGATAACACGGGAGCAACGCTCGCCAGTGCCATCTCCGGCGCCACCGGTGGTTTAGTGAAGGGCACCTACAACAGCTCAACCGGGGTCATCAGCCTGGTTTCAACCCTCTCCACCTCCGTTTCCGGCATGACCGTCGACTCAAGCGGCCTGACCGATGCATCTTCATCCGGCTACACTCCCGGCATCCCGGCAACTCTCGGCTATTCCGACTCAAAAGGCCAGGACCTGAGCTCCACCAATCTGAGCAACCAGGCGAATGCCCAGACCGCCTTGACTGCGATCAGCGCCGCCATCAGCGACGTGGCCGCGCAGGACGGCTACATCGGCTCGCAAATCAACACGCTGAACTCGGTGAGCCAGGTGCTCGGCACGCAGCAGGAGAACGTGACCGCCGCGCTGAACGCGGTGCAGGCCACCGACTATGCGTCAGCCACTTCGGAAATGTCCAAGTTTGAAATCCTCAGCCAGACCGGCATCGCGGCTCTGGCGCAGGCCAACACCATGCAGCAGGAAGTCACCAAGCTGTTGCAGTAGTCCGTCTACTTGCCGCCGGCGGCGGGGAACGCTTCCTCCATGCTGAGAATCGCATGGTTCCGGCGCAGAATCTGCTGCAGTCGATCGATCGGCACATCCTGCACGGCAATGTTTCCGCGAACCGCCAGCGCCGCGGCCACTCCCGCGCCCTGGCCGATGATCATGTACTGCGGCTCCATGCGGACAGACGAATACGCCGCGTGGCTCGCCGACAGGCACACCGGAACCAGCAGGTTCGTCGCCTGCGCGCGCTGCGGCGTCATCACGCGATACGGAATCTCGTACGGCTTGACGGGAACCTGCACATCGCCCTCGTTCTGCACCGTGCCGTCGGGCATGGCCACGCGCTGCTCGTTGTGCGAATCGCTGTTGTACGACCCCATGCCGATCGCGTCCGGCTTGGTGCGCTCCGTCTGCAAATCCGACTGCCTCATCACGTACGCGCCCAGCATTCTGCGTCCTTCGCGGATGTAGAGTTGATTCGGCCAGTGGTCCGTGTCGGCAAACTCGTCCTTCGGCAGCCCCCACGTGTTCATATCCGCGCGCAGTCCGGCAGGAACGCTCGGATCCTGCGCAAGAAAATAAAAATACGACAGCGTATAAAGCAGGTGCTGTTGCCAGATTGCCGCTTTCTCCGCATAGCTCGCGTCGGGATATTTTTTGCTGTGCCCGATGAAGTCCGTTGAGACCGGTCCGTTGTTGTTGAAGTCCGCTTTATGATTCGGAATCAGCACCGGGTTGAACACGTCGCGGAAGTTCGCATCGCGGCCCATGTGCTCTTTGAAGCTGCCCAGGTAGCGCTCCAGCAGAGCAAACCGGGAGCGGTCGTAACCCTCCGGGCGCGTAAACGGCAGCCGGTTGTCCGGGTCGGTGGTCAAAATCACGCGGAAGTTATACGCCTGTTCATTGTCGTCGCCCGAGCCCGGCGCGGTCATCGGTCCCGGGCTGATCTCCGGCAGCAGATGGTGATGATCGTCATAGGCTGAAACCGCCCAATGAAACTGGTGTCCCGGCGTTTGCGCGCGCACGCCTGCAAGGTCTTCTCCATACTGCGAGGCCGGCTCGCGCCCCACGGCATAGCTCACCCGTGCCTGCGCCATCAACTCGCCTTCATAGCTGCAATCGGCAAACACCTTCGCCGTCCAGCGCTTTCCATCCTCCGTGGTGATAGAGACAATCCTGGTTCCCTTGCGCTCCACGCCATCGTGCTCGCGCAGCCGTTCGTGCAGGTAGACCTTCACGTGCGCATCGGTCAGCAGGGCGCGGAAAATCTCCGCGTCCACGTGCGGCTCTGACAGCCAGTTCACGCCGCGGTCCAGATCGTGCACACCGTAGTGCGCCGCGGCCTGCATGTAGAAATCCCGCGCATAGCCGCCAATAATGTGAAAGTTGCCCAGGTCGGTAGCGGAGAGTCCGCCGGTGACCATGCCGCCCAGATGCGCGCCCGGTTCCAGCAGAACCACGTGCAAGCCTTCCCGGGAGGCCGAGTAGGCCGTCATGATTCCGGAGGCCGTTCCGCCGTAGACCGCCAGATCGCTGGCCGCCGGTGCAGGTGCTGCGTTCAGTTGCATGCCGCAGAAGATGAAAGCGCAAGCCGCGGAAATGCGGACAAACGTAGATTTCAAAGCAGCGTATCTTGCCAATTGCATCGTACTCTCCAGTTCGTCACGCAATGCGCGTGCGGGCGTTTTACTCCCCGCCGACCGCTTTCGCAAACGAGTAAAAAAAGTCCAGCGATTTCCAATACGAATCCACCGGCAGTCTCTCGTCGCGCCCGTGCGCCCGGCCGTCGTCCCGCTCCATCGCAATCCCGGAGAAGCCGTAGCAGGGAATGCCCGCCTGCGCAAAATAGATGGAGTCGCTGGCTCCGTTTTCCATCACCGGAGTCACCGGCGTGCCCGGCCAGAGCGCCTCCGTAATCTGCGTCAAAGGCAAAAAGACCTCGGGGATAGGAGCCGGCGGAACCATAGCCTTGCGTTCCGGGGCCGTCGCGGAAACATCGCCCGCATCGGAAACGTACTTCACCACCAGCTTGTTGTCCGAAAACAGATCCATCAGCTGATGCCGTATCTCTTCCGGCGCATGTCCCGGAAAAATCCGGCAGTTCACATTGGCCTGCGCCGTCTGCGGCAGGGCGTTGTTGGCGTGCCCGGCGTTCAGCCGCGTCGCCACGCAGGTGGTGCGAAAGTTGGAGTTGAAGCTGGGATCGGCGCTCAGCTGTGCGGCCGCGGCCAGGTCCGGCGGTGTCGCCAGAATCGCGCGCATATCCGCTGCCGTCTGTCCTGTCTCCTGCTCCACAAGATTTGAAAAGTAGGTGCGCGTGACGCCGTTCATCTCAAAGGGGAAACTGTAGGCCTGCAGCTTGTTCAGCGCGGCCATCAGCTCATAGATCGCATTGTCCGGTCGCGGCAGGGAGCTGTGCCCCCCGCGATTGGTCGCCGTGATCTGGTAGTCCGAATAGACTTTCTCCGTGGCCTCCACATCCGCCGCGATCGCCCGCCCATGGTCCAGTTCCACGCCGCCGGAGTCGGGATTGATGGCGAACGCCGCGTCCACCAGGTCGCGATGCTGCTCCACCAGCCAGTGCGCCCCGTTGAAATGGCCGCCTTCCTCGTCCGCGGTAAGCGCCAGAATCAAGTCGCGCCGAGGCCTGTAGCCCTCGCGGTGCAGCCGCAGAAACGTGGACACCAGTGCAGCGTCGCCGTCCTTCATGTCCTGTGTGCCGCGCCCGTAGTAGTAGCCGTCCTTCTCCACAAACTGGAACGGATCCGTCGTCCAGTCCGAGCGCAGCGCCTCCACTACGTCCACGTGGCACAGAAACAGCACCGGCTTTTCGGTCGTGGGTCCGGCGGCCCGTATGCGCACCACCAGGTTCAGCTTGCGCGCATCGGGCCCCAGCAGTTGCACGTCCGCGGCAGAAAAACCCGCGTCCAGAAACCGCTTCTGCATAGCGGCCGTGGCTGTGGTTACGTTGCCCTGCGGCGTGTCCGTGGTGTTGATCTCGATCAGCTGCTTGAAGATCGCCTTGGCCAGCGCGCGATCTTTCGCGGAGGCCGTAGGCGCAGAACTGTTGACCGGCGGCGTCTGCGCCGGTAATGTTGCGCCCAGGCAGGCGGCCAGGGCGAACACGGCAAAAGGTGCTGTCAAATGTATTCTCGACATGAACGCATTGTAAGCCGGTCGGCGCCCAAGCCTGAGCAAAAGATGTATCTGCTCCGGTTGCGCCCTGCCACAGATCGATTAATCTTGGTCCATCCGCAGTTCTTGAGGTGTTCGATGCATTCCAGGTTTCTAGCCGCTGCTCTTCTTGTCTTCCTTTCCGTCGCCGCTGCCGCTCAATTGCCAGACAAACCCTTGGCGCGCCCCAGGATCACCGGCATCTCGCACCTGGCCATCTACGCCTCTGACCCTGCCGCCACTGACAAGTTTTACCGCGAGGTCGCCGGCGCCGTAAAACTTCCCGATCCTGAGAACCGGGATGGCGTCCGCTATGCTCTCAGCGCAACGCAGTTCATTGAGGTGTTGCCGCTGCCTGCCGATGCCGGCATCAACCGCCTGGACCATACCGCCTGGAACACCGAGGACGCCGAGGGCCTGCGCCGGTTTCTTGGCGCCAAGGCATGGAAAGTCCCGCCCAGCGTGAAGAAAGGCGCAGATGGCAGCCTCTGGTTTGACGTGAAAGATTCTGAAGGCAACAAGGTCGAGTTTGTGCAGCCCCCTGACCCGCCCAAGCCCGTGGACGCTCCTCAGGCCATCGGCCGCCACATCATCCACGTCGGCTTCCTGGTGCACAGCCGTTCCATTGAGGACATCTTCTACCGCGACCTCCTCGGCTTCCGCCCCTACTGGTTCGGCGGCAGGCAGGAGGGTGAAGTGGACTGGGTTAGCCAGCAGGTTCCCGACGGCCACGACTGGCTGGAGTACATGCTGGTCCGCGACCCCTCCGGCTCCGGCATCCCGGCCAACGTCACGCAGCGCTCGCTCGGCGGCATGGACCACCTCTCCATCGGGGAAGTCTCTGTCTCGGAAACTTACAAAACACTGGCCGCGGGCAACCGCCTGGCCGGAAACGCCGCCGCGCAGCCCAAGCTCGGCCGCGACGGCAAATACCAGCTCAACCTCGTCGACCCCGACGGCACCCGTCTGGAAATGATGGACTTCCACGCCACGGAGAAGCCCTGCTGCTCGCCCTTCACCGCCAGCGACCCGCAGGAGTAGTACTGCAGGATCAGCGCTACAAAAGACAGGAAAAGTCTATTCGGCGCGGAGCATGATGGATGGGTTAATGCGCGCGGCGCGGAGTACGGCGGGAAGCGCGGCGAGCAGGGCTGCGGCTAGAAGGACGACTGCCGGTGCGATGAGCATGGATGGGTCAGTGCCCCTGACTCCGAAGAGGAGAGTTTGGACGTAGCGGACCGAGGCCATGCCGAGGGCGATGCCGGCGGCTGCGCCGATGCATACGGAGACGAAGATTTGGGCGGTGACGAGGCGGGCGATGCTGCCGATGCGCGCGCCTATGGCGATGCGGATGCCGATCTCGCGTTCACGCTGGAGGACGGAGTAGCTCAGCACGCCGTAGAGTCCGATGGCGGCCAGCAGCAGGGCGACGGTGGCGAAGAACATCGCGAGCAAGGCGAGAAGACGTTCGCGGATGGTCTGGTTATCGACGAGTTCCTGTTGGGTTTGCACGTTGCTGACGCGGAAGGCGGGGTTGGTTTTCGCAACCAGGCGGCGCAGCGTGGGCGCGAGCGAGAGCGGGTTGTTGCCGGAGGTGCGGAGGAGGAAGACGCCGCTGCCGGCGGGATTGAGGACGCCTTTGGAATCCATCTGGCGGACGGGGACGTAGGCGACGGGGAGAATGGGGACGTGGAGGCTGCTGTAGGCCGCGTCTGGAACGACACCGATGACCTGGCAGAGCTGGTGAGAGCCGGAGGGATTGATTTTCTCGAAGGTGCGGCCGAGGGGGTCTGCGCCGTTGAAGAAAGTCTTGATGAAGGCCTGGTTGACGATGGCCTGGCCGGGAAACGAGTCAGTGGGGTTGAAGTCGCGGCCTTCAATGAGCCGCATCTTCACGGTGCCGAGCCAGTTGGGCGAGATGGAGAGGAAGTAGCCCCACTGGTCATTGCGCGGAATGCCGGGGACGCCGATGTTGCCGCTCCAGTTGTTGAGTGAGAGGAGCGGCGAGCCGGCGATGGCAACGTCTTTGACCCCGGGAACGGCTCGGAGGGTGTCTGCCATTTGCGACCAGGACTCGGGCGGCTGGCCGTGCGGCGCGACGGTTTCAAGCAGCAGGAGGTCGTGGGGCTCGAAGCCCAGCGGCTGGCTCTTGAGATGGCGGAAGGTGTTGACGAACAATCCGGCAAAAAAGAGGACGACGAAGCAGAAGGCGACCTGTGCGGCGATCAAAGCGTACATGGAGCGGTGCCTGGAGCGCGGCTCCTCGCCGCCTTTGAGCGCGGTGACCGGCTGGATGGACGACGCGCGCAGGGCGGGGGCGAGTCCGAAGAGAAGTGTGACGGCGAGAGTGAGGAGCAAGCCGAAGACGAGGACGCGCCAGTCTGCAGGG
>Ga0302270_10003993_pt1 | contig 13882 bp, 15 predicted proteins | sample III_Bog_E2_3_FD_198773 | JGI IMG/M metagenome (GOLD analysis project Ga0302270, IMG submission 198773) | Peat permafrost microbial communities from Stordalen Mire near Abisko, Sweden - III_Bog_E2_3 | ecosystem: Environmental > Terrestrial > Soil > Wetlands > Peat | place: Sweden: Abisko... | reverse complement strand
GGCTGCTCAAAGAGGCAGAAGCGGGCCAGGAGGTGATTGTCCTGCGCGGCAAAAAGCCGGTGGCCAGGATTGTAGCCATTGAACCGCTCGCGCCCACCCGCAGTCTTCGGGGAGCCTACCGGGGGCTCATTCATTGGGACGAAGATGCCTTTGATCCCATCACGGACAAGGAACTGGTGGAGAGTGGCTTTGGGTACATGCTGGATGCGCCGCTGGTTCCGCCCCCGGCTGAGCCACCCAATCGATGACTTATCTGCTTGATACGCACACTTTCCTCTGGTTGCTGGGAGCTCCCGAAATGCTGCCTGCAAAGGTACTGGAGATCGTGGAGGATCCATCGGCCGAGTTGGCTCTTTCGATTGTCACTCCCTGGGAGATGGCGATCAAAACCGCGATCGGGAAGTTGGATGCCGCTGATATTCTGGATGACTTTGAGGCGGTGGCGTCCAGGGGCAAATTTACCATCCTGCAGACTGTAGCCCGGCAAGTCATTCACAGCGGTCGCCTGCCGTTTCACCATCGCGACCCGTTCGACCGGCTGCTGGCGGCGCAAGCCTTGGAATTGGCAATCCCGCTCATCAGCCGCGACCGGGTCTTCGACCTCTACGGAGTCCAGCGCGTCTGGAACTGAGGCGACTTCAAGGTTGAAAACGATAGAGAATAGAGATACGCCGATTGACCGGAGAAGCCGGCAGGCGGCGATTGGAGAATATTTTGACCAAGTATCACAAGTCGGTTGTGCCGAATAAGTCGCATGCCGGAGAGTTTCCCCTGGTGGCCATTGTGGGCCGCCCCAACGTGGGCAAGTCCACCTTCTTCAATCGGCTCACCAAGAGCCGCCGCTCCATTGTGGGTGACGAGCCCGGCATTACCCGCGACCGCATCTATGGCGAGTACGAGTGGATGGGCCGCCAGTTCCGCCTGGTCGACACCGGCGGCATTGTGCCCGACGATCCGGAGCTGATCCCTACCGAGATCTACACCCAGGCCAAGGTGGCTCTGGAAGAAGCCGACGCCCTGGTGCTGGTGGTGGATGCGCGCACTGAGCTGGCCAGTCCCGACTACGACCTCGTGCGCCTGCTCCTGCACGGCCACAAGCCTGTCTTCCTCGCTGTGAACAAGGTCGAGGGCGAAGCCATGACCTATGTCGCCGAGAACTTTCGCCAGTTGGGCCTGCGCAACGTCTTTCCCATCAGTTCCGAGCATGGTCTGGGAATCGGCGATCTGCTTGAAGCCATCTCCGAAGCCCTTCCGGCCCCGGTGCTCACTGAAGAGCAGACCCTGGCCGCCGAACAGGCCGCCATGGAAGCCGAAGAATCCGCCGAGGACGCCCAGATCGACCCCACCCACGGCGAGTTCGAGCAGCACGAAACTTCGGTGGCCATCATCGGCCGCCCCAACGTGGGCAAATCCACGCTGCTGAACTCCCTGACGGGAACCTCCCGCGCCATCGTTTCGCCCATTGCCGGAACCACCCGCGATGCGGTGGACGAGGTGGTGGAATTCGAGGGCAGCCAGCTGCGGTTTGTGGACACGGCCGGCATCCGGCGCAAGAGCAAGACCCACCTGATGGCCGAAAAAATGAGCGTGGTCATGGCCCGGCGTCACCTTGAAGCCGCCGACGTGGCCCTCCTGGTGGTTGACGCCACCGACGGCGTCACCGGCGCCGATGCCACCATCGGCGGCTATGCCCACGAGAGCGGGCGCAGCGTCATCATCGTCGTCAACAAGTGGGACGCTGTGACCACCGCCCGCACCGACGGCAAGCCTCCGGCCGACCGCGAGATCTTCGAGACCCAATTGCGCTCGGCGCTCAAATATCTGAGCTATGCGCCGGTGGTCTTTCTCTCCGCCCTTGAAGGAACGGGAATCGCCCGCCTGCTGAACGAAGTGAAGTCCGTGGCCGCCGAGCGCCGCAAGCGCGTCTCCACCGGCCAGATGAACCGCTTCCTCGAAAAGGTCGATTTCCAGCGCGCGACGGTCCCCATGTCGAAGCGCATCCGCATCTTCTACATGACCCAGGCCGCCGTGGCGCCGCCCACCTTCGTGCTCTTCACCGATCGCGACATCAAGCTGCACTTCGCCTTCGAACGGTTTCTGGAAAACCAGATTCGCGAGGCATTCGGCTTCAAGGGAACTCCAATCTGGTTCAAGGTGAGGGCGCGCAATGCGGCAAAGAAAGAGGACTAGCACGAACCTGCGTGGCAAACTGATTTCTGAAAACCGGAAGCTGACCGTCCGCCTCGGGTGCCAGGACCAAATGTGCCCGATCGTCCCCCGTGCCTCTGGTATGCTGAATGGTTTACCCCAGCGAGGAGGGCTCGATGCCTGAGCACAGAGCACGAAAGCACCATCAGGACCGAGTGGCGGAGACGCTGCGGGAGGAGATTGGCGCCATGATCGAAGGCGAACTCTCTGACCCGCGCATCGGATTCTGTTACGTCACCGAGGTGGTGTTGAACCCCGGTGGAAAGTCGGCGCGGGTTTACGTGGCCCTGGACACCGCGGTCAAGGATATTGCCAAGGCCGAAGAAGAAACGGTTGCCGGCCTGGAAGCAGCCAAGGGATACATCCGGATTGAGTTGAGAGACCGGATGGGCGTGCGCTATGTGCCGGAACTGAGCTTTCTGGCTGACCGTTCGGGTCGCTTCCAGGCGCGGATCGACGAGCTCATGGATCGGTCGCGCAAACGTCTAAAGGCCAAAGGGCAGAGCGCTGAAGTGGACCAAAAAGCGCCGGTGGAGTAACTGCGCATGGATCCCGCCAGTTGGAATCAGGTCTTCCCTTCGCCAGCCAATGCTTCCGGCGCAAGGTCGGAGTTTGCCGAGGCGCGCCAGATGGATGCGATTCTGAAGGCTCTCGGCCACGGCGAGCGCTTCCTGGTCTGCTCCCATGCGCGCCCCGACGGCGATGCGGTGGGCTCCATGCTGGCCATGGGGATGCTGATCAAGCAGATGGGCAAGCGCGCAGACCTGGTATCTGCCGACCGGATTCCGAACATCTATCGCGGGCTGCCGGGTGCGCAGGAAATCCACTCCGCGCTGCGCGTCCACGGGCCCTATGACGCGGCGATTCTGCTGGAGTGCGACGGGCTGGCCCGCACCAGGCTCCACGGGCTGGGGAACTTCCCCATTCTCAACATCGACCACCACGCCAGCGGGCGGGCGTTCGGCCAACTGAATTGGATCGACTGTCGCGCGGCCAGCGTCGGCGAACTGGTCTACCGGCTGGTGAAGGCCGCCGGGGTCACGGTGACGCCGGAGATGGCCACCTGCCTGTACGTGACGGTGCTGACCGATACCGGCGGGTTCTGCTACGGCTCGACCCAGGCCTCCACCTTTGAACTGGCGCGGGAACTGGTGCTGGCCGGGGCCGACCCCATCCGGATTGCCCAGGATGTCTATTTTTTCAACCGCTACCTCGAAGCTGCTGCTGCTGGGCGCGGCACTGAACAACCTGAAGCGCGACGGACGGCTGGCCTGGCTGTGGGTCACCCACCAGGACATGGTGCGCACCTGCGCCGCCGAGGAAGACTGCGAAGGAATTGTGAATTTTGCGGTCGCCATCTCCGGCGTGGAGGCCGCGGCGTTTTTGCGCGAACTGCCAGAGCAGCGCATCCGTCTAAGTCTGCGCAGCAAGGGCCAGGTCAACGTCGCCGCCATTGCGGAACGGATGGGCGGAGGCGGGCACGAAAGCGCGGCCGGCTGCACGCTGGAAGGGCCGTTGCCGCAGGCCATCGAGGAGATTCTGGTCCAGTTGCGCCTCGGCGTGGCTTGTTTCGGCGTGGAACCGGGCTGACCTGGGCATTGCGATTCAACGGGAATCTGTTAGCCTTGTCCCAGTTGAAACGCTGGAGCGTTTTCTTGAAACGTCGTAGCTCGAAAGCAACGCGGTCGAGGGGCTTTATCCTGAACATAACGCCTCGTTTCACGTTGCGCCGGGTGCGGGTCATTTGTGAAAACCTCGTGTACGATTTCCGCGACCGGTTTTGAGGCGCGGAGCATGGTCGGATCAGGTTCGTTGCCCCAAACGCACTGACCCAGACCGGAATCGCGAGTCTGTTGGGAACAGGCGAAAGCCCGTCCGTTGGAGAAGCCTTGGAATCGGAAACCTTTCAGGAACCATCTGCACCGGATGCGCCGGTACCCCGACAGACACGCCTTCCCAAGTGGGCTCTTGGCTACCTGGAGCCTTTTCTGGGGCCGCCCGATCCCCATTCGCCCGGGAAGCTCTCCTGGCGCCTGCCGCCGTGGAGGGGCGTTTGCGAAGTCACGGTTTTCCTTCTCTGCACCGTCTTCTTTCTTGCCTACGGACTGACCCCCATTCTGGGCGGCGACGGATTCGGCTTGGTGGGTGCCGACGAGCCCCGCTACGCGCAGATTGCCCACGAGATGCTGGGCCACTTCGACTCCGCGCACACCGTCAAAGACCGGCTCGCCGCCTGCGTCACCCCTTATCTCTACGGCCATCCCTGGCTGGAGAAGCCGGCGCTCTACTACTGGCGAGCCATGTTCCTGTTCCAGGACTTTGGCGTGCACGACTGGAGCGCGCGCCTGCCCTCCACCACCTTCGCCTTCATCATGGTGGCGCTCATTTACCTGCACATGCGGCGCTTCCGCCCCGGGGGACACTTGGATGCGGCCCTGATCACCGTGGCCTGCGCCGGAATCATGGGCTTTTCGCGCGGCGCATCCACGGATATGCAGATGGCGGCGCCTCTGGCCATCGGCCTACTGGGCTGGTACGCCTGGTATGAGACCGACTCCAAGTTCTGGCTCTACGACATTTACTTCTTCACCGGGCTGGCCACCCTGGCCAAGGGACCCGTGGCGCCCTTTCTCGCCCTGGTCATCGTGTGTGCCTTCGCCTTTCTGCGCCGCGATTGGTCGATCCTGTGGCGATCCTTCTGGTGGCCGGGAGTCGTACTCTACTTTGCCATGGTGCTCCCCTGGTTCATTGCCGTGCAGCACCAGAACCCCACTTTCTTCCGCGAGTTCTTCCTGGAACACAACCTGGAGCGCTTTGCCACCTCGCGCTACCAGCACGTGCAGCCTTTCTGGTACTACGGAGTGGTGGTGCTGCTGGCGCTGATGCCGTGGACGGTGGTTGCCGTTCCGGCCGTGATCGACGCGGTGCGCGCCTCGGTTGCAGAATGGCGGGCGCGCCACGCCAGCTTCTGCAAACCCTGCGCCGGCCGTCCGGGCGATGCATTTCCTGAATTCCTGGTGCTGTGGGCGCTGATTCCCATCGTTTTCTTCTCCTTCTCGCAATCCAAGCTGCCGGGCTACATCCTGCCGTCCATACCTCCCATCACGATTCTCACCGGCGATTATCTTTTCCGCTGCCGCGGGAAGGGGCTGCATCGCTGGGTGATCGTGGGCCACGCGACGCTGTCGGGCGTGATGACGGCTTTCGTGCTGCTGCTGCCCTGGTTTGTGGCGCACGGCCCCAAGTTTCCCCCCTTGCACATTCTGGCGGTGGTGCTGCTGGCCTCAGCGGGCGCGGCGCTGCTGATCCTGGTGGTAGTCAAGGGCTACGGCGTGGCCCGACTGCGGCTGGTGACCACCGGGGTCCTCATGGTGCTGGTGCTGTTTCTTTTTGGGGTGGGACCGTTCTTCGGCATTCCCGCCATCCCCCAGACCAAGCGGGTGATTGGGCTGCTGGATCGCTCCTACTCCGCGCGTCCGCTGGCGGAACGGCTGGCCGGCGTCGCTCCCGGCAATGAGACGGTCGCGGTCTTCCGGGTACGGCGCGACGTGGAGTACGGGCTCTCTTTCTATCGCAATCGCGAGGTGGTCAATTACGAGGACAGCGGCGTGCCGGACCAACAGCACCTGCTGGTGGCGCGCGTGGCCGGACGCGGCGGCGTGGACCTGCACACCCCGGCGGCGCTCGAGGAGTACCTGGAAGGACGGCCCCATGAACAGCTCTTCAATTGGCCGGAACAGGGGCTGGTGGTCTACATGGTGGGCAGCCGATAAATTCCGGCTGTAGTTGCACTTGATGGCAACTCGTGGCAAAGTGGCGAGGAACGGAAATTCGTCCTGCGCGGGGCTGGAAGTGTCTGGAAGCTTGCCCGGGTGAGGGAACTGGTACTGTTACCGTTGAACTGTGGAACCTGGATTCTACGATATGGGTGCCCCGGAACTCGATTTTGAGAACTGGGAAACTACATTTCTACGCGGTCCAGATACGTGCTTTTGTTACGAGCTTTTGTGGTGTTTTGGACGCAGGCGCTCTGCACTCTGGGCGCAAGGCGTGGGCGGCATTCCTTGAGGAGATGCATGGAATCGGGTGTTTCCATCGAGATTCTCGACTTGCGGCACTTTTCGGCGCCCGTCCTGCGCGCCGTTCTTGAGGCCGAAGGCGAACTGTGGCGGCAGCGGCTGCACTGGGACTACAGGGTCTCGGCCAGGTTGCTGATGCAGTATCTCGACAGCCACATGCTGCCCGGCTTCGCGGCCCTTGAAGCGGGCCAGGTCGCCGGCTATGTCTTCTGCGTCTACGAGGAGAGCAAGGCGATCATTGGCGACGTCTTTGCCCTGCGAAATCATGGGACCGCTCAGGCGCGCCAACTGGAAGAGACCCTGCTCCGCCACGTCCTGGAACTGCTGCAGAACTCCCCCCATGTGGACCGTGTGGAATCGCAACTGCTTCTGCACCCCACCGGCTCCCATGCGTCGATTTTTCGCGAGGTGGGTTTCGATCTCTATCGCCGGCTCTTCATGGTGCGGAAACTGGAGGGCATTTGGAGCGCTCCCAAGCCGGCTGTGCCCGCCGGTCTGGAGCTTCGCCTCTGGCGCGACGACGACCTGCCTGCGGCCGCGCGCCTCATCTCCGAGGCCTATCGGGACCATCCCGACAGCGTGATCAACGACCAGTACCGCTCCATCTACGGCTCGCTGCGCTTCCTCAACAACATCGTGCGCCACTCCGGCTGCGGCGAATTCGTCCCCCAGGCGTCTTCCGTGCTGGTAGTGCGCAAGACGGGCGAGTTGGCGGCCCTGGTACTGGGCTCGCGGGTCAGCTCGGAGAGCGGCCACATCACCCAGGTCTGCGTCCATCCGTCCTACCGCCGACAGGGCCTGGCGCGGATGCTTCTTTCGCTGGCCGCCGCGAGCTTTCTGCGCCTGGGCGCAAGGGAAGTCTCCCTTACCGTGACCGAGGCCAACTCCCAAGCCGTCGAACTCTACCGCAGCGAAGGATACGATTCCACACATGTCTTCGACGCCGCGGTATGGGAGCGGGGCTACAGCAATTCTCCCCAGCCTGCAGAGTAAAAACGCGACCTGCATCGGAGAACCGTCCTGCCTCCGGCAAACCGGCCAAATGAAGACCTTCAGGCAAAACTCTATTTTTGCGGGTTGATATAAGCGGAGAGGCTCTTCGGAGTTTCCCGGCAGGCGCAATGCTTCTGGTGCTCGCGGTGCCACTGGATCCTCTGCTCAAGCGTGGGCTTGGGTGGCATCTTGTTCTGCGCGTGCCAGAGCTTGTTCATGGAGTCAATGTACCAAAGCCGGAGCTACCGGGCGATCAGAAACATCAGCCAGCTGAGTACGATCGCCGAGCCCACGAAGAGCACAAAACAATAGATTCCGTAGTGGATCATGCGCCGCGTCGTCGCGCGCTGGGTGATGCCGAAGACAATGGACGCAAAGAGGGCAAAGAGTACCACTGCCGTGAAATGTGAGGGACGAAACACTAGGATTTCCTCCCGGTGCGGAGATTGTGGGCATCAACCGCGGCAATCACGTTGAGCAGGCCGGCCACCACGATGAAGCGTGTGCCCCAGTCGGCGGTGGTCACCTGCACCGGGTCCGCTCCTAGGCCAAGAAGCTTGGCGAAGACGAACAGCAGCCCGTTGCCCAGGTCGCCGGCCAGGCCAAGTATGTGCAGAATGTCGCTGGCCCCCGAGTAGAGGTTGCCCTGCATGGCGATGCCCAGGATAAACATGCCCAGAATCGATGCCGTTAGCAGCGCCCCGCGAGCCCACTTGCGCAGCAGGAAATGCCCGGCTCCGGGCACCAGCCAACCGGCGATCAAAGGCAGGTAAACAAACCCGCTTCCCGCCGCCACGTTCTTGTTTTGTTCGATTGCCATTCCTTTTTGACTATACCGCAAGGGGCCAGGGTTCAGGGAATAGGGAATAGGGAGTAGAAAACCCCGCCCGTCAATGAGGCACGCTCCCATCGATCTATCTGCGGGCTGATCCCTGACCTTGACCTCTACTGTCTACTCCCTATTCCCTATTCCCTACGCCCTACTCCCTGTTTTTAAATTCTCACCAGCTCCCGCTGCATCTTTCCCGTCACCCAGGCCTTGCCGGGCGCGGTCATCATGTCGATCTCGCTGCGCACGCCGAACTCCGGCAGATAAATGCCCGGCTCGACGGAGAAGCAGGTGTTGGCCAGCAGGCGGCGCTCGTCGTGGGTTTCCAGGTTGTCCAGGTGCGCTCCCGCCCCGTGCAGTTCCTGGGCGATGTTGTGGCCGGTGCGGTGGGTAAAGTATTCGCCGAACCCAGCCGCGCGAATCACCTCGCGGGCCGCATCGTCGGCCTCAAAGCCGCGGATGGGCTGGTCGTGGGCAAAGGCGCGCTCCACCGCGTCGATGGCGGCATCGCGGGCGTTGACCACAGTCTGGAAGACCAGTTGCTCGCGCTCGCTGGGTTCGCGGCCCACCACGCCCGTCCAGGTGATGTCGTAGAAGACCGTGGCGGGCTTGTCCTGCCGCGCCCAAATATCGATCAGCAGAAAATCGCCCTCGGCGATGGTCGAGGAGTGCTCGGGGGTGGGGTCGTAGTGCGAGTCGGAGCAGTTGGCGTTCACGCTGACATTGGGGCCGCTCTCCCACACCAGGCCCTCGCGCCGCATGGCCTCACTGAGCCACTGCACATGGTCGTACTCGGTGTAGGGCTGTGCCGCGCCCGAGGCGGGCCGCAGGCGGCGGCCGATCTCCAGCCAGCCCTCGGCCAGAATCGCGTCGATGGCCCGCTGCGCCACGCCGTGGCTGGCCACCTGCTCCTCGCTCAACACGGCTTCAAACTGGCTCACCATGTCGGCGGAGCTCACAACCTGCTTGCCCAGCCCGCGCAGAAACTCGACGGTCCCTGCATCCACCATCGAGATGTACATGATGGCGTTGTTGGGCGAGTACTGCATGGCCACCCGGGTCGCATCGAAGAGCATGGCCTCGATGCCGATGGCCAGTTCCTGCCAGCTCGAATACTGCGTCTTGGTGCCGGGCAAAGAGTCCAGGCGGCCCTGCTCGATGCGATGCACCAGCTTGCGCGGCTCGCCCACGGCGGGCACAAAGTAGAACCACCGCCGCGTAACGTGCGCCTTTGCGTCCAGTCCCAGGATGCGCCCGGCGATGGGGTCGCGGTGATGGTGATCGTAAAACAGCCAGCCGTCGCAGCCAGCTTCGCGGATTGCCGATTGAATCGCCTCTAGGTTCATACCGGCCATTTTACGCGCGCAGGGGAACGAGGGGCCTTTCCGGGTACTCGAGTCGCAGATCGGCAATTCCGGAGGTAGTAGGGGCTTCAACCCCCTGAATAAGGCTCGAGTCGCAGATCGGCAATTCAGGAGGGAGCAGGGGGCTTCAGCCCCCTGAATAAAGGCCAAATATCAGGGCCTTCAGGCCCGGATCGGAGTGCCCCGGAATAAGCGCAACGGCAGTCCTACAGCGCCGCCAGCGCCTCGAACTGGTTGGGGAAGAGCCCGGCGTACTTGGTGATGCCCACCATGGTGAAGACCTTGGTAAAGTGCGCCGAAAGCCCGAAAGCATAGACCTTCTGCGCGGAGTTTGAAGCCTCGATCAGCATCTGGATCACCAGCGCGATGCCGCTCGAATTGATGTAATCCACCTTGGTAAAGTCCAGCAGGACGAGCTTTGCCGACTCTTTGGGCAATCCCTGATAGGTGCCCAGAACGGCGTCTTTCGAAGTGCTGGCGATATCGCCCTCGAAACGGAGGACGGTGACCGGATGACCGGCCGGGGAAGTTAGTTGGTCCACGTGCGCCTTGGTATCGCTTTGCACGATCTTCTTCTCTCCGTATTCCCTTGCGTTAATCCGCTTCTTTATCCAGCCGGATCATCAGCCGGACATAACTGCTTTTTCCGTTTGCGCCGGCCACCCATTCGGCCTCGTCGACCAGCGCCTGGATGAGAAACATGCCCATGCCGCGGGGATCTTCTTCGCCGTGAATCTTGCGGTCGATGTCGGGCTTGTGGGGCAGGCCTTTCATGCCCTTGCCGTCGTCAATGACCTTGACCTCCAGCGAATCCTCGCCCGCGTTCAGCACCACGCCCACTGAGAGCGCTTCATTCAGCCGGTTCCCGTGCTCGATGGCGTTGATGCAGGCCTCGGCCACGGCGGTCTTCAGATCCTCAACGCGGGCCTCGCGAAAACCCATCAGCTTGGCCACGGCGGCCGCGGTGCTCATGGCCACCTTTTCATAGCCGAGCCGTGAGGGCAGCCGCACTTCGACGGTGGTGGCTTTGGCAGCGATCATCCCACCATCTCCCCGGAATTCATGCCGCGGCACAACGCCAGAGCGGTCATGTCGTCTCCCTGCGGGCCGCCTTCAGCAAACTCTTCGATAGCCGCCCACAATGCATCGAGAATATCATCGGCCTTCCCGGGCGAACACTTCAAAAACACGTCCATAAGCCGTTCGGAGCCAAACTCTTCATCCCCTTTGAAGACCTCTGTCAGCCCATCGGTATAAAACAGGAGCCGAGTCCCCGGTGTAAACACGTGGTGCTCGCTTAAGTAGTGCATGCCCGGCAAAAGTCCCAGCGGCGTGCCCGTGGCCTCAAACAATCGCGGCTCCTGGCCCGGCTGGATGAGGAAGCCCGGGTTGTGGCCGGCGTTCACCACTTCCAACTCCCCCGCTTCCGGGTGCAGGCGCAGGAAGATGGCCGTCACGTAGCGCCGCCGCGCCTCTTCGCCCTCCGCCCAGTGGTGCTGGTTCATGCGCGTGGCCAGTTCCCCCAGCGCCATTCCATCGGCCGCCATGGCGCGGAAAGCCGAGCGGAAGCCGTTCGACATCAAGGCTGAAGCCATGCCCTTGCCGGCCACATCCGCCACCACCATCAGCACGCCGCCGTCGGGCTGCTCCACAATGTCCAGATAATCGCCGCCCACCTCGTAGCAGGCCACGGAGCGGAAGCCCACCGAGTAGCCGGGAATCGAGGGCAGCTTCTGCGGCAGCAGCGATCGCTGAATGGCGCGGGCCGCGTCCAAATCCTGCTGCACGCGGGCAAATTCGAGGTTGCGCTTGTGATTGCGCGCGTTCTCCAGCGCCACCGCCGCCTGCAGCGCCAACCCCTCGATGAAGTCGGCCTCGTAGAGGGTCAGCTCGCGGCCCTCGGGCGGCGCCACCACCAACTCCTCCATACGCCGGCCCTCGCGATCCTCCAGCGGATAAATGGGCAGGGCAACGCCATCTTTCGCGCCCAGCGCCAACTCATCGCCGTACGCCAGTCCGGCGCCCGGAAAGGCCGCCCCGGCCATCTCCAGTTCGCGCACCACGATGCGCAGAACCTGCTCCAGCACCTCTTCCTCGCGAATGGTCGAGTGCACCTGCCGCGAAGCCTCCAGCAGCGCCTGCAAGCGCGCCACCTGCTGCTGCAAGTCGATTGTTTCGCCATTGCCGGGAAGTTGAATTCCAGCCGCCATTGCGCCTCTCCCCCTGTGGAATCCCACTCTAGCATGAAGGCGACGGCACTGGCGTTGATTGCTCCCGCTGCCGCCGCTGTTTTCGCTTTTCCCGCAATCTCCGTGGCCAACGGGAAACCAGCCCATTAAGATGGTGCCGTGAGGTCAAGCCGGATGCCGAGTTCTCTTCGCTGCTGCTTCCTCGTTCTTGCCTTGCTGGCCGTCGCCGACCCCGGCGCCAAGGCTGACAAGCTGCTATCGCCCTGGGACAACGTCAAGGTCGCGGCCACAGATGCGCCCTACGCATGCCCTGCGCCGCCGCCCTTCGCCAGCACGGTGGAAATCAGCTCGTATTACATTGACAGCCATGCCTCGGTCATCGACCCTCAGAAGTTAGCCGCCTTCCAGAAAGCCTCTGAAGATTCCACGCACCTGAGCCAGTTCGTGGCGCTGGCTGCGGACGCTTATCTGGCCAAGGGCAGCCGCGCCGCGGCTCTCTGCGTCTACTCACTTTTGGAAGCAGCCGCCAAGGCCGATGCTTTTGCCGGCAAGATGTCCGGCTACCAGGGCGTGTACCTGCAGAACTGGCTGCTCAGCGCGGTCGCTATTTCCTATCTCAAGGTGCGTCCCAGCGGGCTGGGAACGCCCGACCAGGACGCAGCGATTCATCGCTGGCTGGGAAGGCTGGCCGCGCGGGTCAGGGAGTACTTCGATGCCGAGGTCCTTCGCCTGGGCAGCGATGGCGAAAACAACCACATCTATTGGGCCGGTCTGGCCGTCGCCGCCCAGGCCATCGCCGACGACGATCACGATGCGGGCGAGTGGGCTCTTGCGGCTTTCCGCATGGGACTCAAGGCCATCCAGCCCGACGGCTCGCTCCCGGCGGAGATGAATCGCGGACAAATGGCTCTCCACTACCACCTCTACGCGCTCGGTCCGCTCATCCTGCTGGCCGAGTTCGGCGAGGCGAACGGCCTGGATTTATACGCCGAAGAGCACGGCGCCCTCCACCGCCTGGTGAAGTTCTGCGTAGCCGGTCTTGAAGATCCCACCCTGCTCCAGAAACGAACCGGGGTGGCGCAGGTGGTCACGCTGCCTTACAGCGGCTCGGATATTGGCTGGGCCGTGCCCTACGTCCGCCGCTTTCCGAATCCGCAGCTTGCCGAGCTTCTCGCGAAGGCGCCCTGGGTGCGGTACTCCACCTGGGGCGGCGCGCCGCCTGATTAGCGCCAGCACCACAGGGCTCAAGTCCGCGCTGGATGTGCCACCGTTCACCGACGATGCGGGCCCGCTGGTTTATCCTTCCATCGATGCCGAAGACCCTATCAGTCGCCATGATTGCCATGAACGAGGAGGCGAATCTGCCCCGCACCCTTGAGAGCGTCCGCTGGGCCGACGAGATCATTCTGGTCGACTCCGGCTCCAGGGACCGCACTCTCGAAATCGCCCAGTCCTTCGGCGCCAAGACCAGTTACCACGACTTCGGCGGCCACGGCGAGCAAAAGAACGTGGCTCTCGACCTGTGCACCTGCGACTGGATTCTTCTGCTGGATGCCGACGAGGTGCTGACTCCGGAGTTGCAACAGGAGATTCGCCATCTGCTCAGCGGTGAGCCTAAGTACGGCGCCTACTGGATCCCACGGCTGAATCTGATCTTCGGCCGCTGGATGCGCCACGGCGGCTTCTATCCCGATCGCAAACTGCGGCTCTTCAAACGGGGTTCGGCGCGGCTCAGCGAAGGGGTCGGCCCGCACTCCACGCCGCAATTCGCGGGGCCGCGGGGCAAGCTGAAGGGCGACATGCTCCACTACGCCTACCCCAACATGGTCGTTTATCTCGAACACATGAACCGCTACAGCTCCGAGATTGCCGAGCTGCTGGCAAAAAAGGGCCGCACCAGCAAGTCGCTGCCCTCATTCCTGTGGAACGCGGTGCTCAATCCCTGGGCGACCTTCGTCTACAACTACTTTTTCCGCCTCGGCTTTCTGGATGGCCGCGAAGGGCTGCTGCTGCACCTGAACCACTCCGTCTACATCCACTGGAAGTTCATCAAGGCCTGGTGGATGGGACAAGGCAGAGACTAGCGGCACCAGTAACGCCGTGTATGACATGTATGACAGCGTCGGCTCCTGTCAACTAATTTTCGCAACAAGGCCCTTGTTGTGGCCGGAGGGGTGTCAAGGGCGCCGTTGTTTGGCGTTCATCTCGACCCTTGACACC
>Ga0302270_10003973_pt1 | contig 13934 bp, 14 predicted proteins | sample III_Bog_E2_3_FD_198773 | JGI IMG/M metagenome (GOLD analysis project Ga0302270, IMG submission 198773) | Peat permafrost microbial communities from Stordalen Mire near Abisko, Sweden - III_Bog_E2_3 | ecosystem: Environmental > Terrestrial > Soil > Wetlands > Peat | place: Sweden: Abisko... | reverse complement strand
AAGCGTAGATGCCGAGTTCGGTGCCCGAACTCTGGACGATCCCGTTTTGCAGTGCGTAAAGAAAGCCAGCGGCTCCCGCGAGCGAGCCGCCAATGATGAACGTCAGCGTGATCGTCCGGTCGATGTTAACGCCCATGAGCGCCGAGGTCTCGGAGTCCTGGGCGACGGCGCGGATGCCGCGGCCCAGTCGTGTGGAACGCACGATGCGGTCAGCGGCGACGAACATCGCCGTGCCGACGACCAGGCAGACCACCTGGATCGTGTGGATCGGCGTCTTGCCGATGAAGAACATGGTCTGACCCGCGGGAAAGACTTGCGCCGGAAAGATGTTCTGGCCGTAACCGAATTCTTTGCCGGCGAGGGTCTGTAAGAAGTACGACGCACCGATGGCGCTGATCAGGTACGCGAGTTTGGGGGCGTTTCTTCGCCGTAACGGCCGGTAGGCAACTTGTTCCACACCGGTAGCCACCAAGGCACTCACGGACCCCGCGATAGCGATGCCCGCGAGAATAAGGAAGACTGACTCCCATCCATTGGCGACCCGGTCGCCCAGGATTCCGTGGGTCAAGAACACTGCGGCGAACCCGCCGCACATGAAGACCTCGCCGTGGGCGAAGTTGATGAGCCCGAGCACGCCGTAGACGAGCGTGTAGCCGACTGCGATCATCGCATATAACGAGCCGTTCTCGAGACCCACCGCAAAGTAGGCCCAAAAACCGGTTCGTATCTGATCAAACCCCGACAACCAGAAGTGGGCAAATCCCATGATGATGTAGCGATCCTTGTCTCAGTCGAAATGTGACTGAGGCCGGGGTAAAAACCCCGGCCTCAGTCACCCAATTACTCGCGGAAGGCTATCAGCCAACGCTCGTAATCAAGACAATCTTGCCCTTCTTCACTTCAGAAATCTGAACAGATCCCTTGTCAATCTTCAGGTTGCCATCGGTCTGGAAGGCAATCGGACCCGTAACACCGGTGAAGGACACAGCGTGCAAGCCCGTCACCGTCTCCGAGCGCAGCGTCGCAATCGTGGAAGACGGCGCAGCCGCACCGAGGGCCCGGATGATCGCATCTGCCGCGTCGTAGGACTGGGCGGCGTAGATCGCCACTGAGGCCTTCACGCCGGTCAACTTGGTGAACGCAGTCGCCATCGCGCCGGTGAAGTAACTCACCTTGCCAGTCGCCGACTCACTGAGGAACGCGCCGTTGGCAGCCTTCTTCGGTGAGGTGCTCGTGAGCAACGCGGGGTCGTTCGAGCCGTCACCCGACATCAGGACGTGCTTGGCCGTCGTGTAGCCGTCACTCGCGAGGTCACCGATCAACAGGCCGAACTCCGGAGCGTAGCCACCGTAGAAGATGCCCTTAGGAGCGGACTGAGCCAGTGACGTCGCCAGTGTGCTGTACGCTCCAGCGTTACCGCCACCACCTTCGTTGATGTTCGCGATGGACTTCGTCGTCACGGTTGCCCCAAGAGTCTTGGCGTCAGTCGCGACAGCCTTGGCAAGGCCGGCACCGTAGAACGACTCGTCACCGATGACGGTCAGGTTCTTGATGCCCTTCGTCTTCACCAGGTATTGCGCGTCAGCCAAACCCTGGACCGAGTCGTCAGCAACCGTACGAAGGAAGCTGCTGTTCGTGCCAGTAGCGAGAGCAACGGCCGTAGCCGACGGACTCACCTCAGCGATGTTCGCCGCGTGGTAGTACTGGTAGGAAACCTGTGAGGCGCCAGAGAAGGCGGGACCGACAATGGCCACAAGGTTCTTGGTACCGACTGCCTTTTGCGCAGCTCCAGGTGCGACAGTTGACGAACCCTGGTCGTCAAACTTCTCGACCTGCAACGTAAAGGGAAGTTTCCCAGTGGCGTTCGCTTGACTAACCGCGAATTCCACACCGGCGTAGTCGTAGTCACCGTAGTCAGCGTCAGCACCCGTGAAGGGGCCTTGCACACCAATTACGTAGGTAGGCTTGGCGGCCGCCCCACTCGTTGCATTTCCAGCCACGAGTGGCACCGCCGTCATAGCGAGCGCCCCAATGGAGGCTATCGCCACGGTCTTATTCCAACGAAGCTTCATAAGCAACGTCCTTCCTTGATTGAATTCCCTTACTTCTCACCGCAGAGTCCACCTTCGCGAAACCTTCGTGACGTGACGGCAAACTTTTGGCGAATACAAGCCAATCTGACTTTGGCGAAACTCTAGCAGCAGTAAATATGCCGAAAAAAGGGCGTTCAACTGTGAAATATTCCTGTAACTAACCGGAAACCCCTCACAGCGACGTGAGGGATCCGTTCGCACGCGTGTTTTCATTGACCACGCCCGAACCACGGGGGTTAAGGGGCCAATAACGACGTGGCCGTGGCTCCCGTTGTGCTCGGTAATTAACATGGCATCCGCAGAATTCACACATGAGCACCATGAATCGCGGTGTTTCGGTGGCACCGCGGGCCTCGCGATACTCCATCCTCAAGCTCCCCAAAAGACGTGGCCATTTACACTGCGTTCGAAAATCCACGACCAACTCATCGGCGCCACCCGACACAGCGATCACGTCCAGGGGAGCCGGGACGTTGGCGTGCAGACACCACGTGCCGATGCCTTCGCCGGCGAGCACGGCACCTCCGAGGATAGCGAGCGGCGACCCGAGTAACCCACGACCGAGGGACTTCGCTCTCGGTTAGATGACCACGTCGGCCGTGGCGATTCCGAAGTCCTTCGCGAGTGCAGCCTGTACGGGCAAGTACTTTCCGAACAGAGAGCTGAAGGCGGACTGGAATGATTTCACACTCTTAATGGAACTGAGCAACGTCACCAATTGGCCATTCAACTTTTCGACGTCAGCGATTTCAGTCGCGATTTTTCCGGTAAAGCCAGCTTTCTGCAAACCCGAGTCGAAGGTTTTGAGCGCTGGAACGAACGCCAGCGACGGCTTTGAGATCTGGGAAACAGTTGCCGAACTACTCAGAGCCGACAGCGCGTTGGTCCACTTGTTGTCAGCCTGACTAAAGGGTCCATCGAGAGCCTTGAACTTAGATAACTGCGCGGCCGGTGACGCCGAAGCGCCCGCCAATGATGCCTGAGAACCAGTGAAAAGAATTGTGACCAAAACTGAAGCCACGAACAACCTGCTCCGCATCGTCCCTCCCCTTCTTGTCTTGCCATGTCTCATCGCTCGTCCGCAAGGTGCAACCCGGCGACGTCGAGAGCGTGGAATTGCGTCGAGCGGAGCATACCGAAAATTGGCATTGGGCGCTTGAAAGCTCACTCGATTTCGACCGCCGTCGCCGACACAGCCGGAAGCCTTGACCTGGCCACGGAAAGTGGCCCAGTCATATGGACCAAATCACGAGGGCGATCAAAGCCTGGTCAAAGTCTGCGGTCATGGGTACTCTTGTCGAAGCCCCACGTTCGTTTCATCGGTACCGAGTTGGGAGTTACGAGTGTCTTCTGTCCGCGTTCACGGTTTGTCAGTCTCTCTGGATGGGTACGCGTCGGGCGAGGGGCAAGCCATTGACGCGCCTTTCGGCCACGCCGGCGAGCGACTTCTGGCGTGGTTCGATGCCACTCGATCATTTCGCCTACTCCAAGGAATGACCGGAGGCGTCACCAACGCCGATGATGGTTTCGCGGGCCAATGGATTCCTGGGGTTGGAGCGGACATTATGGGCCGCAACATGTTCGGCCCCCAGCGCGGGCCGTGGAAAGATTTGAGTTGGAAGGGGTGGTGGGGGGATGTTCCGCCGTATCACAATCCAGTATTCGTCCTCACTCACCACCCTCGTCCTTCCTTCGAAATGGAGGGTGGCACGACCTTCCACTTCATCGACGCGAGCGTGCACGACGCGTTGGCGATGGCCAAAGAGGCAGCCGGTGACTTAGACGTCCGCATTGGCGGAGGTCCAAACACCATCCGTCAGTTCCTCGCAGCCAACCTCATTGACTATCTCCACGTCGCGATCGTTCCCATCATTCTCGGGCGCGGCGAGCGACTATGGGAAGGACTCGAGGGTCTTGAGGATAACTTCGATATCGAATCGGTGACCACACCAAGTGGCGTGACCCATCTCGTTTGCAACCGACGAGCGACATCGCCAACGTGACGACCAGAAACACGAACGATGACGCATCGTGTCGCCAAAGTAGTCATTGGGCGAACAGGTCCTGAAAACCCTGCAATACAAGGAAAATGTAAAGGCTCACCACCTGCGTCACAAAGTGGCCTCGGTTGCTATGCGACATCTTTCCTCCTAGGTTTGCCGTTCGGCATGGCCAATGCTCCAAACTCCTTAGAGCGATCGTGGCGGGCTTTATGGGTTCGAATCAGTTTTCCGTCGATGGTGACCTGGACTGTATCGCCAACAATGCGCACTCCGGCCGTCATTCCTCGGTAGGGGTTGCCGGCTCGGTAGGAGACGCCGGCGAAACTGACCGCTCCCTGATGGTCGACACTGCCCAGCACCTCGTCACCCTTGGTCGGTCGTGCGGCCGAAGGCCGGTTGGTGAACGCTTCGTCGGCTTCGGGCAGGTGGCGCTTGGCGTGAGTGGCAATCACGACACCGTTGTGCGGGGCGTTCATCAGACCACCTTCACTGGCGACCTCGACGGTCTCTCCGACGAAGGCTTTGCCGACGTGGTAGCGAAAGCGCAGCACCGAGACCCGTCCCTTCTCATCAACGACCCGGCTAAGCGACTTCGCCGTGAGTACCTCGCGCTCTTTGGTCGTGACCTCGCCGTCAATGACCTCGAGTGACTCGCGTCGTCGTAGTTCGAAGCGCCGCATCGGCGCCACGTCGCCGAGCGACTGGTGCGGACGTTGCGTGTTGTAGTCGCGCACCCATTTGTCGAGAGCAATGTGTGCCGCTTCGAGCGTGTCGTAGGTCTGGAGCTCGAAGAACTCACGGCGCATGGTGCAGTGCAGTCGCTCGACCTTGCCGGTCGTCCTTGGTGAGTAGGGCTCGGTTAGTCGGTGCTTGATGCCGTTGTTGAGACAGATCCGATCAAAGAGCACGTTGGTCGGTCGGTTCTGGATCTTTCCGGTTAAGACCTTGCCGTTGTCGGTCAAGATCTCCTCGGGCACGCCGTGACGCTCCAGGGCCAAGAGCAGCGCATCACAGACCGGCTTGGCGGTCGCTCGAGCAACGAGCTTCGCCGAGACGACGAAGCGACTGTGGTCGTCGATGCCGGTGATGCAGTGCAACTGCGTGCCGTCAGTGAGATGGATCCGACTAACGACGTCCATCTGCCAGAGCTCCATGGACTTGGTTTGCTCCCAGCGTTTATAGCTTTCCTTGGATCGCCGTCGCGGCACCGGGACAATGAGTTGGTGACGCACGAGGACGCGATAGATCGCGGCGCGCGACGGTGCGCTCACCGAACTCGGCGCGCAACTTCGTGGCTAAAGTGCGCGGTCCCCAAGTCGGGTGCGTGCGCCGTCGTTCGACCAGACGGGCTTCAATGACCGGGTCCATCTGGTGGGGACAGGTGTCGGGTCGCGTCGACTGCGTCACGAGCGCCTCGAGGCCGCCGTTGGCGTAGCGAGTGAGCCAGCGATGCAACGTTCTGCGATCGACGCCATAGTGCTTGGCGACCTCGGTGATCGTGGCTCTCGAATCGAGCACCTCGCGAACCGCCTGATAGCGCTGCTCAACTATTGAAAGCTCCACCAACATTGCTGCCTCCCCACGCTCTGGACTTGAATCCAGACAAGGCGAGAATCGCGGCGAGTTCAATGGGGATGGTGGAACGGGTGGGACATATGTGGGGCTTCGGAAATGAGCGGGGTCTGGCGCTCGCGACAGCAAGCACCGGCCGCTGGAACGGGCCTCTTGGTGCCCCACCCATCCGGCGTTGTGGGGCAGAGTACGGAGATGTCGGGCGGCGTCTTCCACGATGCACGAAATATCATTGGATAATGAGCGGAATGCCCGGGGATGGGGGCCCCAGACCCACTGACGACGGTGGCGGTATGGGATCCGGAGACTTCGATGCCCGCGCTCTGCTCGAAGCCCTCGATCGTCAGCGATTGGAGAGGTCGCTGAGCTGGAAGCAGGCAGCCGAAGCGATCTGGGATCAGTCCTCGGAGCTCAATAGTTATCGCAATGACCACCCCATTGCAGTCGCAACGATCAAAGGGATGGGCAAGAGGGGCGACACCTCGTGCCAGCATGCCCTGTTCGTGTTGCGGTGGATCAACTGTGCTCCTGAGGAGTTCGTCCCACGGCCCGTCGAAGGTACCCGGGTCGGGCTGCCCATGGCCGGACCTGATCGTCGACTCCGATGGAACCTCGGTGCGCTTTACGATGCACTCAACGCTCGCCGCCGTGAGGAACAGCTCACCTGGAAGGCGCTCGCAGACCTCTTAGGCTGTACCCAAAGCCAGTTGACAGGCATCAAGACGGCCCGCTTCGCCACCGGCATGCGCCTGGCAATGCGAATCACCCAATGGTTAGGCTGTCCGGCCGCTGACTTCGTCTACGCCGCCCGTCGGTAGCTGTCCCACCCTCCCGGCGATCAGGGGCAGTCAGCCCCGAAGCCGCTCCGCCAACCAGGGGAAGACTACGTCCTGCCATACCATCTGTCCCATCCCTTCGCAGTGCCCGGCGGCACCTTCCGCCTCGGTGAACCCGCGGAACTCCTTCTCGCAGGTGAGGGCGTCGAAGAGCTTGCGGCTTTGGCTGGCAAAGTCTCCTTCTCCCTCGGTCACAAGAGTTGGACAGGCGATATCCTGAGCCAGACCGTCCAAGGAGTAGGTCACGAGTAGCCGGAGCCAGCCACCAAAGCTCTGAGCGCCCATCGCAACCATCCGAGATCCGTAGAACTCACGTGAGCGGGCATCGCCGAGGAATCCATCGAGTTGTTGGTCCATCGCAGGGTCGGCCGCCAGGACCTTCTCCCAGTCCTCGGTGCTGAACATGCTGACGAAACGCGACACGAAGTCGTACTGACCTGGGTCTGCGACAAGGGCACGTATGCGGTGTTCTCGGCTCACACCGCGCGGCCCCAAGTAGCCCCCGAGGCTTCGTCCCACCAACGCAAGCGCATCCGCCGCCACGAAGGGCTGGTCGAGAACCCAGTCCACAACGGAGGTGAGCACGGCCTCGAAATCTGGGCGCATCGTTACACCGAGTTCGATCAGTTGGCCACCTTGGCCCGGACCATCCCACGTCACCGCGTTCCAACCGAGGGACAAGGCAGCGTGCGCCCCGTACTTGAACATCTCTTCGCAGGTCCCGTCGAAGCCACCTGGGAGGAGAATGGTGGGTCGGGGAGAGTCGTCTGTGCTGTCGGGCCGGAGGACATAGCCGTTGAGCGGCACCGGATCGAAGGCGATCGAGATGGGTTCAACCGACCAGGGGAGAAGTGACATGGCGAGGCGAAAGAGGTCTCGCTGCTGGCGGTACGCCTTAGAGACCCGTTCGTCAGAAGGGTCATGCCGAAGGAAGAAATACGACTGGCGGCTGTATTCCGATGCCCGCAGGTAGGCGCGCCCCGCCAGAACTGGGAGCCCCTTCCGGGCAGCTTGCTCGGCCGTCTGTTGCGCCGCAGTGGCCGACCGGTCCCACTCGTCATGCCAAGCGTCGTAGTCACCGGCCGGGATCCGCTGAGCAGCCGCGATGGCCTCTCCGAGGTCCGCGCCGCCGACGTACGTGCCGATCAGCGTTCTCGCCAACTGGGCATCCATGTCGGGGTCTTCATGCAAGGTCACCACTACGCCACCCTTCTCGGAAGCTCCCCACGACAGTATCGTCGGACACTCACCGGGTTTGCGTCGGGTCAGAACCTACCCGTTCGGCACGCTTACTTCACTAGCCCAGAAGTGCCGTTGCGGGGCAGGCAACTACCGCGAGCACGCGGTGGGCTGGGTTGGCACACCCCGCTCAATTCCGAAGTGCCACATATGTCCCGAGACCACTGCGAACTCCGAGCGCGACAGATGTCCCGAGGCCACTGTGACAGGACTACCGAGGCCGGGCCAAGTAGTGAGACACAAGTACCGGGGCCAAAGTGAGACAGAACAGCCGAGTTACTACACAGTGGTGGGCCGTACAGTGGTGGGCCGTACAGGACTTGAACCTGTGACCCCTTGCGTGTCATCGACTCAAGGCTGGTTCACAGAGGTCCAAACAGGTACCACTTCGAGACAAATACTGCCTTCTTGCGTCGTCTCCGTTCACCGAAGTTCATCTTTATTCTACCCAACTGCTGTAGTTGGTGCTGTAGCAGCAAAGCTCGACGGGCCGACGTGAACCGGCGCTCACAGTGAAGCGATTTGGACTTTCTCAGATTTGATGTACGTACTTCTTCGCTAGATTACGCTGCCGACTCCGGACCGCTTACTTCCTGCGTGGAACTGTCCGCACTGGCTCGCTCTTCCGGGTGTCCCCCTCGGGGCTGGCGAGTTGACGCTCCAGAACGGTGAAGGCAGCGATGATCTCGGGTGCCTCAAAGGCTCGGTTGCGTCGACCAACGGTGACCTGCTTGAGGATGCCCGCTTCGACCAGCCGCTGAATCGCCTCATTGGTCTGGATGAAGCTTCGTCCCACCATCTCAGAGGCGCTGTTGACCGTGACGACGGGCGCGCCGACAAGAACGCCAAGGAGTAGATCGACTGCGGAACGAGCTCGAACTCGGCCCAGCCTTTCGCGCCAGGACGCTTCGATAGTGCGTGCCTCGTGCTCGAATGACGTCGCGTCATCCACTGCGCGCTTGCAGGCGGTGGCGAATCGTCCGATCCACAGGTTGATTCCTTCGGACGCCTCTTTTGAGGTTACTGGTCCACGGTACCGGCTGGCCGTCAATCCGTCGATGTAGTCCTGTGCCCACGTCGCGAGGATCAGCGAGACCGGCGGTAGAACGCGGGGAGCGAGGCCTCGGCGCCGGAGGATCAGGTGCACCAATGCACGACCCGTTCTTCCGTTGCCGTCGACGAACGGGTGAATCGTCTCGAACTGCGCGTGCGCAATAGCCGACTGAGCGACCGCAGGAAGCGAATCTTCGTTGGCGAAGTCCACGAGATCTACGATAAGCCCTGCGACCAACTCGGGTGGAGGAGGGACGAAAGCAGCAGAGCACGGGTTGTACGCACTTCCACCGATCCAGTTCTGCTCTTCTCGGAACCGTCCGCCGTACTCCTCAAGTCTCGTGCCGGACAGGAGTCGCCGATGGATTTCAAGAAGTATTTCCACCGTGACGGGATCACCGGGGCCGACTGCGCCGATACCGTAGACCATGGCATCGATGTTCCCGAGTACCTCGACAGCTGTGACATCGGAAGGGTCGTCGCCGAGCACTCGAGCAGCTTCGGCTCGCAGCAGTCGTTGGGCACCAATCTCCAACCCCTCGATCCGCGAGGAAGCGACGGACTCAGCTCGGAGCAGGATTCGAGCAAGCGCCTCGGTATCGACGAGGCTGGTTGCCTCAACGTTGAGCCGAGCAATCGCAGCCTCAGCGTCGGCGATGTCGGCGGCAACCTCACCATCGATTGTGAAGTTGCGTCCGACGAGCGGGTCGGGGACGTAGGCTTCGTACTCGCACCCGCGGTTATCCTTGCGCGACGGACCCTCATGGCTGCTGATCCAACGGCGGCGAATAACCCTAGACATGTTTTCTCCTTACGTAGGATTATCCTACAACCCTAAATAAGACATTCGCGTGTTTAGGTATCTCCACTTCCGTGAAGTCGGGTTCGAAGGCACCCTGAATGATTCTCACAATCAAGAAAATATGGGTTTCTGCGTCTAGCTGAAAATCTTTTCAAGACTTTGTCGAAAAAGGCCGTTTTCGAGTGGCTTCTTATATAGAGAGCGAATGTATCGCTCCTCTAAGGAGCACAATGAGCGTATTGATCAATGACTGCGAGAATGTGATTTCGACGGGAATCACCCCACTGCTGCTCACCGTCGAGCAAGCAGCGTTGCTACTCGGACTTGGGCGAACAACCACGTACGAACTTGTCATGCGGGGACTGATCCAAAGCGTGAAGATTGGTCGTCGACGTCTCGTCGTTCGTGAAGGACTCAGCTCCTACATCTCTGAACTGTTGTCCTCACAATTTGTGGTCTCGGAATCTTCGACTCTCCAAAGCATTGAACCTAGGGCGTCAGCGGCTCCCTGCCGGTCTGGTTCGAGGATGTGTCCATTGACGTCCGCCGTCATGCGTATTGATGAGTGGCCCAAAACACGACTCACCACTTGTATTTGAACTCCCTGCGCCAGCATCAAGCTCGCCGCTGAATGGCGAAGTTCATGGGGATGCCAATCGCCCAGATTGGCTTTCCTGCAGATCATCTGGAACTCTCGGTAAAGATTCCGCGGATCGATGGGCGTCCCAATTGACGAAGTGAAGATATAGCCAGTTTCAGTCCAGGCAGCTCCCAAGTTTCGCTTCTCAGTCTGCTGTCGAGTTTCGTGCTCGAAAAGTGTTGTCAACATTCGTTCGTGCAGATTGACGGCTCGACGACTCAGAGATGTCTTGGTGTCAGTGGTGACCAGTCCGGTGCCCTCTCGTCTCAGCTGACGAGCGACCCTCAGCACACCAGATTCTCGATCTAAGTCAGTCCAACGTAGACCCAGGGTTTCACCACGACGAAGGCCCGTGGACAGCATGAGAGCGTAGAGCGCTTCGTTGCGATGACCCTTGAGTGTCTCGAGGAGGTGACGCGCTTGATCTGGCGAAAGAGTACGACCCTCTTGGCGAACCGCCTTGGGCGACCTCGAAAGAGTTGCAACATTTCGGTTCACGAGCTCCCAACGAATGGCTTGGTCGAGACACTGCGCCAGTATGGAGCGAATTCTCTTGACCGTTGACGTGGAGAGTCCACTGTCGGCTTTGCGCGAAAGAAGTTGATCCACGTCACCGACAGTTACATCAATCAGTCTCTTTGTTCCTAAGGTCGGCACGATGTGCATCCTGGTAATTGTCTGGTAGTTGCTCAAGGTGCTGGGCGCTATTTGGTGTCGCATAATGTCGCTAAACCAGCGCTCGAAGAGTTCCTCGACCTTGACCTCCTCATTGTGGATGAGGGTACGATCGTCTATTTTCCGACGCAGCTCCTTCAGTTTCCTCACCACTTCGGAACGTTTTTTCGAAGCCACGTAGCGTCGCACAGGTGTTCCGGACTGGTCATAACCGAGATGGGCAACACCAACCCAAAGTCCATTCGACGATCGTTGATAGATGGAACCCTCGTGATTTGATCGGCGTTGCGCCATCACTTTCTCCTCGTTGTAACTGCTGTACTTGTTGCTGTACCAACGGTCGCGAGGAGCGACGTAAAAGGAAGGAAATCTCGAAAGTCCTTTTATTCAAAGGATAAATTTGGTGGGCCGTACAGGACTTGAACCTGTGACCCCTTGCGTGTCATGCAAGTGCGCTACCAGACTGCGCCAACGGCCCCTAAGGGAACAACTCTACCACCCCGTACTTTCACGATTCGGCGGTAACTCTACGGCTTGAGGAGCTCAATACCGGGACTTTTCACGCGCGGCGAGAACGCCAGGTCCAGGGGCATCTGGCCAGCGTTGTTGCGGATCACTTGCTCGATGAAGACCTCCACGCTGGCGCGCGCGTCGCCAAGGGCGTCATGACCGCCCGACGCGACGCCGTAGTACTTGCAGAGATACGGGAGTCCACGACGCGGACGCTCTTCACGGCTCGGTTCGATCACGAGGTCGTGTTCGACGACGTCGATTATCGAGAGGAGCGAAAGGTCAAATCTTTCGTCGCTCAACGACTTACCAAGCACCGATTCATAACTACGACGCAACATCTCGAGATCGAAACGCACGACGTTCGCTCCCACGATCGACGCGCCTTGTTGCTGATAGCGGCGCAAGATCTCGACGGCGCGCACGAGACCACTCTGGACGCTGAGGACCGTGTGCGTCGCTCGTTTCGCCTCGATGCCCTCGACACTGAGCCCATGCACTCGCTCGGCCGCTGGCGCGATCGGTCGATCGGGGATCACGTAGAACTGCTCACTCCACTCCGGAGTGCCGTATCGGTAGGCGCAGAATCCGTACGAAATGGCGCGTTCACTCGCGACGTCGAGTCCCGTGGTTTCGGTGTCAAAGCCCACGATGAGTTCGGGTACGCGAAGGTACTTCTTGGCCACGCCACCACCTTTACATCCCCGTGCGACACCTTGCGCCAACCAAGGTATCCCAGGCGAGATCGAACTGTGTCAGTGGGTCATCGAACATAAGAATCACATTATTGGTTTGCTTTCTAGACTTTTTGAGACTATGGTCAGCATCATCACTCCAGACCCTTGGTGATTTCACACAACCAAGGAGCAGTTCCGTGAGTAGATCACCAATTTCCGGCGTCAGGGCCCCTGAGCCCGATGGCGATGACCAGTCCGTCCAACGAGCGTGGGACCGCTACGCCATGCCCGATCTCTCGAGCGCCAGCGAGACGCGCTCTTCACCCCTAGCTTTGCCCGCGCGCAGTTCGACGAACGCCACTCTCGAGATACAGGTCTACGACTCGTCGCCATCCTTTGGCTCGACCACGGCCTTGAGCGATGCCTTCGCCAAGGCCGAATCGGCCGATCTTGCCGAAGAGGACCCCGAATTGCCCATTCCCCCGGCGGCCTAATGACCGACGTGGCGGACAAGACCGAACTCACGCCACTCTTCGCCCGCCCCGGCGAGGCGGCCCCGCATGACCTGTACCGCCTGGGCGACGAGGAGATGCTGCCCGAGACCGCCTACCAGTTGGTCCACGACGAAGCGATGCTCGACGGCAACGCCCGACTCAACCTCGCCACGTTCGTGGGCACCTTCATGGACGAGCAGGCCGACAAGCTCTACAGCGAATCCTTCGACAAGAACATGATCGACAAGGACGAATACCGTGCGACCGCCGCCATCGAGGCCCGTTGTTGGAAGATCATCGCCGAACTCTGGCACGCACCATCGCCACATGAGACCATCGGCACCTCGACCATCGGCTCCTCCGAAGCCTGCATGCTGGGTGGTCTCGCGATGAAGCGACGCTGGCAGAAGCGCCGCGTCTCTGAAGGGAAACCGATCGCCCGCCCGAACCTGGTCATGAGTTCGGCGGTCCAGGTCTGCTGGGAGAAGTTCGCCAACTACTGGGACGTGGAACCGCGCTACGTACCCATCACCGAGGAGCACATGACCTTATGCGGCCATAACTTGACCCAGTACGTCGACGAGAACACGATTGGTGTGGTGGCGGTGATGGGAGTCACCTACACCGGCATGTACGAACCCGTCGATGAGATTGCCAAGGCCTTGGACGCCATTGAGAAGAAGTCCGGCTGGGATGTGCCCATCCACATCGACGCCGCCTCGGGTGGCTTCATCACGCCCTTCCTCCAGCCCAAGCTCAACTGGGACTTCAAGATCGAGCGCGTGCACTCGATCAGCGCCAGCGGACATAAGTATGGCTTGACCTATCCGGGACTCGGCTGGGTCGTCTGGCGCGAAGCCCAGTACCTGCCCGACGACCTGATCTTCAAAGTCAGCTACCTCGGCGGTGAGATGCCCACTTTCGCCCTGAACTTCTCTCGCCCGGGCGCCCAGGTGCTCTTGCAGTACTACAACTTTCTAAGACTCGGGCGCGCTGGTTTCACCAAAGTGCAACAGGCGTCACACGACGTGGCGCGCCACCTCGCGACGTCAATTGGCGCGATGGAGCCGTTCGAGTTGTGGAACGACGCCCAGGACATCCCCGTCTTCGCCTGGCGGCTCACGAAGAGTCACACCAAGAACTGGGATCTCTACGATCTCAGTAACCAGTTGCGTGAACGAGGCTGGTTGGTACCCGCCTACCCGATGCCCGTCGACCTCACCGACGTCACCGTCCAACGAATCGTTGTGCGCAACGGCTTCTCCATGAGCCTCGCGGACCGGTTCCTCGACCAGTTCACCGAGGCCGTCACGTTCCTCGATTCGCTCGACGGTCCAGTG
>Ga0302270_10003951_pt1 | contig 13988 bp, 10 predicted proteins | sample III_Bog_E2_3_FD_198773 | JGI IMG/M metagenome (GOLD analysis project Ga0302270, IMG submission 198773) | Peat permafrost microbial communities from Stordalen Mire near Abisko, Sweden - III_Bog_E2_3 | ecosystem: Environmental > Terrestrial > Soil > Wetlands > Peat | place: Sweden: Abisko... | reverse complement strand
ATTCCGATTCAATGAGTTACAAAAACCACATGTTTACCTGTTGGTAAACACAACCCCCCATTTTCGGGCAAAAAAACGCCAAAAACACCATCGAAACTGGCACTTTGGAGCAAAAATGGCACTTTTGCACGTCGAAATTCGCGCACCCACAACCATCCCAACTTGCTCTGTTTTTCCACCTCGATTCGCCCCGCAAAAGCATCTCCCTCACAAGGTCAAGAGCTTGTGCTTCCAAATGCGTTTGCCCTGCGGGTTTATCTCTCTAAGTAGCCCGACGATGCATGCCTGCGGTAGACTTGAGGACCGTGCATAGCATCTAAACTTTTCTGGAGAAGTGAAATGAACCGTTTGATCCGGATTTCCCCAATTGCTCTGCTCTCCCTGGCGGTCGCGCTTTCTACCGCCGGATGCAAATCAAATCAAAACACCGCAACAACGGCGAATCCCTCGACCGACCCCGCGGCGGCCAATATGGCGCCTGCCTCCACCACGACAGACCAATCTTCGGCAGCATCGCCTGCGCCCGCAACATCGGACGCAACCCAGACCGCGACAACCAGCGCAGCAACCAGCTCAGCAACCAGCGCCCCCGCGACCTACGCCTCCAACGATACCTCGACAGCAACCGTCGACGACGCAAGCTATGGAGAAACACCCGCGGCTGTGGCTCCCGAGCCGCCCCCTCCGCTGCCTGTGTACCAGCAGCCGGCAGACCCGGGCGACGGCTACATCTGGACCCCCGGCTATTGGAACTACGCCTCGGCCGGCTATTTCTGGGTCCCCGGAGTATGGGTGCAGGCTCCCTATGAAGGGGCGCTTTGGACGCCTGGCTACTGGGGCTGGACGCATAACCACTATGGCTTCTTCCACGGCTACTGGGGCCCGCACATCGGCTTCTACGGCGGCATCAACTATGGTTTCGGCTACGTTGGCACGGGCTATCAGGGCGGATATTGGAACGGCGGACACTTTTTCTATAACCGCACCGTCAACAACATCAACGTCAATGTCGTGCACAATGTTTACGAGTACCGTGTCCCTGAGCCTTCAATTCACATCAGCTTCAATGGCGGCCGGGGCGGCATCAACATCCGGCCTCGCCCTGCGGAGATCGTTGCCTTCCGCGAACCCCACGCCCCGCCCATGACCGCGCAAATCCAGATTGAGCGCACAGCCAGCACAAACAAGGCACAGTTTGTCTCTGAAAATCATGGCCGCCCGGTGAACGCATTCGTCGATAGGCCGGTCATGGCCGATCACGACGTGCACCCAGTTGCCGCCCCGGCCCCGCACATCATGGCTCCGGAACACGCTCCGGCAATGGAACCAAGGCCCGCGGGCCATCTCGAGGTGCATGCGGATCCGCGTGCCCAGGCGCACCCCGCCGCTCCGCATCCCGAGGCGCGTCCCGCTCCACGCGTCGAGGAGCACCCCGCGCCGCACCCGCAGGCACGTCCTGAAGCAAAGCCTGCTCCCCACGAGGCGCCAAAGCCGGCTCCTCATCCCGCCACCAGGCCCAAGCCTGAAGACGAGCACCCCCGCTAGGGTCAACCAGGCTCAAGGGTGCGCAATCACTCCGCCGTCCGAACCCGGATCGCGACAAGATTGCGCACCCAGCGAGCCGGCCGCTTTTCTCCCCTGGTTACAAGCTGCAACGGACCACTGTCCCCGATGGCCTGCCCGTCGCGCATGTCGGCAATCGGCACGGCACCTTGATACTCGCCGTGAATTCTCCCCCAGATTCATCTATACTTGCCTCATGTCGATTGTGCGCAACGTCGCCGCCATTGCCAAGGGCATGAGCATCACTTTCGGGGAGATCTTCGAGCCCACTCAGGTTGAGAACTATCCCGATGGGAAGGGCCCCCTGCGCGGAGCCGTCTTCGAGCAGCGTTTTCGCGGCCAACACGTGCTGCAGCGCGACGAAAACGGCCTGGAAAAGTGCGTCGCCTGCTTTTTGTGCGCCGCCGCCTGCCCCTCCAACTGCATTTTTATTGAGGCAGCCGAGAACACTGAGGAGCAGCGGATATCCTCCTCAGAGCGCTACGCCAAGGTCTACAATATTGACTACAAACGCTGCATTTTCTGCGGTTACTGCGTGGAAGCCTGCCCCACCGACGCCATCACCCACGGTCATGGGTTTGAACTGGCCACGCTCAACGCCACCAACCTGGTGATGCGCAAGAACGACATGCTGGTGCCGCTGGCGTCGCTGACCCCGGCCAAGTGAGATCAAACGGACAGCTGCCCGCGTTTGACGGCCAATTTGGCTGGCGAACGCTGTCTATTTGATCTTCTGAAAGAATCGAATTCTAATTCGATTGATTTCGCTGGTCGTCTCAGGCTATAGTTCGGGGCAAGCCTTTCTATACCCACATTGAAACAAAATTATGATTGCTGCGCTTGAAGAGGGAGGACGCTCGAGTGCCTAACAACCCCTTACCCGCCGCGGCCGCCACCCCCGGCCGTCTCGAGTTCTACAAGTCCCAATATGAGGAGCACACAGAGCACGGAAGGCATCTCGAAACTGAGCGTTCCGCCGTTACGACAATCGTGATTGCCGGCCAAGCCGCTGTTTTCACCTTCATCGGGACAAAAGACTTCAAGCCTGACCAATGGATGGTTTCCTGGGTAATTGTCTTTCTAGGTCTTTTCGGACTGGCCGTTTGCAGTCTGCTAAATACAAAAATCAAGAGGGCGCATTCTTACTTCGGAGGATATCGCCACGCGATAGAAGATCACCTCTTCGGGCCTTCAGGCTCACCTGACAGGGTCGCACTTACTAAGTTTAGAAGTGAGATGGATAGCCATAGGTTCGGCAATTCAACGCTTATCGGGTACCTATGGTTGGCCATTCACGTTGTCATGATAGGATGCGGACTTTGGCTAACTCTATTTCTTCACAGCAAATTGGGGACGTCCGAGCAACCTAAGCAATCAGCCTGCCCGGTTGCACCCATCTCCATCCAGAACAGTCCGGTCATAAACGTCGAAGTCAGCTCACGGAAGCCGATTGCGCATCAAGCTCCCCAAAAGCCCGCTGGCTATTGTTGCGGGAAAAATGCTGCGACCGAGTCTCCTGCGGCCGCCGCAACAAAGTGAATCCAACTCATCAAGCTGCCGTCACGGACCCGACAGCCGGCAGGACTTTCAATTGCGTCCTCATCCCCAGCCGTTCGGCGTATCGCAACAGCTTTTCAACGCTGACCTGGTTGATCCTTCCCCGCATCAGGTTGCTCACCGCAGGCTGGTGTTCGTCCAGAATATTCACCAGTTGCTGTTGCGAGTATGTCTGACGTTCCATCTCAGCGCGAATCGCATCCAGCAGGTCAGCCTTAACCTTCAGCGCCATCGTAGACCTCTGCATCTATGTCATATCTAATATAAGTCAATGCTCCGGCCGCGCAATCCGCTCTGACAGCGCCATCGTCGGCCGCTCTACAAACAGGTGCATCGCAGTCGCCACCAGCAGAATTGCTGCCAGGCAAGCCGCGGTCTCAGCCATGTAAGATCCTGCCGGCACCGCCTGCATCCCACCCCGCAAACGCATTGCGGCGTAAAATACAATGCCATGCACCAGGTAGGCCGGGTAGCTGATCGCGCCCAGCAGCAGCGTGCTCGGCCTGACCAGAATTCCAAACAGGTCGGCGCCCTGCACAAGCAGCGCAAACGCAACAAGCAACAAAACCTGGCCCAGGCCGGCGATTCCGGGGATCACTAAATATGCGACATAGCAGGCCAGAACAATCCAGTTCCGACTCCGGTCCAAACTGCGCAGCCTCTCGCGCAGAGTCCCTTCGGTTGCCGCAACCAGCATGCCGCCGCCAAAACCGATCAGCATGAATTTCGCATACTCGGCCGCCATTGATGCGGCTGCGCAAAGCCCTGTCGGCGCCGCCATTGCGCCACGCAAATGCCGGCTGAGCAGGAAAAGCGCGCCAAAAGCCGCGGCGTAAACCACCAGCCTCCACGCCCTGCGTGCGAACCATGCAAGAAAGGGAAGTGAAAGGTAGAAAAGCCACTCCAGCGCCAGTGTCCACGTAACTCCGCATGTGATGCGCAGGATATCCGCATGATTCACCTCCGGCCGTCCACCAATCGAAAACAGCAGCCAGGGCAGCAGCGAAGTCATCAAGCTCCACGCCGGAACCTGTAACTGGAAGCCGCTGAAAGCCAGCCCCAGACCGATGGCCGCGCTCACAGCGACATAGTAGACAGGGCCGATTCTGATAAAGCGGGAGAGGTAGAAGTTTCCAGCCGGCACGCGACCGCGCTTGATGAGTTTACGCCAGAACAGAAAGCCGCTCAGGTAGAAAAACTGGATGACGCCGAAATCCGCCAGGTGATCGAAGAGCACACTCCGCCCGGTCCACCACACGCCGCTTTGCGAGTAGAAATACCAGCAGCATGCGTGATGGGCTACAACGGAAAAAGCCAGCACCCCGCGTAATCCCTGCAATGAGGCAAGTTTCTGCGAAGAGGGGCCGACGACATCCGCGAACCGTCCACCCAGTTTGCCGAACAGAAGCAACAGGGCCCGCGCTCCTCCCAGTGCGAGGGCGAGAAACAGCAGCGCGAGCAATGGGTCGTAAGCAAATTGACTAAGAGCCTCACTCACTCCGCGGACTCCTTGCTTTCCGGCATTGGTGGCCCCAGCGCAAACTACCATACAATATACAGGTCGGCAGTTGCGGTGCAGGCCGCCAGCAACCACCATTGATACGCTTCCCCAAAAAACCCGATAACCGTAAGGACAAATGCAGAAACTTCATCGGCATCCGCTTCAAGAGATCCTCGAAAGTCGAATCGCCATCATCGATGGCGCCATGGGCACCACCATCCGTACCTACGGGATGACGGAAACGGATATCCGTGGCGAGCGATTCAAGGCCTCAACCAAGGACCTGCTCAACAACGGCGACCTCTTTTCCCTGACCCAGCCCAAGATGATCTGCGACATTCATCGCCGCTTTCTTGAGGCGGGCGCGGACATTATCGAGACCAACACGTTTGGCGCCACCAGCATCACTCAGAGCGAGTTTTTTGTCGACGATCCACGCGAGCACGGAGGCCGCAAAGACCCTGCGTCTTATCAGAAAATCATGGACGACCCGTTCCTCAACGACCTCGCCTGGGAGATAAACGAGCAATCGGCTCGCCAGTGCCGCGAATGGGCAGACCGTGTTGGTAATTCCACCGGGCGCCAACGGTTTGTGGCGGGGGCCATCGGGCCGCTGACTGTGTCGCTTTCCAATTCGCCCGACGCCGACGATGCGGGATTTCGCGTCGTCACGTTCGACCAGGTCAAGGCCGCCTACGCGCATCAGGTTCGCGCACTCATCGCCGGCGGCTCTGATCTGCTGCTGGTTGAAACGATCTTCGACTCGCTCAACGCCAAGGCCGCCCTGGTGGCCATTCGCGAGGTCTTCGATCAGGATGGGTTGACGGCGAAGGGCAGGGAACTGCCGGTCATGATCTCTGCTGCGGTTGGGCGCGGCGGCGAGACCATGATCTCCGCGCAAACGATCGAGGCATTCTGGAACGCCGTCGAGCATGTCAAGCCCCTTTCGGTGGGCCTCAATTGCTCGCTCGGTCCCGACCTCATGTATCCGTTCTTGGAGGAACTGGCGCAGAAATCGAATGTCGCCATCTCCTGCTATCCCAATGCCGGCTTGCCCAATCCACTGGCCGCTACCGGCTTCGATCTAGGCCCGCCAGACATGGCCCGCTATCTGGGCGAATTTGCCAAAGGCGGTCTCATCAATATCGCCGGCGGCTGTTGCGGCAACACGCCGGAGCACATTGCGGCGATTGCCAACGCTCTCGATGGCAAGCCCCCGCGGAGCTATTGGGCGATGGAGGCAAAAGCGGACGAAGCCGCGTTTATCGCCACCAGCGAAGCGACCGAAACGCGTCCGCTGCGCCTCTCCGGCTCGCAGCCATTTACCCAGCAGCCCGGCGTCTTCATCATGATTGGCGAGCGTACCAATGTTGCCGGTTCGCCAAAATTTGCCCGGCTGGTCAAGGAAGGCAACTTTGAAGAAGCCGTAAGCGTGGCCCGCCAGCAAGTGGAAAACGGCGCAAACGTGATCGACATCTGCATGGACGAGGGAATGATTGACGGCGTCGCCGCCATGACCCGCTTTCTTGAACTGCTCGCATCTGAACCCGAAGTGGCCAAGGTCCCTTTCATGGTCGACTCGTCCAAGTGGGAGGTCATTGAGGCGGGCCTGAAGTGCCTTCAGGGCAAGGGGATCGTCAACTCCATCTCTCTCAAAGAAGGAGAAGCCAAGTTCCGCGAGCGTGCCGCCGCGGTGCTGAAATACGGCGCGGCTGTCGTCGTCATGGCCTTCGACGAGCAAGGCCAGGCCGCCAGCTACGATGAGAAGATTCGCATTTGCGAACGCGCCTATCGCATTCTTGTGGACGAGGTCGCGTTTCCAGCGGAAGACATCATCTTCGACCCCAACATTCTCACCGTCGCCACCGGCATGGAGGAGCACAACAACTACGCTCAGGACTTCATCCGCGCCACGCGCTGGATCAAGGCCAATCTTCCCCACGCCAAGGTTTCCGGCGGCGTGTCGAATATCTCCTTCAGCTTTCGCGGCAACAACAAAGTGCGCGAAGCCATGCACTCGGCGTTCCTTTATCACGCCATTGCCGCCGGCATGGACATGGGCATTGTCAACGCCGGCATGCTCGAAGTGTACGAAGAGATCGATCCCGAACTTAAAGTGCTGGTCGAGGATGTGCTTCTCAATCGCCGCGCCGACTCGACCGAACGCCTGGTCGAGTTTGGCGAGACACTGAAGAATGTCGGTGTAGCCGTCAGCGAAAAGAAGGCCGAAGAGTGGCGCAGCGGCACGGTCGAAGAGCGCCTGTCGCACGCGCTGGTCAAGGGTATTGACGCGTTTATCGAAATCGACGCTGAAGAAGCGAGGGTCAAGCTGGGCAGGCCGCTTGCCGTGATTGAAGGCCCGCTGATGGACGGCATGAGCGTGGTCGGCGACCTGTTTGGCGCAGGCAAGATGTTCCTCCCCCAGGTGGTCAAATCCGCGCGCGTCATGAAGAAAGCCGTCGCCCATCTCACGCCCTTTATGGAAGCCGAAAAGCTTGCCATGGCCGCTGCTGGCCAGGTGGTCAAGGCACAGGGCAAGATTGTACTCGCCACTGTAAAAGGCGATGTGCACGACATCGGCAAGAACATCGTTGGCGTAGTGCTCGCTTGCAATAATTACGAGGTCATCGACATGGGCGTCATGGTCTCATGCGAAAAAATCCTCGAGCGCGCCAAGGCCGAGAAGGCTGACCTCATCGGCCTCAGCGGCCTCATCACGCCCTCGCTCGACGAGATGGTTCACGTGGCGCGCGAGATGGAACGGCAGGGCTTTACGCTGCCGTTGCTGATTGGCGGCGCAACCACCAGCCGTGCGCATACCGCGGTCAAGATCGCCCCGCACTACTCGCAGCCAGTTGTGCACGTGCTCGACGCAAGCCGCGCCGTGCCCGTCACCACAAGCCTCCTCAGCGACGATGGCAAGGACGCATTTGTCGCACAGCACCGCGCCGATTATGAAAAGCTGCGCAAGGCCCATGCCTCGCCGCGTCCCAAACTCGTCCCGCTTGAAGCCGCGCGCGCCCGCCGCTCACCAATTGAGTGGCGAGCAGAGGACCTGCCGGAGCCGGAGTTTACCGGCGTGCGCGTGCTCAGCGATTTTCCGCTGGCAACGCTGCGCGAGTATATTGACTGGACGCCGTTCTTCCACACCTGGGAGCTGAAAGGCGTTTATCCGCGCATTCTGGACGATGAGCGGCAAGGTGAGCAGGCGCGGCAGTTGTTTGCCGAGGCCAATGCGCTGCTCGACCGCATCGTAGCTGAAAAGTTAGTGACAGCGCGGGGCGTCTACGGGCTCTTCCCCGCCAATGCAGTTGGCGACGATGTTGCGCTTTACGCCGACAACACGCGCAGCACGATCGAAGAGACGTTTCACTTTTTGCGGCAGCAGGCGCATGCGGAAAATGCCAACCCCTGTCGCTCGCTTGCTGACTTCATCGCGCCCGCGGACACCGGCCTTCAAGATCACATAGGCGCATTCGCCGTCACCACCGGCATCGGGCTCAAGCAACTCTGCGACAGCTTCCGCGCCGAGCATGACGACTACAACGCAATCATGGCTGAAGCTATCGCCGACCGCCTCGCCGAGGCCTTTGCCGAGTGCCTCCACAAGCGTGTCCGCGACGATTGGAGCTATGGCCGCGCCGAAGGCCTGAGCATCGACGAACTCATTCATGAGAAGTATCGCGGAATTCGCCCTGCGGCTGGCTATCCTGCCTGTCCCGATCACACCGAGAAGGGAACTCTCTGGCGCCTGCTCAACGTCGAGGCCAACACCGGCATGCAGATTACGGAGTCCTTCGCCATGTGGCCGGGATCGAGCGTGAGTGGCCTTTATTTTGCGCACCCTGACGCAAAGTACTTCTCGCTAGGCAAAATCGACCGCGATCAGGTCGCCGACTATGCCGCGCGCAAAGGCATGACCATCGCCGAAGTCGAGCGCTGGCTGGGCCCGAATCTGAATTACGATCCGGCGTAAGAGCATTGGGTCCGGATGCCAGCCTCAGAGGTGACCCCGCATGATCCACCACAGAATGAAGTATGTGAACGATGCTGCACCCACAACAATCAGGCCCATCCGAACCTGCCCCCGATCCATCATCCCCGAATCCCCAATCAGCGGAATTTTGACCGTGCCCAAGCGGGCAGCAAGCTGTTCCTGAGACTCATTGGAAGTTACCGGCGCGCCAGAAGAATCCGCGAGCACGCGGTAGCCGCCCGGTGGCCGCAACGCCACTGTCCGCCCCGCAGTTTTGAGGACCGAAAAATATCCGGCAGACGCAACGCTCACATCCCGGCGGATTCCGAAGCGAGGAACTTGCATAGCACCCCCCTTATGACCGCTTGCTGCTTGGGATAAGTCTCGATCTACGCTTTCAATCCCCGCATCAAGCCTCAACGACAAAATTACAGTCCCGCGGAACCAATAAGTAAAGTGAAATCGGCGCCTTCGATCTGTCCCGCCCAACAGTCAGAAAACATTGGCATCCGCCCCTGCGTTATCCTTCTTGCGTCAGCCCATGTCCCCCAAACCCTCAAGCCGCGCCTCCTCGCCTGCCGCAACCTCTCGCGGGTTTGACGAGGAACTCGCCAGCCTTGAATCCCTCGCCGAGACTCTTCGGTCAACCCCCGATCCCACGCCCGATCAGATCGCCCAACTCAGCAAAACCCTCACCCACCGCAACAACTTCCTCGTCTCCAAAGCCGCCCGCCTCGCCACCAACTACGAACTCACCCAACTCCTCCCCGACATCCTCGTCGCCTACGACCGCTTCTTCCTCGACGCCGCCAAAACCGACCCAAAATGCTGGGCCAAGGAGGCGCTTGCCAAGGCGCTCGTCACTCTCGGCCATCGCAGCAAAGACGACTATCTGCGCGGCATGCGCCACCGCCAGATGGAACCCAGCTTCGGTCCCCCCATCGACTCGGCCGGAACCCTGCGCGCCACCTGCGCACACGCCCTGGTTGATTGCCCCGGCATCTCCGACTCCGACCTCCTCACCGCACTCCTCGAACCCTTCACGGACACCGACAAAACCGTCCGCGTTGAGGCTGCCCGCGCCATCGCCAATGTCGGCGGCGTGAGCGCTGCCCTCATCCTTCGCCTGCGCGCGCTGCTCGGCTCCGCCCCCAGCGAGTCAGAGCCTGAAGTGCTCGGCTCAGTCTTTTCCTCGCTGCTTTCCCTTGAAGGTAACCAGGCAATCCCGCTTGTTGCGCGCTCTCTGGAACCCGGCGACGACCTTGCCGCCGAAGCCGCCTTCGCCCTCGCCGAGTTGCGCACTGCCGAAGCCCTCGCCGCCCTGCTAAATCGCCTCCGCGCCGGAGCCGACCCCTGGTTCACCGGCGTGCTTCTCAGCGCCATCGCCCTCACCCGCCTCCCCGCGGCAATCGACTTTCTTGTTGCCTGCATTGAGCAGGACGAGCGCCAGGCCCCCGACGCAATCGAGGCCCTCAGCCGCATCGCACCCAACGCCGAGTTGCGCGCGCGCTTGCAGCAAGCCGTCGAGCAGGCTGACAGCATCCGCCTCCGCCAGGCTCTTCGAAAGCATCTGCCCCCGATTCCCGAATAGCTTCTTTCGGGAATCCGAATCGATGCCAGACCGCCCGCCTGCCCGGTTTTGTTTGCACCACGCAAATAGAGTTTGACGCATCGATTGTCTTAGTGCTTTCATGGGTGCGGCGGTTCAAGCATGGCTTAACCCGCCTTGAATGGGAGATCCTTTAAATGCGGATTGCTGCGGCAGTGTTTACAACAGCTCTTTTGTCTTGTGTCTTAATTGGTGGCTGCGGCGGCGGCGGCACCACCACCCCCACCGGCCCCACCACTCCGACCCTCGCATTCGCGGCAATTCCTACCCAGACCTACGGCGCTGCTCCGTTCGCTGTGAGCGCATCCTCGGCTTCGGGCGGGGCGGTCACCTACTCCGTGACCAGCGGACCGGCCACCATTTCCGGTGCAACAGTGACCCTCACCGGCATTGGCTCGGTCGCGCTGGGAGCCAGCCAGGTGGCCAGCGGGAACTACACCGCGGCGACCGCAGCAACAACTTTCACGGTCAATGCGGAGACGCCGACGCTCACCTTCGCGGCCATCGCAACTCAAACTTTCGGCAACGCTCCATTCACCGTGAGCGCCAGTTCGGCTTCGAGCGGAGCGATTACCTACTCGGTCACCAGTGGCCCCGCAACCATCTCAGGCGCGACAGTCACATTGACCGGTTCCGGTACGGTCGACCTCCAGGCCAGCCAGGCGGCAAGTGGCAACTATGCGGCGACAACGGCGACTACCAGTTTCACGGTGAGCGCGGGTGCGGCGGCTGCGCCATCCATCACAACATCCACCAGCAATGGAGCGCAGAACGGTGCCGTGATTGTAAGTATGTCTACAACCACACCCAACGCCACCATCTATTACACTCTGGACAGCACAACGCCAACCACCTCTTCGCAGATCTACGTGGCGCCTATCCTCATTTCATCCGATATCAGCGTCAATGCGATTGCCGTCGCAGCCGGCTTTGGAGACAGCGCCGTTGCAACTCAGGCGTTCAGCGCCAGCATTCCTTCGGGCACTCTGGTTTGGTCCGACGAGTTCGCCAACTCCGGAACCACTGACGCCTCGCCCAATCCAGCCATCTGGACCTATGACACGGGCAACAGCGGCTTCGGAAACAACGAGCTCGAAAACTACTGCGCATGGGGTTCCACCACCGCGCCCTGCAATCCAAGCAGCCCCAACGCCTTCGTAGCCTCTGGCGGCGGACTGAACATCGTCGCCCAGCAGCCTTCCACTGGAGTCTACACTTCAGCACGAATGAAGACGGAAGGCCTCTTCAGCTTCCAATATGGGCGAATCGAAGCGAAAATCAAGGTCCCCGAGTCACAAGGCATGTGGCCGGCCTTCTGGATGCTCGGCAACAACATCAATACAGACCCCTGGCCAGCCTGCGGGGAACTCGACATCATGGAGCACATCGACGGCGCTGACACACCCTTCGGCGGCCCTGGCGGCGGTGGTGCGGCGCCCGGCTACGATTGGGCCCAGTCCTCCATTCACGGACCCAACCTGAACGCCGGTAACCCCTACACTACAAGTGGATTCTCCGCGGCCGCCTGGCACACCTACGGCATGATCTGGTCCAAAGGGCAAATCGAGTACTACGTTGACAGCCCCAGCAACGTCTATGAGACCTTCACACCCAGTTCACCCGGTGGCGGCACCTGGCCCTTCGATCAGGGCCCGCAGTTCCTCCTCCTCAACCTCGCCGTCGGCGGAAGCTGGCCCGGCAATCCGGATAGCACATCCGTCTTCCCAGGGCCGATGTTGGTCGAATACGTGCGGATTTACGCCAACTAGCGCAGCCACAAACACAGCAAGGAAGCCCCGGTCTCAATTCTGAGGCCGGGGCTTCTTCGCTAAACTATTGATTTTATTAAGATTTCAAGGGATTGTACTCTGCCAGCCAAGTTTACCACTTAATTAACTGAAGTGGTTACCAAAGATTGCAGGGGGGGAGGGGGTGGCTGCCTGGGCGGAGGTACCGGCGGGCAGGAACGGCCCCATTTTCGTTTCGTTCGGCGGTCAATTTTTATTCTGCGCTTTCCGGGTGAAATAGACTGCAACTGCTGGAAATAAAGTTTGGACTCAGCGGGAAGCGCGGTTTGGGTCGCCAGTCCGATCACACCCCGTGCCAGTTCGGCGCCGTTTCAACGCCGTTCGCTGAATTCCGTCTTGCGCCACGATTGGCACTGTGATAAAAACATAACAATCAGTTTTGCTCCCAAAGAGCAAGCCTGAGTTTCATGCAGAGTGGTTGAGGGACGAGCCCTGTGACGCCACGACAACCTGCCCGTGCAAATCGGGAGTATGGTGTCAACTCTTGCCCGGTAACGGGGAACATGAGATTCGGGAGTCGCTTCAGCACTCTTCGCCGAGGCGGCTCGCAAGGTACTTCGAGTCCTATCAGGTTCGCTCATCTTTTTTGAGCCGGTCGCACGCTCGTATCACTTCAGTCACTCGCATACTGCGAGGGACGCTTGACGATTGCTTACGAGTTGCGATGTCGCGAATGCGGCAAGTCCTACGGGATTCAACCGCTTTCCATCTGTGATGAGTGCTTTTCTCCCCTTGAGGTCACGTTCGATCTCGATTACGCCCGCACCCGCTTCACCCGCGAAGCTATCCAAAACGGCCCGTTGAACATGTGGCGCTATGGCGCGCTGCTCCCGGTGCCCGATTCCTATGATCCCCAGACTCCGGCCGGCTTCACGCCGTTGATGAAGGCTCCGCGGTTGGGTGAGCACATCGGCGCAACCAATCTCTACATCAAGAATGACGCCGTCTGCCTGCCCACTCTCAGCTTTAAAGACCGCGTGGTGGCCGTGGCGCTGGCCAATGTCAAGGTGTTCGGCTTTGACACTGTCGGCTGCTCCTCCACCGGCAATCTGGCCAACGCGGTTGCCGCCCAGGCCGCCCGCATGGGCCTCAAAACCTTCATCCTGGTTCCCGCCGACCTTGAGCCGGCCAAAATTCTCAACACCCAGGTCTACGGCGCGACGCTGGTGCGGGTCGAGGGCAACTACGACCACGTCAACCGCCTCTGCTCGCAAATTGCGGATCGCTACAACTGGGGCTTCGTCAACGTGAACCTGCGCCCCTACTATGCCGAGGGCTCAAAGACCGTCGGCTTCGAGATTGCCGAGCAGCTCGGCTGGCGCTTGCCTGACAACATCGTCTGCCCCATGGCCGGCGGTTCGCTCATCACCAAAATCCGCAAGGCCTTCAAGGAGCTGGTCGCGCTCGGCCTGGTGGAAGACAAGCCGGTGCGCTTCTTCGGGGCACAGGCCACCGGCTGCTCGCCGATTTCCACCGCGGTCAAGAACAACACCGACGTCATTGAGCCGCAGCGCCCCAACACTATCGCCCGCTCGCTGGCCATTGGCAACCCGGCCGACGGCCCCTACGCATCCAGGGCTATTCGAGAGTCGGGCGGCTGGGCTGAAGATGTGTCCGATGTCGAGATTGTCTCCGCGATTCAGGAACTGGCCGAGACCGAAGGCGTGTTTACTGAGACCGCAGGCGGCGTAACCACTGCCGTCACCGCGCGCCTCTATGCGCATGGCCGCATCCAGCCGGACGAGCTCACCGTGGTTTGCATTACCGGCAACGGCCTAAAGACGACCGACTGCCTGCAAGACGCCTATGAGCAAAACCAGGCCATCCGTCCACGTCTTACCGATTTTGAAAATTTTGTGGAAGAGCGCAATGCAGTCAACCAGGCGCTCAGTTTTGTGGGAGAAAGTTATGTCGGTTAGAGTTCTGTTGCCCAACGCATTTCAAAAGCACACCAACAACGTTCGCGAAATCTCA
>Ga0302270_10003941_pt1 | contig 14006 bp, 9 predicted proteins | sample III_Bog_E2_3_FD_198773 | JGI IMG/M metagenome (GOLD analysis project Ga0302270, IMG submission 198773) | Peat permafrost microbial communities from Stordalen Mire near Abisko, Sweden - III_Bog_E2_3 | ecosystem: Environmental > Terrestrial > Soil > Wetlands > Peat | place: Sweden: Abisko... | reverse complement strand
TTCACAAAGAACATCCCTCGGGGGCTAAAGCCCAGCGTTTATTTTCAGCCACTTGCGGCACGGCTGAAGCCGTGCCCTTTCAAAACTTCGGCCATTTGGTAGTTTTTCCGCAGCCTGTGAAGCCCATGCCGTTCAATCTGAAGCCCGTACCCTTCAAATTGACTCGATACTTAGGAAGGCGTCACTTGGCCTCTCCCACGGTGCCGAGGGCGGCATGGGGCCAACCGCCTTCCCAGGTCAAGGGGGAAATCTGGAGGGCGGGTTTCCCGGTGGTCGCATCGTAGGCATGGAAGACAATGACGTCACCTTCCGAGCGCTGGAGAATGGATGCGCCGCCGGGACCAAGCCAGCGTTCATTCGCCCACAACAACTGCGTTCCTCCGCCTTCGAGCATCGGTGTTCCCGTCGCATCCACATAGGGGCCGGTCAGTGCTTTCGAACGCCCCACCATGGTCTTGTAGTTGCTGTGTACTCCGCGGCAGCACTGGTCATAGGCCACAAACAAGTAGTAGAAGCCGTCGTGATGGACAATGAACGGCGCCTCAATTGCCTGCCAATCCCCGGTCGTCCCGGGCTTGAAGGGCTCAACCCCTTCCGGCCGTTTGCGCGTAGCCAGGGCGTACAACTTGGAATCCGACGCAGAAAGTTTACCGGTCTCCGCATCAAGCCGGCGCAATTTGATTCCGGACCAGAAGCTTCCAAATGCCAGCCAGGTCTGCCCCTTGCCGTCAAGGATGAAGTTGGGATCGATAGCGTTGAAGTCGTCGCTGCTCACAGACCGCAGCACCAGCCCTTGATCTTTCCATTGGTACTTTGCACTCTTCGGGTCCAACGTCTGGTTTGTAGCCAGCGCAATGCCTGACTCATTGGATCCAAAGATTGAATAGGTGTAGTAGAGGTGATACTGGCCGTGAAAAAACGAGATGTCGGGCGCCCACAGGTCGTGCGTTTTGGGGCTGGCCTCGCGAATCCACTCTGGAATACTGTCGAAGACATGCCCGCACAGCTTCCAGTCGGTCAGGTTGTCAGAACAACGGATCGCCAACTGGCCTCCGTCGGGAGCGTGTCCGGTGGCAAAGACGTAGTAGTGGCGACCCTGTTCGGCAATGGAGGGGTCGTGCGTACCGGCGTAATCTCCCGTGAGTTTGAGCGGGCGGGGGGCTTGCGCGAATGCCGAAAGGCAGACCGAGACAGCAAGTGCGAGCAGGAGCGAATGGCGAGCAATCATGATGAATCTCCCTGGTGCTGAGGGGCGGAACTCTGGCAAAGTCGCGAGCAATCGTTTACTGGATTCGTCTTCTCCGGGGCACGTTCGATGTTCGCGAAATCAATCGGAGGCAGCAGAGTTGGTTTCCGGGTCAGTTGACCGAAGTCCCGGCATGCGAGCTATACTACTTCTCTTCATAGGCAGAAGGCAAACTCTGTCACAAAAACCAAACAGGATGCTTACGGGCGTCGTTCTCGAAAGACCACTTTGCAGCCGGACGAGTAAAGGTTTTCTCGAAAGTCGTCCTTTTTGCCTTGAGCTGCCGGGCCGGGGCCCACGTAATGTCGAAAGGATGGATACCCTGAGATTCCCCGCATACTTGATCGCATCCTGCTTTGCCGCATCGACTCTGATCGGCTGTGGCAGTTCCGGAACCAATCCCGGTGGAGGCGGCGGCGGTACAACCACCCCTGACTTGGGAACCCTCACGCCTGTCGGCGATGCAAACCAGTACATGCTCAAGAACATCCAAAGCGGGCTCTTTCTGGGAATCTCCGGCCAAAGCCAGAATGCGGGGGCGAGCGTGGTGGCGGAAACGGCCAATGGAACGACCGACAGCTTCTGGCATTTTATGCCCATGGGCAACCAGCAATTCAACATTGAAAACATGCTCACCCACCAGGTGATGGGCGTTTCAAACGCCTCTACCGCCGCGGGAGCTACAGTGCTGCAATGGGCGGATAACGGGACAAAAGATCATCTTTGGGCGTTCTACCTGCTGAGCGACGGCAATTACCTGGTCCAAAACGTCAATAGCGGGCTCTATCTTGAGAGCGGCACGGCCATCGATCAGGGCACGCGAGGCGGTTCCGGTTCAGGATGCACCTGCCAGGAATGGGCGGTGACCAACACCGGCAATGCTGCCTATCCGGCGCCCATGGCCGTCAGCGGAACCGGTATTTACGTACATGATCCGTTCATGCTGCAGGACCCGGGGACGCACATCTATTGGCTCTATGGCACCCACCAGACCTTGGCCTACTCGACGGATGGGAAGACCTTCACGTATACAAGTGCGAACTCCGCCGAAGGCGCTTGTACCGCGGTGGAGGGGACCGCGTGGCTGACAAGCGATAACCGCTGTCCAATCATTGGCCCGGACTTTTCCAGTTGGGCCGGACTTCAGACTCCCCTGGCCGCAAACAATGGCGCGGATACCGACGTTTGGGCGCCAAGCCTGCTCTACGCCACCGGTGTTTACTACCAGTACTACGCCATCCCTTACGAACCTTCGACCGGCGCCGAAGCTGTGATTGGCCTGGCAGCCAGCACCACACCCAACGGCCCGTGGACCGACAAGGGTTACGTCGTCACTTCGTGGACAGCCGCGACAACGCAGCCACCTGCCGGCAATCCCTGGGGATTCTCAAGCTCGACAACATGGAATGCCATCGATCCAGCCCCGTTCGTCGATGCAAACGGCAACTGGTGGCTGGTGTTCGGCTCCTGGCAGGATGGCGCCCACCTGGTTCAACTGGACCCCGCCACCGGATTGCGGATCGATAGCAAGATGTACGGCATCGCCTCCCGTTCGGCAGGGGAAGAAGGCCCGTTCATTTACTACTGGAATGGGTATTACTACTATTTCGCACCCATCAACGTGTGCTGCAACGGCGTCAGCAGCACGTATCGCACCATTGTGGGGCGATCGAGCTCGGTTGCAGGGCCCTACTACGACCGCGGCGGTCTCGACCTGGCGTCCGGTGGGGGCACGATCCTGGTCAGCTCCCATGGAAACATTTTTGGGCCTGGGGGAGGCAGCGTGTTTACCGACACGGGCACCGATGGCAGCCAGTCTCTGCCAACATTTGTTTACCATTACTACGACGGCGATAATAACGGCACACCTACCCTGGGGATCAACCGCCTTGTGTTTGATAGTGATGGCTCGCCATCGATAGAGTAGGGAAGACTTGAACCGGGCTATGCCAAGGCGATTCCGGAAATCAAGGCTGTTGTAGCCGTTCCCAGGTGAGCAATGTGATCAAGTGTCTTCGCATCGGAGTGGCCGGGTTCCTTGCATGCTGCATGATTGCTGCTGTTGCGCAGGAACAGAACGCGGACAAGGGTGTGGCTGCAAGGCAGAGCCAGACCTTTGCCCTCGAGAGTTCGCCAATTCCATCATCGGTGGCTGCGACCGAGGCGGAACTGCGAAAGAAGTTGGAGCAGCAGCCCGGCTCGGCCGACATTCTCTATCGGCTTGCTCTCGTGCTTCGCCTGGAACAAAAGTACAGAGAGTCTCTTGACCTCTACACGCGTGCGGCTGGACTTGAGAAACCCGATGCGGCAGAATTGCGCTCGGTCGCCATGGACTATGTCCAACTCAACGACTATGACGACGCCATTCGCTGGCTGCGCGTAGCGTTGGGGCTGGACCCAACCGACGTGGACGTCCTCTACAGTCTTGGCCGATGCTTTTATACCGAGAGCGACTTGTTGAAGGCCGAGGCCGCTTTCACGCGCGTGCTTCAGCTTCAGCCGGATCACCTGAAGGCGGAAGAGAATCTGGGTCTGACCTACAATAACGAAAACAAACCCGATCTCGCCGAGAAAGCATTGCGGACCGCAGCCGACTGGGCAAATCAACGTCACCTCAAAGACGAGTGGCCATACATCGATCTCGGCTCTCTGCTGCTGGACCAGAAACGCACTGCGGAGGCTCTTCCGCTGCTTCAAAAAGCCGTTGCAATCAATGCGGCGTCGGCCATTGCGCATGAGAAACTGGGCCGCGCATTGCTGGGAACAGGAAAGCCAGCGGATGCGGTCGCGGAGCTTGAGAAAGCTGTCGAGCTTGACCCGCAAAATGCGCGGGTGCACTTCGAACTCGGGCGCGCATATCGCGATGCGGGTCAGCCCGACAAGGCTCGCGCGGAGTTCGATATCAGCAAGACCCTCTACGGCACACACAATCAGGACTGAAAGGCCTCCGCGAAGATGCATTCGAGTTCAATCCGGAGCAAGACCAGACTGTGCACTTCTCAGAGCCTCCCCGCTGGCCGTCGCCTGCTGCGCGTCTTTTTTCGCGCGGTTTTTGCCTTTGCCCTCGTCGTTGCGCTCTGGGGCACAGGCGATTGCAATGCCCAGTCGCCTGAGCCCCCCATGGCGCAGCAAATCGGGATGGCTGCGGGAACTGCTCAGAAACCTGATTTCGACTCAAGCCACCGCCCCATTACTGCCGGAGGGTTCGTCAAAACCGGGCCGGTCGTGTTCAAGGACATTACCCAGAGCGCCGGGCTTGCCACTTGGAAGAACACGACAGGATCTCCCGAGAAAAAGATCATCATTGAGGCCAAGGGTTCAGGGGTCTGCTTGATCGATTACGACAACGATGGCTGGCTGGATATCTACCTGGTAAACGGGTCGACTTTCGATGCAATTGTGGGCAAGGCCGAGTCCCCCCATGCAGCGCTCTTCCACAACAATCATGACGGAACCTTCACAGATGTCACCGCAAAGGCCGGCGTCGCCAACGATCGCTGGGGCCTGGGCTGCGCGGTGGGCGATTACGACAACGACGGATATCCTGACCTGTTTGTCACCAACATCGGCGCCAACCGGCTCTACCACAACAATCGCAACGGCACGTTTAGCGATGTTGCGCCAAAGGCCGGCGTTGCGCTCGGCGGCGGTTCGCCTGAAGGCACAGTCGACCACACCGGCGTAACCTTCGGCGACTATGACGGAGATGGCCTCCTCGATATTTTTGTAGCCGGCTACATTCGCTATGACTTCGCCAATTCGCCGGCAAAGGAGTCGCAGACCGCGAACAGCGCCTTGTGCCGGTACCGGGGAGTGAGTGTGATGTGCGGCCCTCGCGGACTCACAGGAGCCGCAGATCACCTCTTTCACAACAACGGAAACGGCACCTTTAGAGACGTAAGCCAGAGGGCCGGCGTCAGTGATCCGCACAACTTCTTTGGACTCGGTGCTGCGTTTGTGGATGTGAACAATGACGGCAAGGTCGACCTCGTCGTTGCCAATGACTCTACGCCCAACTTCCTCTATATCAACAAGGGCGACGGCACCTTTGACGATCAAAGCTTCCCCAGCGGATTCGCGTTGAATGGCGAGGGCCGCGAGGTCTCAAACATGGGGCTCGCCATTGGGGATTACGAGAACAAAGGCAGCGTCTCGATTGCAAGCAGCGTTTTCTCCGACGACTACAAGATTCTCTTTCAGAACGACGGGCACGGCAACTTCAACGACGTCAGTTTCGATGCCGGCATCGCACAGCCAAGCTTCCCATTTGTCGGATTCGGCGATGCCTTTCTCGACTATGACAACGATGGCTGGAAAGACCTGATGTTTATCAACGGCCACGTTTATCCGGATGCGGACAAAAATCCCGACTGGGGCATGAGTTACGCGCAAAGGCCGCTGCTGTTCAGGAATCTCGGCAACGGCAAGTTCGACCTGGTGCCCGCTGTCGAGGGCACGGGACTGGCAATCACCACAGTGGGCCGCGGGGCAGCCTTCGGCGATCTTTTCAATGACGGCAAGATCGATGTCGTCATCAACGGCCTGGACAGCACTCCGCACCTGCTGCGCAACGTGAATCCGGACACGCATCATTGGGTCGAACTCAAACTCATTGGTGGGCCCAAGAGCCCTCGCGACGCCGTAGGAGCGACCATTTATCTCAGCGCGGGCGGCATGCGCCAGCGAGAAGACGTAATCAGCGGCGCCAGCTACCTGTCAAACAACGACATGCGAGCTCATTTCGGATTGGGTGACAACGCGACCGTCGACCAGGTCGAGATTCACTGGCCCAGCGGCGCGGTTGAGAAGCTTCGTCTCCCTTCGACCGATCGCATCTTCACCGTGGAAGAAGGCAAGGGCATCATCGGCGAACTCTGCGCCCTGTGCCCCAGGCACGACCACTTGCGATAGAGCATTTCCCAAACGACCCATGCGCAATCAAGACGAAAGATAACTGCCAACTCAATCGGATTTGGATTGAATGACGATTGAGCGAATAGCAGGTGCGCTGTCCGATGTCCGTCGCGGCAAGTTCGATGCTGTTCTGGTCGGGGCTTCGGACCGGTTGGCGCGGTCGGTCAACCACTTCCTGAATGTTCTGGATGAACTCAATCCCCTGGGGGTTGAGTTCATCCGCTTCAGGGAAAATGTCGATCCGACCGTGCCAAAAGGGGTTGGTTTGGTCACGACGCAACCAGTTCGGCTTACTGGCCGGTTCCGCTTAGCGCGATGTTTTGCGGTGAGCCCATAGCACTGTCGGTGATGGTAACCGCAGCCTTCAGCGCCCCGGTTGCGGTGGGTGCGAAATGCCCGTGGATGGTGCAGCTGTCCCCCACGGCCAGGCTCGCTCCGCAGGTGTTGGCGAAGACGAACGAGGATGCATTTGTCCCCGTGACAGCAATGCTGGTGATCGTCAATGCCGCCGTTCCAGTGTTGGTCATGGTCACCGACTGCGAAGCGCTTGACGTGCCCACTTTCACCGTACCGAACAACAGGCTGGTGGCTGAGAGTGTGACTGGCGCCGCCGCAGCTTTGCCCGTTCCGCTCAACGCGATCGACTGCGGGGATGTGCCGGCGCTGTCAGTGATGGTGATGGCGGCCTTCCATGCGCCGGCGGTTGTGGGAGCGAAGTGTCCGTGGATGCTGCAACTGGCTCCAACCGTCAGGCTCGTTCCGCAGGTGTTGGCGAAGATGAACGAAGATGCGTTCGCGCCCGTCACCGCGATGCTGGTGATCGTTAACGTCGCCGTCCCTGTGTTGGTCATGGTGACGGACTGAGATCCGCTGGATGTACCCACTGTGGTTGAGGAGTAAGAAAGACTGGTGGCCGAAAGAGTGACCGGTGGTTTGACGCCAGTCCCGCTCAGCGCGATACTGCTCGGCGATCCAGCGCTGGTGTAAGTAACGGTGACGGCAGCTTTCAATGCGCCGGCGGTCGTAGGCGCAAAGTGGCCGTGGATGGTGCAGTTAGCCCCGGCAGCCACGCTCGACCCGCAGCTGTTCGCGAAGACGAACGAAGAGGCATTTGCGCCCGTTACAGCAATGCTGGTAATCGACAAGGCCGCGGTTCCGGTGTTGGTCATCGTTACTGATTGGGAACCGCTGGATGTTCCCACAGTGGTTGAGGGGTAGGAGAGGCTGGTGGCCGAGAGACTAATTGTCTGCCCCACGCCGGTGCCGCTGACGGCGATCGACTGGGTTGCAGCGGCCGCGTTCAGGGCGTTATCCGTGAGGACCGCACTGCCGCTATTGGTCCCTGCGATGGTGGGAATAAAGTTCAAAGACACGTCGCAGCTTGCGCCCTGACCAACTTGAGAACTGGAGCTGCAAAGATTCGAGTCCGACGTGTTTTCAGGAAAGCCTGCCGGGTAACTCGGATTGGCGCCAGTTGTGGGTGTGTTAAAGATAAGTGGTTGGTTGCCGATGTTCAGCACTTCAACGGTCTGCGGGCTATCGGCGCTGACCACCCCGACTTTGGTGGAGGCAAAGCTCAGCGCCGGAGCCTGAGATCGCGGAAGTTCAACCACTCGGCCATTGTTGGTATCAGCGACGTAGACGTTGCCTGAGGCGTCTACGAAAACGCCTGACGCGCCATTCAGGCCAGTGCCCAACGACACATGGGTGCCTGCTTTGACAAGTAGCTCCACGATGCTGCTCCCATCGGCGATGTACAGGTTGCCTGCGGCGTCGACCGAGATGCCTTGAGGCGACTCGAGACCGCTGACGACGGTCGTCTGCGCACTCCCTTCGGCCAGAACCTCCACGATCCGGCCGTTTCCGCTATCGGCGATGTACAGGTTTCCCGCACCGTCCAGCGCGATTCCCAATGGCGTTTGGAGCCCCGTGCCCAAGAAGGTCTCTGCGCCCCCCGCGGCAGGCATCTTCACCACGCAGGAACGGCCGTAATCCAGGATGAAGACATTGCCCATGCCGTCAACCGCAACCGCAACCGGAGAGATTATGTTGGAGCCGACAGTGATCTGCGCACCACCTCCGGCGGGCACCTCATAGACGGAGTAATTCCCTTGATCGACGATGTACACGTTGCCCGCACCGTCCACGGCAACCGCGGTGGGGCTGACCAATCCGGTTCCGACTGTGGTGGTTGGTCCGCCGCCGGCTGGCACCTTATACACCCCATAGGTATCGGCTACAAAGACATCTCCCGCGCCATTGGCAGCTACGCCCGAGGGGTAGCTGAACGGTTGTGTGAATCCGCTGCCTACCGTGGTTTGCCTGCTGGGAGCGAAGGCGATTTGGGGGCCGATTCCGGTACCGGTCACGTAAGTGGTTGCGAGGGCGTTGCCCAAATCGTCGGTGATCTGCACCGCTCCCTGACGAATTCCTGCCTTTGTGGGAGCAAACGTGACGGTGACCGAGCATGTAGCTCCCGCGTTGAAATGACCAACGCAAGTGCTGCCTGAGGCAATCTTGAAGTCCAGGTTCGGGGCGCCCATTGTCAGCGCGACGCCCGTTCCCAGATCGCCCCCTGAAGTAATGTTGTAGTTCAGAGTGAGGGTCTGGCTGCACGGCGCAGGGCTTGATTGGCCAGCCGGACAGACGTTGAGGCTACCAAAATTCACGGCATGGGTCTGTATCTCGACCAGGCCCAGTTGGCCGGGATTGGTGAAGAAGATGTCGCCGTCACCGTCCACGGCAACTCCTTGGACGGCGCCTGCTCCAGACCCGGTGCCTATCGTGATCTGTGGGCCGCCGTTGGCCGGAACCTCCACGACTCGATTGTTGCCATAATCCGCGATGAATATATTATCCGCGCCGTCGACCGCAACCCCCGTCGGCTCGAAAAGCCCGGTAGTTCTCACCGTGGTCTGTCCACCGCCCACCGCCACCTTCACCACTCGATCGTGGAAGGAATCGGAGACGTACACGTTGCCCACAGCGTCCACGGCAACTCCCAAGGCACTGCCCAATCCAGTCGCGCCGATTGTTATCTGCGGGCCGCCACCGACAGGAACCTCCACCACCCGACTATTACCGGAATCCGCGATGAACAGATCGCCCGCAGTGTCCACGGCGACACCCGATGCGTGCGACAGGCCTGCGCCCACTTGTTTGGGGGCTCCGCCGCCAGCGGGAATTTCCAATACACCGAATGGTGTTGAATCTGCTTGTGCCACGAATAGATTCCCTGCCGGGTCGATCGCGATTCCCGAAGTCCCTCCCGTTGGGTTAGCCACCGTTACGGGTGGGCCTCCAGCGACGGGGAATTCGACTACGCTTCTCAACTCATAGTTCACTGCGAAGACATTTCCCGCGCCGTCTGCTGTAACCCCAGAGAGCAGCGCTCCGGCATCCGCTTCGGTTTGGACGTGGGTGAAGACGACGCTTTGCGCCCGCAGACCGATGGGCAGGCTCCACACCAGGCAGAGAACGAGTGCAGCAAAGAGGCGTTGAATGCCGCGCGAATGACGAGCTCCTGGGGTTTCTGACCCGCACTTGCACTCGGTTTCGAGGCATTCTCCGTCGCCGGAGTGCCGGTCTTCGAGCGCAATGACGATTGCCTTGAATCCTTCTTGTCCAGAAAGGCTGAAGCCGCTGGATACTGCCATTTCGCTGTTTGCCATCATTTTGATACCCTCCATCTCCCGTTGAGCTAAGCGGATTCTCCGACAAATCGCTTGCAAAGGAAATGAGGCGGAGATGAGTTGTGTATGAGTTGTCCCGTGGCAGATGCCTTCGGATCGGCAAGGGCATGTTTACCGCATGTTGACTCGACCATCCGCAAGCCGAAACGTTACTGAAGGGATGAACGGGCGAGAAAACTGCTGGATTCCGCGCTGAACGAATTAGACTGTTCTCCAACGATGGCCTGGATTCGATTTAGAGAATTTGAGCTCAACGAGCAGACCTGCGAACTCCGCAAAGGCGGCTTCCCGGTCAAGGTTCAGCAGCAGCCGGCGCGTGTTCTCGCGCTGCTTGTTGGGCGCAACGGCATGCTGGTCAGCCGCGCGGAGATTCGGACCTCGATCTGGGGCGAAGACACCTTTGTCGATTTTGAGCAGGGTCTGAATTTCTGCATTCGGCAAATCCGGCTGGTGCTGAATGACAGTGCCGAGAGCCCCCGTTTTCTGGAGACACTGCCGCGACTCGGCTATCGATTCATTGCGCCTGTCGAGAGAGTCGGCGAGAGAACAACTGGTCAACAGCGGCCAAGCCACTTATCCAGATTGCGCATCGCATTGCTTCCCATTCGCTACCTCGAGGGCGATTCCGAGGATTACTTCACCATCGGTCTGACCGAGGACATGGTTTCGGCGCTGGCCCGTCTGGATCCGGAGCGGCTGCGCATTGTGTTGGGGCCCCGGCTTCTGCCGCACGAGGTGGACGAAGCCTGCCTGGACAGACTACAGCGAGAATTGACTCTGGATCATCTGCTGCGCATCTCGGTGCGGCGATCTGCGGAGTCACTGCGCATCACAGCTCAATTGCACGACCTTAGGGATAAGTGCGTGATGTGGTCGGAAGCGTACGATCGCAAGTCCGACGACCTGCTGGAAGTGCAAAGCGAGGTGGCCAATCGGGTAAGCCAGTCGCTGGCCGTTGAACTGTTGCCACGGCCTGCGGGCGGGCCAAAGAAATACGCGCCCTCGGCCGCCGCGTACGATGCCTACCTCAAGGGGAGATATTTCTGGCACAAGATGACCAACGATTCCATGCGCAGCAGTATCGAGCATTTCTCTGAGGCCGTCGCTATCGATCCCAAATTCGCCGCGGCCTACGCGGGACTCGCCGACTGCTATGCGCAGATGGGTTCGACCCGTGTAGCAATGATGAAGCCTCTCGATGCGCTCGCCAAGGCCAGGCCCCTGCTCGATCGCGCCATGGCGTTGGACAATACCCTGGTCGAGGCGCACTGTACGCTAGGAATTCTCAAGTCCTGGTATGAACTCGATTGGAATGGAGCCGATCGCGCGTTTCAAACCGCGCTCAGTCTCGATCCCGCCAACGTTACCGCGCTCATCTGGCGATCGCTCTATCTCACTTCCTTTGGCAGACATCAGGAGTCAATCGCCAGCGTTCAGCGGGCATTGGAGTGCGAGCCGCTGTCCCCGGTCGTGAACGCATATCTCGGAATTGCTCGAGCGCATGCGGGCCAATACGATCTCGGAATCAGGCAGCTCAATCAGGCGATCGAACTCGACCCCCATTACTACCGCGCCTATATGTTTCTGGGACACACGCTAAGCGCAGTTGACCGTCATACAGAGGCCATAGCAGCTTTTGAAAAGGCGCTGGCCATCAACCCGCACAACCTTGAAGCGCTCGCATTTATGGGCGCAACCATAGCTATCGCGGGGGATAGAATCAAGGCTCTCGAAATACTTGAGAGGGTCAAGGCAACGGAGACGTGGTCCGAGCCGGCCTTACACATCGCTTCCGTCTACGCCGGCCTTGACGATATCGAGGAGATGCTGCGGTACCTGCAACTTGCCTACGAGCGCAAGTCGTCGCCCATCTACCTCGTCACCTTCAGCACTTACTTCAAGCGTCACCATTCCGACGCGCGGCTTCGAGCATTCATAGCTTCACTGGGACTGCCCATCCCAGGTCAGGTTTAGGCCGCCCCCACAATATTCTGGTTGAACCGGAACACATTCTCCGGATCGTATTTGTGTTTCAATCGCGCCAGCCGATCATAGTTGGGCCCGTACGAAGCCTTCACCGCCGCAGCACCCTCGTCGCCCAGGTAATTCACATACGTATCCGAGGCGCCAAAAGCCTCCAATGCCGTCGCCAGGCCTCGCGCCCAGGCAATGCAACTCTCCGCAAGCGCGGGGTTATCCCACGCCGCCATAATGTTGACGCTGTAGTGCACGCGGCGCAATCCAAATGCAGTGGCATCTGCCGCCACACGGCTCGCTGCACCGTGCATGTGTTCGATCACCACCTGCGTCTGCTCGGTCGGCGCCGCCGCCGCGTGCGCAATGATCGTGTCCATGGCCCCGTCGGTCAGCTCGCGCAGAAAGGGGCACTTGGAGTAGTAGTTGAGTCCGGCCGGCGCTGAGAAATCCATCATCGACTGGATCTCGGTGTACTTCTTCTTTCCTGTCATATCCGCAATGGGCGCATCGGCAAGCAGAAACTGCCTGGTCTCCCGCTCGGCTGTTACAGGCTCTCCGCTATGGCACATGGCAATAGCCGCCATCGGCGTGCCGTGGCCGGTCAGCAGCGCAGCGTAGGCAGTGAGTTCGTCTGGCGCAGTCAGTGTAATGTCTCGATACTGGCGAATCAGCTCCTTCGCCTTATCGCGGGGATAGAGCATAACGCCGCCATGGACGGAGTCCAGCGGATGCAATTGATACTCGAAGGCGGTGACGATGCCAAAGTTGCCGCCTCCTCCGCGAATGGCCCAGAACAGATCCGGATTCTCCGTCGCGCTTGCCGACAAGTGCCGGCCTCCGGCGTCCACCAGGTCGGCCGAGATGAGATTGTCGCAGGTGAGCCCGTGCTTTCCCATCAGCCAGCCGAGCCCGCCTCCCAGCGTCAGCCCGGCAATGCCCGTGGTCGAGATCACGCCGCCGGTTGTGGCCAGCCCATACTTCTCCGTCTCCGCATCGAACTCGCCCAGCTTGACGCCGCCCTGCGCAATGACGGTTCGGCGCCTTGGGTCGACCTGAATGCTCTTCATTAGCGACAAGTCCACCATCAGCGCACCGTCGGCCACTGATTTGCCTGAGAAGCTATGCCCCCCGCCGCGCACGCAGATCGGCAGGCTCGATTCGCTTGCACCACGCACGGCTTGCATCACGTCCGCGATGCTGCGGGGACGCACGATCCAGCGTGGCCTGCGATCGATCATTCCATTCCACACGCGGCGAGCGGCCTCATATCCTTCGTCGCCCTCGCACAGCACCGGACACCCCAGGTTCAAGTTCATTGGCTTTCTCTCCCTGTCTATGAGCTTCTCTGTTTGTGGGATTGCGTCCGGGGCCTTACCCGGCCGTTTGTCCCAGTGCATCAGGCCTCTGTGAGTTGAACGCCGAAAGATAGCTGATAGGTTACTCGCCCGGAAATCTGCGGCTGCCGACCAGTATTCCCAAGGCAACCCCGAAGCAGAGGCCCGCAGCGACCAGTCGCACGATGTCGGCCCCGTGAAGACCTTCGACGCGAGGGTTGCTCAAGCTGTTCAGAAGCGAGAACAACCCGAATAGTAGCAGGAACACAATCGCGATCGCTCTACGTTTGCCCATCGCGTTCTTTTCCTCCATTTCCAGTAACACAACCGGAGCATAGCACGGGAATTCTCACCCTTTGTATGAGTTCTGTATGAGTTGGAGGGCGGAAAACAACTCATCCACAACTCATCTCCGCCTCATTGATTCCCTTCGCGGAGTGCCGCAGACTCCTCTCATCGCTGCATTCAACAGCACGGGGTCGCATCGATGAGGAGAATCCCAATGAACTGCAAATCAGTTTCGATCTACGAGAATTCGGGCTTTGCAACCGCAAGGCGCGTCCAGCGCTTCGCCTTAGCCGTATTAGTCGCCTGCATCGGCATTGCCGCGGCCGCAGCACAGACCTGGGACTACAGCCAAGGCAGCGCGGCAGTGACCGACTTGCCAAGCGCCATTACCCCTTCCTACGGCTCGTACCCGTTTCTGGCCGCCGCAGTCGATTCCCGTGGAGATGTATATTTGGTATCCACTCCCGTTTCTCAACAAGGCTCATCGAACCTGCTGGTGTACGAAGTGGTTGCGGTGAGTGGTCTGATCGACTCTAGTTCCCAGGTCGTCACCGT
>Ga0302270_10003940_pt1 | contig 14007 bp, 18 predicted proteins | sample III_Bog_E2_3_FD_198773 | JGI IMG/M metagenome (GOLD analysis project Ga0302270, IMG submission 198773) | Peat permafrost microbial communities from Stordalen Mire near Abisko, Sweden - III_Bog_E2_3 | ecosystem: Environmental > Terrestrial > Soil > Wetlands > Peat | place: Sweden: Abisko... | reverse complement strand
CACCATCAACAAGGCGAACCTTGACGCGACCTGCGGAAAGTGCCACCAGGGAGTTACCCAGAAGTTCACACTGACACGGGTGCACCTGGAGGATGGAGTTCATCCGAATGACCTGGGCTCGGTTGTGGTGCGGTGGATACGTCTGATTTACATTGTCCTGATTGCGCTGGTGATTGGCGCGATGTTCCTGCATAACGCGATTATCTGGCGCAGCAAGGCAGTGGCGCGACGCCGGATGCAGAATCCGAGCATGGTTCGGATGACCGAGAATCAGCGATGGCAGCATCTGGTGCTGCTGTTGAGCTTCATTGTGCTGGTGATTACGGGATTTGCGCTCAAGTATCCGAACTCATGGTTTGCCGAAGTGCTGGGGATGGGCGAGAAACTGCGCAGCATAACTCATCGCGTGGCTGGAGTTATTCTGATCGGCGCGGGCATCTATCACATGTTCTACCTGGCAATGGCGAGGGAGGGGCGGCGATTGCTTTTGGATATTGCTCCCAGGCCGCGAGATGCGTTCGACGCGTTTGGGACCATGCGGTATTACCTGGGAATGAGCAGGACGAAGCCTGGATTCGGGCGCTTCAATTACGCGGAAAAGGCGGAGTATTGGGCTCTGGTGTGGGGTACGGCGCTAATGGCCGTGACCGGAATCATGCTGTGGGCCAAGGTGTGGGTGGGGAATCTGCTGGCGCGGTGGTGGGTGGATGTGGCGACCACGGTGCATTTCTACGAGGCGATACTGGCCACGCTGGCGATTGTGGTGTGGCACTTCTACCAGGTATTTTTCGACCCGGATGTTTATCCGATGAACTGGGCGTGGTGGGATGGGAAGATGCCGGTGGAACAATATCGAGAGGAGCATGGGCTGGATACGGAGGCGCTGAACGCGGCGGAAGGGAAAGCCGGAGATGGGGCGGACCTGAGCACTGCCAAATCCGCAGCCGAGCCCGAAAAGGAGTAGGCCGGCTGCGTTGTTTGGCTCAACTGCTGATTGCGTGAATCTTCGGAGTTTGGGTCAGATGCGCCAGTCGTCGGCGCGCCAGCTCTTGATGCGCTCCTTGATCTGCTTGCGGCTCAGATTCTGTTCGAGCGCGAGCTTGGCGAGTTCGACGACCTCGTCATCGGCGGCGAAGCGGAGGCCGATCAACTGGTCTTCGGTGAGGCGATAGATTTGTGCGTGCCACTCCGCCGGAGCCAGGGACTGCAGGCGCAGCCGCTCCTCGAGACGGATGACACGGTCCTGCACCTTGAGGGGATAGGTGCGCAGTTTCATTGCCGGGATAAACGCGGCGATGGAGAGGAGTGTCAGCCATTCGGAATAGAGGTTGAGGTGGGACCAGGTGTAGCACAGGACGATGAACAAGTTAGCTGTGACTACAGCGAGGAAAATAAAGTGATAAGGGGGATCCAGGCGTCCGTGGTTCTTCAGGTTTTGCGGTGGCTTACTCATGCGTTGCCTTCATTTCTCAGGCCTGGTTGGGCTGTCACGCCGCTTTGCGATTCCGCGGTCGTATTCAGAAGCGTCGGTGGCCTGGATGCCCGCGCTTCCCGCATTTTGCGCGGGGCAAGGGAAGTATGTCAATGAGGGAGCATCAAAAAAGGCAGGATTCTTGCCTGCGGGGAAATGATTGCAGCAGCCTCCGACCAGGACCGCAAGCATCCCTCAGGGGCTAAAGCCCACGTTGATTCAATCGCTTTTGCGGCAGGACTGAAGTCGTGCCCTTTCAAAACTCCTACCTCTGAGGGGTTTCTCACCAAGCTGTGAAGTCGTGCCCTTTCAAAGCGGCGACATATGCAGAGATTTTCCGGGCGGGCGAATGGAGCCGGCCCGCGCATTGGGGCTGACGTAAGGCGGCTTGCTCTGATACCGTTCTCTTTCCGGGAACTTCGAAGGCGTGCTAGGCCTGGGGGATTTCCGGCATTCACTTTCATGCGAGGCTTGTCTTGAAATTACGATCTCTGCTTTTGTTTGGTCTGCTTTCGTGCGCGATTGTCCAGGCGCAAGTGACTTTGCCAAAGATTCTTTCCAGCCACATGGTGGTTCAGCGGGACTTGCCGGTGCACGTTTGGGGGGTGGCGGCTGCCGGCGAATCAGTGAGCGTGACGTTTCGCGGCGAGACGCGGCAGACCACGGCTGGGCCGATGGGCCGCTGGAGCTTGTACCTGAAGCCTGGCACGGCCGGCGGGCCTTTTCAACTGACGGTGACGGGTACGCCCGCAGCTACGGGCACAGAGGCTCAAGCGGCGCAGACGATTACGCTCGAAGACGTTCTGGTTGGCGACGTATGGGTTGCGTCGGGGCAGTCGAACATGGAGTTTTCTATGGGTGGTGCGTTTGGCGGAGCGACCACGGCGGCGGCGGATTTGCCCAATGCGGGCATTCCGAATATCAGGCTGCTGATTGTGAAGAGGGTGGCCATCGAGTATCCGAAGGACGATATCGACACCGATGTGTGGTCGGGTTGGGCGGCGTCAACCCCGGATACGGCGAAGGATTTTTCGGCAGTAGCGTGGTACTTTGCGCGGGAGATTGAGCAGCGGGAGCATGTGCCGGTGGGGGTGATCGACTCGGTGTGGGGCGGGACGGTTGCCGATGCGTGGACACGCGTGGAGGCGCTGGGCGAGGACGCTGCGCTGGCTCCGGTGTTTGTCGAATGGGGCAAGATGGCGGAGCGTCAGGAAGATGAGCTGCTAAGAGCCAGGGACGAACAACGGCAGCGAGCCGAAGCGTTGGCCGCGGGCAAGCCTGCTCCGATGTTTCCGTGGCATCCGGATTTGAAGAGCTGGGGTCCGGGAATGCTGTGGAACGGAATGATTGCGCCCCTGACGCCGTTTCCGATCCGCGGAGTGATTTGGTACCAGGGTGAGAGCAACAGTTCACAGGCGCGCGCGCCGCTTTATAAGCGCGTGTTCAGCACCATGATTGAGGATTGGCGACATGAGTGGGGCGTGGGAGATTTTCCGTTCCTGTTTGTGCAGATTTCGAATTTCAAGTCAGGGCCGGGCGAAGGCTGGGCGGAGTTGCGCGAACAGCAATTGAAGACGCTGGAAGTGAGCAACACGGCGATGGCGGTGACGATCGACATCGGCACTCCGGACAACGTGCATCCGCCGGACAAGCTGGATGTGGGCGTGCGGCTGGCGCTGGCGGCGCGGGCGCTGAGTTATGGCGAAGATATCAGCTATTCGGGGCCGATATTCCGGCAGGCTACGCCGGAGGGAAGCGCGATCCGCGTGTGGTTTGAACATCATGCCAAAGGACTGGTGGCAAAGGGCGGCGAGTTGACGGGGTTTGAGGTGGCTGGGGCAGATGGAAAGTTTGTGCCGGCTACGGCGAAGATTGACGGGAACACGGTGGTGGCGGCGAGCGACGCGGTTGCCGAACCGGTGGCTGTGCGGTACGGGTGGGCCAACAGCCCGCAGTGCAATTTGTTCAACGGGGAGGGGCTGCCGGCTTCTCCGTTTACGTCGACCGAGTAGCGGGGTCGATGCGGCGCTGAGTTATTGGTGGTTCGCGGCGGCGCCGGCGGGCTGTGAGTAGCGAATGGCTTCGACCGATGACGTTGCGACCAGGCCCTCCTCGACCATAGTGTCGAGATAAGGAATGAGTCGCGCGATCTGCTCTTCGGTATCGACAATGCTGATTTGGATGGGAGCGTCTTTGGAGAGATTCCAGCGGGTGGAATGGCGAATCCTGCTGGCTGATCCGTAGCCCTCGATGCCGCGGAATACGATGGCTTCGGCGATACCCAGCTCGGCGCATTTCAAGAGGATGGCTTCGTGCAGGGGCTTGCCGTGCCAGCGATCGTCTTCGCCGAAATGAATGCGGACCATCTTTGCCGCAAATTGTTCTTTCATGGACGCACCCTCCTTACTGTGGAGCGCTGTGAGCCGGGCTGGGCGTCTGTGCCGCTTCGGTTTCGAGCGCGCGATATGCGTACTTGATAATGTCCACGTCGGAGAAGACCACCAGACCCTCTACGACCATCTGGTCCACGATCGGCATAAACGCCTGAAGCTTTTCGGCTGTATCGACAGCAGAAAGCATGATGGAGCCATGATGGGATGCGAATTGGGGCTTGTCTCTGACGACCCGCCGGTGGGCGCCATAGCCGAGGATGCCTCGATAGACCGTGACTCCGGCAATGTCGTTGGCGCGCATGGCCTCGACCAGGGCTTCGTGCAGCGGCTTGCTCTTCCAGCGGTCCTCCTCGCTGACATAGATGCGCATCATTTTGGCTTTGCCTTCCATCCTCAGGTGCTCAGGGGGCATTTGCAGCTTTGGTTTGGAGCGCTGGGCCGGCTTGGCTACCGTGGTCTCCTGCATCTCGATCAACCCGCTGCCTGCCAGCTCTTCCAGCTTGCCTAGAATTGAGTCGACTTTCTCGCGGGTCTCAATGAACTCGATTTTGATGGGAAGGCGGTCGGAGATTTCCACCACGCTGGAGGAGTGCATATGGTGGTCTGCGCCAAAGCCGGCGATGCCTTTAAGGACGGTTGCTCCGGAGATGCCGCGATAGAACAGAAAATCGAGAATGCTGGAGTAGACCGGAACTCCGTGATGTGTGGCTCCATCGCTCAGGTAGATGGAGACTTTCAGGGCTCTTCCCGCCTGTAACATGGTTCCCCTCCTTTGCGCGATCAACCGGCGCCGGCAAGCGCCAATTGGTTAACGGAGGATTGAAGCATTATTTAGGGAGAATATGCAAGCACGAATGACACATTTGTTGCGAATGGGTTGTTAGAGCATGTTTCAACAACGGCCGCGTCAATCGGAACGAGCGTCCCGCAGGGGTTAAAACCCCTCGTTGATCTGGCGCTTTTCGGCACGCGACCCCGACCCAGGGGGTGCCCCGGTACCCCGGTCGTGCCCTGATACAAGGCATGTTATTGAAACACGCTTTACGACAGAACTTCGGCGAGGCGCGAACCGCCCCACACGGCGGCCAGGCCGAGGATGAAGCTGCCGCCGGCGTAGAGTGCTGCGAGAAGGAACGCGCCCGAACGCAGGCTGGAGAGGGTTTCCCACTCATAGGTGGAGAATGTGCTGTATGCGCCGATGAAGCCGATGGGGATGAGGAATCTCCAGGCAGGGTTGAGGTCGGCTCGGCGGCCGAGGTAGGTTAACGTGAAGCCGATAATGACGCAGGCTGTGATGTTGATGATGAGGGTGCCATAGGGAAAGCGGATGCCCGTGCGCGAGGCAATTGTGGAGCCGACCCAGTAGCGCGCGATGGAGCCGAGCGCGCCGCCGACGGCGATGAGTAAATATTTCTGCAATGCCTTTCTCCTGTTCCGGTTATACAGCATGAAGCGGCTGCATTGAGGGGCCGCCGCAAGGCAGGCTGGACCTTGCAGATTCGAGTGGCCTCAAGCGTCGATTTTGTGCCTCAAAAAACGCGCCGGGATGGGGTTGGTTGGCGGAAGACATCCCTCGGGGGCTGAAGCCCAACTTCATTCCATTGTCTTTGTGGCACGACTAAAGTCGTGCCCTTTCAAAGCAATGAGTTCATCCACAGCTTGCATACACTGTTCGTTTACGGTTTGCCGAGATTCGATTCGTGACTCTTGGCCAATTCCTTGCGAATACTGCGGGTTATGCTTTGAACCAGGGAGCGAAGCTCATCGACTACATTGTTTAGACCATTTATCGCATCCTCAGGGACGGGTCCACAGCCGCGCATGTATTTGGGTTTGAGTTCCTCGATCGCAATTTCCACAAATCCAAGGTCGGTGATTATGGATCGGGATACTGGAATATCCGCCTCTTCCGGTTTCATTTGCTGCCAATCCAGCGCCTTCAGCAGATGCGCCCGCAGATGCCGAATATGACCTTCGATCACCTGCGATTGCGCAGGCGTAACATCCACTAGATAGTGCGGAAAAGGAGACTCCGATTCGGAAGAATGCAGGGCGTGCTCGATGTCGCAGAGCAAGCTGTCGATGTATTTGCAAGTTGAGTTGAGGCGCCGGCGCTGCACATCGTTCAACTCCCCAGGGGCTCGGGTTGCGATAACCTTCGATCCGGGTTCAGGCATGGCGCCTCCCGAGTTTGCCTCGGCTTTGCTGATTCTACAAACGCGATCAATGAACGATCATGACCGGGCATTGCGCATACCTTAGAACGCGCTCCGAGTTCGAGCCCAGCATCCATCGATGCAGGATGGTGTGGCTGCGCTTTCCCATGACGATGAGGCTGGCCTGAATGGTGTCTGCCCGGTGAATGATCTGTTCCGCGGGATGGCCGAGGACGATATCCATTTCGAGTTCGATGTCTTTTTGCCTGGCGCGTTCGCGCAGCGGGACGAAGTTGCGCTCGTAGCGCTCGCGCCCGTCTTCGAGGACAGCGTTGAATTCCGCACTTTCGGCGAGTTCCGGCGGCCGAATTACCGAGAGGACGAAGAGCTTGGCTTTCATATCCGCGGCCATCGAGAGGGCGACATCCAACGCGTGCTCCGCATGCGGAGATGCATCGTATGCAACCAATATTCTTTGAATTCCGACAAAAGCGGGGCTTCCCATGGTGTTCTCCTAACCTTCTTCCGCGGGTACCGGGGGTTGAATTTGTTGCTCTGCTTTCTTGCTTTTGAGTGCGTGGGGAAGAAGATGCCGGGGAAGAAAGAATGAGTTCGCGATCATGGTTGGGATTACAGCGCTGGCGATGACAGTGCCCACGATGTAAGAGTACTGCGCCTGCGTGATGATTTGGTGATTGAGCCCAAAGAGCGCGGAGATGGTGCCGAAGGTGAGGCCGGTTGACATCATCAGCGTGTAATAGGCTCCGGCCTTGCCGTCGTACTTGTGAATCCTGACTGCCGGATAGACAGCAACCGCCTTGAACAGCGACTTGGCCCCAAACAGGACGAGCAGCGTGACGGGCGCGGCCATCAATGCCGGCACAGAAACGAACGATCCGGCGCGAATGAAGTAGAACGGCGTAAGCAATCCGAATGTAAGTGTGCGCAGGCGGCGAATCAGCGCATGGTCTTTTCCGACCGTTCCCGCCAGCACCATGCCGATCATGTAGGCAGGCAGCACCGCTTCGCTTCCAGCCCAGACAGCCAGTGCGCCCATGGCAAAGAGGAAGAACAGCAGGTACTTGGCTTCAAGCTCGGAGACGCGGCCACCATATTTCCGGAAGAACCACGGAGTTAGAAACGGCAGGCCTATGAAGACTACGATGGACACCACCACAAAGGTCAGCGTCTTGAGTGTGAACGGAGAGAAGATGAGCCCTAATGCGATTACGGTTCCCAGGTCATTGATAAAGCAGGCGGCGAGAATCGCCTTGCCGTACTCCGTGACGTTGAAACCAAGTTCGAGCATGACGGCATAGACAACGGCAACCGAAGTGGTGGAGAGCGCAACGCCGCAGAGCCAACTGGGCATGATGGCCCAATGCAGCACGAAATGCGCAATTGCCGTGCAGCCGAGAAACGGGCCGAAGAATCCCGCAAGGCCTATGATCGACGCTTCCTTCCACTTGGTTTTGAAGATGGCGGGGTCGAGTTCAGCGCCGGCAAGGAAGGTGAGCACGATGGCGCCTGTTCCCGCCAGGAAGGTGATCCATTGGGTATTCCCTGCCAGGCCGCCCTGCGCAAAGCCAAAGAGCCCTGCAAGGAACACGCCGATAATGAGCTGGGCCACCGTCCCGACCACGATTTCAGAGAGCGCGGTCGAGATTTTGAACCAGATGGCAAGCAGGGTTGCAGCCAACGCCAGACCCACCCAAAGAGCGGACAAAGCCCAAGTATTCGCCATGAGCACTAACCCCTAGATTTTGATCAGGGAAACCTGCCGAGACATAACTCCGCAACAGGATTCCCTGTCAGGAGTTATCATCTGTCCGGCAAACTTCCACCCCAGCGACTAAGACCTGTCGCCGGGGACCCCGGAGGGAGGGACAGCGGTTAAGGGTGAACTCCTTCACCACAACCAACAGTTCCATTACACTCGGATTCGCGGTTTGCTGTCAATGCGGAATGGGACGATCTACGGGCGCGACCTCGCCCGCTCGCTCTATAATCCCGCGCAGAGGGTGACAGCTTGAAATCGAATCGAAGCAGATGGACTTGCGCACTTGCGGCGCCATGCATTGCGCTGTGTTCGATTGCCGGGGCGGGCGCACAGCAGCTCACGCCAAAACTGCAGAACGCTATCGGGCATTGGCAGGTGGTAAACAGCGACGGCAGCCCCGGAGGCAAGGTGGACACCTACCTGGAAAACGGCAAGCTGTTCGGCCGCGTGACCGGGGTGCGCCCCGGCCGCACGCCCAAGGATGTTTGCGATAAGTGCTCGGGCGATTACAAGGGCCAGCTCATTCTGGGCATGGTGATCATGCGCAACTTCCATTCTGAAGGCGACGACTGGGTAGATGGGACCGTTGTGGACCCGGAGAATGGCAAGGAATACAAGGGCAAGATCTGGGCGATGGACAAAGACACGCTGCGGATGCGCGGGTTCATCGGCATCTCTCTGCTGGGACGCACGGAGACGTGGATCCGGATTCCGTGAGCGGGTTAGGCTGATGTCGAGGGCGCATGAAGACACTTGCCAATGAGAAGGACAAGCAGGAGTTACTCGAACGGTTGTGTGCGATTTCGCCGGCGAGTGAACGGCGATGGGGCAGGATGACGGTTGGCGAGATGATTTGTCACATGAACGATGCGCTGCGCATTACCATGAGCGACACGCCAGCGAAGCCTGTAAGCAATTGGTTTACACGCTCGGGCTTCAAGTGGCTGGCATTGTGGATGCCGATGCATTGGCCGCATGGGGTGAAGACGGTGCCGGAGTGCGAAGCGGGGAAGGGCGGCACGCCGCCGGCGGAGATGGAGCGCGATTTGAATGAGCTGCGCGGGCATCTGGAGCGGTTTGCGCGGCGGCCGCGGGATTTTGAGTTTCAGGCGCATCCGATCTTTGGACAGATGTCGGAGTGGGAATGGATGCGGTGGGGCTGGCTGCACATGGACCATCATCTGCGGCAGTTTGGGGCGTAAAGGGTTGTGGAGCAACGTCTGAAAAGCGTACCGCAGGGGCTGAAGCCCACGCTGTTTTGGTTGGTTTTATGCCGGGGATGAATCCCCGGCCTACCGCCCGGACTAGCTTTTCCGCAGCAGGCTATAGACATGGCGAATGGAGAGAGCGGGGCGATGGGTACAGCCATTGAATTTCGGAACGTGTCCTATGCGGCTCCGCGTGGCCGGGTGGTGCTGGACAACGTATCGCTGGCGATTGAAGAGGGCACTACGACCGCCGTTTTGGGGCGCAGCGGATCGGGCAAGACGACTTTGCTGCGCACCGTGAATCGCATGGTTGAGGTGGACAGCGGCGATGTACTGGTGGGCGGGAAAAGTACGCGTGGCGCCGACCTGATTGGCCTGCGCCGGACCATGGGCTATGTGATCCAGGAGACGGGATTGTTTCCGCACTTCACGGTGGAGCGCAACGTGGGCGTGGTGCTGGAGGCGATGGGACGGGGGCGCCCAGAGCGCGTGCGGCGGAGCCTTGAGTTGCTTGCAGCGGTGGGATTGGATGGCGGTGTTTATGCGGAGAGGTATCCGCACCAGCTATCGGGCGGGCAGCGGCAGAGGGTGGGGCTGGCGCGGGCGCTGGCGGCTGAGCCACGGATTCTGCTGATGGATGAGCCGTTTGGCGCGCTCGATCCGCTGACGCGCGGCGAGATGCAGGATATGTTGCGCGCGCTGATGGGCAAGCTGAAGAAGACCGTGCTGCTGGTGACGCACGATCTGGATGAGGCTTTGTATCTTGCGCATCGGATCGTGCTGCTGAGCGAAGGCAAAGTGGTCGCAAACCTTGAGCCGGGGGAGTTTCTGCGCTCGGATGAGCCAGAGGTTGAGGCTTATGTGCGCGCCTTTCATCGCGGCAGCCGCAGCGCGGGGCAGGAGGCGCAGCGATGAGCGATGGATTTCTGGCGCAGTATGGGAGCGAGATCGCCACGCTCACGATTGAGCATCTGTGGCTCTCTGGCGCGGCCATGCTGCTGGCCACTGCGATTGCGGTGCCAGCGGGGATATGGCTTACGCGGGACACACGCTGGGCGAGACCGGTGATTGGCGCAGCAAACATCTTGCAGACTATTCCTTCGCTGGCCATGTTCGGGTTTCTGCTTCCTCTGCCGTGGCTGGGGGACCGCGCGGCTCGGATTGCGATTGTGGCGCTGACCGCGTATGCGCTGCTGCCTATTTTGCGCAACACGTATGCGGGGATTCGCGGCATTGACCCGGCGGTGATTGAAGTGGCGCGGGCGCTGGGGCTGACGGATTGGCAGCGGCTGACGAAGGTGGAACTGCCGTTGGCGGCGGCGTTTATTCTGGCGGGGGTGAGGACGGCAACCGTGACCTGCGTGGGCATTGCGACGATTGCCGCGGCAGTGGGAGCGGGCGGGCTGGGCGAGTTGATCTTTCGCGGCGTGGCATCGGTGGATAATCGCCTAGTGCTGGCCGGGGCTGTGCCTGCGGCGCTGCTGGCGCTGGCGGCGGATGCGGCGCTGGGCCTGCTGGAGCGGCGATTTATGGTGCATGCGAAATGACGAAAAGGCAGGGATCGGGGATCAGGGACCAGAGAATAGGGATTAGGGAACAGCGAATAGGGATTAGGGAACAGGGAACAGTGTCACGGACCTTAATAGTTGCGATTGCGGGGCTTGTTTTGCTGGCGGGGTGCGCGCCGCCGCGGCCCGATCATCCTGTGATTGGAGCCAAGAACTTTACGGAACAGGTGGTGCTGGGAGAGTTGCTGGCGCAGGAGATTGAGGCGCATTCCAATCTGAAAGTGGAGCGGCGATTTTATCTTGCGGGGAGTTATATCTGCCAGCAGGCGCTGGTGGCGGGGCGCATCGACGCCTATGTGGAATACACAGGGACGGCGCTGACGGCGATTCTGAAGCAGGCTGTCGATCGCGATCCGGAGCGAGTGTTCGAGACGGTGCAGCGGCTTTATGCGTCGCGGTATGGCGTTCAAGTTGCGCAGCCGCTGGGGTTCGAGAATACATTTGCCATGGTGATTCGCGGTGAGGATGCTCGGGCGTTGCATGTGGCGACGCTGAGCGAGGCTGCGCGGTATGCGCCGCAGTGGAGGCTGGGAGTCGGCTACGAGTTTGAGCAGCGGCCGGATGGGCTCCCCGGGCTGAGCGCCGCGTACAGTCTGAAGTTTGCAGGCGCGCCGCGGACCATGGATCTGGGGCTGCTGTATCGCGCGCTGAATGCGCACCAGGTGGATATGATCGCGGCCAACTCGACCGACGGGCCGATTGAGGCGCTGGGGCTGGTGGCGCTGGTCGACGACAGGCACTACTTTCCGCCTTACCAGGCTGTGCCGCTGGTGCGGGCGGAGGCGCTGAAGCGCTGGCCGCAGATGCAGTCGGCGCTGAACGCGCTGGCCGGGAAAATCACCGCGGACGACATGCGGGCGATGAATGAGGCGGTCGATGGCGAGCATCGCGATCCGGCTGAGGTGGTGAGGGAGTTTCGGACGCGGAAGGGGCTTTGAACTTGTGGGCCGATTGCTGCTTGTTCCTTAAGCGGAGGTGCTGACTTGGCTGGCCGAATTGGTGTGGGCGGGAGTTCGTTCGGTGGCATAGCGGCAGATGGAGTCGGAGACAGCCCATACCGCGCCGGCGATGGCGATGCAGATGGCGTTGCCCGACCAGTTGAAATGGTCATGAGGCGCGGCGAGGAGCTTGGGAATCCAGACGAATAATTCGAAGCTCACGATCTCAACAGTGAGCAGACGGGAAGCAAGCGGCGCCATGATGCCGGAAAGGATTGCCGCGGCGGCGAGGAAGAATCCGATGGTGGTGGCGTAGCACCAGAAGATCTGCGACGGCGGAATCCATGCGGGGACCCAGGCGGCAAGGCCGGGCATATCGACAATATGGACGATGCCGAAGGAGATAGCGGAGAGGCCGGAGAGGCGGGCGAAGAGGGACTCGCGGCGCGAGAGGTTCGAGCCGACCGGTGAGAATCGCGCGAGCAGGACGGCTGCGCCGGCGAGGATCGAGAACTCCTCAAAGAAGTTGCCGGTGGGGTCGAAGCCGCTGTGGCCTTGGAGAATTTTGGGTACCCACAATAGCGTGAAAATGGAGTAGACGATGGTGAGGGTGAGTGCGCCGGCGCGGGCGGTTCGGGGCCACAGGAGGGCGAGTCCGGCGGTTAGCTCGATGAGGGCGGTGAGATAAGCGAGCGGCTCGCGGAAAGGTACGCTGGGGCCTACGCGCTGCCATTCGGTGGCGAAGTCGCCAGAAACCAGACCGACAAGGCCGAGGAGGATGGCAGCGGCGGCGAAGGCGTAGATGCCGAGATTGGATGCGAGGCTGCGGGTCTGCATGGTGGTCTGGTTCTTATCACTCTTGGGCGCGAATGGTTCATTGTCAGGCTGGAGATGGTCGCAATCCATAACCACTGACTGGGCGATCGGCATGACCACTTTGGATTCATCGTTGGCACCAGGCGTGCCGGCTCGTAAGAATTATGGATACCCGTTCCTATCGCCACTGAGATTTTGATAGGCTGGCTTCATGGAGTTGTTTCAGGTTGACGATGAATCGCTGCTTTTTATCTCACCGGCGATCACGGATTGGGACGCGTTGACTTGCCACGGGGTCGATACCGTTATCGATCTCGATGGTGATATTGATTGCGGTGTGCCGACACTTCCCGATCATTGCCTATATATTTATTTCCCGATCTATGACGAGGACTTGCCGAATCTGAACAAGCTGCACGCGCTGGGAACATTGGGCGCGAGTCTGGTGGCTTCAGGACACTGCGTGTTGTCTCATTGCGGCATGGGCTACAACCGGTCGGCATTGGTTGCGGGGGTGATCCTTCACAAGCTCGGTATGGCTGGGCCGGATATCGTGAGGAGGATTCAGGAGCGGCGACCGGGGGCGCTGTATAACGAGTGCTTCGCGGCTTATATTGAGTCGCTGGGATGAGGGATCAACGGGTGTCCGCGCGGCTCAGGGACTCTTGATCGAGAAATCCAACCGTCGAAGACATCGGTTGATTATGCCATTCTTGCAATGGTTCCAAGAAGGGTAAGACGTTCATGATGGGCTTTTCGCCCTTCGTGCGATACTTGTATTGCCAAGTGCAGGAGGTTTGCAAATGGGATCTGCTGTCTCAATTCGGTTGCCGGAGGACCTGAAGACTCGCCTCGAAAAGTTGGCAAAGGCTACGGGACGGAGCAAGACGTATTACATGGTTGAAGCCATCAGTGAAAAGCTGGCCGACCTGGAGGATTTGTATCTGGCCGAGGCGCGGACGCTTGCTCTGAGGGCGGGACGGAGCAGGACCTACACCCAGGAAGAAATGGAAAAACGATATGGCCTGGGGGGTTGAATACGGCAAAGATGCAGCAAAGGAAATCGCCAAGCTCGATAGGCAAATTGCGCAACGCATCATTCAGTTCATGGGCGGACGAGTTGCGAAACTGGACAATCCGCGCAGCATTGGCGAAGCGCTTACTGGCTCGAAGCTGGGCGACTACTGGAAATACAGGGTCGGGGACTACCGAATCATCGCCGAAATACAAGATGCAAAGCTGATTGTTCAAGTCGTACGGGTTGGGAACCGGCGCGAAGTTTACAAATAAGATAGTGCGTTCCTGGCCTTATTGGGGAGCCGGGGGCGCTATATAACGAATACCCTTACCTGACGCCGCGTTGGGTGGTTCGCGAGGATTGGGCGAGTTCCGCGGCTTTTTCGGCGACCCACAGCTTGATGAGGGACTGGTAGGGTACGTCGAGTTTGCGTGCGTGGTTGCGGATGGTGTTCAGAACGTCTTCCGGCATTCGTAGGGAGATGGTCTCAGTGGACGGACGCAGCTTGGGGAAGGTGGCCAACCTGGCCTTGGTCCAATCGACATACTCCGTGCTGTCGTTCTTGGGCGACTCCCAGAAGGCGCGCTCCTCGGCTTCGCTGGCGAATTCAGGAATTAGCTTGGACGGCTTGCTCATAGACAACTCTCTCCTTCCGGCTC
>Ga0302270_10003932_pt1 | contig 14026 bp, 10 predicted proteins | sample III_Bog_E2_3_FD_198773 | JGI IMG/M metagenome (GOLD analysis project Ga0302270, IMG submission 198773) | Peat permafrost microbial communities from Stordalen Mire near Abisko, Sweden - III_Bog_E2_3 | ecosystem: Environmental > Terrestrial > Soil > Wetlands > Peat | place: Sweden: Abisko... | reverse complement strand
TTGGCGATGTGGAGCAGTCCCTGTTGCGCGACGGCAATGTGCATAGCGCCAAGGATTGGCGGGCGGTGCTGGAGCCGGTGGTGGCCCGCTATCAAGATAGAAAAACCCCGCTTTATTTTCGGGCCGATGCCGCCTTTGCCAACCCGGAACTCTACGAGTATCTGGAAGCCGAGGGTTTCGAGTATGCCATCCGTCTGCCGGGCAATGATGCGTTGTTGCGGGACATCGAGCCAATGTTGACCCGACCGGTGGGGCGTCCATCGAACGCACCGGTGGTCTGGTATGCCGGTTTTTTGTATCAGGCCAAGAGTTGGAATCGCGCCCGGCGCGTAGTGGCCAAAGTGGAGTGGCACCATGGCGAACTGTTCCCTCGCGTCGGGTTCATCGTGACCAATCTAATCCGGCCCGCCAAACGGGTGGTGCGGTTCTATAATCAACGGGGCACGGCGGAGCAGTGGATCAAGGAAGGCAAGAACGCCGTCAAATGGACGCGGCTGTTCAGATGTTGCCCGACTTGTTTCGAATCCTGCCATGCTGAGCGTCACCAGTGCGACGCGAGTGTTGGTCGCCACTACACCGGTAGATTTGCGCGGTAGTTTCAACCGGCTTTACAGTCTGGTCGTGGAGCAGCTTAAAGGCGATCCGTTGTCTGGACATCTGTTCGTGTTCACGAATGGACGGCGAAATCGGATCAAGGTGCTTTACTGGGATGGGTCTGGTTTATGGGTCTGTGCCAAGCGATTGGAACAGGGACGATTCACTTGGCCAATTAGTGAAAATGGTCAGATAGACCTGCGCGGCGAAGAGTTCAGTGCGTTAATTCATGGGTTGGAAGTTAGGTCGAAAAAGAACTGGTATCGCCGCTGACAAAAGTTTTTCAATAAATCTTTCTTCGTAGTGAAACTTTTTCCTGTGGAGTGTGTCTATCAATGCGAGCTGATGAACACCGACACCACGCTGCACGAAAAGTTAGAGGAGATGAGTGCGCGTGTCGTCGCGTTGGAAACCGAGAACCGGCTATTACGTCAGAAGCTCGACCAGTATATCCGCCACTACTTCGGCGGTTCACGCAATGAAGGATTGGACAAGCGCCAACTCGAACTGCTGCTCCAAGGATTGCCCAATGTCATCACGCTGCCAGCAGCAGAGCCCAAGACCACGACAGCTACACGCAACGGCACTGCACATCCAGTGCGGCGGATGCTGGCCGAGGATAAGTTGGAGACGCAGGAGATCGTGATTGAGCCAGCGGAAGTTCAGGCCCAGCCTGATGGCTGGAAGAAGATCAGCGAAGAGCGCACAAGCCAACTGGATTGGGTGGCACCCAAAATCATCAAGCGAGTTTTTATCCGTCCGCGTTATGTAAAAGCCGAACGCTTTGCTTTGGCCCCACTGCCCCCACAACCGATTGAACAAGGCATGGTGGGGCCGGGCTTGCTGGCACAGATTCTGGTCAGCAAATATGAATATCATCAACCGCTCTACCGGCAGGAGAAGATGTTCCGCCAACAGTTTGGGCTGGAACTGAGCCGCAAAACGATGGGGTGCTGGGTCGAACAAGGTGCCGAGTTGTTGAAACCGGTGTATCGGTCAATTCGGGAAGATTTGCTGGCTGGTAATTACCTGCAAGCCGACGAAACCCCGATCCGGTATTTGGACCCGGATGTGAAAGGCAAAAGCCAGCAAGCATATCTTTGGGTTTACAGCCGGCCCAAGAGCGATGTGCTGTTTGAATGGCGGGTGAGCCGAGCGCGGGCAGGTCCAGAGGAATTTCTAAAAAACTTCCGAGGCAAACTTCAGACCGATGGCTATGCCGCGTATGAATCACTGGCCAAAAGCCGCGATGATCTGACATTGATTGGTTGCTGGGCACATGCACGTCGAGGCTTTTACGAAGCATTGGCCGAGACGAAGTTGGCAGCGTGGTTTGTGGGCCAGATTGGTCAGCTTTACGCGGTGGAAAAGAAACTGCGCGAACAAAAAGCCGGGCCAGCCCTGCGGCAGGCGATGCGGGTCTGGCAATCGCAGCCGGTATTGAATCGGCTACATCGGGCCATGGAATTGACGCGAAGAAAAACGTTGCCCCAAGGTTTGCTCGGACAGGCGATTGATTACGTGTTGAAACGGTGGACGGCTTTGACGCAGTTCATCGCCGACGGCACTTTGGAGATTGATAACAACTTGATTGAAAATACGATTCGACCCAGCGCCCTTGGAAAAAAGAACTGGCTGTTCGTTGGGCATCCCGAAGCTGGCGAACGCAGCGCCGTGATTTACACGCTGCTGGGCAGTTGCCGACGGCACGGAATCAATCCGTTTGATTATTTGAAAGATTTGTTCACCCGCATGCCAGCGGCCATGATCACCCAGATTAAACAGTTCACCCCAGCGGTTTGGGCAAAAGAAAAACGAAGAAGCAAATGGTCGCGCAGGCTGCATAATCAAACCGGCCATTTGTCGGACTCATCCTGCATTTATATTTGATTACTTCGCCAATCAGATAGCACCACTTTTAATTTGCATTTCGATTCGCAAAAGCATAAAACCGGCACAGTAAATCAGTTCATCATCGAAGCAAGGACAACTAAATGTTTATGAAAAAACTCCGCTCACTATTCATCATGCTGGCATTGCTCCTCGGCATCCATCAAGCCGCCGCGCAAGGCACGACGGCGTTCACCTATCAAGGCCAGCTCCACGATGGCGGCACGAATGCCAACGGCACTTACACGATGATTTTCAAACTCTACGATGCCGTTACCAGCGGCAATCAGGTTGGCAGCACGATTACCACCAGCCCGACTCTCGCCAACGGGCTTTTTACAGTGAATCTGGATTTCGGCGCGGGCGCGTTCAACGGCAGTGCGCGCTATTTGGATATCACTGTCACGAGCGGCGCGACGACCCAAGAGCTTTCACCACGCGTGCAGGTGTTGGCTGATCCTTACGCTCAGTTTGCGGCAGTCGCGGCGACGGTGACGAATGGCGCGATTATGAACGTGCAATTGGCTGCCAATGCCATTGCGACAACCAATATCCAGAACAATGCCATTACAACAAATCAAATTGCCAGCGGCCAAGTGGTAAAAAGTTTGAATTGTTTGTCGGATGCTGTGTCGCTTGCGGCTGGAGCCAATGTCACATTGGCTACGAATGGCAACACATTGACTATTGCCAGTTCTGGTGGCGGTGGCGGCTCATCGCTCGTGGCGGGAAACAACGTGGGATTTTTCACCAACAGCGGCATTGTTCAAATATCGTCATTGGTTCCTAACGTTCAATTATTCACCGGATTCAACGGCGGCGGGAGTAGTGGAACATTTGTAGTTCCTACCAACGTAACGAGAATCGCGGTGGAAATGTGGGGCGCTGGCGGTGGCGGCGGTCTTGCCAATGGCACTAATTTTGGCGGCGGCGGCGGCGGATCGTCATACTCATCGGGTGTTTTTACAGTAACGCCTGGATCAAGTTATTCTTATAGTGTCCCTGCGGCTACCACAGGTGGGCAGAACGGCGGAGCAGCCACTTTTAGTGGCCCGGGAATTTCGATGAGCGCCGGTGGCGGCTTTGCCGGCGCAAATGCCACATCCACTAGCAACGGAGCAGGAGGCAACGCGGGGACTGCCAGCGGTGGTAATATTGTGAACGCCTCTGGAACTGGCGGCAATAACTATGGAGATGGCGGAGGCGTTTTTCGCGGAGGGGGAACTTCAATCGCAGGCCTCAAAACTGGTGTCCAAACGGGCAGCGGCGGCGGCACGGGGCCGGGTAGTGGTGGTATCGGCGGAAATAATAATGCAAGTGCTAATGATGGAAACTCCGGAGCAATTTTCATTACCTATTAACCGTGGGGCTATGAAATTATTACTAATCTTCTTGATTTCCTATTCAACAAGCGCTTTCGCGCAAAGCAGCGCGCGGTTCACAATCACGCGCAGCATAGTGGCGGGCGGCGGCACGACGTTCAGCAGCAGCGCGCGTTTTCAACTTAGCAGCACAATTGCCCAGCCGCTTGCCGCCGGGCCAAGCAGCGCGCAGTTTTCCATTCAAGGCGGATTTTGGATTCGACCCGCGCCAATCTTCTTTGCGCCAACTGCCATGAACGGCAACTTTATGATCTCGATTCAAAGCGAACTGGGCGAGACTTACACGGTGAGCTACGCCAATTCCCTTTCCAGTCCAAGCTGGCAGACCCTGACCAACGTCACCGGCAACGGCTCGGTAATGACCGTGACCAATTCCGCAGCCGGTGTCACCAGTAGATTTTTCCGGCTCATGCAGCAATAAAATTGCGAAGCCAAAACATTCCATGAAAACTAAAATTCAAAATCTGTTCATAGCGCTGGTGATTTTTACAGGCGCTAACCGTGTCAGTGCGCAGGCTGGATGGATTTTGCAAACCAACGCACCCTCCACGAACTGGGCTTCTGTCGCATCGTCAGCTGATGGCACCAAGCTCGCGGCAACGGTTAATGGGGGCCAGATTTATACCTCCAGCGACTCGGGGGTGACTTGGACGAGTCAAACCGGCGCGCCTTCGACCAATTGGGGTGAAATTGTTTCGTCGGCGGATGGCACGGTGTTGGTTGCCTTGGATTTTGGCTACGCATATTCATCCACCAACTCTGGCGTAACATGGACCGCCGATAATGTTGGCAGTCCGTTATGGATAGAGGCGGGTTCAATGGATGGGACCAAACTTGTGGCTGCCGGCAATGGAACAAACATTTGCACTTCCACCAACTCCGGCGTGACGTGGACATCTCAAGGAGGTTCGCCGACGAATAATTGGCGATGCCTGGCTTCATCAACCAATGGAGTCAATTTGGTTGCGGGCGGATTCAACACATATCTTTATACGTCAACCAATGCGGGCGTAAACTGGACCACGCAAAACGCTAGCCCTTATGGGTATTGGAATGCACTCGCATCTTCTGCCGATGGAACTAAACTTATAGCGGCAATTGCTCCCACTGGTTACATATATAATTCAACTAATTCCGGCGTCACGTGGAATGTTGTATATGCCAGCGGTCATTATTGGGATAGCCTTGCTTCATCGGCAGATGGGAGCGTGCTGGCGGCGGCGGTTAACGGCGGCTATATTTATCTTTCAACCAACTCCGGTGTAACGTGGATAGCTCAAACAAATGCCCCCTTAACGAATTGGATTTCGGTAGCCTGCTCTTCAGACGGGACTGAATTCGTCGCCGCGATCAATGGCAATCAAGGACGGATTTATACTTATTCGACGGCCGCAACACCTTCGGTTCCGTTTACTTACACAACCAACAATGGCTCAATTGCTATTACCGCTTACACCGGTTCCGGCGGAGCAGTGACGATTCCAAGCACTATTAATGGGTATCCGGTCACCAGCATCGGATTCGGAGTGTTCTACAACTACACCCGGGTGACGAGCGTGACGATCCCAAACAGTGTCACTAACATCGGAATCGAAGTGTTTGATGGCTGCACCAGCCTTACAAATGTGACCATCCCCAACAGTGTCACCAGCATCGGAAACTATGCGTTTGCTTACTGCACCGGTCTTACAAATGTGACCATCCCCAACAGTGTCACCACCATCGGAAACGATGCGTTTTACGGCTGCACCAGCCTTACAAATTTGACCATCCCCAACAGTGTCACCAGCATCGGAAACTATGCGTTTGCTTACTGCACCGGCCTTACAAATGTGACCATCCCCAACAGTGTCACCACCATCGGAAACGATGTGTTTTACAGGTGCACCAGTCTGATGAGCGTGACCATCCCCAACAATGTGACCATCATCGGAAACTCTGCGTTTGCCTTCTGCACCAGCCTGACGAACGTAACCATCCCCAACAGTGTCACTAGTATCAATGACGATGCGTTTTACAGTTGCAGCCTGACGAGCGTGATCATCCCCAACAGTGTCACTAATATCAATAACGATGCGTTTGCTTACTGCACCAGCCTGACGAACATCATTGTGGCTGCTTCAAATCCAAATTACAGCAGCTTGAACGGCGTTTTATTTGATAAGGCGCAAATCACCTTGGTTTTATTTCCTGCCGGTTTAGGTGGAAGTTATAGCATCCCCAATGGTGTCACTAGCATCGCATACTCTGCATTTTCCGGCAGCCCAACTAACGTGACCGTCCCCAACAGTGTCACCAACATCGGTGGCTATGCTTTTGCTAATTGCACCAGGCTGACAGCCGTTTATTTCCTTGGCAATGCACCAACGCCAACAAACGATACGAGTGTTTTTCAAAGCGACGGTTCGGCGGTCGCTTATTATCTGCAAGGCACAACCGGCTGGAGCACAATTTTTGACGGCATTCCGACACAAATTTTGCTTCCGCCCCCGCCAGCAGTGGGCATCAGCACTTACGGCAATCAGCCGGCGGTATTTTTCCCGACCGCCACCGGCACGAATTATATGCTGCAAATGACCACCAACCTGTCCACCGGACCTTGGGTGACGGTCAGCAACGGTGTTCCCATCAGCGGCATCATCATCACCAATCCACCGCCTGCCGCCTTCTTCCGGTTGGCCAATCCCTAAACCGCTGGAGATAATTCATCTGACAGTGGAATCTAGATGTGGCGGGTCAGACGCATACGTTGCAGCGGGAGATGGAAGCGGAGTTGACGTCATTCACGCCAGCGTTTCTGGCTAAAGCCTTCCGAGGAGAACTATGAGCGAAAACATTAACAACGGATTCGAGTCGTTGTTGGCCGAAGCCAATGAGGCTCTAAAATGCGCAGGTGAAGCATTGAATTTAGCCGTCGAAGGAATGCCGTCTGCGAGTGGTTTTCAACTCAATTACATCGTAAGCGTCACACCAAGCACCACTTGACGGGAGTAAATGCAGAGGATTTGTAATCGTCAGAGCGGAATGGCTCTGGAGTTTATGATGCGGGCTGTGGCTGCGATCTGCGGCGAGATTTGGACCAGGCTTCGGGCGTGACCTCGGGGATTTGGCGGTTGGTCATATTGGGCAGGCGAGTGAGCACGTCACGCAGGTAAGCAAAGGGATTAAGGCCGCGACGCCGGCAGCATTCAATCAGGGTATAAACGATGGCGCTGCGTTGGCCCGCATCCGCTTCACCGATGAAGAGCCAGTTTTTCTTGCCGATGGCCGTGGGCCGAATGGCGTTTTCCACATTAAAGATCGCTACGAAGAAATTGATTACGATGATTTAGACGATAAACAGAAACAAATGATTTCCTCTTTAATTTTGAAAGACTTTTTTATTAATGAAATCCAAAAAGGTCCCGACCTTGACATCGCTATAATAAAGTTCATTTTACGACGCATGGGTCAGCTTGGTGATGACTCCCTGGTTGCAACGATCATATCAAACCTTGAATTGATACATCACGCATACGCCGACGTCGTTCGGTATTTTCAAAACCTGCGCCATTTAATACCACCACGCAGATACAAATTGGGATCTGCTTTAATAGAACTGATAAATAACTCTATGATGAGCGAACTTTCATACTATCGGATGTGGACATTTAGCATGTTCTCTCATTCGACTGAGTGGAACAACGCACAACAGTTCCAAACGCTTATGAATGCGAGCAAAGACCAGTTCAGTAGGCGGGAGTTAATTTTGGCGATGGGACGAGCGAAACAAAGCCACTGGTTCCAATCGCAATGGCGTCATCTGTTCGACGAACCTCCTTGGACCCGCCGAGCCCTGCTTGCCGCAGCGAGTTGCATGGCAGGAGACGCAAGCACTCACTGGTATAGGTCGGTCTCACCAAGACTGGATATACTTGAGAAGGCTGTTGTTAAATGGGCAAAAAAGAATCCGTTTGCATGAATTGGATGATCAATGGCGCACATCTCCCGCTATTTCGCACAATATCCGTTATCGTTAATCGAAAACGCTAGGGCTTTACACGCTTTACATCGCTAAACTTGTCCAGATCGCTGTCGAATGAAACTGGCTGAATTTTCATTGCAACCGCCTGCGCCACGAGCAATGCGTCAGCAAAACTGACGCTTTTATCGCGAAAGCGTTTGATCGCATCCAAAACAATGCCGCCGTCCAGCGTAACGATCCCACCACTTCGAATCAGCGCGGTTAAAGCATCTGCCGTTTGTTTTTTCTCGGCTCCATAAAACGAGATCATCGTGTAAACAATTTCTGCAACTATCCATGGAACCAGCACCAACTGACACGCACCATCCTCGGCGCGCTCAAACAGCTTTTTAACCTTTTCAAAATGCTCGGCATGATCTTTCGCCAGAAAACGAATGACAACGTTCGTATCGAGTAGATAGGTTGGCCGCATTTTAATTCCGATTGCCACCTTTCTCTTTGGCAAGTGCTTCTTGCGCCTCGCGACGCTCTTGTTGGGCTGGCAGTAAAGACCGTTTTAGAGAAATCGTGCCAGCTAGGTTTAGAATGCTGCGCACCGGGCGTATCATAATTGTGCCATCCCTTAATTGCTCCACGGTGACACGTCTCCGGCCGGTGAGCTTCATGCGCTGCCGGAATTGCTTCGGAATTGTGATTTGTCCCTTACTGCTTAGGTTGGTTGGAATCATAAAAGCCTTCTTACTTAATATATTCGGCGGAAAGATAAGAAAGGTAAAGCGCATTCAAAACATGTCTTTTTGCCTATAGGCCGACTTACATATACTTCGCACAACATATATTATGTATAATATACAGTATATCAGATTCCTTTTTATTGAGTCTTACCCCCCACCATCGCGCAACAATATCCGTTATGTCTAGTGTGGAATCCCCCGTTTGAAACTTTCATCTTTGGACTGCAATCGGTTTCGGTATCGCCACCGGCGCACCGACCGCCTCCATGATGCGGTGAATGAGTCGTGCGGTGGAATTCTTCCGCGCCTTGCGGCCCTCCAGCTCATCCCCCTTTGCTTCACTCAAAAGCCCGTTGAACCGGACTTCCTTCAATATGGCTTTCGCCATTTCAAAAAATCGCCGGTTTTTCCCAATCACCACGCCCGCAGTTTCAAGCAGGTCGTTTTCGTAATCATCTAGTGGTTTGATATTGGATAGCGCCTGATCCAGCAGTTCACGCGGACGACCACTGTTCAGATAGGCGGCGACCAGCTTTGACCCCTCTCCAGGTAGTTTCGGTTTTTTGGCTGTTTTTTCAACCCATGCCAACAGCTTCCAATCTGTCCCATCATTCGTTTCAGCCAAGCCAACGCGAAATCGCCCTGATAATGTTTCGATTCCATCCAACTGCTGAAGCACCGACCGCCCTTCTTTTTCGTGTTGGGTAAAAATCTGCTTACGTTGCGATTTGAAACCTGGAACCGGAAACGATACCTGTTCCAAAAGGCGGGTCAACGTGATCTCGAAAGGGTCTTCTTTGGAATGATGATGGGCGCGGCTGGGAATGTAGAGGTAGATGGCTTGGGCCAGCGGCGAGCGGATTGCGGTGAAGACATCCAGCTTCAGATTTTGCAGCTCGGCGATGCTCGAAAGCAGACCGAAGAATTCAGGTGAAAGGGTGCAACCGTTGAACCACATTTCCTCCTGGGCTGAATTTGCCAGCAGTGAATCTTTCCGGCGAGGAGGTCGCCCTTCAATGTCCACATGCTCGATCAGCCTGTATTGGTGCGAAATACCCGTGTTCACATTGCTTACGCGAATATACGCATCCAGCAGGTCAGCCACAATATCAGCAATCGCGCGAGCGTAGCGCCCGCCGTTGCTATTCGCATAACGCCGGCAGAATTCGTTGAATGAAAAGCGTATCAACCGTGAATCCTCGTAGGGATCGCGAAAGCTCAGTAAAGAGAAGATAGCCCTCGCATGGCGCACATCGAGCGCTGGCGGCCGTTTATCAGGCCGTAGCGGATGAAACCCGCCAATTTGGTAACGATGATCGCCGATGGTGATTTCGCGCGGGCCAGTTTGTTTTGAGGCCGCAAACACAGGGCCTAAAAAATACTCCTTCGGTGCGGCAACCAACAGTTGGGGCGCGCTTCGATTTGCGGCATATTGCCACAAACGGTTTGCTCCACTGGTTCTGTTATCCTCCATCGTTCAGCCTGCTACTTTTCTAAAGCGCATGACCGAACGGACGCAATACTATTGTTTGGACAATGGAAGAAGTGCTTACGGCCTATTTAGGGCGGGTTTGGACAACGGATGAAATGGACGGCTAAAGGTTTGGACAACGGATGAAATTATGGGGTTTTCTTTGGACAACGGATTAAACGGCAATTTCAGAACTCGCTGATTATCAGTGTAAATCTAAACCCATCGCCACCCTTCCCTTTTAATGATTCCCCTCTAATGTATTTCCCATTGGGAAAAGCTAAATAAATCGAACCGCAGCAGAGAAATAATCAACCCTTAGACTTCGCTCTCGTCCCAGATTCCCCAAAGTGGTTTGAGATCCTCATCGCCGAGCATATGTTTTTTCCATTCCTCGTAACAGTCTTGCGCCAGCGCCAGGTTGAACGCCTTCACCAAATGCGCTTTGGCCTCGTTCAGGTTCCCCAGCGCGCATTCATAACAGGCCAGGTTGTAGCGGATCGTGATGTCCTCGGGAAACAACTCCGCCGCCGGCAAGAGGCACATGCGAGCCGTGCCGGTGAGCTTTTGCTCGTGCAGGGCGTAGGAACGGTGAATCCAGCCGAACGTGCTTTCCGGCTCCAAATCAATGATCTCCTGCGCGACTTTTTCACAACTATGCCAGGATTCCGCCTTGGCCCACATTTTATAGCGGATGGCCAGCACCTCTGGGTGGTGTTGCATGGCCGGCGTGATTTGCTTTAACTCCTTTTCCGCCTCGATGACGTGGTCGAACCCCAGCCAGCCGTCGGCGGCATTCAAGTGCATCTGGTCTTGCGGTTCAAGATCGGTCATAAATCCAGCCGTGAATTAGCGCATTTCACCACTGCTGTAAAGGCGGCGTCCACAATTAATTTACCCCGGCGCGAGTGTGGAAGACACAATTGGCCAACCGCTATCCGCGCCGGCATTTCCAGAACAGTGAAAAGTGCAGTCCAAAACGACACACCTTTTTTGCCATGCAGATGGCAATATCGAGCCACCCTTTTTGCAAGAATGTCACTTGTTTTTGAAATGTATTTCGGCTACTTATTTTTGCCCGGAGTATAGGGATAAATCATATATGATATTTCGACAGCTTGCTAGGAAACTGGGCGCGGCACTCGTTGTAGGGTTTTTCATCCTGCTGGCCGGGTCTGCTAAAGGCCAAACGGGGACGACTTCTGATGGCTTTGAGTGGGCGCAGAATGGAAATACAATTGCAATCATTGGTTACGGTGGCGCTGGGGGTGCCATAACAATCCCCTCTACCATTACTAATTTGCCCGTGACTTGTATAGTTGTGGGAGCGTTTGCTGGAAATGCTAGTCTGATCAGCGTAACAATCCAAGGTGGCGTAACAAATATTGACGGCGCGGCGTTTATGTCTTGCGTAAACTTGGTTAGTGTAACAATTCCAGCTAGTGTGAATACTATTGGGGATGGTGCTTTTACAGATTGTGAAAGCTTGATTGCCGTAACAATTCCTAGCGGCGTCCACAATATTGGGATTACGGAGTTTGATGGCTGCTCAAGCCTGACGAGTGTATCAATTCCAAGTAGCGTTTCAACAATTGGAGATGATGCGTTTTATTCATGCTCACGCCTTAGAACCATAATAATCCCAGACATTGTTACAAATATTGGGGTGGAAGCCTTTTCTTATTGCTCTAACCTAAGTAATTTAACAATTCCTAGTCGTGTCATTAGTGTTGGAACGTATGCGTTCGGGCCTTGCCAAAACCTTACAAACGTCTGTTTTGAGGGAAATGCACCAACAACGAACAATGGCGGATTGTTTGCTGGCGATGCCCAGCTAAATGCCATTTACTACATTTCTGGAACCACCGGTTGGGGCGCAACATTTAGCGGAATCACGACAAAACCCTGCACTCAATGTGCGCTATCCGGCCCACCCACAATTTTTGTTTCGTCCAATGGCGGCGGTTCCGCCTCCGCAAATCCAGTCTCTGGGGTAAAAGGTTCAACCGCTATTCTTACCGCCGTTCATGCGTCGGGTTATACGTTTTCTTCGTGGACGGTGGATTCCGCCGGTGGAGGCTCCCTTTCCACCCTCACCGCAACTCCTGCTTCTTTCACTTTCGGGACGAATAATGCATCCGTCACTGCCAACTTTATATCTCAAACCCAAAATACCGGCGATCCAAGCCAACCACTCATCAGCAAAGACTCCTGCGATCCTCTCGCGTGTCCACAAGAGCCGGTGGACACAGGGAACGGCTCGCATTTCATGGACATTTCACTCTTAAAAGTCCATGGCGCGCAGGATTTAGAGTTCATCATTGACTACAATTCCATCGCCCATTTAAACGACGCGCTTGGCCCCGGCTGGTCGCATAATTTTGAAACGTGGCTGGTGCCGCTGCCAAACGGCAGTGTGCAGGTGAATTGGAACGCCAAGAAATACAACCTCTTCACGCCGCTGGCCGCCAACACCAACAATTACACCTGCCCGGACGTGCCGGTGATTTATGACACGCTCATCCGTAACGCCAACGGCAGCTATTCCCTCAAAGAACCAGGCCAGCGCCACTTTGAATTCGATAGCCAGGGCCGATTACAACAGGTGGTCAATCCCCACGGGCAGGCGATCAAACTGGTCTATCCGTCCACCACGGCCTACCCCACGCAGATTGTCGAGGCCGTCTCCGGCAAGGCGTTCAACCTGGCCTACAATTCCAGCAACCTGCTCGCCCAAGTGTCCGACGGGCTGGGGCGGAAAGTGGCGTTTTCCTACGGCACCTCGAACCAATTGACACAGTTTGTGAAGACGCTCGGCACCGTTTCTCAAACCAACAGCTTTGCCTACGATGTCATCGGCCACATTCTCACCAAGACCAACGAATTGGGCATCTGCGTTTTCACCGACGGCTACGATTCGCAGGGGCGCATCATTTCCCAGCAGGATGCCGTCAGCGGCAACTCCACATTTTCCTACGACGAAAGCCAGCCGAACCGCATCATTACGACCATGCTGGATCGCACGGGAGCCAGCACGGTTTATGTCCACGACCAGAATTATCTGCTGTTGAGCATCACCGACCCGCTAGGCCACGCCACCAGCTTCGGTTACGACACCAACGGCAACAAAACCTCCATCACCAACGCCCTCGGCCAAGTTCAACGCCTGGCCTACGACTCGTTTGGCAACGTCATTTCCGCCACCGATGCCGCCGGGCAAACCACCACCTCCCGTTACGACAGCCGCAACAACCTGACCAACGTGGTCAATGCCGCCGCCAATGCCGCCACATTCACCTTCGACACCAACAACAATCTCACCGCGTCCGTGGATTTCCTGACGAACCAGGTTTCGCTTGTTTATGACACCAATGCTTTGCTCATGCAAAGCACGGCGGCACGCGGCGGCAAGACGTTATTCCTTAACAGTGGTGGTTTGCCAGTCCGCATCACTAATGCCGTGGCGGGCATCACTGGCCTGGCCTACGATGTCGCTGGGCGCGTGGCCGCCGTCACGAATGCCGCCGGCTTTGTCAGCACCAACGCCTACGACCTCAACAATAATCTCATCGCCACTGCGGACGGACTGGGCAACCTCTGGCGTTACACCTACGATTCGGCCGGCCGAATAATTACGGCCATTGACCCGCTGAACGCCACGACTTGGTTTACTTACAATGGCAACGGCGACCTCATCGCGCAGACCAACGCCCTCGGCCAAACCACCACGTTCACCTACGACCGTGAGGATCGCCTGCTGACCACCACCGACGCCAACGGTCACACCCGGCGCATGGCTTACGACTCCGCCGGACGCCTGACTTCCGTTGCGGACGCCATTAATCACACAAACCTTTTCCAATACGACGCTGGCGGAAATCTCACGGCAACGGTGGACGCGCTGGGCATCACTTCGCAAGTCACCCTTTACGATGTTCGCAATCTGCCCTACGCCTCGATAGATGCCCTCGGCCACACTAAGCAGATGGCC
>Ga0302270_10003924_pt1 | contig 14040 bp, 8 predicted proteins | sample III_Bog_E2_3_FD_198773 | JGI IMG/M metagenome (GOLD analysis project Ga0302270, IMG submission 198773) | Peat permafrost microbial communities from Stordalen Mire near Abisko, Sweden - III_Bog_E2_3 | ecosystem: Environmental > Terrestrial > Soil > Wetlands > Peat | place: Sweden: Abisko... | reverse complement strand
TTGGAGCCGTCGGTAAATGCCACGTCCCAACGCAGGCCTGCCGCGGGAAAGTTCTGGCTGTCGCGGTGCATGGTGCCGAGGGATTTGCCGTTGAGAAAAAGCTCTGCTCGTTCGCAGTTTGAGTACACACGGACAGTGCGCTTTTCACCTTGGCTACCCCAGCGTACCGGCCAACTATGCCCGTAGATGTGAACCATCGGATGATCGGACCAATAAGACTGGAAGACAAAATACGATTCCTTCTTCGTCAGGTCGCGCTCCACAACGCCCTTCTGATTCACGCCTGGAATCCCATTGTTGCTGCGAAGCGGAGATGCAAAGTCCTTAAAGGCCCATTGAGCGGAGCCCGTCAGCCAATCGAGCCGTTCCTGAGTCTTGAGGTGCCAGTCGAAAAGATTGCACGCGTAGGTCTCTGACCAGTCGCCGTCTTTGGATACCCGAACGTCGCCGCCGGTCTTCAGGTAATCAAGTCCGCGTTCGTCGGTCCCTTTGCCGGTAGCCACCTTGCGCAGAACGGCGTCAGGATCTTCCGAATGGCGTCCTGCGTGGCTGTCCGCACCCCATTCGATGTGGATGAATCGCTTGACGCGGTTGCGTTCCGCAAGGACGCTCTGCTCATATTCGCGGTAGTTCCCGCGATACCAGCCCGCCCAGATTGAAGGGGAATACACATCGGGTATATCGCGCGCGAAGTCACAGCGTCGAAGAGAGGTGAGCCGGGAGCTGTCGAGACAATGCGCAAGGTCGCGGATCTCGGTCATAAAGCCCCGAATTGCCTGCTGATTCATCGAGGGATACTCATCTGGCCAGTCGTCCTCGTTGCCAAGCCCCCAAAGAATCACGGAGGGATGGTTATAGTGCTGGTCGATCATGTGGGTGAGCATGTCCTTCGCATTGGTCTGAAAGGCTTCGCTGCCCACTCCGGCACGGCACCACGGAACCTCTTCCCAAACCATGAGGCCCAGCTCATCGCATAAATCTAGTACAAGCCGATCCTGCTGATAGTGCGCGAGACGAATGAAGTTTGCGCCCATCTCCCGAATCAGTTGCATCTCCTGGCGCACTTGGTCATCTGTCATCGCGGCAGCAACACCTGCGTGATCCGCATGCCGCTGTGTGCCCCGCAGAAGTAACCGCTTGCCATTCAACCGGAACGGGCCGTGCTCCACAAACTCAGCCGCGCGTATGCCAAAGCGCTCATCGAGATGTGTCTCGCCTGCGGGGCTGGAAAGCATGACTCTGCACTGATAGAGATGCGGAGAGTCGGGCGACCAAAGCTTCGGCTGTAGCGCCTTGAATGCCGCAAGTTGCTGAGAGCCTGTCGAGGAGGGGAGTGTCTTCGTCGACTGGTGAATCGAGTTGCCGTGCGCATCCGCGACATGAACCGAAACGGTGCAAGACGCGCTCATGTTTGATGGATTGTAGAGCTTTGCCTGCACCGTTACTTGCGCAAACCCGTCCGCCTGGAGCACGGGCAGGATATGAACGGAGCCGATTGCGATTCCAGGCAGGTAGATCAGGTTTACGTGGCGATAAAGGCCGCCATAGAGGCAGAAATCGCTGCGATCGGATGGGACCCTGTTCAAGTCTGGCGAATTGTCGCAGAGAACAACGATCGGGATGCCTTCCTTGGCTTCCGCGGGTGGAAGCTGCAGAATGGCATCGGTAATGTCATGGACAAACTCGTCATAACCGCCCTTGTGAGTTCCGATGAGCGTGGACCCAACCCAAAGCGTCGTGGTCTGACCCGCACCCTGGAAGTGCAGCAAGGTGCGGCCGCCTGCGAAAGGGTTGCTGATGAAAAGGCGGGTGCGATACCGTCCCTGCCCTCGAAAATACGCATTGTCGGGGTCGCATGCATCCAGAGCGTTGAAGCAATGAGGCAAATCCACGGCCTGCCAAAAAACGGACTCTTCTGAGTGCCAGACCTTGTCAACGCCGCCAATTGTACCCTTGCGGAATTGCCAGCCGGTGTCCAGCCGTCTTGGCGTGACAACCGCCTTATCCTTTGCTGAGATCGACCACATATCGGCTGCACGCATCGGAGCCGGGAAGAGCGCAGCGGCAGCCGTGACGGATGCGGTCAACATGAATTGCCGTCTGGACGATTCAATCAAGCAGGCCCCTTTTCGCAAGGCGGTTGGTTTGCCCCCGGCAGCTCATGGGGCGATTCCGCGAACATCAAAACTGTGACAAGCCGCACCAATTTCCGCCCAGTCCTGAACCCTTTACCAAAACGGGCCTATGCTGGACCGTCTGGCCCGTTGCTTGCAAGTGACTCACGGTTTGGTTCGGAGTGCCAAGCTTATCTCGTGTGAAATGTGTGTGTTAGGCTCACCGCTTTTCTTGTGTCAAACGTTCTTGCAAGCAGTGAAACGGACGCGTATCATCCGATGAACTGCATGAGCAGAAGCAGCGCAACTTCGGACGGATGGCATCCTAAGACCCAGCAGGATCGAGACGCGGTTCTGCGCGAATTGCAAAAGGTTCTGGCCAGTCCGCATTTTTGCAACAGCAAGCGCTACCCTGCGCTGCTCAAATACATCGTCGAAAACACGCTGGCCGGCAAGGCGGATTTGCTCAAGGAGCGCACCCTCGGCATGGAGGTCTTCGAACGGCCTGCCACATACGACACGAACGCGGATACGGTGGTCCGATATACCGCGGGAGAAGTTCGAAAAAGGCTCCTCCTCTTCTATCACGAGGACGGAAAAAACTCCAACATTCGCATCTATCTTCCGGCGGGCTCTTATATTCCCGAGTTCCTGCAAGGCCACGAGAAGGCGGAAGAAACGAGGGCCCCTGCAGACCTTGAAACAAGGCCTCTCCTGAATGCGGATAGCTTTGAAGATCGCAAGAGCGGAGTCGCGGAGTTGGCCCTCGCGTCGCAGCAGGGGATGGCAGGCCGCCCCTTTTGGCCGCTTTCGCCAGCAGAAATTGCCGCCAGCCTTGCGCTGGAACGGCGTAAACATCGCTCCAGAATCCTGCTCTGGTCCGCTGCCACATTTGTTGTCGTGATTGCCGCTGCAGCAGGGTTTCTGTGGAGATACCGCATCAGTCATCCCGAAACAATCGTGGATGAGTTTTGGGCTCCCGTGTTGCGCGACCAGCGCGAGGTTGTCATCTGCACGGGCAGTGTTGTTTTTGCGCAGAATCGCTACTCAGGCGTCATCACTGCGGGAGCGAATGGAAATGTTGAGTATCCGTTTGTATCTATGCAGGGAGCAGCGGCGATTGCGGAGATTGAAGCAGCGATGGAGAGATCTGGAATCAGGACCCAGCTCATTGCCGCGCCTTGGTCCACACTGACGGATTTACGCGAACACTCCGTGACGTTGCTCGGCGCATACAACAACCAATGGACGATACGCCTGATGGAGCCGCTGCGGTATCACTTTATGCCCGACCCTCAGGCGAGGATTGTGGACGGGATGCAGCCGTCAACAGGATGGGAGAGAGACCAGTCCGTTCCCTACTCCAATGCAGATGATTACGCCCTGGTGGCGCGGTTTCGAGATCCCACGACCGACGGATGGGTAGTAGCACTGGCCGGGCTGGGCCGCAACGGAACCGAAGCTGCCGCGCAGTTTGTGACCAGCCCCCACTATCTTGAGCTCCTCAAGGAGAAGATGGGAAGCAACTTTGGAAACCGGAATATTGAGGTGGTTTTGAAGGTGAGCGTGATCGAAGCCAAGACCGGCGCGCCTTCGATCCTTGCCGTGTACACCTGGTGAACTCAAACCCAGAGGAGCGGTTGACGGATCGGGTAATTCCGAATGATCTCCTCGTAGACTTGTCTTTCAGGAAGGGCTAAAGGACGGCCGCTGCCTTTGCCCATGGGTGCAATCTACAAGTGTCTAACCGTTTGTCTCTTACTTTCCTTTGCTGCCACGAGTAAGATGCGTTGGGTGATTGAGGCGCATGAAGTCTTTAACCCAAGGCAAAGGCAGGACTAACAATGGCAATCGTTCTAAGCATCCGCGGAAAAGCCGTACTCTTGTTTTTTGTGTTCGCAGAGATGGCCGGATTGGCCGGATGGACGGCGAATGCCCAGTCGCCCACGCAGCAATCTGCCTCGGCTCCGGCAGCAGCATCCACCGTGGAGCGGGCCACGGCCGGAGATGCTCCGGGCGACCCTGGACCGCTCGCCGCCGGCCTCTCTCCTGCGCTGACACACGTGGCCATCCGCACGGCCGCTGATAAGGTGGCAAATTGGCAACTGGCGCGAGCTCAAGAGACCTTCAACCAGCAGTGGACCTATGCGGCCTTGTACGACGGATTTCTTGCAGCATCCCGGATGACCGGTGATCCTCGTTTTCACGATGCCTTGGTGAAGATGGCCGAGGGATTTAACTGGAAGTTGCTCAATGCGCGATTCCCTCATGCAGACGATATGGCGCTGGGGCAGGCGTATCTCGACCTCTATCTGGACAAGCGTGATGCCGTCCGAATGACGGATACGAAGAGAATTCTTGATCGCCTCCTCGTGCGGGCTGATGATCCAGAGAAACTGCTTTGGTGGTGGTGTGATGCGCTCTTTATGGCCCCTCCGGTATTGGCCAGAATGTCTGCGGCCACCGGCGACCACCGTTATCTGGACTATATGGATAAGGAGTGGTGGGAGACATCCGCTGGCTTGTATGACCCCTCGGAACATCTCTACTTTCGGGATGCCAGTTATCTGGCGCGTAAAGAGAAGAATGGCCAGAAGCTATTTTGGTCACGCGGCAACGGTTGGGTGATGGGAGCCTTCGTCAAGGTGCTTGAGCAGATGCCGGCGGACTACCCCAGCCGCGGAAAGTACATTGCCCAGTACAAAGAGATGGCCGATCGAATTGCCTCCATCCAGGGGAAGGACGGTCTGTGGCGAAGCGGATTGCTCGATGCCCCCGATTACGATCAGCCGGAGGTTTCAGGCTCTGCTTTCTTTACGTATTCCCTTGCGTGGGGCATCAACCACGGCCTGCTGGACAAGGCAAAGTTTGAACCGATTGTCACCAGGGCATGGGCCGGGATGTTGGCTCATATTTTTGCGGATGGGCGGCTCGGATCGATCCAACCGATTGACGGGCAGCCAGGAAAGTTCAAGCCGTCTGCCAGCTATGTCTACGGTGTGGGTGGATTTCTGCTGGCCGCTTCGGAGCTTGATGTGCTCGCGCAAAACGCAGCCAACGCCCCCAGCACTGAAAGCGACTGAAATCTCACCTGATGTCTCTCAAGTCACGGCAGAGGCAGGCTGGATTTCTTCCGGAAAACGCCGATGTCGCCCGTGGGGCTTCTCGATTTACGCCAAATCGCCTGGGCACGTTTCCACGGAAGGACCTCTCGAAACGTACCTCGGATTGTTGTCGTCAACTGAGAATTACTTCCGAATTGCCGGTGATCCAGGCGTACCCCCCTAATCGCGCATCCCACGTGATCGAAGACCGGGTTGGCAAATTATCAATAGCAATTCGACATTTGCACATTCGCCCCGGCGCAAGCAGCCCTTGTACAATCTCCAACGGTAACGTAGATGGCTATGTTTGTTCATTTGACGACTGAGTCGCGCATCCCGCGGATTCGCCGAAATGGAATCGCTCGTTTGCGTAAAACTGTTGGTACGTCACCCGAAGGTGTTTACGCTGTGCCCGTTGCACGCAACTTTTATGCCTCTCACCAGTGGCTCAGAGAATTAAAGCGGAGAAATCAAGGCCCAATTGCTGGCATCTACTTTCGGGTCCCCGATGAACAACAAGTTTGGATCGGCCATTATGGGCAGCCTCATCGTCTTGTTGCTGCCGCCGAGGCGGTAGCGCAGTTTTTGAAGGCAGACGATGCAGCGGGTTGGGAGGTTATAGTACCTCGTCGCATCGAGGCAAACGAAATTCACAAAACCCGGCAACTGCCTCAAGTGATCGGCTGGAGGTTCTCCCCCACTTCAAAGGGTAAGCCACCCTTTTGCACTTGCAAGTTCTGCACTCGCGGCGAATATGGGAGCGCGAAACTGCGAAAGCGGCTCGGGTCCCCCGACGATGATTAACGGCCATTCTCAATGGCTGAACATTGTGAGATGTCGCAATTAGGCGAAGGCACTGATCCAGATCGTCTGAGGTCCAAATTCAGGGTTCCGGGTGGATTGTCGCCGATCCGGACAGAGCACCTGGACGCCCATCCTCGGACAGACCGCCCGACCCAGGACTGGGTCTGGGAAGGGTAGCGGTAATCCGCCCGGAACGATGAATTCGCAGCCACCCATGAATATTCATCGAGGAATGTCTTCCCGAGGGCGTGGTCAGACTCCTACGCTGCCCGATTTCGTTCGCGTGAGGAATTGCTCCTTCCTGTACTGCTCATCAGCACAGACGCACCCTTGATCCACCGTGCATTCGTGGCATTCCAGTCGAATGCGATGGCGGTTCCTGTGCAGCTGTGACACTTACGAAAGTGTCACAGCTGCAATAACCACCAGCAACCGAATTCCGATAGAATGATCGCGTATTCCAAGATTTAATCCTCCAGAAAGATCGGGCAACCATGGCGAGCAATGAGGACCGAGTGGGAAAGTTTTTGCGTCGCCTGTTGCAGCACAGGTCGGCCCTGGAAATCGCACAGACGCTGGCGCGGGATGACAAGGCCGCTCCGGCCCGCGTTCCCGGCGGGAGTTCTGTTTCCCCAGCATCCCCGGAACAGCGGTGGAAGTTGCTTAACATTGCCGAAAACAGCCGCCGAGCGCTTTACGATCCATCCGTCTCGCTTGAGCCCTATGAAAAGAACATTGAAAACTGCATCGGGACGGTCGAGGTCCCGGTAGGCCTGGCAGGTCCGCTGCGGGTGCGGGGCATGTTTGCGGCGGGGGATTTCTACGTGCCGCTGGCCACTACCGAGGCGACTCTGGTGGCCTCCTATTCCAGAGGAGCGCAGACGATTACCGAGGCAGGAGGGTGCGTGAGCATTCTGTTGCACGAAGGGATGAGGCGTACGCCGGGGTTTGCGTTTAATTCCATCACGGAAGCAGGCCTGTTTGCGATCTGGTGCATGGAACACCGCGAAGCATTGGGCGCGGCTGCCGGCGCCACGACTGGCCACGGCGAGCTAACCGACCTAGGGATTGCGATCGAGGGCAACCACGTCTACCTGATACTGGAGTTCGTTACTGGCGACGCGTCGGGTCAGAACATGGTGACAATAGCTACTCAAGCAATTTGCGAGCATATCGTCGCTAACTCAACGATCACTCCTAAGTATCACTTTGTAGAGGCGAATCTTTCCGGAGACAAGAAAGCCACAGCGCACTCTTTTGTCACGGTTCGCGGAAAGAAGGTTTCAGCCGAAGTCACTCTGCCTGCTACCCTTGTCAAAGATCGCCTGCACACAACGCCGCAACAGCTTGAACGGTATTGGAAGATGTCGGCGATCGGTGCAATCCAAAGCGGGAGCATCGGAATTCAGGCGCATTATGCGAACGCACTGGCGGCGTTTTACATTGCTTGTGGCCAGGATCCGGCGTGCGTGGCCGAGTCCGCCGTGGGAGTTACGCGCTTTGAGGTGACTGATGAAGGGGATCTCTACGCAGCAGTGACTCTACCGAGCATCGTAGTGGGTACGGTAGGCGGGGGAACGACGCTGCCAGGTCAGCGCGCCTGTCTTGAGATATTGGGTCTGGCCGGGGAAGGCAAGGCCCAGGCACTTGCCGAGGTTTGTGGCGCTCTGGCTTTGGCAGGTGAACTCTCGATTACCGGTGCACTGTGCGCAGGCGAGTTCACACGCGCGCACCAGAAGCTGGCGCGAGGCCGTGCCAAAATCAACAAGGAGGACCATGGCTAATCGCTGGTGGATCTATCAACGCGAGCGATTCCCGGTCATGGTTCACTCCCCTGTTATCCTCGCGTTCAGCCTGTCCGCGGTCAGCTTTTCGGCGCTGTTGCGCGGAGCCTCTTCGCTGCCCGATTGGAAGCCTTGCGCAGTGGCCTTCGCTACTTCGCTTCTTACTTTCCTGCAGCTCAGGCTTGCGGATGAATTCAAGGACTTCGAGGAAGACTCCCAGTTCCGGCCCTACCGGCCTGTGCCTCGCGGACTGATCCGTTTGCGGGAGCTTGGATGGCTTTGGGTCGGGTGCATGGCGGTTCAATTGGCGCTGGCATCGTGGCTTACCCCTCGCTTGGTTTTGCTACTTGCTGCCACGTGGTTCTATCTGGGCCTGATGCGCGAGGAGTTTTTTGTAAAGCGCTGGCTCAAGGCCAGGCCCATTCTCTATATGGTTTCGCACATGGCCATTATGCCGCTCGTGGATCTCTATGCCACCGCGTGCGACTGGGCGCCACTTGGAAATGCACGGCCGCCGCGTGGCTTGCTATGGTTCCTGGTAGTAAGCCTGTTCAACGGGATGGTGGTTGAAATCGGCCGCAAGATCCGGTCGCCGCAGGATGAGGAAAAGGGTGTGGAGACCTACAGCTTCCTGTGGGGCCGCGGAAGGGCTGTTACAGTGTGGATTGCCATAATGACTGTGACCGGGATCTTCGCCGTTGTGGCCGCACGAAGGATCGCATTTGAAGTGCCTGCGGCTATCTGCCTTGGGCTCTGGATTGTACTGGCAGCTGTAGTGGGGGGAATATTTCTCAATCAGCGAAAGACTGGCGGGGGCAAGTACATTGAATCAATGGCTGGAGTCTGGAGCCTGGTTCTCTACTTGAGTCTCGGCATCATTCCGCTGGCACTGCGCGCATGGAGGGGACAGTGAGTTGCGTGGCGCGAAGTGGATCGATTCGGGATCTAGGTGGAAAGGCCTTTGCCTTGGCGCACCTTGATGCAGCCGAGTTGCCCATCCCGGATTGGTTTGTCGTGACGCCCGCATCCTTTGCGCGCAGCGTTACGGGCGAACAGCAACGGGCGCTTGCATCGGGGCAGATCGAGCTGGTGCGCGATGCATTGGCCGGTCTTGAAGCCGCGGTTGATGTCGGCGCAGAGATAGATGCGGCGGTGCGCGATATGGCGGCGCATTGTGGCGCTCGATTTGCCGTGCGCTCATCGGCGGTGGACGAGGATGGAGCGGAGAGTTCCTTTGCCGGGCAGCTTGCGAGTTACCTGTTTGTGGATGCGGAATCGGTGGCGCTCCGCGTTGCGGATGTGTGGCGCTCGGGTTTCAGCGCACGCATTTTCGAGTATCGCAGACTGCGGGAAATGCCGGCGGTGCCGGCGTGCGCTCCCGCCGTTCTGGTGCAACGAATGATCGACGCCGAAGCCTCCGGCGTAGCGTTCAGCGCCGATCCCGTGAGTGGCCGCCGCGGTCTGGCTGTGGTCTCAGCCGTCCATGGCATCGGAACAGCACTTGTCGGTGGCGAAGCCGATGCCGATGTGTACGAGGTCGATCGAACCGGGCGAATCGAACGACAGACCATTGCGCACAAGCAGCTTCGGCACGGCTTCGATGCCGAAGCGGAGGAAGGTGTTAGCGCACAAACGGTGCAGGCAGACGAAATGGATCGGCCGGCGCTCTCAGAGGCACAAGCGGCAGCGGTTGCTGCCCTGGCGCGGCGCGCGGCAGTGGAATTCGGTCAACCGCAAGACATCGAGTGGGCGATCGAGGATGGCAGCCTTTATCTGCTTCAGTCCCGGCCCATTACCACTCTGCGCAACCTTCCGGATCCAGATGGGGCTCTGAATATCTGGGACAACAGCAACATTACCGAGAGCTACAACGGCGTCACTTCACCTTTGACATTTTCGTTTGCACGCTCGGTTTATGAAGGCGTGTACAGACAGTTTTGCCGGATTCTGCGCGTTCCTCAGCGCAAAATAGAAGCGAATGACCTGACCTTTCGCTGCATGCTTGGACTGATTCAGGGACGCATATATTACAACCTGCTGAACTGGTACCGGGTGTTGGCTTTGCTCCCTGGATTCACTGTGAATCGCCGCTTCATGGAACAGATGATGGGGGTTCGCGAGAGCCTGCCCGACGAGATTATAGCGGGACTCGACAAGGCAACTGCACGGCAGAGGTTTGCAGATGTCTTCAGCCTGGCAGGGATGATCCTGGCTTTGATCGGGAATTTGCTGACTCTCGATGGCCAGGTTCAGAGATTCTACGCGCGCTTGCATCTGACCTTACTGGAACCCGATCCGCCCCTTGCGGAGATGCGTCTCGATGAACTCATGGCGCATTACTCCGCGCTGGAAGCGAAGTTGCTCACGCATTGGGATGCGCCGCTTGTCAATGATTTCTTCGCCATGATCTTCCATGGCACGCTGCGCAAGCTCACACAGAAATGGTGTGGAGACACAAACGGCATGCTTGCCAATGACGCAATCCGCGGCCAGGGCGGGATGATCAGCGCAGAGCCGGCGGCGCGTGTAAGTGAGATGGCCTGCATCGCCGCGCATGATAAGGCTTTCGCGGAGACTCTTTGCCAATCGCCTCTGGAAGAGATACTGTGCGCAGTGCGAGTTCATTCGGAGTTCCGGGCAAAATATGAAGACTACCTGGCAAAGTTTGGCGATCGCTGCCTGGAAGAACTAAAGCTGGAGAGCGAGACGCTGCACGAAAATCCGCTGGTACTGTTGCGCAGCGTCGGCGAACTAGCGCGCGCACCGATCTCCGCGCCTGGAACCTCGGGGCACTCCGATGTTGCTGCCGACGCGGTGAAACAGATGCGCTCCACCTTGCGCGGATCCCCATTGCGGGTATGGTTGCTTATGTGGGTGCTGCGCAAGGCGAGCGTCACAGTCAGACAGAGGGAAAATCTTCGCTTTGAGCGAACCAGGCTTTTCGGGCGTGTGCGCCGCATATTTCGCGAAGCAGGCAAGAGACTATATGCGATGGGAGTCCTGGAGACAGCGGACGATATCTTCTATCTCCAGGTGGAGGAGATTCGCGGCTATGTGGCTGGCAACGGCGTCACCGCGGATTTGAAGCCTCTTGTGGCGCTACGTAAAGCGGAGTTTCTGCGCTACCGCGAGTCTGCTTCTCCGTCCGCGCGTTTTGAAACAACCGGCGCAGTCTGCCATGCGCAAAGCTATCGGGCGAGGGCGGCCAGCACGAGCACCGAAGCGGATGGGAACGAACGCCACGGAATCGGGTGCTGCCCAGGCACGGTTCGCGGCATCGCTCGCGTAGTCCGCGATCCGCGCAATGCTCGACTGCCCGCCGGTTCAATCCTCGTTGCGGATCATACCGATCCCGGTTGGATCATGCTATTCCCTTCCGCCAAGGGCCTGCTCGTGGAGCGGGGAAGCCTGCTCTCCCACTCGGCAATCGTTGCGCGCGAACTTGGAATTCCAGCCGTTGTTTCCATTCCAGGTCTCACCAATTGGCTACAGGATGGGGATGAGGTTGAGCTTGATGGCGCGCGCGGTACTGTGCGGCGCATCTCCACGGAGGAGTCCCATGCCTAGCGAGGTGTCAAGGCGCGCGGACTTTTCGGCAATCCGGTACGCACAATGCTGGGAAGATGCCGACATTCTTTGTGCGGCGCTTCAACCCGCGCCGGGAAAGCGATGCCTCTCCATTGCAAGCGCCGGAGACAACACGCTCGCGCTACTCGTTGGCAGTCCCGATTATGTCTTGGCAGTCGATTTGAGTCCCGCCCAACTGGCGTGCCTGGAGCTTCGTGTGGCAGCGTATCGCGAGCTTGAGCATCGTGAACTTCTCCAACTCATTGGCTCCCTTCCGTGTCAGGATCGCGCTCGCCTCTACGGTCGGTGCCGGCAACGACTTTCGCCCGGAGCCTTGGATTTCTGGGATGCGCGAAGCACATTGGTGGACCAGGGAATTGGCGCCATTGGCAAGTTCGAAGATTACTTTCGCATCTTCCGTACGCGTGTGCTGCCGCTCATCCACTCCCGCAAGCGCGTCGACAGGCTTCTGAAAGCAAAGCCTAAAGAGCAGCGAATCGCATTCTACGAGAATGAGTGGAACAACTGGCGCTGGCAGGCGCTCTTTCGCACTTTTTTTTCGCGACGTCTCATGGGGGCGCTAGGCCGCTCTCCAGCATTTTTTCAATATGTCGAAGGCAATGTGGCCATGCGTATTCTCGATCGCACTCGGTTCGCCCTCACCGAATTGGAGCCGGCAGAGAATTCATATATGCAATGGATATTGAATGGCGCACACAATGGAGTCCTTCCCTTCGCGCTGCGCGAAGAGAATTTCGAGAGCATTCGCAGCAACCTGGATAAGTTGGAATGGCGATGCAGTTCTATTGAAGATGCATTGAACCAGGGCAGCGGCTTTGATTGCTTCAACCTCAGCGACATCTTTGAGTACATGTCTCAAGAGAACTACGTGCAGTTGTTGCGAAACATTACTGCAAGTTCCAGGTCCGGGGCGCGGCTGGCTTATTGGAATATGCTTGTGCCGCGTAGCCGTCCGGATTCGATGGACGAAGTGCTGGAACCGCTTTGCGAACTCAGCAGAACGCTTTTTGCCCAGGACAAGGCTTTCTTTTATAGCGCGTTTATTGTGGAGCGTGTTCGATGAAGCTCTCCGATCTGTTCTGGATTGCTGCTGTTCTCGGCGCTGCCATAGCGATGCTGCTGCTGTTGAGGCTCTATAAGAAACTGAGTCCTTCAAGCCCGGAATGGGTTCGCAAGCAGGCCCATCTTTCAACCGGAGCGCTGGCTATCTGCTTTCCATGGATATTCTCGTCTCCCCCGCCTGTCTATCTCGTTTGCGGATTGTCTGTCCTGCTTCTTGTCGGCATCCGCCCATGCATGCGCGGCTCTCCGGAGTGCTCGATGCAGTCGATCGAAATTCGTGGGGAGAATTCTATTTTCCGGTGTCTGTCGCAATTCTCTTCGGCCTGGCGCGCGGAGACAAGCTGCTCTATGTCATTCCGCTTCTCGTACTCACCTTCGCCGATGCCGTTGGAGCGTTGCTTGGCACACAATACGGAAGGTATGGCTATCATGGCATGGGTGGCGCGAAGAGCCTTGAAGGCTCGGTTGCGTTTTTTACCGTAGCCTTCCTGGCCGTGCACGTTCCGTTGTTGCTGTTCACCGAGATGGGGCGACCGCAGACTCTGCTTGTCGCCATCGACATCGCACTCATCGTAACCCTGCTCGAGGCTGTGGCGTGGCGCGGCCTGGACAATATACTCATCCCTCTCGGTGTGTTTCTGCTACTCCACATCTACTCGGATTTGTCGATCGGATTGTTGCTCTTTCGTCTCGTGACAGCAGTACTTCTGCTCATCTTTGTTCTGCTCTACCGCTCCCGCACTACGCTGGAAGGAAGCGCACTCCTGGCATCGGTTCTGGTGCTCTACGCTTCATGGGCGCTGGGTGGGTGGCACTGGCTCCTGGCTCCGGCAATCCTGTTCGCTACATACTCTTGGTTTCTTCCCGGCAAGGCAACCGAGATTGGAAAGCACAATGTTTACGCAGTTACGAGCGTTGCCTCTGCGGGAATGCTGTGGATTTTTCTTGGCGGCGCTCAAAGCAACCCGGAACTGCTCTTCCCTTACACGGCAGGTTACGCCATGCACCTTTCCATGTTGGGATGGACGTTGATTTGCTTTCGCAGTCCCGGTAAGACTCCGTGGGGTTCCGGGCCACTGCTGGTCGTGCAATGTTGGCTGCTGATGTTTGTTCCTTACCTCCTGGCTGTAGGAATATCTCTGCATTCATTGGAGCAGGCGGCGATTGCGCTGGCAGTCTGTGGCGTGGCCTTTACCGCGTTCTGCCTGGTTGAACCACGCACCGAGGGCGGATTCTCAGTCACGCCCAGCCGCTGGATCCGCCAGGGAGCACTGGTGCTGTTCTTTACTGCGCTGATGGCGGGTGTGGAGAAATTGCAATGAAGATCGCTGCGCTGCACTCTTCCAAGGAACGTGAAATGCTCGTCGAAGCGGGTGGCCTGCCACCGTTCGATGCAAGTCAGATTGACGATCACGAGGTGGATCTTCATCTTTGCGCGGTGGGCGAATCCAGAGGGGCTCGGGCATGCTGCTCGCTCTGGTGGAATAAGGTTCCGCCGTTTGCAGCACACACAGTTGGAGTGATCGGACACTACGCCAGCGCAGACGATGGGGCCGCGTCAGCCTTGCTTGAAGAGGCGCTCAA
>Ga0302270_10003918_pt1 | contig 14047 bp, 10 predicted proteins | sample III_Bog_E2_3_FD_198773 | JGI IMG/M metagenome (GOLD analysis project Ga0302270, IMG submission 198773) | Peat permafrost microbial communities from Stordalen Mire near Abisko, Sweden - III_Bog_E2_3 | ecosystem: Environmental > Terrestrial > Soil > Wetlands > Peat | place: Sweden: Abisko... | reverse complement strand
TCTTCATCACCGTCATCTGGCTGGCGTGGGTGCTGGCCCAAGCCTATGGCGCCGGTGTGCTGGCCACGCTGCTGGGCGGGTTCCTGATGCTGGCCGTTGCCGGTTGGTTCCTGGGCCGCTGGCCGGCACAGCGATGGGCCACCGTGGTCGCCGGGCTGATCCTGGCTGCGGTCATTGCCCTCTGCGCCATCGCGCCAGGGAAGCTGGTTGTCGCTTCGGAGTCTCTAGCCGCGCCGGAAACTCACGGCGTCTGGGAGCCATGGTCAGCCGCGGCCGTCAGTCGCTACCAGGCCCAGGGCCGCCCGGTCTTTGTGGATTTCACCGCAAGCTGGTGCCTGAGTTGTCAGGTCAACGAACGCGTTGCGCTCGACCAGCCGGAAGTGATGCAAGCCTTCAAAGATGGGAATGTAGCGCTGCTCAAAGCCGACTGGACTCGCCACGATGAGGCCATTACGCAATCCCTGACCGCACTGGGCCGCAGCGGAGTTCCGGCTTACGCCCTCTACGCTCCAGCCCAGAGCCAGCCGCAACTGCTGCCCGAAGTGCTTACGCCGGGGATTGTGACGAATGCGCTGAGCAATCTGCCGAAGGCGGCGCGCTGAAATCTGCAATCCTGACAGCCCGTGGTAAAAGTCCAAACTACTTAGAACTCATCCGCAAATTGTGCATTTGAGTAGCGCCGCTCTCCAGAGCGGCGCTACTGGCGGCGTCCTCGCCGCCAGCATCCCAGCGCGGGCCAGGAGGCCCGCACGACAGCCGACCTGGAGGTCGGCGCTACCCATTTACGGATAAGTTCTTAAAAACTCCCCTCAGAGGCTGAAGCCCGCGTTCATTTTGTTGCGGTTACAGCACTCTTCGACAAGCTCAGGGCAGGCATTAAAGCCGCGCCTTACAAAACCAGACTTTGACCACGGGCTGCTAGGCGACCAGGCGGCGACGAAGAAGAAGCCCAGCTAACCCCAGAGCCGCAGTGCCAAAAAGAATGAAGCTGTTCGGCTCGGGGGTGGGTGCTGCTGAAAAGGTGGCCAGCTCGGGAATGTCTCCGTCGAGATTGCTCTGCAACGCGCTGTCAAGGTAATAGGGGTCGACAAAGGTGTCATAGAGATTGATGTCGATGCTATTGGCAAGCGCGAAGGAGAGGCCGTTGCTGTCAAAAAAAGGTCCGCCGGGATAGAAGAGAATTTGGTCAGCGCCGAGGTAGGAAGACAGGCCGACGATGGCCGAGGTTCCGAAGCCGGGATCGGTCACTGAACCCGAGAGAACGCTGGAAATGTCGTAGCCACCTTCCGAGCTGTTATAGGTTCCAACGAAAACCCCGCTGCCGGAGTAGCCGAGTGAACCGCCATCGAATGAAATCGTGAAGTCTTCAGCCTTGGCGCTCTGAACACTTAGAACGGCGGCCGCCATAACGCAGAGTAAAAGAACTTTCTTCATAGAAATCTCCTCTTAGAGATTGAATCTGTGGTCGAGGCAAGCCTTGGCGGACGGCAAAGTTTCAGTTTCGCCGTCCCTGCCAGGGAATCAACTCTACGGATTGGTTGCCGTGTTGGGCGCGCCCGCGGCGGCCGCGTTGGGCAGTTGCAGGAAGGTTTTGACGAAGAGCGTGCCATTGCCCAGCACTTCGCTGTACGCCTGCCCAGGAACCACCGTGAAGCCGTTGTTATTGCCGGTGATAGTCCGGTGGAAGTATTGCGAGAGACTGGCGGTCTTGGCGCTGGCCGATGTCTGTAGCGCTGACAGCTCATAGATCAACGGATTGATGTTGCCCTGGCGGCCGCCGTGCGCTTCGTCGTAGAGGGCGATGACGCCGGCCATCTGCGGTGAGGAGGAGCTGGTGCCGATCAGCAGAGCCGGACCGCCGTTAATCCAGACAATGCTCGCGCTGCGCTGCCCGTCGCAGGCGGTGGCGTCCGTGGGGCAGCCACCCATCTGGAGCGAGACGTCGGGAACAGCGCGGGCGGTGGCGGAGCCGGTGTTGACCAGCGCCTGGTAGTTGGGCTTGCCAAAGAAAATGCTGTAGCCGCCGCCGGAGCCCCAGGTGTTATTGCCGACAGTGAATCCCCCAGGCCAATTCTCCGCGACGCGCGGGTCATAGTTGGCGTTTTCCGAGCTGTACCTGGCGTCGTCTACACCGGGCGTGGCGGTGGTAACGAGGTTGGTGCCGCCGACACCCGTTACGTCCGGATCAGAGGCCGGCGTTTCCACGCCCGGCACAAAGTCGGTGCTGAAGTTATGGTTTTCATAGAAGGCCGCCGGATAGCAGGCAGCTGCGCCGTTATCCCCGGAGCTGGCGAGGAAGGTGATGCCCTCCAAGTTGCCCTGCACGTACAGGTTGTGCTCCGCCACCAGCAAATAGCTGAAATCATGGCCGTTGTTGGCTGCCGCGGTATAGGCCAGTTCGCAGCCGCCGAAGGAGGAGCTGACCACGTCCGCCAGATTGTCGTCAACGATTTGGGTGTAACCGTCAATGATGGAGCTGTTGCTCAAATCGGGGATGTTGTAGAGGATCTCATGTGCGCCGGGGGCGGTGCCGAGCGACATCTGAGTGTCGAGGGAGGCCTCGTCGGCCGCGTCGTTGCTGGGATCCCAGGTGCCGCTGGCGCCATCAATGTTCTCGACGGTGACGGTGGGAATGGGGACACTGGTGTAGTCGGGGAAGAGCTGAAAGACGTACTTGGCGCTGGCGCCGGAGCCGAATTGTATTCCGGAATTGAAGTCGTCTGCCAGGTCGGCGGGATCGATGGTGGAGGACATCAGGATGCCGATGGTGCTTCCGGCTCCGGTAATCTGCCTGGCGGGTCCGCCGGCCGGGGTAACAGTGGTGAGGAAGGAGGGAAAGTCGTAGGCCTCAGCCATATCGTTGGGGTAGTACCAGCTCTGGGTGTTGCTGAGCCGGTAGCCGGGAGCGAGCGTGACGGGCTGGGCGGCCAGACGCTCGGAATGCACGTGGCGAACAAGATGCGGCGCGAAGCCGGAGACCATTGCGCCGACGGCATCCAACTCTCTCGGCAGGGTCATTTGGTGGTTGGCGGCGCTTTGCTTGATTTTGCCGTCTGCCATACGCACGTTTTCAATGTGCGTGGAAAGCAGGGCTTCCACGTCGCGAACGGAGCCCTCGACCTCGATGCTCTGGGTGTGCTGCTTGACTACAGTGAGTCCGCCGGCCTGGAGCCGAGACTTGACGGCGGCGAAGGCGGCAGGACTGGGACCGAATTTGGCTCCAAACTCGGCCGGTGTAAGCCACTGGTGATAGCTGGACGAGGCTGGATTTGTCTGGTCGATGAGGAGTTGGTCAAGGGCGGATTGATTGGTAAGCGGCAAGAAAACACTGAAGTGCGTTGAGTCGTCTGGGCTGGCCGCACCCACGACCTGTGGGCGCACATGCTGAGTTGCGCTGGTGGACTGCGAAAATCCGGCAGTCGTGAATGCGCAAAGCACAGCAGCGCACAGAATATGCGAATGTGGTTTCATAGACACTCCTCGTTCGTTATTTACGTTTTCGGGAAAGTGCGTGTTGGATCTGGGAAAAGCGCGCAGCGGTCTTGGGGAAACTGCGTGCTGATCCATATTTAGCCAGATGCTCTTATCGTGTCAAGGGATTTGAACCCTTTAGAGGCTGATTTGATTGCCCGGGAGGCAAAGAACTCATCCGTAAATAGGTAGCGCCGACCTCCAGGTCGGCTGTTGTGCGGGCCTCCCGGCCCGCGCTGGGATGCTGGCGGCAGTGCGCGGGGCGGATGGATGGGATTTGAGGCTGTTTCGGATTCCTGCTATCATGATAGCAACGGAGGCGAGAATGGCGCAGCTTTTGGTTCGCAACCTCGAAGACCAGCTCAAGAGCCGCTTGCAGCGTCGTGCCAAGCGCCATGGCCACAGCATGGAAGCGGAGGCCCGGGAGATCCTGCGCAATGCGCTCCGGGAAGAAGAAACTCCAAAGCGCGGATTGGGGTCGGAGATGGTGGCGCTCTTCAGCGGCAGCGGTGTTTATCTCGACGAGCCGATCACCGAAATTCGCGGCATGCGCATGGAGATTCCGGCCTTTAAGGCATGATCCTGCTCGACACGAACGTAATATCGGAGTTCATGGGGCCTGCCCCTGAGCCCCAGGTCGCGCTCTGGCTTGACCTCCAACCCCGCTCTTCGGTTTGGACGACCTCGATCAACGTATACGAGATTCGCGTCGGCCTGTTCGCAATGCCAGCCGGAAAAAGGCGCGCCGCGCTCATAGCGAAATTCGAGCAGCTTCTTCAAAGCGCGCTTCAAGGCAGGGTGCTGCATTTCGATTCAGATTCGGCCCTTCGAGCAGCGGAGCTATTCGCTGATCGCCGTAGGCGAGGACGGCCAGTTGACGTGCGTGACACCATGATCGCCGGTATCGTGATTGCCTCTCATGCGAAGCTTGCGACGCGGAACGTCAAGCACTTCGAGGGCATCGCGTCGTCGCTCGTCAATCCGTGGGATGCTTAGAGATCGGGCGCAGGGATCGGAGAAGCCGGCCGATCGATGTTTGCGCGATCCCACGAACATGCTCTATGTCTGCGGGACGCCGCACAGATGAACAGCGACACCCAATTCCGCAAGCATCGCAGCCTTGGTCGCAAGCGCCTTATCGGCGATCTCCGCTGACGGCGCGTACGCAACGTTGACATGGTTGGCGCGGTGGCGGGCCATGAACTGATTCTGGCTGACGCCATGAATTACCGCATGGACAATGGGCCATTGTGGCGTCACCTCATGCCAGCGGCGTTCCGTCTCCGCCGCGGGCAGGCTGACCACAGTGCCCCGGCCCATGTCGGCATGAAGCGCGCCGCTTTCAACGAATATGCGGCTCCAGACAATCTCGCCTGGTTTGCCAATACCCTTCAGCGATCCGCCGCCAAGCGGAAAGTACATGGCCGGCTGGCGTTCGCTGCTGGCCCCGGCATAACCGCCAACAAAATGATTCGCGGGCGCGGCGCCTGAGATTTGCAGCAGCCATACGAATGCGTCAATTCCCTGGCCCGTATAGTGTTCGCCCCAGCGAACGTCGTGCAGCGTCGTCGATGGGTCGAGCCCCAGCGCTCGCCAGCAACGATTCGTGATCAGCGCATCGGTTCCGGCACATTCGTCCACTTCGTTGAAATGCACCAGCGGTCCGCCAGCGAAAAGCTCCTCGCTGGTTCCTTCCGCATACACCGGCGGACGATCGGCATTGTTGAGCATTCCCTCGGCCAGATCGGATGCCGCCGTCAGGTCTTTCAATCCCTGCTGGTATTGAATGCCGATGGCATCGCAGCCGAACTCCTTAGCAATGCGGACTGCCGCGATATACATCTTGCATTGCTCTACGACCTGCTCCAGAGTCAGTTCACTGGCGGCGTCCGTGCCTAAATCGAACTTGACTCCCTTTGCCACCAGCCACTTGTAGACCGCCTCAGCCTCAGCCTGGCCCACCGTCCGCATCCTGGCATATAACGCGGACTGGCTTAGGCGCTCCTTGAAGATGCCGGCCGGGTTGAGCAACTCGTCGTCGATAATGGCGTTGTACATACCCATGCAGCCTTCGTCGAAGATGCCCAGGATTGCCTTGCGATGCCTGAGATCGTTGGCGAGTGTAACTCCCAATTCAGCGCTTTCGGCTGGGAGTTTCTCCACATTCAGCGAAGTTACATGAGAGCTATCATGGGTGATCTTGCAGTCGCGCAACCACTCGGCAAGCCCGGCGAGGAAATAGTCGTCGGTAAACTCCTTGCTCCAAATGGTGGAGAACTTCTTGCCCGCTTTCACCATCGATCCATTCAAATTGAGCAAACCCACCAATCCGGGCCATTGCCCCGACCAGTTGGCGACCGTCAGAATCGGCCCGCGATGGCTGCGCAGCCCCGGCAGCACATGATGGCTGTACTGCCACGCCGCTGTTGCGAAAACCAGCTTGGCTTCCGGATGGATGTTCATGAAGACATCCATACCCATGCGCTGCGAGGAGATGAAGCCGTGGCCCTCGGTCTCGTTGCAGGCGTGGGCGCGGATCAGCTTGAAGCCCTGTGCCGCGAAGGCCGCTGTCAACTTCGCTTCCATCTCTTTTTGCGCCGTCCAGCACGCGCGATTGGCCGCGAGCCGCAGATCGCCGCTCGTAATGAGCAGCACTTCATCCGCTGCCGGTTTCACTGCTTCGCTTACCTGAACTGCCATCTCGATCGTCTCCATGCAACCGTTCTGTCTTCCGTCACGAAGAATATACACCTGTGGCCCCCAGGCCGACCCGCGCCACAAAAGCCAGCGCCCGGTACAATAGAGTTGTGACCAAATCCTCCGCACCCACGGCCCCTTCCGTGGGCTTTATCTCCCTTGGCTGCCCCAAGAACCTCGTCGACTCCGAGGTGATGATGGGGCTGCTCGACCGCGCCGGCGCGCGCCTGACAGCCCATCCCGAAGAAGCCGAAATCCTCATCGTCAATACATGCAGCTTCATCGACACCGCCAAGCAGGAGTCCGTCGATACCATCCTGGAGATGGCGCGCTTCAAAACCTCTGGCTCGGCCAAGCGGCTCATCGTCGCCGGATGCCTGGTGGAGCGCTACCGCGACGAGATTCAAAAAAGCATTCCTGAGGTCGATGCCGTGGTCGGCACCGGCGAGCTGGAATCCATTCTCGAAGCGGCAGGCCTGACGCGGCCACAGCCCATCGTGGTCTCGTCTCCGTTCAACATTCTCAGCGGCGGCCACGCCGAAGTTCGCCCCGGCCAGGAATCCCGCGCGGCGACGCACAAACACGCCGGCGATCTCGCGCGGACGGTAGGTCAGGGCTTTAGCCCTGACATTGAGTCCGCAAGGCCAGCGAGGGCTTTAGCCCCTGAGGCAACCTCTCGCCCAGAAGGCGATCTGCGCGAGCAACAAGGCCGATTCAGCCGCGACGACTGGCAGGGCGCGACCCACCTGCTGCCCACCTATCTCTACGACGAATCCACGCCGCGCTTTTTGACGACTCCCAAATCCTCGGCTTACATCAAGATCGCCGAGGGCTGCGACCACCCCTGCACCTTCTGCGTCATCCCCAACCTGCGCGGCAAATTCCGCTCGCGAAGATTTGAATCGGTGGTCGCCGAGGCCCAGCAGCTCGTCGCCCGCGGCGTCCAGGAGATCACCCTGATCGGCCAGGACACCACCTGTTACGGCGAAGACCTTGGCATCAAAGATGGCCTGGCCACGCTGCTTGACGCCCTCGCCAACATTGAAGGCCTGCGCTGGCTCCGCTTTCTCTACGCCTACCCCAACCGCATTACCGGCCGCCTGCTTGACACCATCGCCCGCCACGACAACATCTGCAAATATCTCGACGTGCCTCTCCAGCACGCTTCGCCCGCTGTGTTGAAAACCATGAAGCGCGGCGCAGGCGCAGACATCTTTCTCAAGACTCTTGAAAAAGTTCGCGCCGCCGTTCCCGGCATCGCTCTGCGCACCTCCTTCATCGTTGGCTTCCCCGGCGAGTCCGTCCCGGACTTTACCCTTTTGGAGGAGTTCATCAAGGAGGCGAGATTCGACTGGCTCGGCGTCTTCAGTTACTCCGATGAAGAAGGCTCGGGCGCATTCTCGCTAGAGGCCAAGATTCCAAAGCGCACCATCGAAGCCCGCAAGCGCCGCCTGATGAAACTCCAGCAATCCATCTCCAAACGCGCCAAACAGCAGTGGGTGGGCCGCGAGCTGGTCCTCCTTGCCGAGGGTGAAAGCGAAGAGACTCCGCTTCTTTGGGAGGGCCGCACCCAGTTCCACGCCCCCGAGATCGACGGCAAAGTCTACATCAACGACTTCGCCGAACTTGGCCCAAATGTCACCACGCTCGAACCCGGCCGCTTTTACAAGGCGCAGATCACCGAAGCCCACGAGTACGATATAGTGGCCCGGATCCTTGCGGGGCCGCTATAGTCCTGCCCGCTCTTTCCATCAAGGGTTTCAGTCGGCGGGGTCAAGGCTTCTGTTGAGATCATTTGCCAAATTGTTGCACCCGGGAAGCGATCCGGGCCCGCAGGCCACTCAATCCATGCCAACCTATCCATTGGCTTGAATTCTCAGGTTCCCGCTGAAAACAGGCCTCTTCATCTTTTCGCAATTGGAAACTGGATTAGCCTGCGATACCAAGATGTGTTTGCCCTGCCTTCTTAACCGTCCGCATCACTGTCCAGACACAGCCGAATCGGCGAGAATACTACTCGATGATGAAACGGCTCCCTGGAATGAAGGTTTGGTTGCGCGCGAGCCTGTTGCTGGCGGTTGCCGGCCTGTCGTTGGGCGCTTCGCCCGTCGGGCAGGCGCAAGACAGCATACCGCTTGCGCCGGAACCGTCCCTTGCAGTCCACTCCCGCCAGGACCAGTCTCATGAGGCCAGGGAGCGCTCGCTCAGCAGCCGGTTTCCCGACAAGCCATCCCTCCCACCCGCGTTTTCCATTCCTGTTGGACCGCTGGGCTTTTCCGCGCCCGGACCCAACTATCTGGGGCAGCGCAACAGCCTGGCTTCGCTCGATTTTCTTGACGAGAACCGGCTGCTCTTCACCTTTCGCGTACCGGGACTGATGCGCCGCGAGGCCGAAAACAGCGTGGGAAGCGACGAACGGCAGATCCGGGCCTTGGTGTTGACGCTGCCAGACGGCAAGGTTGAGGCGGAGGCTTTGTGGACCGTACACGACCGGGTGCGCTACCTGTGGATGCTCAAGGACGGCCACTTTTTGCTGCGCGACCGGGACGGCCTGGCGCAGGGCGACGCCACGCTCCAGTTGAAGCCCTTGCTGCAATTCCCCGGGCCGCTGCTTTGGCTTGAGATGGATCCCACCGGCCAGTATCTGGTGACCAACTCCCGCGAACCGGCCGCCGCCGCCAAGCCCGGCGAAGTCCCAACTCCTGATTCCGCCAGGGTCAGCATCTCTGGGGACGGGCAAGAGCCATCCAAAGAACCCGATCTCCCTCAGACCGATCTCGTAGTCCGCATTCTACGCAGGGATACGGGGAAGGTGATGCTCGTAAGCCGCACGCGCGCTACCGTACACCTGCCCATCAACTCTGAGGGCTACCTTGAGAGCTTGCGCGGCAATGGCCAGCAGTGGCTGCTCAACCTCAATTACTTCACTGGCGGCAGCAAGATATTGGGACGTGTGGACTCAGTCTGTTCGCCCGCCCTCGACTTCATCTCGCAGCGGGAAGTGCTGGTAACCGCGTGCGCGGCCGGGGGCGGGCGCAAGCTGGTGGCCATGGCAACAGACGGACGCCGACTATGGGAGGATTCCACTTCGCCAACGGCGGTGTGGCCGCTGCTGGTAAGGTCGCCGGATGGTTCGCGGCTGGCGCAAGAAACCCTGGCCACGTCCCACGCTGTCAACGCCTTCTCGCCCATCGACTGGCAGGAAGTGAAAGGACAGTTGGTGCGAGTCTTCGATGCGGCCAACGGAAGCGTCGCGCTTGAAGCCCCGGCCAGTCCCGCTCTCGATGCCGGCGGCAATGTGGCTATCTCGCCCTCGGGCCAGCGGGTCGCCGTGCTCAACGCCGGGGCCATCCAGGTTTTCGACCTGCCCCCGCCGCCTTTGTTGACGAATCCTCCAGGCCACAACTGACCGCTGAAGCGCGATTTCTCCGCATTTCGCGGCAATCGCAAGCCGGTGTAGACTGGTGGACGGGAGATCCTTCTTGGCTACCGCTCTCGTTCACTTTACGGCTGCGGCGCTTTCCGATCGCGGCCACAAGCGTCCCGGAAACGAAGATGCGCTTGGTTTCTCTGTCGAGCACGGCGTCTATCTGGTCTGTGATGGCATGGGCGGCGCCGCGGCGGGCGAGATAGCCAGTTCGCTGGCAGTGGATGAGATGCTGTGCATGCTCTCTGGCCGTGACCGCGCAATTCCCCTTTCGCAGGCAGTTAAAGAGGCGATCTTTACCGCCAACGAAGCTATCTTTTCACGTTCCCAGCGCAACAAGAAGCTCAGCGGCATGGGCACCACACTGGTGGGCCTGCTGGTCGAGGATCGTCATGTCTTGGTGTTCAACATTGGCGACAGCCGCTGTTACAGGCTGCGGAATGGCGGCCTGGAGCAGCTTACCCTTGACCACTCCCTGGTAGATGAACAGGTTCGGATGGGCCGCATGACCCGCCCCGAGGCTCTGCGTTCCCCGCTGAGGAACATCATCACCAGGGCGCTCGGAACTCAGGTTCATGTCGAGCCGGATATCTTCGAGATTGAAGCCGAGCCGGGCGACTTGTTCATGCTCTGCTCCGACGGCCTCACCCGCGAACTTCCGGATTCCGAGATTGAATCGCTACTCGCAGCCGATCTTCCCATAGAAGACCTCTGTGGACATTTGGTGAACGCAGCCAACAAAGCCGGCGGCCACGACAACATCACCTGCCTTCTGGTGCGCGCTGGGGAGTAGGGCTCTCGGCTCAACCGCCGCTTTGCATTGGACGATTCACTCGCCGCCCACCTCGGGGCGCTCGTGTTCCTTGTGGCGCAGCCGATGCAAGAACAAGATCGGCGGGATGCAAATCAGCGAAAGATACCCAAGCAGGCGGAAGATGTCGGCATAAGCCAGCACTGCTGCCTGCTGCTGGACGCTGCGGTAAAGGGCCCCCAGAGCCTCCTGCTGGGCAGTGTAAGCGCTGGCCCCAGCAACATAGAACCTCGCCGCCAGGCCCTGTAGCGCCTGCGATGTGGCGGGCCCTCCAGCCGTCAAGTTACCTGCCAGGTACGTTTGATGGGCCTGGGAGCTGCGCACCAGAAATGCCGTAACGGTGGCGATGCCGATGCTGCCCCCGACATTGCGCATCAGGTTGTAGATGCCGGCTGCGTTTCCAATCTCCTGCTTGCGCAGCAGGCCCATCGTCATCGTGGTCAAGGGAACGAAGACGAAGCCGCCGGCGAATCCGTTGATGAAGTTGGGCATGGCCACAGACCACATGGATATTCCAAGATTGATGTGGCTGAGCAGCAGCGTCGAATAGCCGAATATTCCGAAACCGCAAGCCATCAGGATGCGCCCGTCGATGCGATTGACCAGGATTCCCACCAGAATCATCGAGAGCATGGAGCCCAGCCCGCGCGGACTGACGGCCAGGCCGCTATCCAGCGCCGAATAGCCCAACAGCGTTTGCAGAAACAGCGGAAGCATGGCGATAACGCCATAGAACGTGAAGCCGTAGAGTGTGGCAATCAGCGTTCCCAGGCCGAAGTTTCGGTTGGCGAAGATGCGCAGTTGGACAATGGGGTCGCGAGTCCTGAACTCGCGAACGATAAACCCCACCAGCGACAATGCGGACACAGCAGCCAGCCAGCGGATCCAGGCCGCCTGAAACCAGTCCGCCTCTTGCCCCTTGTCCAGCACCAGTTGCATGGCGCCCAGCCATACGGCCATCAGGCCAAAGCCGAGAAAGTCGATTGCCACTCGAACCGTTTGTCGAAGATACGGTGGATCTTCAACAAAGAGGTTGACCATGAAGAGAGCCAGCATGCCTACCGGAAGGTTGATGTAAAAGATCCAGCGCCACGAATAGCTGTCGGTGATCCATCCGCCCAGCGTGGGGCCGATCACCGGAGCTACCACGATTCCAATGCCATAAACAGCCATGGCGGTGCCGTGCTGGTGGGGCGGAAAGCTCTCCAGCAGGATGGCCTGCGCCAGAGGCTGCATGCCGCCCCCTCCGATGCCTTGCAGCACCCTGGCAACAATCAGCATCGGCATGTTCATCGCAATCCCGCACAGCAGCGAAGCAGCCGTAAACACCAGAATCGAGATAATCAGAAGCTTTTTTCGGCCGATGCGCCGCGCAATCCATCCCGAGGCTGGCAGCATGATCGCATTCGAGACCAGATAACTGGTGAGCACCCACGTCGACTCGTCGGTAGAAGCCGAAAGAGTCCCGGCGATGTGCGGCAAGGCAACGTTGGCCACTGAAGAATCGAGCACCACCATGAAGGTGGCCAGCATCACCGAGGCAGCCACCATCCACGGGTTCACGGAAGGCTTCCACTCGCTGGACTCAGTCCCCTGCGTAGGATGCGTTTGGTTGGCCATGTAATCAGTCAAGTTTACTACGCGGTCAATTCTTCGCCCATGCCAACGCACGGGGGAGATGAAACTGCGTCCATCGCTTGAGTCAGCCAACTTGCCAACTTGCTAACCCCGCGTAGCGGGGCTAACTCGCCAAGAACGTTCGAACGTTCTCCGGCTTTTCTGTCGGAATCGTTCAACTTGCGAGACAGGCTGAAGCCTCTTTCGCGATGATCCACGTTCATTCCGCCGCGCCGCCTCCGTCGAAGCCCTGTTGACACATCCCAGGTCTGCGGGTATTCTTCGGTGGACATAGTTAACGATAACTATTGGTCGGCTAGGAGTAGAGATGGGCACTGCAAGCGCGGGCGTATTGGCCCCAATCGATCCGGCGGCGATTCCACAAAGAAGGCTTTATACAGGCGCTACGATGCCAGCCGTTGGGTTGGGGACGTTCGGGTCCGATCACGTGACCGCGAGGCAGGTTGCAGAGGCGGTTAAGGGAGCAGCCGCTGTTGGCTACAGGCACTTCGATTGCGCCTCGGTCTATGGCAATGAACCCGAGGTTGGAGCGGCGTTCGATGCGGTGGAACACAGCGGCATCAAGCGCGAGGACCTCTGGATCACCTCGAAGCTATGGAACGACAGGCACAGCGATGTGATCGCCTCGTGCCGCAAATCGCTCGCCGATCTTCGCCTAAAGTATCTGGACCTCTATCTGGTTCACTGGCCCTTTCCGAACTTCCATCCGCCCCACTGCGATGTGACCTCGCGCAGCGCCGACGCCAAGCCATATATCCACGAGGACTTCATGAAGACCTGGCGCAAAATGGAAGAGCTTGTGGATATGGGCCTGGTGCGCCAAATAGGCACCTCGAACATGACCATCCCCAAGCTGAAACTCGTGCTTCGCGATGCCCGCATCAAGCCCGCAGTGAACGAGATGGAACTGCATCCGCATTTTCAGCAGCCCGAGCTGTTCAAGTTTGTTATCGAGAACGGCATCCAGCCCATCGCCTACTGCCCCATAGGCTCGCCGGGCCGGCCTGAGCGCGACCGCACTCCCGAAGATACCGCGCCCACCGAAGATCCGGTTATCGTGAAGATCGCACAGGCGCACCGGATTCATCCCGCGGTGGTTTGCATCAAGTGGGCTGTGCAGCGCGGACAGGCGCCGATTCCGTTTTCAATCAACAACTATCGCGCCAATCTCGCGGGGGTTGTGGGCGATCCGCTGACGGATAAAGAAATGCAACAGATTGCCGGCATCGACCGCAACTGCCGCTTGATCAAGGGCCAGGTCTTCTTGTGGAAGGATGGGCAGACCTGGGAAGATCTTTGGGATGTTTGCGGAGAGATTACGCCGCCGTAGCCAGTGCGCTCGAACCTTCCAACGAGTCGAACGCACGGAGAAGAGTGAGATGAAAGAGACAATGACCGCCGCGTTCCTGCCCGGCGATTCGACTGTCGAAATGCGCACCGTGCCCGTGCCGGCTCCCGGCCACGGAGAGGTTCTGTTGCGTGTGAAGGCTTCGACGATCTGCGGTTCGGATATTCGCTGCATCTATCATGAGCATCTTGGCAAGGGCCCCGAGGGCTACCAGGGAGTGATCGCCGGCCACGAGCCATCTGGCCAGATCGTCGCCGCCGGCGAAGGCTGCCGCCGCTTCAAGGTGGGCGACCGCGTGATTGTGTACCACATCTCCGGCTGCGGAGTTTGCAACGACTGCCGGCGCGGATACATGATCTCCTGCACCAGCGCCCAGTATCGTCGGGCATACGGATGGCAGCGCGACGGCGGCATGGCCGAGTACATGATTGCGGAAGAGAAAGATCTGATCGCGCTTCCCGATGAGCTTTCTTATGCCGATGGAGCGCAGGTTGCCTGCGGATTCGGCACCGTCTACGAGGGCCTTCGGAAGATTGGGATCGACGGCAATCATGCCGTGCTCATTACCGGCCTGGGGCCTGTCGGTCTTGCCACCGGCGCGCTCTGCCGCAAGCTTGGCGCTAACAAGATCATAGGCATCGATGTGGTTCCCGAG
>Ga0302270_10003917_pt1 | contig 14048 bp, 11 predicted proteins | sample III_Bog_E2_3_FD_198773 | JGI IMG/M metagenome (GOLD analysis project Ga0302270, IMG submission 198773) | Peat permafrost microbial communities from Stordalen Mire near Abisko, Sweden - III_Bog_E2_3 | ecosystem: Environmental > Terrestrial > Soil > Wetlands > Peat | place: Sweden: Abisko... | reverse complement strand
CGAATCTCCCCAATCACCCGCGCGAAGGCGTCCGGTTCGAAAACCTCCAGCGTATGCTTCGCCCCCGCCTTGCGCAGCGCCTCGATCCGCCTCCCCACGCCGATGAACGGAATCCCCAATTGCCGCGTCGCGCGCAAGTCCCAGAGACCATCCCCCACGTAAATTGCCCGCTCCACCGGCCAGCCCGCCCGCTCCGCCGCCAGCGTAATAATCTCCGCACGGCTGTACCGATCCGAGGTGCAGGCAAACGGAATATCCGCGAAATCGAACCCGGCCGATGTCAACTTGAAATGCGCCGTCTCCCTCCAGCACCCCGTCGCGATGGCCACGCCGAACACCGGATTTTTCCGCAACGCGTAAAGAAATTCGATTGCGCCCGGATAGGCCCGGATCGCCTTGCCATCCGCCTCCACACCCCGCCGCAGCTTCTCCAGAAACGAGTTTTTGACCCGCATCTCCGTGCCGGCCAGATCGGGCCAGGCCTTTCCGAGCGCCTGATGGATCACCGATTGCCCGGTCAACTCCTCGAACTGCGACCACATATCTTCCGGCAACGCCATCCCGGCCACCTCCTGAAACGCGCGGTCGAAGCAACCGTTATCGAGCGGATGCGCGTCGACCAGCGTTCCATCCACGTCGAAAATAATCAGCGTTCGCGAATCGGCAAACTGAGTCATACGCGGCTATCTTCCGTACTCCGCGCCCCTTCGACAAGCTCCGGATGATGACAGAATTCTCGCACGGAGAGCTCGGAGTTCACGGAGAAAACCATCGGCTTTCGGTAATCCTAAGAGCCCTCCGTGCGAAGCCTCTCCCAAAAAATACTGCCCTCGAACGCCCTTGTCCCCGCGACTCCGTCGCCCTGTTTCTTTCATGTATTTCCCGACTTCATGTTTTCCTGTCAAAACTTCCCCGCCTCCCCCACCACGCAAAACCTTCCCTTGCATCAGCGCGCATTCCCGTTTTGAATCTCCGTTTCCATCTTTATGCATCATTTCCAAGTCAAGAAGAGTGAACTTTATGCCGAGGGCGTCCCGCTCTCCAAGCTGGCTGACACCTACGGCACGCCGCTTTACGTCTACTCCGCCGCCACCATCGCGGGCCACTTCGACCGCCTCACCGCCGCGCTCGCGCCGCTCGATCACCTCATCTGCTACGCGCTCAAGGCCAACTCCAATCTCGCCGTGCTCAACCTGCTGGCCAAGCGCGGCAGCGGCTTCGACCTCGTCAGCGGCGGCGAACTCACGCGCGTGCTCGAAGCGGGTGGCGACCCCAGGAAATGCAGCTTCGCCGGCGTCGGCAAGACGCGCGAGGAGATCGAGCAGGCGCTCGCCGAGCGCGTTTACGTCTTCAACGTCGAGAGCATCGCCGAGCTGGAATTCATCAACCAGATCGCGGGCGAAATGAAGAAGCGCGCGCCCATCGCCATCCGCGTCAACCCGAACGTCGACGCCTCCACGCATTCGAAGATCACCACCGGCACCTACGAAAACAAGTTCGGCATCGCCTTCGAGGAAATCCCCGCGCTCTACGCCCGCGCCGCGAAGATGAAAAACCTGCGCCTGCTCGGCGTGCAGACCCACATCGGCTCGCAGATCACCGAAGTGAAGCCCTTCGTGCAGGCGATCAAAAAGATGGCGCCGCTCGTGCAGGAACTGAAGGCCCGTTACCAGATCGAATTCTACGACATCGGCGGCGGCCTCGGCATCGTCTACGATCCCGCTCTCGCCAGCGCCTCGCCCGGCTGGTGGAAGAAGCAAAAGGTCAAGCCGCTCACGCCCGCCAGCTATGGCGAGGCGGTCGTCCCGTTGCTCAAGCCGCTCGGCCTGCGCATCCTCGTCGAGCCGGGCCGGTTCATGGTCGGCAACGCCGGCGTGCTCGTGACCGAGGTGCTTTACGTCAAGAAGACAGGCAGGAAAACCTTCGCCATCGTCGACGCGGCCATGAACGACCTCATCCGTCCCGCTTTTTACGAATCGTACCACGAGATCGTCCCGCTCAAGTCGAAGCACAGCGGCGGCAAACGCATCCCGACCGATCTCGTCGGCCCCATCTGCGAATCGGGCGACACGTTTGCGAAGGACCGGCCCCTGCCCGCGCAAAAGCCGGGCAACCGCCTCGCGCTCCTCAGCGCCGGGGCTTATGGATTCGTCATGGCTTCCAACTACAACACGCGCCCCCGCGCCGCGGAAGTGCTCGTCGACGGCAAGAAACATCGCGTCGTCCGCAAGCGCGAAACCGTGGCCGATCTCCTTCGCGGCGAGTCCATCTAAACCCCAACCCTCTTACCCATGATACCGATCGACCTCTCCGGCAAAATCGCCCTCGTCACCGGGGCCAGCAGCGACCTGGGCAAAGTCATGGCCGTCGTGCTCGCCCAGGCCGGCGCGGACGTGGCCCTTCATTATCGCAGCAATCGCGCCCGCGTGGAGAAAGTCGCCGCGGAAATCGCGCAGTTGGGCCGTCGCTCCTGTCTCGTTGAGGCTGACATCGCCAGCGAGGCCTCGATCCAGGCTATGAAAGAAGTCGTGGTGAAGGAATTGGGCGGGCCCGACATCATCGTGAACAACGCCGTCGCCAGCAATCCGTGGAAACTGGTGCTCGAACAATCGGTTGAAAATTACGACGAACAATACCGCACCTGTGTCCTGCAAAATGTCCTCATGGCGCAAGCCTTCGCGCCGGCCATGATCGAGAAAAAATGGGGCCGCATCATCGCCATCAGCACGGAGTGCGTCATGCAGGCCCTGCCGACCCAGTCGGCCTATGTCGCGGCCAAGAAGGGGATGGATGCACTCCTGCGCGTCCTGGCACGCGAAATCGGCGCGCATGGCATCACCGTCAACCAGATCGCGCCCGGTTGGACCATCAGCGAGCGCGACCGCACCGCCGGCACCGAGAAGCAGGAACAATACGAAAAGACAGTCGCCCTCCGGCGACGCGGCGAAGACACCGAAATCGCCCAGGCCGTGGCCTTCCTCGCCTCGGACCTGGCGTCCTTCATCACCGGCGTCTACCTCCCTGTCTGCGGCGGCAACATCATGCCGGCAGTCTGATCAAGGCGCGCGCCTGGTGCTGACGATCTCTTCGCTCAGGAAGCGAATCTTCGGCCCCATCGCGGGATCGTCGAGATAGGCGGCCAGCGGACGGTCCAGCCGCTGGGTCCAGTTGCCATCGGTCGCGGTGCCCGGCTTGTTGAACTGCCAATCGACGCCGAGGATGTCGCTGATGACAAAAATCGCCCAGCACGAATTGCATTCCAGCAGCGCACTAATAAACGCCTCGTGCAATTGTTCCGTGAGAAAAACGGGCGGCTCGGCTTCGTCCGCTTTCAGAAAGCGCATCAGCCGCTGCAGGTCGAGCCACGCCTCGTGTCCGTTCGGCCCGCGCCAGCGCCGGGTGAGGTCCTGATACCACACAACCAGCGGGGCATGATCGTGCGTGCCCCACGTCGCGATGCTCAGTTCCTTCATCTCCTCGCGCGGAATGTACTCGCGCGTTTCGGTATCGACGAGGAACTGGGGAATGTCAAAACCGGGCACTCCGAGTTTCTCCAGCAACGGCGGCACATACTTCGGCACCACGCCGAGGTCCTCCGCGATCACCGCCGTCGGGCCCGCCGCTTCCTGGATCATGCGCAGCAGCGCCTCGCCCTCGGCGCAATTCAGCTCGGCGTCCTCCTCCGTTTCGTCCGGGCGCGGGATGAAGTGCGGCTCGCGACCGTTCGCCTTCAGCTTGGCCTCCTCCGGGTTGAGATGGGTGTATTCCTCGTCCTGCTGCGGCAGCCAGGGGAAGCTGTAGATGCGGAAAAAGCCGAGCACGTGGTCGATGCGGAAACCGTGGAAAATCAAGCCCGTCGCGGCGACGCGCTGACGCCACCAGGCATAGTTTTGCGCGCGATGCATGGGCCAGTCGTAAAGCGGAATGCCCCAGTTTTGCCCCCAGCGCCGGAGAAATTCGCCGCCGGTGAAGAACGGCTCGGCCGGTGCGCCGCCCGACCATGTCAGGTCAAAAAGCTCATGTTCGGCCCAGACATCGGCGCTGTAACGGCTGATGCCGAAGGGAATATCGCCGAGGAGGCGCACGCGATTTTGGTCCGCCCACTCGCGCACCTCGCCCCACTGCCGCCACGCGATCCACTGCACGTAGGCGGTGAATTGCCGGTAGCGGATCAATTCCTCGCGGTCCGCCGCCGTCGTCAGCCACACTTCCGCATCGGCCAGCGTCTGGTGCTCCGGAATCCACTCGTGCCAGAGCGCGTTGTTGCTGTACTCATTGAGCAGCGTGCGGAAAAGCGTGTAGCCGGGCAGCCAGCCCATGTTGTCCTCGACAAAGGCCTGGAATTCATAAGCCAGGTCCGTCCCCGTCTCGAGATCGATCGCCTCGAAATCGACGTAGGCGTGGGACAAAATTTCGAGCTTCAGTTGCTTCACTTCGCGGTACTTCACCGCGCCGGCCTGCAATTGGACGCGCAGTTCGTGGGGAAACATCTCCTTTAGCGTCGCCTCCTGCAATCCCGGCACTTGTTCCGGCGTAAGCGTCAGGTAAACGGGATCGAGCGCCACCGAGCTGATTGCGTTATAGGGGCTGTTGTCGTCGCCGGTCTCGTTGATCGGCAGCACCTGTAAAAGCCCGATCTTTTGTTGCGCGCAAAACGTAATGGCTTGGCGCACCGCCTCCGTGTCACCAATTCCGAAGTCGTTTTCGTGACGCAGGGCAAACACCGGCAGGAGGACGCCGGCCAGTCGTGGATAAGCGGATTCGGCCATAAGGGCTCAGAGTAGCGGCCAAATTGCTCGGCCCGCAAGCCTGAGGTGCTGGAGGAGCCGTGGCTGCTTGAAAAATCCGCCGGTCTCTTCCGGTCAAATTCGGCGCAACCTCCCGGGTTCTTTGTGTTCTTTTGCAGCCAATCCGCTAATTTGCAACGATGGAATTGCCGGTGGAACTCTTTCTCGCGCTGCGTTACCTGCGCCCGCGCCGCACCTTCGTCTCGGTCATCACCATCTTCTCGTTCCTCGGCGTCACCGTCGGCGTGGGTACGCTCATCGTCGTGCTATCCGTCATGGCTGGATTTCAGCAACAGTTGACCGAGAAGATCATCGGCTTCAACGCCCACATCACCGTCGCCATGGCCGACGGTGGGGTCCTCTACGATTACGACAAGCTCGTCGACGAGATCGACAAACAGCCCGGCGTGGTCGCGGCAACCCCCATCATTCGCGGCCCCGTATTGGTCGAGCATCAGGACAGCCGTGGCCAGATGAGCATGACTCCCGCCTTTATCAAAAGCGTGCCCGTCGACGGGGACGATCCGGTGCTGCCGATCAAGAAGCACCTCATCATGGGCGAGTGGGAATTACACGGCGACTCAGTCATCGTCGGCAAGGAATGGAGCAAGCGCAATGGGGCGTTTCCCGGCGATAAAATCACCATCTACGGCGCGGCGCAGGTCTCCAGCTTCCTTCATCGCAACGATCCGAATCACACCATCGCGCTGCCGGAAGAGCCGATCATCCGCGGCGTCTTCCAGACCGGTCAATTCGATTACGACCTCAACTATCTTCTCGTCTCCACCGAAATGGCGCAGCACATCTGGGGCATGACCGAAGCCGTGCATGGCATCGCCGTCCGCGTGAAGAACCCTGACGACGCGGAGGCGGTGAAGGACCAGCTCAACAAAGCGCTGCCCGATACGCTCCATGCCCGCACCTGGATGGACGACAACCAGGACCTCTTTAACCAGATCGGCGTCGAGCGCGTCGTCATGGCCATCATCCTGTGCCTGATTCTCGTCGTCGCCGCCTTCGGCCTTTGCAGCACGCTCATCACGACCACTGTCCAAAAATCGCGCGAAATCGGCCTGATGAAAGCGCTCGGTGCAAACGATCTCCAGGTTTGCAGCATCTTTCTGCTGCACGGCACGGTCGTTGGAATTGTCGGCACCGTGGCGGGAACGGCGGTCGGCTTCGCCTTGCTGCGCAATCTTAATGGCGTGCGCGACTTCATTCTCTACGCCTTCCACATCCAGGTCTTCTCCAGCTCCGTTTACGGCCTGCCGGCCATCCCCGCGGTGGTCAACCCGACCCAGGTCGTCATCATCAACATCTCCGCGGTCGTCATCTGCATCCTCGCCGCGCTGATTCCCGCTTTGAGCGCAGCGAGGCTAGCGCCCGCCCGCGCCTTGCGGTATGAATAGAGTCGTTGCCTTATGAATGCGTCCTTGCGAATTCCTTCCGCCATCCTGTTCGGAATCCTGGTCACGGCATCCGTCGCCTGCGCCCAGACCGGGCCGAATGACCCTGTCGGCAAGCTGGCCACGACCACGCTGCACATCGGCAAGGCCACGCTCAACACGCAGATCGCCGCGACGCCGGCGCAGGAGGAACGCGGTCTGATGTACGTCACCCATCTGCCCGACAACGACGGGATGCTGTTCATGCTTCCGCTCGGCCGCGCCGAGTTCTGGATGAAGAATACGCTCATCCCTCTCTCCGTCGCGTTCATCGACTCGAACGGCGTCATCCTCGAAATCCACGACATGCAGCCGGGCGATCCAACCATCCCCGACGACCAACTTCCCCGCACTCACAGCGACAGCGATCAAGTCGCCTACGCGATCGAGACGAATCTGCATTGGTTCGCGCTCAACGGCATCAAGCCCGGCGATAAACTCGATCCGGCGCCCGGCAAGTTCAAAACCCTCCATCTTTAAACCTCGTAAATCCATGCCCCTACCCATCGATTATCACAACCATCCCCAGGCCCACAGCATCAAGCCCTATACGCCCGAGCTTCTCCAGCCCTGGGCCGACAGCGCCCGCGCGCGCGGCTTGAAGCAGGTCGCCTTTACCGATCACGACCGCTATCACGAGGGCGTTGATTTCGACCAGATCGACAAGCTGCGCGCGGCCAATCCTGACCTGAAATTCCTCGCCGGCATCGAACTCGATAACGATCCCACCACCGGTGCCGCAGGCCGTGCGTGGGTTGAGAAAAACTGGGACCGGCTCGATTTCGTTCTCGGCTCCGCGCATTACCTGCCGCCCGAACTTGAGATGTTCGATCAGGTCTCCCGCAAGGAGGAATTTGCCAAGCGCGATGTCGCCGCCGATTGCGCGACCTACATCGCCGAGCTCGAAGGCATGATGAACCGCGGCGGCATCGACTGCCTCTCGCACCTCGACCTGATCAAGATTCACGGCGTCTGGCATCCCACCGGCGGCCTGCTCCCTTATTTCCAGTCGCTCCTCGAGCGCATTCGGCGGGAAAATCTCGCCATCGAAATCAGCACTGCGGGCTGGCGCAAGCCGGTCGGCGAGCAATATCCGCACACCGACATCATCATCGCCGCGAAGGAACTCGGCATTCCGTTTACCCTCGCCAGCGATGCCCATTCGTATGCGCAGCTCGGTGAATTTTATGACAAGCTCGCGCCCATGCTGAGCGAGCTCGGCATCACGGAGATCGCCACCTACGAAAAGCACCAGCGCAAGATGGTTTCGCTTTAGCCGTGGGTAGGGACGGCAATTCCTGCGCGAAGCGCAATTTTATAAGGGCCCCTGACTGGAAAAGGCCGGGAGGCCAGTCCCTTGCCGTCCGTCGAATCGATGGGAAGCGAGGGGACTCGCGTCCCTACCTGTAATGTTCCTGCGCGCGCTTTCCCTCGGCATTTTAACCTCTCATTACTCAATCCTTAAGTCTTGGTAATCTCCACGCATTTGCCTCGCACTGATGTTATGTTCTGGCCATAACAAGCACCCTATGGAAGCCGCACCTGTCTTCGCCTCTAACGCCGTCACCTCGGGACTCCCGCCGGTCCCCGGGGCCGAACAAGCCCGCGCCATCGCCTACGGCCACGCCTCCCTCGCCGCAACCTCCGCCGCGGTCAAGGAAGCCAGCGCCTGGGTCTACCCGTTGCGCTCGGAAATCGGACGCGTCATCGTCGGCCAGAAATACCTCATCGACCGCCTCCTCATCGCGCTGATCGCCAACGGTCACGTGCTGCTCGAAGGCGTTCCCGGCCTGGCCAAGACGCTGGCCCTGCGCACCCTCGCCGCCGCGGTGCAGGTCCGCTTCCAGCGCATCCAGTTCACGCCCGACATGCTTCCGGCCGACATCGTCGGCACGCAAATTTACAATCCGCGCGACGGCACCTTCAACCCGAAGCTCGGCCCCGTCTTCGCCAATTTCGTCCTCGCGGACGAAATCAACCGCGCGCCGGCCAAGGTGCAAAGCGCGTTGCTCGAGGCGATGCAGGAACGGCAGGTGACCCTCGGCGAAAACACCTACGAACTGCCCGAGCCGTTCCTCGTCATGGCCACGCAGAACCCGATCGAGCAGGAAGGGACCTATCCTCTGCCCGAGGCGCAGGTGGACCGTTTCATGCTCAAGATCGTCGTCACTTATCCGAGCCGCGGCGAAGAGCGCAGCATCCTCGATTCGATGGCGACCACCTCGCCGAATCTTACCGTGCAGCCGGTCGTGACGCCCCAAGACATCCTCAATGCGCGCCAGGTCGTCAACCATATCCACGTCGACGAGAAGGTCCGCGATTACATCGTCGACGTCGTCCTCGCCACGCGCGATCCGAAGGCCTACAAGCTCGACTTCCCCGGCTGGATTCAATACGGCGCTTCGCCGCGCGCGACCATCGCCTTGACCCTCGCCGCGCGCGCGCTTGCCTTCCTTAACGGTCGCGCCTATGTCACGCCGCAGGATGTGAAGGAAGTCGCGTTCGACGTGCTGCAACACCGCGTCTCCGTCACCTACGAAGCCGAGGCGGAAAATCTCACCTCACGCGACATCGTACAGAAGATTTTGGATACGCTGCCTGTGCCCTAAGGAGAAAGGTAAAAGTAAAAAGGTAAAAGGCAAGAGACTGCCGCCTTCATTTTTTTCCTTTTACCTTTCCACTTTTCCCTTTCTATGGACTCCGCAATAACCCGTGAAATCCTGAAGAAAGTGCGCCAGGTTGAACTGCGCACGCGACGGCTCGTCACCGACGCGCTCGCCGGCGAATATCATTCCGTCTTCAAGGGCCGCGGCATGGACTTCGACGAAGTGCGCGAGTATTCGCCCGGCGACGAAGTCCGGCTCATCGACTGGAACGTCACCGCCCGCACCGGCACGCCCTTCATCAAGAAGCTGCGCGAGGAACGCGAACTCACCATCCTGCTCGCCGTCGATGTCAGCGCCTCGGGAAAATTCGGCTCGCAAATCCAGAGCAAACGCGAACTCGCCGCCGAAGTCGCCAGCGTCCTCGCCTTCTCCGCCATCCGCAACCGGGACAAGGTCGGCCTGCTCCTCTTCACCGACGAAGTCGAGCACTACATCCCGCCCACGAAGGGCCGCCAGCACGTGCTCCGCGTCATCCGCGAAATCCTCTTCCACACTCCGCACCGCCGCGGCACCGACGTCGCCTCCGCGCTCGGCTTCATCAACGACGTGCAACGCCGTCGCGCCGTCGTCTTCGTCATCTCCGATTTCATCGAGCCGCCCGAAGCCTTCGAGCGCCTGCGGCTCCAGCTTCGCCTCACCAATAAGCGGCACGATCTCGTTTTGCTCCACCTGCGCGACCGGCATGAGGAGGAACTGCCCGCGCTCGGCCTGCTCACCATTGAGGATGCCGAGACCGGAGAGGTGATGGAAATCGACACCGATAGCCGGCATGTTCGGGAGACTTTTTCGCAGCAGGCTCGGGAGCGCATGGATCAATTCCGCCGCGCGGCGCGCCAAGCCGGTGTCGATACGCTCGAACTGCGCACCGGCGAGCCCTACAGCCAGGCGCTTTATACTTTCTTCCGCAATCGCTCGAGCAGGAGGTTGGGATGAGTTCGACGCCGACTCGAATTCATGGTGGCCCGGACAACTTGTTGTCCGGGTTCGCGGAGCGAACAGGAGGCCGCAGGAAAATATTCGAACTCGGATGTTTCCTGGCTGCCTCCTGTGGCCTTCGGCCACCCGGACAACAAGTTGTCCGGGCCACCGAAAAAACGTGCGCACTAGTCTGTGCCTTGGCTCTGCTGCTCGCCACCGTGCCTTTTGCCCATGCGCAGACCAACACTCCAGACGCCTCCGCCCCCGTGACCAATGCACCTGCCGACACTTCCCCGACACCTGCTCCCGCCACGCCTTCCTTCACCCTGCCGAATGGCGTCAACCCGATAACGCCGCCAAAACCGGACCCGGGCCTCGAAGACATCCGCCCGCCCATCTTCTTTCTTCACTCGTTGTTTTGGCTGTGGATCGCTCTCGCGGTCGCCGCCGCCATCGCCCTGCTTATTTTTCTCCTCTATTGGTTCTGGCCCCGCCACCAGCTTACGCCCAAAAACGCCTACGAAGTCGCGCTCGAAAAACTCGAAAAGGCCCGCACGATGTTGAGCGAAGACAATCCGATACCCTATGCCGTCTTCGTCTCGGAAACGATCCGCTCCTACCTCGGCCAACGCTTTCAGGCCCCCTCGACCCGCCGCACGACCGATGAATTTTTGCGCCAGATGGAAGCCGACAAAACGACGCCGTTGGCCGAGCACCGCGATCTGCTCCGCACCTTTCTCCAGTCGTGCGACCTGGTCAAGTTCGCCCGCTATCAGCCGACCTTTTCGGAGCTTGAGCAGGTGCAGGACCGCGCCTGGAGCTTCGTCACCGCGACGAAACCGCTGCCGCCCTCGGCACACCAAAACGGGAGCGTTGCGCAATGAGCCATTACGAATTCGCCCAGCCCTGGGCGCTCTGGTTTCTACTTTTGCTGCCGCTGCTCGCTTACCTGCGTGGCCGCCGCGGGAATGCGCCCGCCATCGAATATTCGGGGGCGGGCCTGCTGGGAACGCTCGCCCGCGGACGCAAAGTCCGGCCCGGCGGCTGGCTTTCCGCACTGCGCTACCTCGCCCTCGCCTGCCTCATCGTCGCCTTCGCGCGGCCCCAACGGGTCGATTCGAGCACGCAGGTGCAGGAAAGCGGCATCGACATGATGCTGGCCATCGACCTCTCACCCTCGATGGAGGCGCTCGATTATCACCGGCCCGACGGCTCGGAAATCAGCCGTGTTCAACTCGTCCGCGAAACAGTCGGAGACTTCATCGAGGCCCGGCCCAACGACCGCATCGGCATGGTCGTCTTTTCCGGCGAGGCCTTCCTGATGAGCCCGCTCACCCTCGACCACGACTGGCTTCTGCAAAACGTCAGCCGGCTCCAGACCGGATCGTGGATTGGCGACGCCACCGCCATCGGCTCGGCCCTTGCCGCCAGCGCCAACCGGCTCCGCGACTCCAAAGCCAAATCGAGGATCATCGTCCTGCTCACCGACGGCGCCAACAACGCCGGCAAGATCACCCCGATCGCCGCCGCCGAAGCCGCCCATGCCCTCGGCATCAAGATTTACACCATCGGCGCCGGCTCGGCGGACGTGGCCAAGTTCCCCATTCACGATGCCTTTGGCAACGTCCAATACACCACCATTCCGGTCGATATCGACAACGATGCGCTGCAAAAAATCGCCGATATCGGCGGAGGGAAATTCTTTCGGGCGGCCGACTACGGCGCGCTCAAGAATGTCTACCAGGAAATCAACAAGCTCGAGACCAGCAAAGTCGACCTCAAACACTTTAACCACATCAAAGAATACTTCGCTTGGGCGGTCTATCCCGGTCTCCTCTTTGTCGGCCTCGAAATCGCCCTGGCCCACACCCGTTTGCGGAGGGTTCCCTGATGCTCTCCGAACTTTGGGGTAAACTCGACCCCGGCTTTCTCGCGCCGGTCTGGCTTCTGGTCGGACTGGCCGCCGTCATCGCCGTCGTGCTGCTCGAAATCGGCGCCCGCCGCCGCCGCCGCCAGGCCGTTCGGCTTTTTGCCTCGCCGCATCTCGCCGCAGCCCTGACCGCCAGCGTCTCTCCGCTCAAGCGGCTGATGAAATCGGTCCTGCTCGCCGCTGCGGTGGGCCTGCTCTTTGTCGCCATGGCCCGGCCCTATCTCTTCTTCGACTGGCAGGAGGAGAATCGTACCGGCCTCGACGTGCTTCTCGCCGTCGACTGTTCCAAGAGCATGTTGACCGAAGACGTGAAGCCAAGCCGCATCGAGCGCGCGAAGCTCGCCATCGCCGATTTCGCCGACAACCTGCCCGACAACCGTCTGGGCCTCATCGCCTTTGCCGGCGAGGCCTTCCTGCAATGCCCACTCACCCTCGACCACGACGCATTCCAGACCTCCGTGCGCGAGCTCGATACCGATACCATTCCGAAGCCGGGCACCGACATTGCCTCTGCCATCGACCTGGCCGTCGATGCCCTGAAAAGCCAGCCCAACAACATGAAATTCATGATCCTCGTCACCGACGGCGAGGACCTTGAAGGCCGCGTCCTCGACTCAGCCAAAAATGCCGCGCAAAGCGGACTCAAGATATTCACCGTTGGCGTCGGCACGCCCAGCGGCGGGCTGATTCCGGAGCGGGACGAATCAGGCGCCACGATGTACCATCAGGATTCCAGCGGCCAGCAGGTTGTATCGAAGCTCGATGAAAGCACCCTGCGCCAGATCGCCGACCTTACCGGCGGCGCCTATCGACCGCTCGGCCAGCGCGGCGAAGGGCTCGACGATATTTACCGCACCTACATCGAACCGCTGCCCAAGCAAAACCTCGAGGAGCGGCGTCAAAAAATCCACATCGAACGGTTTGAGTGGCCGCTGGGTCTGGCTATTTTATTTCTCGTGTGGGAATTCATCATCACGGAACGCAGCTCGACCGCGGTCAAGGCCGACACCTTGCCTCCCGGCCCCGCCCGCAGCCCGCGTCCGGTGCGCCGCCGCCAGGGCCGCAACGTCGCCGCGACGACATCCGTCATCGCCCTCGCCCTGTGCCTTTCCGGTGTGGCCCGCGCCGCCGATAGCGACACGGCGGAACGCGACTACAAATCAGGCAAGTACGAGGACGCCGAGCAGAATTACGAAAAAGCCCTCCAGAAGCAGCCCGATCGCAGTGATCTCCAGTACAACAGTGGCGATGCCGCCTACAAATCCGGCGAGTATTCCGAGGCCGAGGACGCCTACCGCAAGGCGCTCGAGACGCCCGACCTCAACCTCCAGGAAAACTCCTACTACAACCTCGGCAACGCCCAGTTCGAGCACGGGTCAGAGATGCAGAAAGTCGACACGAAAAAGACCATCAAACTCTGGCAGCAGGCACTCCACTCCTACGAATCCGCGCTTAAGCTCACAGAAACGCCCGATGCCCGCCACAACTACGAGTATGTGAAGGAAAAACTGGAGCAGCTAAAGCAACAACAGCAGCAGCAACAGCAACAGAACAAGAGTGGCCAGTCCAACCCCAATGACAAGGACCAGAACGGCCAGAATTCGCAGCAGAACCAGGGCGATCAAGGCAACCCGAGCAACGGCCAGCCCCAGGATCAGCAGGGGCAACAGGGCCAGAACAGTCCGCAAAATAACGGACAAAACCAGGCTCAGCCGCAGCAAGGCCAGGGCGACAAATCCGACGCCCAGTCCGGTCAGCAGTCGTCTTCCGGCTCCAAGAATGGCGGCCAGTTGAAGACTTACTCGGGAACGCGCGATCAGGACCTGAAGGACCCCGGCATCAAATCGAAGGAGGATGCGGAAAACCTGCTCGACTCACTCAAGGACGACGAGCACCAGATCGGCGCGCGCGCGCTCAACAGCAACAACCAGCAGGCACCGCCGCCGTCAGGGAAGGATTGGTAGATGACGCCGCCACTCCAAATCCTCCGCATGACGCTCCGCCTGGCCGCGGTGCTCGCCTGCACCACCGTTTCGTGCCTCGCTGCCGCCTCGGTCAGTCAGCAGATCTCGCCCGCCGAGATCAATGTCGGCGAACAGACCATCGTCACCCTCAACATCACGAACGGCAGCGTGAACGATATTCAACTCCCTGCCGTCGATGGCCTGCAGGTCGTCGGCTCGCAGTCCTCCACCAATATCATCTTTTCCAATGGGACGCTCTCCCGGAGCATGACGCTCGCTTTCGCCGTCACCGCTTCCCGTCCCGGCACGTTCACCATTCCCGCTTTCGACATCCATAC
>Ga0302270_10003911_pt1 | contig 14059 bp, 10 predicted proteins | sample III_Bog_E2_3_FD_198773 | JGI IMG/M metagenome (GOLD analysis project Ga0302270, IMG submission 198773) | Peat permafrost microbial communities from Stordalen Mire near Abisko, Sweden - III_Bog_E2_3 | ecosystem: Environmental > Terrestrial > Soil > Wetlands > Peat | place: Sweden: Abisko... | reverse complement strand
CCATTCGCACCTTCATTCAAAAACACAACCACGATCCAAAGCCTTTCCTGTGGCACAAAACCGCTGACCAAATCCTTGACTCGGTCGCTCGCTTTTGTGTACGGACTTTAGAAACAGGACACTAGTGCCTTGAGCCCGGCGGCACCGATTGCCCATGGTTGTTGCCCGGCGGAGTGGTCACGGGCTTGCGCTCATAGTGCAGCGCTGCCGGCTCCTGGCAAAGCGGCGAGTCCTGGCCCCGCGCCTCTCCCGGACCGGCCTCCTGGGCGTGGCAGAGCCGCTGCTTCATGGCATCCGCCTGTTTTCCGTTAAGTTGCTGGGTCCGCTCCAGTCCGCTGAACGTGTCCAGGTCGTACTGGTAAAGAAAGTCCTCGGCCGGCTTTTCCTTGCCATAGTCGATGTGGTTCCAGGTGCCCACCAGTTCGCGCCCGTCGGGCTCCGACAGCACCGCGTAGATCTGTGACCACGCTACCCCGGCCGGCGCTTTCGCGCTCCACACCGGGATTCCCTGCCCGCCCCGCATCCACCGCGCCGCCCAAGCGTGCTGCGTAACGTCGTACCAGAAGGCCGTAAAATAGGTATCGGCCGGGCACTCGATGCAATTGTCGTACAGGATTCCCGGCTCCTCCGGCCTGCCCTCGGTAAAGCGCATCCAGTCCAGCCAGCGCAGATTTATGCCCTTCAACAAGGGCGTCACACCATGGTTGGTGAGCGAAATGCTCCACACGGCAAAGGCATCGGCGTTGGCTGGCGACTGCGGAGAAGGCCGCTCGGTCGTCACCACTAGCGCCGCATCGTACACCACCCCAACCTCGCGTATCGAAGTCCACTTCTCGGCACTCAGCGCCCGCGTCACCCAGATAATCACGTCCTGGTCCTTGGCAGAATGAAAGTCCATCCAGCGAAAGGTATCCTGCTCGGCGCACAAGGGAGTCGCAGCCACCAGCACCACGGCAATCAAAATAAAAAAGGAACGAAAAATAACAGAACGCATGCGATTAATTGTAGAAGCCCTCCAGGCCATTCTTCACAACCCCAGCTTCGCCCACAGCGCATCCACCCGGGCTTTGGTCCCGCGATCCATCTCGATCATCGCCGGCCACGGCCGTTCGAAGCCCTCGGCTTTCCACTTCCGCGTGGCGTCAATCCCCATCTTGGAGCCGTAGTTGGGCAGGCGCGACGCGTGGTCCAACGAGTCCACCGGCCCCAGCATGAACTGGATGTCGCGCTCCGGGTCAATGTTATTGGTCACCCGCAGCACCACTTCGCCCACGTCCTGCACATCGCAGTCCTCGTCCACCACCACAATGCACTTGGTAAACATCGCTTGCCCAAGCGACCAGATGGCGTTCATCACCTTGCGCGCCTGGCCCGGATAGCTCTTCCGGATGGAGACCAGCATCAGGTTATGGAAAACGCCCTCGACGGGCAGATGAATGTCCACCAGTTCGGGAATCTGCATCTTCATTGCGGGCAAAAAGATGCGCTCGACGGCCTTGCCCATCCACGCGTCCTCCATCGGCGGCTTGCCCACGATGGTGGCGACGTAGATCGGGTCCTTGCGGTGTGTGATGCAGGTAAGGTGGAAGACAGGGTACTCGTCGGTCAATGTGTAGAAACCGGTGTGGTCGCCGAAGGGGCCTTCCATGCGCAGTTCGCCCAACTCCACGTAGCCTTCGAGAACCATCTCGGCATGCGCAGGAACTTCCATTTCGACCGTCTCGCACTTCACGATTTCGACCGGCTTGCCCCTCAGGAAGCCTGCAATCATAAACTCCTCCACCTCCGGCGGCGCCGGAACAATGGCGGCAAAAGTGGTTGCTGGATCGGTGCCGATGGCCACCGCAACTTCCAGCCGCGAGCCCTTCAGATTGCCCAGAGCCACCTGAGGCAGGCCGCCAATGGGCCCCTCGGAAATAGCCACCGCGCCGCCCGCCGACTCCGCCATGGCAGCCACGCGCGCAACCTTCGGGTCTGCTTCAGCAGCCGCCGACGCCGCCGCCCTCAGCGCCTCGCGATAGTGTTCGGCGGCCACTTTCTGTCGCTGCCAGTGCATGCCCGTCGTTTGCCCGTCGTAGACCTGCATCCGGTACATGCCGATATTGCGCTTGCCGGTGCGCGGATCTTTGGTATGCACACAGGGCAGGGTGATGAATCGCCCACCGTCGTGCGGCCAGCACTTGAGAATGGGAAATGCGTTCAGGTCAAAGTTCTCGCGCAGAATCACTTCCTTGCACGGCGCGTCCTTCGCGCTCACCGTCTTCGGAAATGCGCTGGCCAGCGCGCCCAGTTGCGGCAGCATCTTCAGCTTGTCCAACAGTCCTTCGGGCGCTTTCACATTCAGCAGACCGCTGATGCGCCCGGCAATCTCGTCCAGATGGTCCACGCCCAACGCCAGCGCCATGCGCCGCTCGCTGCCGAACTGGTTGATCAGGACCTTCTGCCCGGGAAATCCCTTGACGTTCTCAAATAGCAGCGCCGGACCGCCGGGAGCGTACTTTCCGCCGCTTCCAATCTTGGAAACGCGATCGGTGATCTCCGTGATTTCCAGCTCCGGCGAGACCTCTTCGCGAATATGCTTCAATTCTCCGTGTTTTTCGAGGGCTTTGATCCAGTCGCGCAAATCGTCGTAGGCCAAGGGTGCAAGCTCCTGAGAAATCGATTCTTTCCATATTCATACTACGGCTTGGGAGCTGGCTCGCGGTTTTGCGTTGCTGGGGGGACGTGTGGCATACTGTCGCCCACGACGCTCGTGTTCACGAAAAGGAGACTCATGAGCCATTCCCCGTCGAGTTACAACACCACCTACAAATCTGTCCCCTACTTCAAATTGCGCAAACCTGCCCCCAAAGGGGTCGAAGCCGCAGCAGCAGCCCCAACTGCGGGTCCGTGGGCCGTGCCCAACCTCTGTACAGCCTACAACTGGCCCAGCGGCCTCGCCGGAGGCGGAGTCATTGCCATTGTCGAGCTGGGCGGAGGGTGGGTGCAGTCCGATATCGACGCCTTCTTCCAATCCATCGGCCAGCCCTCGCCGCAAATCACCGACGTCTCGGTGGACGGAACCCAGAACAGCCCCAACCAGAGCGTTGGCTCGCCCGACGATCCCGACTATGAAGTCGCTCTCGACATCCAGGTCGCCGGTGCCGCCTATTATGTGGCTACCGGCCAGGCGGCCACCATCCGCGTCTATTGGTCGCAGGACATTGCCTCCGCCGTCGAATTGGCTGGCACCGACGGCTGCGATGTCTGCACCATCTCCTGGGGTTCGGACGAAGCCAACTGGGGCAACACGGCCGCCGAACAGATGGAATCGGCCGCACAAACTGCCACCGAGGCGGGCATGATCGTCTTTGCCGCTGCAGGCGACAACGACTCCAGCGACGGTGGGGACACACCGGCCAACGTGGATTGTCCCTCCTCCTGTCCCCATGTGGTCGCGTGTGGAGGAACCTACAAAACTCCCACCGAGGAGACAGTCTGGAACGATGACCCCGGCCAAACCTCTGGCGAGGGAACGGGCGGCGGCTATTCGACCATCTTCCCGGTGCAGGCTTTCCAGATTGGCGCTCCACTTGCGCCCGCTGGCACTTCTTACGGCTCAGGGCGCATGGTGCCGGATGTCGCAGCGGATGCGGACCCCAACACCGGCTACGAGATTTACGTCCATGGCGCCGAGGCCGTGGTGGGCGGCACCAGCGCGGACGGGCCTCTCTTCGCGGGCCTGTTTGCTTCGTTCGGAACCAAGCTGGGTTTTGTAACCCCCACGCTCTGGGAAAACCAGGCGGCTTTCAACGACATCACGGTGGGCGACAACGGCCTCTATACCGCGGAGCCCGGCCCCGACCCATGCAGCGGAATTGGTTCGCCGATCGGGACCAGCATCGCCGCCCTGTTTGTCTCGACTACCTGAAATTTCACTTCCCGGCTGCAACCTGCGGGGAGAGCACGGTAAAGGGGGAGGAGGGCGGGACCGCTTCCAGCGGGAATCCCAGCCTCTTCCACTCGTCATAGCCGCCCCGCAGGGGTCGTACGCGCTCAATGCCCAGCTTGTGCAAAGCCATGGCCGTTTTGGCGGCCGTGGCTTCGCTCGGGCAACTGCAGAAAAGCACAATGTCGCGGTCGCGTGGAATCTCAAGGTGGCGCGCAGCCAGTGCTTCGGGGTTGAAGAGTCGCGCCCCGGGCAGCGTGAAGGGATCCGGAAGCAGTTCCAGGGGATGGCGCAAGTCCACGATAAACACATCTTCCCCGTCGTCGAGCTGCCGCTTCAGTTCCTGCGGCTCCAGCCGGGCTTCAACCAGCCCTTTCAGAACCATGCGGCGGCGGATCACCCGGCCCACAAAGAAAACCACAATGCCCAGAACCAGCAACGCCCCGGAGAATCTGCCTGCCCAGTCCAGGAGCCGGGTGTCCCGCTTGAGCAGGTCGCCAAAGAATCGCCCGGCGGCCAGCAGAGCCGTCAGCCATAGCGTGGCGCCAATGCCGTCGAAAAACAGAAATCGGCCAAAGGCCATTCCGTTCTGCCCGGCGACCGGCGGGGCCAGCGTGGCCAACCCCGGCACAAACTTCGCAATCATGAGCGTAACTTCGCGGCGGCGCCCAAAGGAATCCTGCGTTCGGCGCACGCAGATCGTCGGCTCCAGGGACAACTTGCAGAGAATTCTGAGCACATGGTGCCCATAGTTGCGGCCAATGAGGAACCAGGCGCTGTCAGCCACCAGCGAGCCCAGCAGTCCGGCCAGCAACGCAAGGGGAAAGCTGATTTCGTGCTCGGCAGACAGAGCCCCTGCCGCCAGCAGCGCCGGCAGCGCCGGCAGCGGCACACCCAATTGCTCCACCAATACCCATCCGAAGAGCAACAGGTAGCCATAAACCATCAGAATGTGTTCGGGTAGCTCCATCGATAGGGTCCAGTCGTCAATCCCGGGAAACCCGGCCTTTTCCTATTCGATGCAATTAGACGAAAACCGTCGCAAGGAGGGAATGATCGCACTCTCCTCTCCCTCGCAGCGGATCCTGGCTACTCCTGCTTCTTGGCTGGAACCGGAAAGCGTGCCGCGGAGAATATCTTGACGATGTCCTTGGCGAGGCCCCCCGAAGCAATGGTGCCATCGAATGCGGTCACTTTCCCAGAGCCGAGAACAATCGTCGTTCGTTTGTCGGAGATGACGAATGTATGAATATAGGTGAACAAAGGACGGTCAAGTTCAATAAGCAGATCGGCAACGCGCGGGTCCTGAACGATGGTCAGTCCCAGCTTCTCCCAATCCTTTTGTTGCGCTAGAGCGCGGTCCAGTGTATCAACGGTCAGAAACGAGGTCTTCGAGCGAATAAAGATTGTCCTCGCGCTCTTGAGGATTTGTTTCGGGTCCACGCCGGAGATAGCGTTGCTCGATTGTGGAACCGTTGCAGCAAGCTGAGCTGGCATTTGCAGCGAAGCGCCGGAGCCGAGAGGAACTCGGCGACCGGTTTCCGGTAAACCAAGGACGCTTTCGATCGGCACGGCGAAGGCAGAAGCTCCTTTACCGCCGGTGATGATGCCTATCAGCGCTCCGGAACGGTCTACAAGCGCTCCACCACTCGAACCCGGTGCAACCGGCGCGGTGAATTGCAGCAGACGAAAGCCCGAACCAGCTCCCGGAACCTCGTCGGCGGGACGGATGGCCGAAAGAATGCCCTCCGTAGCCGACCACGCCAGACCGTCTGCGTTCGTTACTGCGTAGACGGGGTCGCCTTGAACAAGTCCAGCAGTGCTTCCCGGGACCAGGACCGGAAGTGCCCCGGATGAGATTCTGAGCGCGACCACATCGCGCCGCTCATCCACACCCATCATCTCCACCCGATCAAAAACCTCTCCACTCGCTGTCCGAACCTGGACTTCGGCCGCTCCCTTGACCGCGTGAAGCGCGGTAAGAATCACCCCGTCCTTTGCGATGATGACGCCCGTGGCGATGGAGTTGAGCCGGCCCGCTCCCTCGCCCGCAAGAACAACAACAGTGGCGGCTTTCGTGTGCTCAAAGATCGCCTTTGCATCAAGTGTGGACGGAACTTGTTGGGCAGCAGCGATCAGAGAAAACGTGGCAAATGCAACACTGATAAGAGCTTTCATAAGAAGGAGGAATTATAGCAATTGAATTCGGCGCAGCCAGCCTGTTTTTTTGAACAGGCAGAAAAAGGCCGCCCGAAGGCGGCCTTTTTCTCAAACTGCGGAATTTGCCGGAACTTGCCCTATTGCACAGCCGGCAGAGTCGATGAAGCCACAGGAAGAACCACTTCTGCAGTCTGCGGACCCTTGTCCGCGAAGTAGTTGCGATCCCATAGATTCTTGTAGAACGCGCCGGTCAACCCTGCGGAACTGGGCCCTGAAACCGGCCTGCCGCCTTCCAGGAAGAACACCGTCACCATACTGCCCTGCGGCGAGTCGGAGTAGGAAGCAAACCACCCCAGGCGCGTTCCGTTTTCAGAGCAGGTTCCGGTCTTGCCGAAGACGGGCAACTCGTGGAAGCTGGCGCGCAGACGCCGCGCCGTTCCGTATTCCACCGCGCCGGCCATGCCATCCTGCAAGTCTGGAAGGTACTTGGCAATGTCCAGTGTCCGCTTCACCTTGGGTTGGAAGGTCAAAATCTCTTCGTTCGAAGTGGGGTGCTGCAAATAGTAGAGGGTCCCGCCGTTGGCAATGGCTGCCACATAGGCGCCCAGTTGCAGTGGAGTCAGCGAGACGCCCTGGCCGAAGCTGCACATGCGCCCCACACCGCCTTCCGAGGCGGGCAGTTCCTTGTCTGGATAGACGCCCAGATGTTCGCCCGGGATGTTGTAGCCGGCCAGTTCGCCCAGCCCAAACTCATTGGCATAATGACGGACGCGCTCAAAGCCGAGCTCCCGGCCAAGTTCCTCAAAGTAAAGGTTGTTGCTGTGGGCCAGCGCTTCGGTCATGTTCATCCTGAAGCCAGCCAGCTTCACCGGCGTGTCGCGGGTCACCAGGCCTTCTGAAAGCGCCGCCATGGCTACCGTAATCTTGATGGTCGAGCAGGGTTCGGCTCCGGCAGAGAGCGCCAGCTTCTGGTTCACCATGGCCAGAATCCGCCCATTGGCGGGATTGATGACCACGGCAGTACCGTTCATGCCACCCAGGGCATCGATGGCCGCCTGGCGAATCACCGGGTCCTCGCCGGCCGTCACGTCGTCCGCAAAAATATCTCCGCGTGCAAAGGAGCTGGTAGTAAACCGCTCGGTGAAGCGATGGCGGCCGGTGGTCAGGGCCACGCGGCGTGCACTGGCTCTTCCTCTGCCTCTTGCGGTGAGATGGACTGCCTGCGCAGGCGTTTTCGGGCTTTCATGGGATGCCGCAGCGCGAGCTGTCGCGGATTTCGCTGCCGGCCGGGCGGAGTGTGCCGCGGGCTGATGCGCACCCGCACGCCGGCTCTCTGAGAAATGAGGGCTGAGCGCCCGGGCATGGCGCAGTGTATGCGGGACGTTCAATCCCGCCGCGTTTTGAATCAGCGCTCCGCAACCAAGCAGAACCACTCCAAATGCCCAAACCCTAGTCAGTCTCATCCAGCCAGCTTCCTCTCAACCATGGAATTCTTGCCGTACGTCTGCACAGGGGCGGCGTACTTCTTGCTTATCGGCCAATCCGCGCACAAACTAACCATTCCGGCAACGAATCCCTCTTGCCTGCAACCTGCCCGCCCGGAGCATTTTCGCAGCCTGAGCGATCGATGCCTCATCCAATTCGACTATTGCTTACTTCTACAATAACCGAAAAACGTTACTTCGGTTTCCAATTGCGTCGAAATGCCTGTTTTTTCTGGGGGCTTGTAGAAACTATACAGCTCCGCAGACCGATTGCAACCGCGCCCCCCAAAACAGCATACATATTAGAACTTCAAGCGCCGCATGAATGCCGGAGTATCCAGGTCCGGTTGCCCCTCTTCTCCCGATTCGGCAAAGAGTGCCGCCCTGGGCTGATCGCGGCTTTCGTCCAGCTCTGCCGGCGGGCGTACGCTGCTGCCGAAATCTGATGCGTAGTCCCTGGGCAGTGGAGTGAATGCCGGATCTTCTGACATTTCGTCGAACTTCGGCCGGGCAGGCGTGGCCACCAGTTCCATCTCCTCAGGATCGAAGACCCGAACAGCTTCAACCGGCGTGGATGCAACCTCAATGGAATCTGCCGCACTCACCAGAACCTCGACGCTCGAAGGATGGTTCGCCTCCTCCTGCTCCTCTTCCATCTGGCTTTGGAACTGCAACGGCGCAGGCGCGGGAACAGGCTCCCCAAGCCAGTTGTCGGGCGCCACCACGGGCACTGAAATCACCGGCGCCTCTTCCACACTCAACATGCGCGCGCGCCGCTCCGGCATTTGGTCGCGGAAGCCGGTGGCGATCACCGTGATCTTGACCTCTTCGCCCATCTTTTCGTCCAGCACCGCGCCGAAAATGATGTTGGCGTCCTCGTGCGCCGCCGACTGGATCAGCGACGATGCCTCGTTGACTTCGGAGAGTTTCAGCGAACTGGAGCCGGTGATATTGATAAGAATGCCGCGCGCCCCGTCGATCGCACCCGCTTCCAGCAACGGCGAAGCCATCGCCGCCTGGGCGGCTTCAATGGCACGATTGTCGCCCGAACGTACCGCCGTGCCCATCACCGCATGGCCCATGCCTGCCATGGTCGTTTTTACGTCGGCAAAGTCGCGGTTGATGATGCCCGGGATGGTAATGATGTCGCTGATGCCCTGCACGCCCTGGCGCAGCACATCGTCGGCGATGCGGAAACTCTCAAAGAACCCAGCGTCCTTGGCCACCGCCAGCAGCTTCTCGTTGGGAATCACGATCATCGTGTCCACGCTCTCCAGCAGCTCCTTCAGCCCTCGTTCGGCCTGTTGCAGCCGGCGCTTCCCCTCAAAAGCAAAGGGACGCGTGATCACGGCAACGGTCAGTATTCCCATCTCGCTGGCCAGCGAAGCAATCACCGGCGCAGCGCCTGTGCCCGTGCCGCCGCCCAGTCCGGCAGTGACGAAAACCATGTCCGCGCCTTCCAGCGCCTCGATGATCTTTTCCGAGTCTTCGAGTGCGGCGCGGCGACCCACGTCTGGATTGGCGCCCGCGCCCAGCCCGGAGGTGAGCCGCACGCCGAGCTGCAGCTTGATCGGAGCCTGCGAAAGTTTGAGCGCCTGCACGTCGGTATTGGCGGCAATGAACTCCACGCCCTTCAGCTGGGCCTGGATCATGCGATTTACGGCGTTGCCGCCGCCACCGCCCACGCCAATGACCTTGATGCGGGCTCCGCGCACATTCTCCTCGTGATACTGAATGCGCATCTCTCCAGCTTCATTGTTCTGCTGTTCCATAGCGGCTCCGGTCTCCTCATTCTGCTGTCCCATGGCCTGATTCATTGCTTCTTCCATCGCTCGTTCCATTGCCTGTTCCATCGCGTGATCCATAGCGGCTTCGGCCTCCCGATTCCTCGCCTCAAAACTTCAAGCAGCTAAAAACTGGCTGCAAAAATGGCGCGCAGTTTGGCGCGCAGACTGTTGTTTTCCGCCGCACGGTTCACCCGGGTGCGGTGCGCATATAAAAGCATCCCTATGGCGGTCGAAAAGCCGGGATGAACCAGCTCGCCCGGCATATTGGACAACCGGACCGGCATTCCCGTCCGCGCCGGAACCCGTAATTGACTCTCCGTCACATCGAGCATACCGGGCAGCATCGCCCCGCCGCCGGTCAAAACGCAGCCTGCGCCCAAGGCATCTACTACGCCACCCTTGCGCAGACTCTCTTTCACATAGTAAAGAAGCTCGCGCGCCCGGGGTTCCAGGATCTCCGCCACCATGCGCAGGCGCAGCGTCTGCGGCTGGGGGTTGGCAAACTCGATCTCCGCATCCTGGGGTACCGCCGTCACCACGCAATGGCCGTACTGGCGTTTCAACTCTTCGGCTTGCGCCACCGGCATTTGCAGGCCCACCGCCAGATCGTTGGTAAAGTGCTGCCCACCCACCGGCACTGAGGCTGTGTGGGCTACAGCCCCCTCGAAAAAAACCACCAGGTCGCTGGAATGGGCTCCGATGTCCAGCAGGCACACGCCCAGTTCCCGTTCGTCGGCGGAAAGCGTAGCCTCGGCGGCAGCAATCGACTCCAGTACCGCTTCCGTTACTTCAAGTCCTGCCCGGTTGGCGCAGGTCACCGTGCTTTGCAGGGCGCTGCCGGAACAGGTGGCAATATGCAGGTCCACTTCAAGCCGCGCGCCCACCATACCCACCGGATCGAAAATCCCCGGCTGGTCGTCCAAAATGAACTGACGCGGCAGCAGATGCAGAATCTCCCGGTCCGGAGGCCGCTCCACCGCCCGCGCACGCTCCACGGCGCTGCGCACGTCCTCTTTGCTGATCTCACGCATGCGGCCGCCCAACTCGATGCCGCCGTTGGTGTTGATCCCCCGAATGTGCGGTCCACCCACCCCCACCACGCACTCGTCGATGTTGGCGTGCGCCACCCGCTCCGCCTGTTCGTTGGCCGCTTTCACCGCCTTCGCGGCCGGCGAGAGTTCGGCAATCAATCCCTTGCGCATGCCCGTCGACTCGACCATCCCGTGCCCGCGATAGCGCAGCGAGCCCTCGTTCAGGTCCGCGGCCAGCACGCGCGTCCACGCACTGCCAATATCCAGCACCACGATCAAATTGTCCGGCTTTTGGCTCATCGTGCTCACTGGCCCATCCCGGTGGAATTGGCCGGGATAGCGGTTGGGGCGGTTTTCCGCTTGCCTGGGTTCAACGCGGTGCGCTTGGCATCCGCGAGCTTCTTTTCTTTCATCTTTGCCTGGGCCATGCGGTCGGCCATCTTAGCCTTATCAGAGGTTTTCACGGCCGCTTTCACAGGCGCCTTCGCGGGGTTCGCTTTGGAGGGCGCTTTTCCATGCTTGTCGAGCGCCGCATTCGTCGTCTCTGTCCCCGCCTTGTTCACGCTCTTGCCCACAGGATGCGCGGTATCCTCGTCCGGGCCTGCGCCCAGCGCTGCCTGCGCATCGCCCGCTGCCGGAACCGCGCTTGCCCCTGGCTTCATCTCCAGCACCACCTGCTGCACATAGCGCAAATCCACCGCCGCCAACTTCGGATATTGCTGCCGCCACTCCCCAATGTGCGCCTTGTATCGCTGGTAACGCTCCAGAAAATGGTCCTCTCCAAAGTGAGCCAGAATGTCCGTGCCCTGCTCGGGCATCAATAGCCGCGCATCCTCCGGATCGGTCAAATCGATCTCGGAAATCTCTTCTGAGAGCCTTTGGCCGTTCGAGTCCAGTTCGCCCAAGAGCCGCTGATACACCGCCATGCGCGCCTTGCGCGAGGGCAGCGGGTCCCCGGGATCCAGTCCCGTCACCACCGGGAACGAGTAGTGATGCTGCGCCATCATGGCCGCCGGCATCGAGAGCAGAACGCCGTTCGCATCCACGAGCCCAATCTGCTGTCCCTGGCGCACAAACGCCACCGGCTGCCGCTCCACCACCGACACGCGAAGCTGGTCCGGAAGCAGCCGCATCACCGTCGCCCGCTCGATCCACGGAATTTCTTCCAGTTGCTTGCGCCGTTCGGCCAGCGGAACAAAAAAGATGTTGCGCCCAATGTCTTCGCCGAACACCGGCAGCAGGTCGGAGCGGTTCACCTCGCTCAGTCCCACAGCCTCAATGTTGCTGGCTCCGGCAATACGGAAACGCCCGTCGCGTCCCATATAAGTTTTCAGCAGATAGGAGGAGATCCCGAGGCCGGTCAGCACCAGTAAAACAACCATGGTCAGAAGTGTGCGCCCCACCGTGCCCGACGGACGCCACCACGGCCCTCTCGTCCACTCGCGGCTCGACCCACCTGGACGCGGCGAAGCTTCCTCGTCGGGGTCGGCCATCTCCTGAGGCATGCCGGGCAATGCGCGCCCCAGCGGAGGCGCACCCTGCTCGACGCGCCGGAAGCGGGGCTCCGCGGGCGTTTCGTCTTCCCAGTTAAGGGAGCGGTTTTTCCTGCCGTCGTTGTTTATCACGCCTGAGCAAGGTCGTGAGAATCGCCAGGCTTCACTATAGCCTGCACCGGGCCGTCTTCTTCGCCCCACCAGCGCAAGGGGAATCCGCGCCGTTACGGGGTGCGCCCATCGTTTTCGACTGCGAAAAGCTTTCCATGCTCCCAGCGGCTTTACATGCTGCGGAAAAACTCGATTCGGAGGGAGGCCGGGGTCCCCAGTGACGGGTCCTTGTTGCTGGGGTGGAAGGCCGGGGTCCCCAGCAACGGGTCCTTGCCGTTGGGGTGGAAGGCCGGGGTCCCCAGCGACGCGTCCTTGTCATTGGGGAGGGAGGCGGGGGTTTTAACCCCCGCATAATGCCAGCAGAATCAGTGCGGCTTTAGCCGCGGAGGGATGTTTCTCGCGGATTCTGCGCAAAAGCCGAAGTTTTCCCGCAGCGGCTTCACGACCACTGCAGCGTGTACACCGAGCCGGCAGGCAGATCGAGTTCCAGAGCCTTCGAGCCCAGCAACAACTGCACCCGCTTCTCCTCGCCGCTGTTGGTCAGCACCACCACCAGGCTCCCATCCGGATTGCGGAAGCCTGCATGGGTGACCGCGTTACCGCTTCCCTCCCCTTCGCCCACTCCGTCGGTGCGGAAAACCCTGGCTCCCCGGCGCACGTGCTTTGAAAAGTGCGCAAAAGCCCAGTACTGCCCGCTCCGCGTGACTTTGTGCGTCCCATTCTCCACCGTCAGAACCCCGCCGCAGGAGAACGGTCCAATGTTCGGATTGCCCTTCTCGTCGAGCGCGAGATTCCACGCCGTAATCGACCGCGCCCAGTTGCGCAGGATGCCGTTGTAGGTCTCGGCCCAGCGGGTGAAGTCGGTCTGGTAGTCGGCAGCGGCAATGTCCGGGCCGCCTTCGGTCCAATAAGCGTTCTTCTGCGGAAAGGCCTCGTGGACGCGGCTCATCGCCGAAGGTTCGCCCATATACCCATGCCAGGCAATTCCATCGATGTACTGCGCCGCCTCGGGCACGCTCAGTTCGCCGATGGCCCTGCCCCACAGGTTGTAGTTGTGGTCCAGAACCCAGATTTTTGTCGGGCTGCCAGCCTTGCGCAGCGCCGGCCCCAGGAAGTTCTGCACAAAGTCGATCTCGTACTCCTGCCCCCAAAGGCAGGCGGGCATGCGGCCGTCCTGGTCCGTGTCGGTCTCATTCTGCACGGTGACGGCATTCACGTGCACGCCCTCCGCCTTGTACGCCTCAAGGAACTTCACGAAATAGCGCGCATAGGGCTCAAAGCTGTGCTTCCGCATCGCTCCGCCCAGCATCGAACCGTTCGACTTCATCCACCCCGGCGGGCTCCACGGCGAGGAGAACAGGAACAGCTCCGGGTTCAAGCGCCGCGCCTCCCGCAGCACCGGAAGAATATAGGCCCGGTCGTGCTCGATGGAGAACTTCTTCAGTTCAGGGTCGGGTTCGTTGCTTTCATCAAAGCTATAAGCCGTTCGCGAATAGTCGCTTGACCCGATGCAGGTGCGGCACACATTCATCGCCATTTTGTCCGCGGCAAACAGATCGTCCAGAATAGCTTTCCGCTCGCCCTCGGGAAGCTGGCTCAGCACGTAGCAGGTCGCATCGGTCAGAGCCCCTCCAAAGCCCAGAATCTCCTGCCGGCTGCTTCCGGTATCCAGCGCAATCGCGTCCGCGGCAATCGCCGTAGCGGGTTTCCAACTCAGCGGCTCACCCTGCACATACCGTTTGTCCCGGTAAGTCGCCCACACCCGCACTGGCCCCGCGTTCACTGCCTCCCCGGCCCACCCCGGAATCCTGGTTGAAATCGCCATTGCGGCCGCCGTGGCCAACGCTGTCTTCAGAAATCGCCTGCGTGAACTCCCCGCCATTACATGCTCCTTGCGGCACTCGGAATCCTGCCCGCCGCATCATAGCAGCGACCTCTCCTAACCTGAATAATGCACGAAGCAGTATGGAGCGAAAGCCTGATGTGCTAAAATCATGTTGACTAGACAGTGTTTACGGCACAAAAGGACTTTCGCTTGACTGATTTTACCCCGGCACAGTGTGTG
>Ga0302270_10003906_pt1 | contig 14071 bp, 12 predicted proteins | sample III_Bog_E2_3_FD_198773 | JGI IMG/M metagenome (GOLD analysis project Ga0302270, IMG submission 198773) | Peat permafrost microbial communities from Stordalen Mire near Abisko, Sweden - III_Bog_E2_3 | ecosystem: Environmental > Terrestrial > Soil > Wetlands > Peat | place: Sweden: Abisko... | reverse complement strand
CGAAGTACGCGTTGGGCGCGACGTTGAGGAAGGCCTGCATCCAGGGATGGTTGTTGCAGCGGACGGGGATCATGGTCTCTGGGGCGGCGAAGATCTCAGTCTGCGGGGCGCCCATGGGCGGCTCGGAGACGTCGGTGGAGGCGTTGCCGGGCTGGGTGGGCGTGGTGTGGACGTTGTGCATGGTGGGGTCGGAGTTGCGGAACTCCACCGCTCCGCCCTGTTGCACGGCGAGGACGTGCGGAGCGTAGCGGCAGTTCTTCTGGTCGAGCACCACGGGCGGCGTTCCGGCGGGCGCGGAGAAGGCTGGGATTCCGGACTTGATGTAGACGTAGACGTTGGCGAGCAGGCCGTGGGCGGCGACGATCTGCTCGGTGAGGTTCTGCGTGGCGGAGAAGGCGCAGGCGGGGTCGGCAGACATGTCGATGGCAATGGGTTTGGGCGCGACGCCGCTGAGGTGGATGATGCCGGTGATGGTGGCGGCGGTGGCGGGGTCGACGGTGGGCGCGGCGGCGACCTGGGGCGCGGGCGTGTGCTTGCAGCCGGTGAGCAGGAGTGTGAGGGCGAGGAGGGTGAGGGTGCGGGGCATGGTGGTCCTTGGGGTGCGGTGGCGGATCGCGGCGACGGGTCTTCTGAGTGGAAAAGGTAGCGGCGTTCTTGTGGGTATCGGCAGCTTCGGGGTCCTTCGACTCCGCCACGCCGCGATGAGACTGCGGCGTGGCTCCGCTCAGGATGACAGATTTATTATCGGCGATTTGAACTAGAGGGCGGCGATGACGGCGTCGGCGAAGTTGCGGGTTCCGGAGGTGCCGCCGACGTCGCGGGTGAGGGTCTTGCCTTCAGCGTAGACCTTTTCGAGCGCGGCCTGGACTTTTTCCGCGGTGGCGGCTTCGCCGATGTGGTGGAGCATGAGGACGGCGGACTGGATCAGCGCGGTGGGGTTGGCCTTGTCCTGGCCGGCGATGTCCGGTGCGGAGCCGTGCACGGCCTCGAAGATGGCGCACTCGGCGCCGAGGTTCGCGCCGGGAACCAGGCCGAGTCCGCCGACCAGGCCGGAGCAGAGGTCGGAGAGGATGTCGCCGTAGAGGTTTTCGGTGAGGATGATGTCGTACTGCCAGGGGTTCATGACGAGCTGCATGCAGGTGTTGTCGACGATGTGCTCGGCGTAGGCGATCTCGGGGTATTCGGCGGCGACCTTCTGGCAGCACTTGAGGAAGAGGCCGTCGGAGAGCTTCATGATGTTGGCCTTGTGGATGGCATGGATCTTTTTGCGGCCGTGCTTGCGGGCGAACTCGAAGGCCGCTTTGGCGATGCGCGTGGAGCCGGTCTCGGTGATGATCTTGAAGGCCTGGACGACGCCGGGGAAGACGGTGATCTCCAGGCCGGAGTAGAGGTCCTCGGTGTTCTCGCGGAAGATGATGAGGTCGATGCCGGGGTAGTGGGTCTTGATGCCGGGGAGGGATTTTACGGGGCGAAAGCTGGCGTAGAGGTCGTACTTTTTGCGCAGCGTGACGTTGATGGAGGAGAAGCCGCCGCCGATGGGCGTGGCCGTGGGGCCCTTGATGGCGACGCGATTCTGCTCGATGGAGGCGAAGAGCGCTTTGGGGATGAGCTCGCCGGTACGAGTGAAGGCGTCGGCGCCAGCGGCGAAGGAGTGCCAGTCGAAGGAGCAGCCGGTTTGGGCGCCGGCGGCTTCGACGACACTGACCATCGCTGCGGCGACTTCGGGGCCGATGCCGTCGCCGGGGACGAGGGTGATTGCGTGGGTGCGGGTGGGTGGGGGCAAGGGAGTTTCTTCCGGGGTTACGTTGTCAGTTCTCAGTTGTCAGTTTTCAGTGGGATGATTGCGGCTTTGTCGAAAGGAACCGCGATAGTCCGGTCAGCATCCGGCCGATTTCATGGGAGAGTTCTTCTGCTTCGATAATCTTCGCCTGTGTGGCATATCGAAGCCGACTGGCTAGCATGAGTTGAGTTTGCAACTCGCAGTTGCTGCCATGCGCTATTACAACAAATTGCTTGAAATCTCTTCTCGACGCTCGCGCTGAGCCTTCCGCAAGATTACTAGCGATAGATACTGCGGCCCTGCGCATCTGTGAACTGAGGCCATAGATCTCATGCTTCGGAAAATCAGTCGTCAGAGCATAGACCAGGACTGTCAAATCCATCGAAAGATTCCACACCTTCAGATCGCGAAACGATTTCGCCATTCAACGCTCCTGACAACTGAGAACTATCAACTGACAACTTACAACTTCTCCCGCTTCCCGCCCGGTTCCTTGTGGCGGAGGAGTCCTTCGAGCTCGGCCTTGAATTCGTTGACGTCCTTGAAGTCGCGGTAGACGCTGGCGAAGCGGATGTAGGCGACGGTGTCGATGTCTTTGAGGCGGGACATGATGAGCTCGCCGATGGCGGTGGTGGGGCGTTCGCGCTCGGCGGAGTCGATGACGAAGGACTCGACGGCGTCGACGATCTCCTGCATCTGGGTGACGGAGACCTTGCGCTTCTGGCAGGAGTGGAGCAGGCCGGAGAGGACCTTCTGGCGATCGAATTTTTCGCGGCGGCCGTCTTTCTTGACGACCATGTAGGGGATCTCGTCGAGACGTTCGTAGGTGGTGAAGCGCTTGTTGCAGCGCTCGCACTCGCGGCGGCGGCGGATGGAGTCGGCGTCTTTACTCTCGCGGGAGTCGATTACCTTGTCCTGGGTGAAGGAACAGAACGGACATTTCATTTCGAGCTTGATTCTAAGCCACTGCCGGGGGCGGCGCACCGAGGGTACACTGTGGGCGCGGGCAAGAGGGAGTCGAAGGGTGAAGCTGGGGCCACGCTATCTGCGGGTGCTGGGGACGGTTGCGGCGATGTTGCCGGGGGCATTCGTGCTGGGTGCGCAGCAGGAGCATACGTCCACGATCACGGTGAATGCGCGGATTGTGGTGCTGGATGTGGTAGTGACCGACAAGAAGGGCAACATGGTGCAGCGCGAGCTGGGGCGCGACGACTTCAAGGTCTATGAAGGCGGCGTCCAGCAGAAGATTCTGAGCTTTGAGACGCCGAGCCGGCACCGGCTGCCGGCGGCGGCCGTGAGCGGGGGCGCGGTGGTGAACTCGGCCGCTGATCTGCCGAAGATCGGCGATGCGCCGGTGACGATTCTGGTGCTGGATGAGCTGAACTCGCAGTTTCAGGACATGAGCTTTTCGCGGCAGATGATGGTGAAGTACCTGGAGTCGCAGCCGGCGGTGCTGCGCCAGCCGACCGCATTGATGATCGCGGCGAATACGACCTTCCAGCAGGTACATGACTACACGCAGAACCGCGATGAGCTGATCGAAGTAGTGAAGAAGCACATGCCGGAGTATCCGTGGCGGATGGAGAACAGCGGCAGCAAGGGTGCCGGTGCGGTGGAGCGCATGGCGCAGGTGCTGGCCGCGCTACAGCAGCTGGCGCAGGCCAACATGGGAACTCCGGGCAGGAAGAACCTGATCTGGGTGGGCAATGGCTTTCCGTCGCCGAACGTTGTGGGGCTGCCGCCGGATGAGGCGGAGACGATTGAGACGGCGGTGCGCCGGTGCCTCGACAGGCTGCTGGCGGCGCGGGTGACGGTGTACACGATCAATCCGACGGCGGATTCGAGCTCGACGGTGGAGGTGGACTCGCCCGAGGACCTGGACCAGAGTGTGACGGACGCCGGGCCGGATCCGTTTGGATCGGGACAGCTATCGTTTTCGAATCTCGCGCCGGCGACGGGTGGCGTGGCGTTCACGGGGCGCAACGACCTGCAGAACATCATCGGGGAGAGCATCGACAAGGGGCAGGAGTACTACACGCTCAGCTACACGCCGACCGACAAGAGCGAGAACTCGGTGGTGTTTCGCGGGATCAAGATCGTGATGGCCGATCCCAATCTGCGCGCGACGACGCGCGATGGGTACTATCCGGAGACCGAGGGTGACCTTAATCCGGTGGTCGACAAGACGATGGACGCCCAGCAGAAGGCCAAGAACCTGGAGCTGGATCTGTCGGCGGCGCTGACTACGACGATCAGCTACAACGGGCTGGATGTGACGGCGACGAAGAGCGGGCCGGGGGATTACACGATCCACGTTGCGGAGAAGGGGCTGGAGTGGAGCGAGCTGGACGCGAACGGAGCGCAGCAGGCCGAGGCGACCATAGCGGCTGGATGGTATGACAGCAAGGGGAAGCTGCTGGGGCACATCGCGCGTGAGGAGACGTATCCGCGTGGAGCGACGAATGCCGGGGCGACGTTCCACGTGCAGGTGGCGCTGCCGGGCAACCAGGTGCGGCTGAGGATCGTCGCCCGTGATGCGAGGAACGGCCATATGGGGACGGTGGATGTGGTGAAGTTCTAAGTTGTAAGTTTTAAGTTGTAAGTGCGAGGTTCGATACTTAGAACTTAAAACTTACAACTGTGCTGTTGAGGGCGATGCCCTGCAGGCGGGCGGCGATGGCGCCGCCGGGGATGATGCAGAGGTTGGTGGTGAGCAGGATGATGGCGCCGCAGGCGGTGGCCGTCTCCAGCGGGACGCCGAAGAAGCCATGCAGCGCGGCGGCGAGTACGGCGATCTGCGTGAACCAGCCAATCACGGGGAGTTGCAGGAGCGAGCCTCCGATTCCGGTGGCGAGCAGGAGCATGGTCGCCGAGAAGCTCAGCGTGGCGAGCTCGGGCGATGCCTGGAAGGCGTGCGCGGACTCCACGTAGACGAAGGCGATGCCGGTCCACATGACGAGCGAGAGCAGCAGGGCGAGGGCGAACTCGCCGAGGCTGGAGACGGTGCGGAAGCCGTCGTGGAAGTCGAGGATGCGCGCGTGGGCGGCTTCTGCGAAGCGCGGGCTGAGCGGATGGAGGAGCCGGGCGGCGAGCCGCGCGAGCTTGTCGCCGGCGAAGCGCAGAGCGATGGCGAAGACGACGAGAAAGAGCGTGGCTCCCATCGAGACGACGCCGGCGCGGGCAAAGGCGCTGTGGTGCGGCATGTTGCGCGGCGCGAGTGCGAGTGTGACGGAGAAGAGGACAGCGGCGGCGCCGAGGTCGAAGGCGCGTTCCACCGAGTAGATGGCGAGTTGCGTGGCGACAGGAGTTTTGGCGCGGCGGGCGATGAGGTAGGGCCTCGCGAGGTCTGCCACGCGGCCGAAGAGTGCGACCGAGGTGAAGCCGATGGCCTGTGCGGGGAAGAGCGCGTTGGCGGAGAGTTTGGTGACCGGCGAGAGAAGCACGGACCAGCGCAGGGCGCGAATCCAGTAGCAGATGTAGGTGAGCAGGATGGCGATGAGCACGCGCGTGATCGAGACGAAGCGGAGTTGGCGACCGAGCGTCGCCCAGTCAAAGTGAATGCGGCCGCGCAGGAACCAGACCAGCGCTGCGAGCAGGACCAGCACCGTCAGGATGAGCCAGGTGCGGTTGCGGGACGCAGGTTGGGGGACGGAGCTGTCTGCGGGCATAGGGGTGGAGGCTCGGCGGGGAGCTATCAGTGGGAGGCGACGTCGTTGGAGTGCAGCGCGGCGCGCTTGCGGCGGATGAACTCCTGCTCCACGCGGGCGATGTAGGCACGGGTCTCGCGGAAGGGCGGGACGCCGTGGTAGCGATCGACGGCGCCGGGGCCGGCGTTATAGGCAGCGAGCGCGAGGCTGATGTCGTTGTGATAGCGGGTGAGGAGGTAGTCGAGATAGGCGGAACCGCCGGCGATGTTCTGGTCGGGCTGGAAGGCATCGTTCACGCCGAGGGTGCGAGCGGTGCCGGGCATAAGCTGCATCAGGCCGCGCGCGCCGGTGCGGGAGACGGCGTCCGTGTGGAAGCCGCTTTCGGCTTTGACGACGCTGGCGAGCAGTTCGACGTCGATATTGTGCTGGGCTCCGGCATTGGCCAGCAGGTCGCTGACGTTGGCGGAGGCGTGCTGCGGCTGTGCGGCTGGAGAGGGCGTGGGCTTGGGCGGATCGGGAAGCGGCTCGACGGTGGCGATGGCGGTGGCGGGGAGGTCGATGAAGTTGGTGTCGGCGGCGGCGCCGGTGCTGTCGGCGAGATAGAGGCGGATGTGGGTGGGGTCGACGGCCTCGCGGCGGGCGCAGTCGTAGGTGAATCCGTTGCGCAGGGTGACGCGCTCCAGAGCGTGCGCGGAGACCGCAAGAGAGGCCATGCAGAGGGCTGCGGCGAGCAGGCGGAGGCGGCTTTGGAGGGCGTGCGGCACTGAGTATGAGACTACCATTCGGGGGTTTGGCGAGCAGCGGAGCGGCTAGCGGAAGGCGGCTTCGAGGGCGACGGCGACGCCGTCTTCGTCGTGCGAGGGGGCGATCTGCCAACGGTTGTTGGCGGCGAGGGTCTTGAGTTCTTCGGGGGCGTTGGCCATCAGGACGGAGCGACCGGCGAGACGCAGCATGGGGACGTCGTTCCAGTTGTCGCCGATGGCGAGGATCTCGGTGAGGGCGACGCCGCGCAGCTCGGCGAGGCGCATCAGGGCGGAGGCCTTGGAGCAGCCGGCGGGAAGGATGTCCACGATGGAGAGGTCGCTGTCGGGATAGATGGTGCGGTGCAGGGAGATCTCTGCGCCGTGTCGCGGCGGAGCGCCGACGGCGGTGACTTTGGGGTGTTCGAGGAGGCGGGCTTCGGCCTGGGCCATGCGCGCGATGGGGCCGCAGACCATCATCTGGATAGGCGGAGGCTGGTTGGGGCCGAGCGCGTCCTCGATGCGGTTGACGTGGTGGATGTAGGGCTCGTTCGACTGCATCCAGCGGCTGATGTTGCTGTGCAGGTCATCGAGGTGCTCGCAGACCAGAGCGCCTCGGCGCTCTTCGCCGGTGGAGTCGACCATATCAAAGGTGAGCACGAGGGTGTTCCGGAAGCCCTGCATGTGCGCGCAGAGTTCGCGCGCGGTCTCAAGCGGCATGTGGGAGCGGTGCATCAGTTCTGCGCCAAGAGTGCGAATGACGGTGCCGTTGGAGCTGACCAGAGCGCTTTCGGGACGGATGCCGCTGTCGCGCAGTACGCGCATGGCGAAGGCGTGACGGCGGCCGGTAGCGATGACGATCTCGGCGCCGGAGGACTCGGCGAGCTGGAGCGCGGCGAGGTTGCGCGCGCTGATGTGGCCGGCGGAGTGCAGCAGGGTTCCATCCAGGTCGATGGCGATGAGGCGGGGATGCATGGTTCTAAGTTACGCGAGCATGGCGGACGGTGAGTGGAGGCGTTTGTGGTGATGCTAAATACAAGGGTCTCTCCACTCCGCATGACGGTAAGGCTGTCATGCTTCGGTGTAGAAGACACATCTAATGCGGTGGTGAAAGGCAAAAGGAAACGGCCCCGCGTGGGGCCGTTTCTCTTGAAGCAGTGAGGCGAGGAGTTAGAAGCACTTCTTGCCGGCGTCGGGCTTGTCTCCGGCGGCCTGGGCGGCGGCCTCGGTGAGGTACTGGCCGTTCTTGGTCTTGCCGTAGTAGCGGTCGGTGGGGCAGTGGTAGACCTTGGTGGAGGTGTTGACCCAGACCATGCCGGGACCGCCGCCAGCGGCTGGTGCGCCGCCGGTGGATCCGGCTGCTGGTGCGGGCTTGGACGGGGTTGAAGCGGGGGCTGGCGCGGGCGAAGAGCCTGCGGGAGCCGGTGTGCTGGACTTAGAAGTCAGCTTGGAGAGCAGGCTCGGCTTGGTGGTCGTGGAGGAGCCGGCGGCCGGCGGCGGAGTTGTAGTGGCGGGCTTGGAGGCCGTAGTGGTGGGCTTCGTCGTGGACTTGGGCGCAGCAGCGGGGCCGTACCAGGTCTTTACGCCCTTGTGACCAGCGCAGGCGCCGGACTTGGTGGCGAAGTTGGTGTAGGTGCCGTCATTGCACAGGCCGGTGGTGCCGGCGGGTGCTCCTGCAGGAGGCGTGGTGGCGAGTGAGGAGGCGCTACAGAGGAGGACGAAGGCGAGTGCTGACAGAGCGAGGCGTGCGTGTTTCATGAGAGAGATTCTCCAGAAAAATAGAAAGACGTGGATTTGGGGTCATGTGCAACCCGGAGATACTAGCAGGTCTCGGCGGGAATGGGGATGAATCTTTTCATGCTTCTGCAAAGGTTTGCCCGGATGTGCGTGTGGTGAGGGTGATGGCCGCGGTGATGATGAGCGCACCGCCCAGCCAGGCGAGCGGGCCGAGGTACTCGTGCAGAAGGAACACGCCGAGCAGCGAGCCGATGAGGGGTTCCATGTTGAGCAGCACGCCAGCCTGCGAGGCGGGAACCTGGGTCAGGCCCCAGTTCCAGAGCAGCGTAGTGATGGCAGTACAGAGGATTCCGCTGGCGGCGAGCGCGGCCCAGGCCTTGAGCGAGACGCCGCGCACCGGCGGCAGTCCCTGGGTGAGCGGAATCCAGACGGCGAGCATCAGCGTTCCGGCGAGCGCCCCGTAGGCGGTGACGACAACGTGGCTGTGGCGCTGCATCAGGCTCTTGTTGAGCAGTACCCAGAAGAGCGCGATGAAGAGCGAGAAGACGACGAGGAGGTCTCCACTTAGTGAGGGACCGTGGGCGGCGGTGGTGTGCCGTCCGCTGAGTGCGATGAGCGCCGCGCCGGTGGTGGAGATCGCAAGTGCCAGCCAGCCGAGTACGTGCAGGCGTTCGTGCGCGAAGAGCATGGCTCCGACGGCGAGCAAGACCGGCATGGCGCCGACCATCAGCGAGGCGTGCGAGACCGTGGTGAGCGAGAGGCCTTTGAACTGAAGGAGGAACTGCAGCGGCACGCCGAGCAGCGAAGCGAGCAGCAGAGTGCGCCACTCGGAGGCGTTGAATTGCGGACGGTGCGTGAACAGCAGCGGCAGCAGGCCGAGCGTGGCGAAGAGGAAGCGGTAGAGCACCATCGCGCCCACACTCATCTCGGCGAGGGCGATCTTGCCGAAGAAGAAGCCGCAACCCCAGAAGCTGCTGGCGAGCGCGCAGGCGAGGAAGCCGAGGGTGCGGCGTTGGGTTGGCACAGGCTAGTTTCGCATGGAAAAGCAAAGGGATAAGGGACAAGTGGAAGTGGACGAGTTTCGTCTTATCCCTTATCCCTTATCCCTGGCTCTATCACCAGACGCGGCAGCTTTGGGCGGGGACCATCGGCGAGCCCTGCTTGCAACTGAAGGCAGCGGCGAAGCCGGGCTGGTTGACGATGGCGCCGTTGGCGCGGAAGTGGTCGGGCGAGTGGGGGTCAGTGAGCGTCCGGTTGCGGACCTCCTCCGGCCGGGAGTTCTCGCACCAGTTCTGCGCGAAGGCGATGTAGAAGCGCTGTGCGCCGGTGTAGCCGTCGATCTTCTTGTGGATGTCGATGCCATCCTTCTTGGCACGGGCGAGATACGCCATATAGGCGAGGACGAGGCCGCCGTTGTCGGCGGTGTTTTCGCCGAGGGTGAGCTGGCCGTTGACCTTGACGGCGTCCTTGCCTTCGCCGACGGCGGTGAAGGAGCCGTACTCGTTGACGAGGCAACTGGTCTTGGCTTCAAAGTTCTTCACGTCGGCGGGCGTCCACCAGTCCGTCAGGTTGCCGAGGCCGTCGAACTTGCGGCCTTCGTCGTCGAAGCCGTGTGTGAGTTCGTGGCCGATGACTGCGCCCATATGTCCGTAGTTGACGGCGACATCAGCGTGCGGGTCATAGAAGGCCGGCTGGAGGATGCCGGCGGGGAAGTTGATGTCATTCATGCTGGGGTTGTAGTAGGCGTTGACGGTGGGCGGCGTCATTCCCCATTCGAGCTTGTCCACGGGCTTGCCGATCTTGTTCAGTTCGCGGTCATTCTCAAAGGCGGTGGCGCGGGCATCGTTGGCGAAGGCCTCGGTTGGTGAGACGGTGAGTTTGGAGTAGTCGCGCCAGTGGTCGGGGTAGCCGATCTTGTCGGCGACGGCGTGGAGCTTCTCCTTGGCTTTGATCTTTGTCGCCGGGCTCATCCAGTCGAGCGTGTCAAGGTCCTGGTCCATGGCGGACTCGATGTCGTGGACCATGACGAGGGTCTTTTCCTTGCTGTCGGCGGGAAAGTACTGCTGCACATAGACCTGGCCGAGCGCCTCGCCGAGCCCGGAGTCGACGGCGTTGGAGCAGATCTTCCAGCGCGGGTCCTGTTCCGGTTGTCCCTCAAGCTTGCGGCTGTAGAAGTCGAAGTTTTCATCGTTGATGCGCTTGGGGAGTTGCGTGGCAAAGGTGGTGAGCAACACATAGCGGAGGTAGGCGCGCAGCGTGTCGATGTCGGTGGCGTGGATGGCGGCGACCATGGCGGGGAAGAAGGCGGGGTTGGCGTTGATGATCGAGTCAGGACCCAGCGGACCTGGTAGCGCAGCTGGTGCGTGGATGGCCTGGAGGAACGGAGTAATGTCGACCGGTGCGACGCTGGCCTCAAAGGCGGCGATAGTCTGCGGGTGATAGACGGCCTCCGGATCGCGGCGCGCGGTGACGGTCATGGAGGCGTTGGCGAGCAAGGTCTCAAAGGCAAGGATGTTCTGCGCGTCATGCGCGGCCTGCGGGGGCAGCTCACCGGCGAAGGCCAGCATCTTGGTGATGTGGGCGACATACTGGGCGCGGATTTGCTTGTCGGTATCGCCGGTGCGGGTGTAGTAGTCGCGCTCAGGAAGGCCGAGGCCACCCTGGTCGACGGTGGCGACCTGCTTGGTGGAGTCTTTGTAGTCCTGCTGCTCGCCGAAGCCGAAGAAGGCATTGACGCCAATGCGCTGCAGCTCACCGGCGAGTTCGGCAAGGCCGGACTTCCTGACGCTGTCAATCTTGTCGAGCAGTGGCTGGATGGGCGTGAGGTCCTGCTTCTCGATGAGCGGGGTGTTCATGCAGGCGGCATAGAAGTCGCCGATCTTCTGCTCGTTGGGCGTGCGGTCCGGCGAGGGCACGGCGAACTTCTGCAGGATGCCGCTCAGCTCCTGGGTGTTGACGTTGGAGAGCACGTAGAACTGGTCGACGTGAGACTGGTCGGCAGGGATCGGATGGTTGGTCGCGAAGTTGCCGCAGGCGAACTTGTAGAAGTCGTTGCATGGGTCGGCCCCGGTGTTGATGGAGGATAGATCGAAGGCCGGAGAGGGGACGTAGTGCGTCTGAGGCGGGGAATCGGGTGCCGGGGTCTGCGCACGGGCGACTGCGGTTGCGGCGAAGAGAGTGAGAGCGAGGACGGTGCGGATTCGAGCTGGCATGGGAGACTCCCGTGGAAGGCGATGGATTGGATGGGGCGATGGTAGCGCGGGCCCGTAGCGACTGGCCGGGGAAAGGCCGACTGTGCAAGAGTAAATGGTACGCGGGGTCGGGGATGCGAGTTCCACAGTGTTGGTTGCGAGTGATGGTGGTGCTGCTGTTGGGGAGTCCTGCAGCGCAGGTACATGCCGCGGAGCACAAGGCAGCGCCTGCGTATCAGTTGCCGCTGCAGTCGCTGGGCTATGCGGGGAGTTCCGCTGCGTTTCTGGAGAACGGCAGCTCGGTGTTGACGGTGAACTACCTGGACGACAGCCATCTGCTGCTGACCTTCAGCCTGCGCAAGCTGATTCCACGGCTGCCGGGCGATCCGTCCACCGACGAGGACCGGCTGGTGGCGGCTGAGGTGGTCGATCTGCCCTCGGGAAAGATTGAGGCGCACACCGAGTGGCACCTGCACGACCATGCGCGCTATCTGTGGGCGCTGGGCGACGGGCGGTTCCTGGTGCGCATAGCGCAGCAACTGTATGCGATTGCGCCGCTGGCCAACCTGGCAACACCGGACCCCTTCCAGATGAAGCTGTTTCCCAACCACGGAGACGGGCTGACCCTGCTGATGGCGTCGCCCGATGGCGGCGTGGTGACGGAAGAGACAGCCGTTCATCCGCATCCGCCGCCGGCGCTGGGCGATGCTCCGGTGGCGACGGACCAGTCGACGCTGGTGGACTTCTTTCGCCTGCACGGGGACGGCTCAAGCGACTCGCCGCTCGTGGTGACTCAGGCGGGCAGGGCGCTGGCGCCGCAGCCAATCTTCGTCGCGCTGGATGCGGACGGCTATCTGTGGGCGAAGCCCAGCGGCAGCGGACAGTGGGATGTGGGCTTTGACAGCTTTGTTGCCAAGGGAGTGGATCTGGGCACGCTGAGGAGTAGTTGCGCTCCGCGGCTGGAGATGGTGAGCCCAAGTGAGTATGTGGCGATGACCTGCCAAGGCAACGACGACAATGTGAAGATCGCGTCCTACGGGCTGGACGGGCACGAGACCTGGGAGGAGCCCCTGGGCAACTACGGATTGCCGACCTTCGTGCATGCGTTTTCGGCAGGGCGATTCGCGCTGAGCCATACGACGGTGTCGACCGGCGCGGTTGCGGCGTCAGGGCTGCCTGTGGATGCGCCGGAGACGCACCAGGAAGTAAGGGTGTATCAGAATGGCAGCGGCGACCTGCTGCTGAAGCTGGATTGCTCTCCGGCTTACAAGACGGCGGAGAACTTCGACCTGTCAGCGGACGGATCGCAGGTGGCCGTGGCGCAGGGGAACAACCTTGCGGTGTATAAACTGCCGCCGCCGAGCAAGCAGGACCTTGCCGATATGGCCGAGGTGGCAAAGTATGCTCCGCCGGCTGGGTCGGGGCCGGTGTTGTTGACCAGGCTGACGACTGGAGGCGATTCCGGCGAGAAGGCGGGCGCGGCTCCAGCTCCGGCGTTGCCGGCTGCTACGCAGACGGTGAGCCCGACGGCGTCCTCCGCGGAGGCTGCGAGCGGCGACACGCAGACTGCCCGCAAGCCGCCGACGCTTCTGAATCCCGGCGAGAAGGCAGAGATGCCGGGGAAGCAGTAGCCGAATTGGCTCCCCCTCCCCCGTTTTCCCGCAAAATCTTCAGGAATAAAGACTTAGCTTTGGACCTCGCTGCTTAGGAGGGTTTGGGATGGCCGCTAACCCCTTTGTTTTCAGTGTGGATCTGGGCAGATATCTTAAAGACATATGCTCTGACCTATCTTAGAGAGCGGTCGTCGTTGCGGGGTCAAGGCCGGGGCTAAGGTTTTCAAATAGCGGGTGTTATGTCTGTTGGCACTGGGCCGGTGAGGAGAGGAGCCCGGGGTTGGCCGCGCTGTCCTTCTCGTCTGGTTCTATTGTAAGGGGTCTGTCAAGAGGGAAGTGGCAAGTGGGAAGTGGCAGCGCGGAGCCCGCTCATGACGATGAGGCCGTCATGAATGGGGCACCCGCCAGTACTCGCGATATGTCGCCCAGACCAGCATCCTGCGAACCCAGGTCTCAGAATCGAGACCCGGGGCACCCGAATTCGTGGTGGTCAGATCTGGGCCACCCGCCTGTGAGCACCTTCGCTCAGGATGACAGAGTATGGGTGAAATGGTCATCCTGCGAACCCAAGTCTCAAAATCGAGACATGGGGCACCCGATTTTGTGGTGGTCAGACCTGGGCCACCCGCCTAACACCCCGTCAAGTCTCCGAGAAGAGACTCCTCGGGTGGGGATGAGGCGGGTGGCCCAGGTCTCATCATCCCTCCTCCGGTGCGGGTGCCCCAGGTCTCGATTCTGAGACCTGGGTGGTGGCGCCGGAACGGTCTCTGCGTCGCGTGGTCCAACTGGACTCGATCTCGACCGTGCCGATCTCTCCAAGGGCATAGTGCCGGAAGCTGGACCACGGCCAGTCCTCGGGCTTGGCGACCAGGCCGCGCACGACCGGGTTGCGATGAATGTAGCGCATTTTCTCCACCATCTTGCGGCCGGTGAAGACGTTGAAGTCGTAGTAGCGGGTGTGCCAGAAGGGGCGGCGCTGCTGCTGGACGGAAACCGAGAGCTTCAGCGCCTGAATCGCCTTCGCGAGGATAGCCTGTTTCGGCTCGGTCACCAGCAGATGTACGTGCTCGGGCATGACGACATAGCCCAGGACGTAGAACTCATATCTGGCGCGGATGGTTTCGAGTGAGCGCTCGAACAACTCCTTCGCTGCCTGCGTGGCGAGATACTGGCGTCGCTGATAGCAGCTGAAGGTGAGGAAGTGCATATGCCCCGTTTGCTGGTACCGGACGAGTTTGCCTTCCATGGGTCCTCCTGCAAACCCAGGTCTCAAAAGCGAGACCTGGGGCACCCGATTTTGTGGTGGTGCCTGGGGCGATCCTGCAAACCCAGGTCTCAGAAGCGAAACCCTGGGGCACCCAGA
>Ga0302270_10003869_pt1 | contig 14119 bp, 8 predicted proteins | sample III_Bog_E2_3_FD_198773 | JGI IMG/M metagenome (GOLD analysis project Ga0302270, IMG submission 198773) | Peat permafrost microbial communities from Stordalen Mire near Abisko, Sweden - III_Bog_E2_3 | ecosystem: Environmental > Terrestrial > Soil > Wetlands > Peat | place: Sweden: Abisko... | reverse complement strand
ATACATGGTCACCAGCGGAACCACCGCGAGCTACCAGAACAGCGGTTGCTGCTTCGACTACGGCAACGTGGAGACCAACAGCGAGGACGACGGAGCCGCGACCATGGAGGCCATCTACTTCGGAGGGGGCGCCGGATGGGGTCACGGGGGAGGCTCGGGTCCGTGGGTCATGGCGGACATGGAAAACGGGATCTTCTCCGGATCCACATCCGCCAATACCGCCAACACCTCCGTCGCGTATCCCTACGTGACCGCTGTGGTGGTCGGAAGGTCGGGGGGGACGTACGCCCTGCTGGGCGGGAACGCGCAGACGGGCACGCTGACCACCATGTACGATGGCCCCCGTCCGAGCGGATACACGGTCATGAAGAAGCAGGGAGCGATCGTCCTCGGGACGGGAGGGGACAACAGCGACCACGGCATGGGATACTTCTACGAAGGCCTGATGACTTCGGGCGCCGCCTCCACAACCACCATGAACCAGGTCCAGGCCAACATCGTGGCCGCCGGATACGGGAGTTCCTCCACGTCGATCTTGGAATATCCATCCCAAAGTGCGCCGGCGGTCGCGCTGCACGGCGATTTCCAGGATGCCACGACCCGGATCGCCTACACCCTGGCGACGCCGTCCCAGGTCCGATTGCGGGTGGTCGACTTGAGGGGACGGGAGATCGCCAGGATCGTCGATGGCGTGGTTCCCACGGGATTCCACCAGGCGGTTTGGGATTCGCATGGAGCGCGTGCAGGCATCTACCTCCTGTCGATGGAGATCGAGGGGCGTGTGGTCTGGAGCGGAAATGTCCTTGTCGGGCGTTGAACTTCGCAGCGCGGCGATTCCGTCGTCGCGAGCCGCCGAGAGGGCGATGGATCAAACGAGATCAGGGAAGGGAGTGACCCAATGAAATTTGTCAACAGCGCGTTTTCGACCATGGCCGTCGCCATCGTGATGGGGGGGCAACGCCTGTGTGCCGCCGCCAGCGGGCCCTGCGACATCTACCAGGCAGGCGGGACCCCGTGCATCGCGGCCCACAGCACCGTTCGAGCGCTGTACGCGGCGTATTCGGGAAACCTGTACCAGGTGCGTCGATCTTCCGACAACGATACCCTGGACATCGGGGTCCTGAACCCCGGTGGGGCGGCCAATTCCGCGGCGCAGGACCAGTTCTGCAAGGGCACGTCCTGCGTCATCACCATTCTCTACGACCAGTCGGGCAAGGGCAATTTCATGGACTACCAGGGATCCGGAAGCGCGGTGGGGGGATCGGCAGCTCCCGCTCCGGCGACGACGGAATCCTTCAACCTCTCCGGCCAGAAGGTGTATTCCCTCTACATCAACCCCGGCAACACCTACTGGAGGAACGGATCCGCGACGGGTGTCCCGACCGGCAGCGCTCCGGAGGGTCTGTACATGGTGACCAGCGGCACCCATGTGAACGGCGGATGCTGTTTCGACTACGGCAACAGCGAGACCACCCGGACGGCCGTCGCGGCCGGCGCGATGGACGCGATCTACTTCGGGACCAGCTGCTGGTTCGGATCGCCGACGGAGGTCTGCACCGGGACGGGACCTTGGGTCCAGGCGGATCTCGAATGGGGACTTTTCTCCGGGGGAAGCTCGGCGTGGAACACGAACCAGAAATCGTTCACGAACAAGTACGTCACGGCGATGCTCAAGAACAACGGCACCACCCAGTTCATGCTGAAGGGAGCCAACGCGCAATCCGGCAGCTTGAGCACGCTTTGGAGCGGATCTCTTCCGAGCGGATACAGCCCCATGAAGAAGGAGGGGGCCATCGTGCTGGGAAGCGGCGGAGACTGCTGCAAGGCCGGCGGCGGAGTGAACCAGAGCCTGGGAACCTTCTACGAGGGAGCCATCGTCTCGGGGTACCCGTCGAACGCGACGGACAGCGAGATCCAGGTGAACATCGTCGCCGCGGGCTACGGAAGCAACACCTCGGCGATCGCGGACGTGAATTTCGGGGGATCGCGGACATCCGTCCAGTACGATGCTTCGAACGGCAAGGCGGTGGTCGGCTACTCGCTGGCGACGTCGCAAAGCGTCCGGTTGCGCGTGCTCGATCTGCAAGGTCGCGAGGTCGCCAGGCTCGTGGACGGAACGGTGGCCGCAGGAGTGCATGGCGCGGTTTGGGACGCCCGGCAAGCCCATTCCGGCGTCTACGTCCTGGCGATGCAAGTCGGTGGGAAGAGCGCATGGAGCGGGACCATCGTCGTCCACCGGTGAACGGAATGTCTGGGCGGTCTCCCTGCTGCCCAGGCAGGAATGGCGACTTTCGGCTCGATGACATCGGATCTACGGGATCTATCCAGACGACCTGCGGTGATTCGTTCCCTTCCCGATCGCCGGCCGGGGTCCGTTGGTGATCCAACAACGGAAAACCGGAGAACGGTCAGCCAGTTTGAAGGCTCATGTCCATTTTCATGGCTCGAACCAACCACGGCGCCCCAGGGCGAGAACCGGAGGTGGGGTCCGTCACTCGGAGGAAGGGGAGAACCATGGGAACGGGAACGTTGCCGAACAAGGCGATCTGGATGCTGGCAGTTGGAGTGATCGGTACCCTGGCCTGCCCTGCCCGGACCGCGGCCGAGGGACCCTGCGACATCTACCAGACCGCGGGCACGCCCTGCGTCGCGGCCCACAGTACCGTGCGCGCGCTCTACGGAGCCTACACCGGACACCTGTACCAGGTCAAACGCGGATCCGACAGCACCACGAAGGACATCGGGGTGCTGGCTGCGGGAGGCTTCGCCAACTCTGCGACCCAAGACTCCTTCTGCACCGGTACCACCTGCACCATCTCCATCATCTACGACCAGTCGGGCAAGGGGAACAACCTCACCAGCGCTCCTGGCGGCGGCGCCAAAGCCGCTGCGGACCTGCGGGCGACCGCGACTGCACTCAAGTTGAACGCGAGCGGACATATGGTCTACGGGGTCCACATCCCCGCGGGCGTCGGCTACCGTGTGGACAAGACCACGGGCATCGCGACCGGCGACCAGGCGGAGACCGAGTACATGGTGACCAGTGGTACCTATGTGAACAGCGGGTGTTGCTTCGACTACGGAAACGCCGAAACCGACAACCACGACGACGGCTCCGCCACCATGGAGGCCGTCTACTTCGGAACCGAGGCCTACTGGGGGAAAGGGAGCGGCAACGGCCCCTGGGTGATGGCGGATCTCGAGAACGGTCTTTGGGCGGGGTCCGCGACCGTGACCAGCAGCAACACGCCTCTCACTTCCACCTACGTCACCGCAATGGTGCGGGGCAATTCCGGCAACAGCTTCGCGCTCAAGGGCGGAAACGCGGCAATGGGAACGCTGACCACCATGTGGAACGGGGCGCGTCCCAGCGGGTACACCCCCATGAAGAAACAAGGGGCGATCATCCTTGGCATCGGGGGTGACAACAGCAACGGCGCCCAGGGGAACTTCTTCGAGGGGGCCATGACCACGGGCTCCACGACGGACGCCACGGACAACGCCGTCCAGGCGAACATCGTGGCGGCAGGTTACGGAAGCGCCACCTCCTCGATCACCGACAGGGCCGAAGTCTCCACCCCGGAGGGACTGCTGGTCCTTCCCGCCAACGCCTCGGGCAGGTTGCAGGTCGTGGATGCGCAGGGGCGCAGCCGGTTCGTCGATGTCGTCGCGGGCCAGGCCCAGTTGGGACAGCTACCCGTGGGTCTCTACCACGCCCGGCTGCTCGACGGCAGTGCCCAGGGATTCCAGAAGTTGCTGATCCTGCGCTGAGGCGAACCGGTTTCCATCCACCCGAAATGGGGAGCGGGTCCACAACCGGAGGCAGAAGATCGGTTTGGTGGCTTTTGTAGACATTACAAAACATCCCAGGACACCTGCCGGGGTGGAAATTGAGATTTCCCGCCATCTTGCTCCGTGTACAGATATTCCATCTCTTCGCCCGAAGTTGGCGGGAAGAGGTTTTCTGGACGGTTTGCAGGAAATGCGCAGATTGACGGGAGAGCGCGGGCGCGATGGGTCCGAACCCGGACCCCGTGAGGGGGTAGGCGCAGAACAGGGAGTGCATGCATCCGATCTTCGAATATCTGGACTACCGGGACCTGCTGAAGGACGCCTTCGAGCAGCGGAAGGCCGAGCGGCCTCTCTACGGCTACAGGATGCTGGCCGAGGAATTGGGGCAGGACACCAGCAACATCTTCCGGATCCTCCAGAAGGATGCCCATCTTCCCGCCCGGTGCCAGTCCAGGGCCATCGAATTCCTGGGCCTTTCCGGGCGTTCCGCCGAATTTTTCGTGCTGCTGATCGCCTACGCCAGGGAACGCAACACCGAGGCGCGCCAGGAAATCCTGGAGAAGGCGATGGCTCTTCGGGACGTCGAGTCCCGGCAACTCGCCGCCAAGGAAAGCGCCTACTTCCGCGACTGGTGGGTGGTCGCCGTCCGATCGCTTCTGGAAGTCGTGGAGGGCCGGTCGCAAGCCTCCCTTCTGGGCAGTCGTCTCCGTCCGCAGGTGGCCGAAGCGGAAATCGAGAAGTCCCTGGACCTGCTCCTCGAACTCGGCCTGGTCAAGAAGGCCAGCTCCGGTCGGCTTTCCCTGTCCGAAGCCCACCTCAACGCGGGTGGGGAGGCCATGACGCAGGCTGTCCGGGGCTTCCAGAGGCAGATCCTTTCGCTCGCCTCCGAATCCCTGGAGAGGTTCCCCAAAGACCAGCGAGACCTGTCCACCCTCACCTTCGCCGTCAACAGCTCCACCTTCTCCGAGATCCGGGAGATGCTGAAGGAGTTCCGCCAGCAACTCCAGAAGCGGGTGGAGGATTCGCCGCATCCCGACCGGGTCATGCAACTGTCCATCGCCTTCTTTCCCTTGGCACCGGCAGCTGAGGATGCCGCATGAAGACCTATGCACGGTTCCTCGCGGCGGCCTTGGCCATTTTCGCGGTCTACGCCTGCGACAACCATCTCGCCGGAAACAGCACCCAGACGGAGAACGTCGTCGCCGCCCGGACCATCCTGGTGGATTCCGTCCTCCCCTGGTGGAGCCGCCCGCTGGGGGCTCCCACCGTGGCCATCCTGCGCTTCGATTCGGCGAATTTCGATTTCCAGCAGACGGACTCCTCCGGCTCCGACCTGGCCGTGGAAGACGAGGCAGGGATCCCGATCCCCTTCGACATCGTCTACTGGGACCGCCAAGCGCGGCTCGGACGCCTCCAGGTCAGGATCGAATCCGATCTACAGCGGCCCGAATCCAGGTTCGTCCTGCATTGGGGGCAGCCGCCGGAGACCCGCAGCGATCCCGTCGCCGTTTGGCAATCCATTCCCGATGGCGCCGTCCTGGCGATCGGATCCGTCCCCGTGGCGGATTTCGAAAACCGCAACGACACCACCCTCCTGCCCACACGTCCCGTGTGGGAGACCGCGGTCGGAGACTCCTCGACCATTTCTCCGCCGACCTACGTCCCGGCGGGAGGCGGACGCGGCGGCACCGCGCTGTCCGTCAGCTACAGCACCAAGGGCCCGTACTACGCCGTCGTCAAGACGCCACTTGTGGTCGGCGACTCGGCGAAGAACATCCGGGCGATGGATTCCCTGGTCTTCTGGGTCAAGGGGACGAAGGGATCGAACCTGTTCATCGCCTTCGACCACGCCGACGCCTTCAAGGCTTGGATGCTCGATACCCTGGACACTTCTTGGAAGAGGATCCGCATCCGTCCCTCCGACTTCGTTCCGGCCAGCAACCCGAATGGCGGGAACCGGGGCTGGGTGGCTGTGCGCGATTCCGCCACCGACCTCTCCTTCATCCTCAACGGTGGAACGAGCTTCCAACTGGACGACATCCGGATCTACGGCTTGAACCACGACGACCTCAACTGATACGGTTCCCCACCCCCCCCGGGGATTCCAGCCGACAGGAAACTCTGGAAAGAGACCATTGGCGGTTTTACAAAGTCTCCCGGCGAATACGGGCGAGAATTCCAGTCTCTCCCCTCTAGACTAGAACCGACGCACCACGAGGTCGACTTTCCAGTAGAGGAACCCACCATGAACCACTCAGAAACGTTCCAGGCTCGGATCCTGCTCTCGGTGGCGCTGCTGGGAACCCCCCTCCTCGCCCAGAAGGTTGCCATGACCCCCCCCATGGGGTGGAACAGTTGGAACACCTTCGCCGGCAACATCAACGAGACGGTGATCAAGGCGACCGCCGACGCCATGGTGTCCACGGGGATGCAGAAAGCGGGATACACCTACATCAACCTCGACGACAACTGGATGGAGAATCCGGCTCGCGACGCCTCGGGCAACCTCCGGGCCGATCCCACGCGATTCCCGGACGGAATCACCGGGTTGGCGACGTACGTCCATTCCAAGGGCCTGAAACTCGGCATCTACACCGACCGCGGATCGGCGACCTGCATGGGCGTGCCGCAAAGCGGCGCCTACGGCCACGAGGTGAACGACGCGAAGACTTTCGCCTCCTGGGGAGTCGACTACGTCAAGGAAGACAACTGCAACACCGTTGGACAGATGCAGTCGGACTACACCACCATGTCCAACGCCATCGCGGCGACGGGTCGTCCCATGGTGCTTTCCATCTGCGCCTGGCAGACCCAGCAGTGGATGCCGCAGATCGGGAACCTCTGGCGCAGCACCACGGACATCACCTCCAGCTGGGTTGCCGCCTCCGGAGCCTCGCTTCCCTGGTCCATCACTTACAACTTCGACGGCAACCTCGTCAATTTCATCTTCACCCACCCCGGTGCCTTCGCCGATCCCGACATGCTCGAGGTCGGAAACGGAAGTCTGTCGACGAACGAGAACAAGTCCCACTTCGGTCTGTGGGCGTTGATGGCCGCCCCCCTGATCACAGGGAACGACCTGCGGAGCATGCCTTCCAGCGTCCTCTCCATCCTGACGCAGCCGGAGGTGATCGCCATCGACCAGGATTCCGCCGGCATCCAGGGGCGAGTGGTCCAGGCGAACGGGAATCTGGAAGTCATCGCCAAGCCCTTGGGAACCGACGGGACCACCTACGCCGTCGGATTGTTCAACCGGGGCACGGCGACATCGACCATGACCATTCCGTGGTCCCTGTTGCGACTGGACCCGACCTCGGTGTCGGTCCGCGACGTCTGGGCGCAGTCGAATCTCGGCAACTTCGCCACCTCGTATTCCGCCCAGGTGCCCTCGCACGGATTGACCCTGCTCAAGGTCGTGGGCAAGCTGGATCCCACAGCGACGTTCTGGGTTTCCGATCTCCCCTTCGTCTCGGCGACCAACGGCTGGCAATTTCTGCGCGTGGATTCCAGCGTCGGGGGCCACGCGCCGCTGACCGTGGGTGGGAAGACCTACTCCAAGGGGCTCGGGGTCAACTCGCAGGCCACGACCAACCTGTACCTGGGGAAGAGGTATCTCTCCTTCCAGTCCGACATCGGTGTCGACGGAGATGCAGGCACCGGCGGGAGCGTGGTGTTCCAGGTGGTGGGCGACGGCAAGACACTCTACACGAGCGCCCTCTGCAAGGGTGGCGGGGCGCCGCTCTCCATCAACGTCTCGGTCGCGGGCATCGACAGCCTCTCTCTGGTGGTGAACGACGGAGGCGACGGAACCACCAACGACCATGCGGATTGGGCCGGTGCCAAGCTGATCCCGGTCACGACAACCGCGATCGCTCCGCCTTCCGGGGCATCCGGAAGCTGGGACGCCGCGGTGCGGGGCGGGAGCCTGGTCCTGGATCGACCTTCTTCTGACCCGGTGGATGTTCTGGTCAGGGACCTGAGGGGCGATCTCGTCCTTCGCAGTCGAATTTCCGGCTCGCATGCCGAAGTGCGACTGTCCGGCGTTCCACATGGGATCTATCTGGTCCAGCTCGGCGGTTCGCCTTCCGGTCCCGCAAAATCGGTGCTGCGGGAATGACGACGAGGGATCGCGTTCCGACGAATTCATGCATGATGGCAGCACCTCGTCCCAAGGAGAGTATGGAATGAAACCCTCGAATCTCACCGGAACCTTCGCCTTCGGGCTCGGTCTGCTCCTTTGCGGAGCGCACCGGATCCATGCGGGAACGGCCGCGATCACCACCGCCACCACCTACCAGACCATCAGAGGCTTCGGTGCTTCCACCGCATGGGGCTCGAGCATGAGTTCCGGCGACGCCGATCTGCTCTGGTCCACCACCACCGGCGCCGGCCTTTCACTCCACCGCATCCACATCGACGACGCCTCCGGGAGCACCAGCGAGCTCTCCATCGCGAAGCTGGCCGTGGCCCGCGGCGTCACCGTCTGGGCCACGCCTTGGACCCCGCCCGCGGGGGACAAGACCAACAACAGCACCATCATGGGGTCGCTCAGCAACGCCAGCGCCTTCGCCACCTACCTCAAGAATTTCGTCGCGACCATGAAGACCAACGGCGTGCCGATCTACGCCGTCTCGGCCCAGAACGAGCCGGACGCCAACGTCAACTACGAGTCCTGCGTCTACAGCCCGGCGCAGATGGCGACCTGGGTGGGAGGCACCATGGGACCCGCCTTCGCCGGTAGCGGCATCAAGGTGATGGCGCCCGAGACCCAGAACTGGTGCGGTCTCTCGACCTTCTGGCCGGTCCTGAAGGCCAGCACCGCCTTCATGCAGTACGCCGACATCATCGCCACCCACGAGTACGGCTGCAGTCCCACCGCGTACCCGGACATCGCCGCGGCCGGGAAGGACTTCTGGGAGACGGAGATCTACGACACCGACGGCACCGAGGATCCCGGCATGGGAAGCGCCCTGCGCGTAGCCGCTCTCATCCATGCGGCGATGACCGTGTCCAACATGAACGCCTGGCACTACTGGTGGGTGTATCCCAGTGGTACCGACAACGGCGCCCTCTGGGACAAGGGAACCGGTCAGCCGAGCAAGCGGCTGTGGATCATGGGCAACTTCAGCCGCTACGCCCGCCCCGGATTCGTTCGGGTCGGCGCCACGGCATCTCCGACTTCCGGCGTCACCGTTTCCGCCTACTACAAGGCGAGCGCGGACAGCTTGGCAATCGTCGCCATCAACACCAACACCTCCGCCACCAGCCAGGCCTTCACGATCTCGGGCGCGACGGGTAACAGCGTGGTCCCCGTGATCACGGACGGAACCCGAAACCTTGTCGCACAATCGCCCATCACCATCTCGGGAAACGCCTTCACCTACTCGCTACCCTCGCAGAGCGTGACCACTTTGGTGGTGAAGCTCGGCACGACCGGGATCCTTTCCAATTCGGTGGAGGACCACGGGAAGCTGCAGATCCTCGGGGGAACCGACGGAATCCGGATCGCACTCCCAACGGAAAATCCCGGCCGCCTGGAGCTGCTCGCGCCCGATGGTCGGCTGCTCGATTCCCGGGCCGTCCCCGGTGGGACCAAGGAATTCAAGTTGGGAACACCCGCGCGCGCGGGCCTGATGGTCGTGAAGCTGGTGCAGGGGAACGCGTCCTGGAGCACGGACTTCGTCAACCCCTAGACTTGTTCTCCGGAGGAGGCATCCCTCGGCCGGAGTTCGTTTGGAGGCCGTGTTTATCCCGCGCGCACCCGTTCCCCTGCAAGGGGACGGGTGCGTCGGGCTTTGTTTTTCGACCAAAGCAGAGGCTCCCAAACACCGAATGGAAAGCACACCACTGCCGGTAGCTTTTCCCCACTCGGAAGCTCTGGCCCTTCCCAATCGGAACGACGGCCCCAGGGATCACCAATGCCCAACAAGGAGATGCGCTATGAATCCGTGGATCCATCACATCGATCGGAAGACCGTTCAGCGGATTGATCGCGCCGGGACGTGGAACCAGCCCACCCGCATGCGGCAAATGCGGTTCCTCCCCGCGTTGGCCGTGCTCCTCCTGACGGGTCTCGGATTCGCCAACATCACGGAGCGGCGCGAGAACCAGTACCTGCAGGCCCGCACCAAGACGCGCATCGACGAAGGCTGGAAGATCCTGGTGGGGAGCAATCCCTCCGGAGCGCAGAACACGGCCTACAACGACGCGTCCTGGACCACCACGAACGTCCCCTACGACATGGCCAACGCGTTGGTGGGGACGGGCAAGGGAACCGATCCCGGGCAGAAGGGCTGGTTCCGCAAGCACTTCACGGTGCCGGCCGGGACCTCCGGAAAGCAGGTGATCGTGCAGTTCGACGGCGTCTACCACGACGCCGTGGTCTACGTCAACGGCACCCAGGTGGCCAGCCAGGAATACGGCTACGTGAGCTTCAAGGCCGACATCACCAAGTACCTGAACCTGACCGGCGACAACGTGCTGGCCGTGTGGGTGGACAACCTGACGGTGCAGACATCGCGCTGGTATTCGGGCTCGGGGATCTTCCGCCATGTGTGGCTGATCACTTCCGATCCCGTCCACGTGAAGAACTGGGGAACCGCGATCACCACCGCGGGAGCCACGGCGGCCAATTCCACGGTGAACGTGAACACGGAGGTCACCAACGAGACCTCCTCCTCCGCTTCGCGCACCCTGGTGACGGTCATCTGCGACAGCACCGGCAAACGGCTCGATTCGGTCTCCACACCCATCACCGTCGCGGCCAACACCACCACCAAATTCTCCCAAGCCATCGCCATGACGGGATGCAACCTCTGGTCGCCCACCAACCCCTACGTCTACAACGCCTACACGAAGATCCTCAACGGCACGACGCTCGCCGACGACTACGTGACGCCCTTCGGCATCCGGAACATCACCTATTCGACCTCCGGCCTGCTCATCAACGGGGTCAACACGAAGATGAAGGGCATCTGCATGCACCAGACCATGGTTCCCGTGGGCAGCGCCGTTCCCGAGCAGATGTGGGCACGGGTGATCGCGCAACTCCAGGCCGCGGGAGTCAACTCCATCCGCACTTCACACTGCCCCATGGAGCCTGAATTCTACGACCTCTGCGACAAGATGGGAATGCTGGTGATGGACGAATGGTGCGACAAGTGGAAGACCACGTGGGCCGGCAGCTACTACCAGGACTGGGACAATGTCTGGCAGGCCGATCTCACGCTCTTCCTGGAGCGCGACCGGAACCATCCCTGCATCTACATCTGGAGCTACGGCAACGAGGTGGATCCGGGAAGCAACGGATTGGTCTCCCAATACGAATTCACGATGTCGGGCACGATCGTGCCGTTCGCCAAGGCCATCGACGCCTCCAGGCCCTACACCCACGCCGTCGCGAACGGGTTTTCCGCCGACTGGCCGGGATATGTCAAGCTGGCCCAGTACGAAGACATCGTGGGCGTCAACTACAACGACGGCGGATACGCCACCGGGATCGCCGACGGTCCGAACGTCGTCTGGATCGGGACCGAGCAGTATCCGTACGGCACCACCTGGAACAACTGCAAGAACAGGCCCCAGGTCCTGGGCGAACACATCTGGACGGGAATGGACTACCTGGGCGAAGTCTCCCCGATGGGGGAAAACTCCGGGTTCCTCGACGACTGCGCCTTCCGCAAGACCTGGTTCTACTACCGGAAGGCCATCATCGGCACCGATCCCGTGGTCAAGCTCGGCGTCGGAAGCACGACCACCAGCGGAGCGTGGGTGACGCCCACCCTGTCCGAAAGCTGGAACCAATCGGGAAGCCAGAACGTGGTGGCCTACTCCAACTGCCAGTCGGTGAGTCTCTACCTGAACGGGACCCTGGTCGGCACCAAGACCTACAGCGCGGGCACCCCATCGGTCTCGCAGTGGACGGTGAACTGGGCTTCCGGAACCCTGAAGGTGGTCGGATCCAACAGCGGGACGCAAGCGGCCGTGGACAGTCTGATCACCGTGGGGGCGGCCTCGAAGATCGTGATCGAGTCCGACCGCACGAGCCTCTACGCCGACGGCGACGACGTGGCCAACCTGAACGTGTACATCACCGACGCCAATGGGAACCACGTCTGGAACGCGACGAACACGCTCACCTACTCCGTCTCCGGGGCCGGACGGAGCTACGGCATCGGAACCGGCGACTTGACCGTCGCCTCGAACTTCACCGGCAACAGCCACGCCGCCTACGAGGGCCGCGCCTACATCCCGGTCCAGTCGACCACCACACCGGGATCCATCACGGTCAGCGTGACGGCCAGCGGGCTCGCCGCCGGTTCCATCGCGCTCACGACGGTTCCGCAACCCGCCGCCGGGGGCACGACGGGCCTCGCGGACCGATCCGTCGCGGTCCCGGGAGATCTGTCCTTTTCCCTGAAGTCCGGACTGCACTCGGTGGAGATGGACTACCAGTTGAACCAGGCTTCCCCGGTCCGGATCTCCGTTCTGCTTCCCGATGGTCGGGTGGTGGAAGACTTCAACGAAGGGACCAAGACCGTGGGCCTCCACACCTGGTCGTGGAACGGGATGCCGGGACAGCACGCCTACTTCGTCCGGTTGCAGGCCGATGGAAGATCCACCACCAGGATGTTGGTGGTGCCCTGATTCGAATCGGGGAATCGAGGGGTTACGGGTACCGGGCGAGTCCGGTTGCCCGTTCCAAATCGCGCTTTGTCGCTTCAACAACGGGAGCGTCCTCAAACCTCGCTTGATGGAACGGAGGGTCCCGTTAACTTGAGTGGTATGGGAAAAACCGGGGGGAGTGCCATGAAGAATCTTCGTATCGTCCGATTCGCCACTTGGGGATTGGGAATGGCGGTGAGCTGCGCAGTCGGGGTCGAGGCGGCAACGGTCACAATCACACCGGCGACCATGTACCAGAAGATCAGCGGGTTCGGCGCTTCCACGGCCTGGGGCAGCTCGATGAGCGCCGCCGATGCCAACCTGTTGTGGGACACCACGACCGGTGCCGGCCTGTCGCTGCACCGCATCCGGATCGCCAACGACGGAACCACCTCCGAAACGAGCATCGCCCAGCTCGCCGTGGCGCGCGGCGTCAAGATCTGGGCCACGCCCTGGCAACCGCCAACCTCCTACCTGACGACCTACGGCACCAACGAACTGGAACTGAATTTCAGCTACGCGCAGGCTTGGGCCAACACCCTGGCGAAATTTCCGACGACCATGAAGGCCGCCGGCGTCCCCATCTACGCCGTATCCGTCCAAAACGAGATGGACAACACCGGATCGAACCATTTCACCCCGGCCCAGCTCACCTCCTTCGTGGACACCTACCTGGGACCGGCGATGAAGGGTTCCGGCGTGAAGATCATCGCTCCGGAGACCCAGAACTGGTGCGGCTTCCAGAGCTACCTGACCGCCATCCTGGGCGATGCCACCGCGTCGTCGTACATCCCCATCATCGCCACACACGAATACGGTTGCAGCCCCAGCGCCTACCCCTCCATCGCCCAGGCGGGCAAGGAATTCTGGGAAACCGAGATGTACGACTGGGCCACCAGCGTCGAGGATCCCGGCATGACCAGCGCCCTGCGGGTCGCAGCCTTGATCCATGCCACCTTGACCGTGTCGAACATGAACGCCTGGCATTTCTGGTGGGTCTATCCGTGCAGCGCCGCCAGTTGCGGCAACGGCGCGCTGTGGAGCCAGGGTAGCAACTCGCAGGCGACCAAACGGCTTTGGATCATGGGGAACTACAGTCGATTCGTGCGCCCGGGATTCGTGCGCATCGACGCGACCGTCGCGCCGACCTCGGGTGTCACCCTCACGGCATACCGCGATTCCGCCCTCACCAAGATCGTGGTCGTCGCCATCAACACCAACACCAGCAGCACCTCCCAGGCGTTCTCGATCGCCGGTGCCACACCCACCAAGGTGACTCCCTGGGTCACCGACCCGACCCGGAACCTCGTCGCCGACCCCGCGCAGACCCTCACCTCGAGCTCCTACACCTATTCCCTGCCCGCCACCAGCGTGACCACCCTGGTGTTCAACCTGTCCACGACGACGGGTCTGGCCCGCGCCGCGACACGACAGATGATGGGAAACCCCATCTGGTCCGCTGGTGTTCTGACCGTGCCGGGAACCACCAACGAGCGTTTGCAGATCTTGGATGCGAGGGGCGAAAGCCGAATCCTAGATCTCGCCAACGGCCAAACCCGGACCGGACAGCTCCCGGCGGGCGTGTACCAGGTTCGGCTCGTGGGCGATGCGAATGCGGCTCCCCAGCATTTCCTGGTCTTTCGTTGACGCGGCGGCGATCGCA
>Ga0302270_10003857_pt1 | contig 14143 bp, 16 predicted proteins | sample III_Bog_E2_3_FD_198773 | JGI IMG/M metagenome (GOLD analysis project Ga0302270, IMG submission 198773) | Peat permafrost microbial communities from Stordalen Mire near Abisko, Sweden - III_Bog_E2_3 | ecosystem: Environmental > Terrestrial > Soil > Wetlands > Peat | place: Sweden: Abisko... | reverse complement strand
CATGAGTCTCTCCTGGTTCATCGTGCGTGGTTGGGGAATGTATAGATGGGCAGAAGCGGGGAAACTTTGCCGTCTAATTCTTAATGTAGTCTAAAATCAACTGTTTCTTCATAAATAAACAACAAAGGTTATTTTATTGATTTTTAAAGTAGTTATTCTGCTCTCTAGTAAGCCTTTTGCAGCGTCTGGCGCCTTGTTGATCTGACCCTTAAATATGTAGGCTTCCTACCCATTTCGCAATAAAAGCCCGCGAAATGGATGGGGCACGGGGCTCCGATTTGAGGGCCTGATCAATAGGACGGAGTAGTGCGCTTGGGCAAGTGATCGCAGGCCGTTAGCTTTACTACCCAATCCTGCTGAAAACGATCGCTTCCGCCGCCTGCACCGTCTCGTCCAGAGTCAGGTTGGTGGAATTGAGAAGAATGGCGTCTGCTGCCGGCCTGAGAGGCGAGTCTGCCCGATTGCGGTCGCGTTCGTCACGCTCGCGCAGATCGCGGATCACTTGCTCGGCACCCACGGCGGGAGCCCTACCCAACTGGTCAAAGCGGCGCAGGCCCCGTACCTCAGCATCAGCGTCGAGAAAGATTTTGACGTCAGCCTGGGGAAAGACAACCGTGCCAATGTCGCGGCCTTCCATGACGATTCCACCATTGGCGCCCAGCTGCTGTTGCAGAGCGACCATCCAGGCGCGGACGGGCGGGTTGACGCTGACGCGGGAGGCGGCCTGGGTTACCTCTGGCTCGCGAACCGCCGCTGTTACATCTTCTCCGTCCAGCAGAACCCGGTTGCCACCCTCGGCTTGAGCCAGGCGGATGGTGCTGTCTGCGGTCAGAGCGACCAAAGCGGGCTCGTCGTCAAGACTGACAGCGTTGCGCAGGGCCTTGAGGGCGAAGGCGCGGTACATGGCGCCCGTTTCAAGGTTGAGCAAGCCAAAGCGGAGGGCCAGGTGGCGGGCAATGGTGCTTTTGCCAGCTCCCGCTGGCCCGTCGATGGCCACAATGGGACGTCGCCCGGTGGAAGACGGGCCTTGCGGTACGGTATCGGTACTCATCCGCGCTTCTTTGCACCTGTGCGCGAGGCAGCTGCGTAACCAAAACGCTTGCCGGCGCTCGTCTTGGGTCCGGAACCCGTGCCCTGCTTGCGAGCCGGGCGCGACTGCGAGCCGCCGCGTGCGGAGGAACCTGGACGTGCAGAGGAACCAGGGCGGGCGCTGGTGCCGCTCTTGGACTCTGGCTTGGCGCTGGCGTGCTGGGGCTTGCCGACCGGTTTGCCGGTGCGCGCCGCAGAGGACGCCTTGCCGACTGGCGAGCTGGACTTTCCGACGGGCCGCGCACTGCCGGACGAAGCCGAACGGGGACCGTTTGAGGACGCCGGACGAGCAGCGGAATGCTTCGTATTGCTGCTCTTGGCTGCACCGTCGGCCCAGCGGCTGGAGGCAGGGGGACGACCATGGGCAGCTGCCGGACGAGCAGAGGATGGACGAGCCGAAGATGGGCGTGCCGAAGCGGGACGCGCGGAAGACGGTCTCGCTGAAGACGGGCGGGCTGTGGCGGGACGCCCTGACGATGGACGAGCCGACGTGCCGCGCGATTCCGAGCCAGCATGGCGGGTTGGACGCCTGGGACCTGCCTGCGCAGGCTTGCGGTCACGCGAGTGTGTCGCTGGCCGGCTGAGATGGTTGCGAGCGGGAGCCTCAGCTGCAGGCGCTGCCTTTACTGGCGCGGTTTTTGCGGGCGCTGTCTCAACGGGCGTTTCCGACTGGGACGCGACCGGTTCTGCCGAGGCCGCGATGGAAGCCACTACCTCCTCGCTGGCAGGAGCAGGTTCCTCAACAGGCTTCTGCTCAGCCGGCTTTTGGAAGACAGGCTCGTGAATCTCTTCTTCGCGCTCTCTGGCGTGAAGGAAGTAGGTCGAGCCGGCCATCGACGAACTGGCATAGTAGCTGGGCGTTACAGCGAACTCGGGCAGCGTGCCGGCCACATAGAAGTGGGGCGCATGGCCCAGAGAGATGGTGTGTACCTGACGGGTTGCAACCAGTCCGCGCAGCACTTCACGCACCTTGCTGCGGGCAGTAAGCGGCGAGAGGAAGAGCTCTACATCTTCCATGGTGGCGGCGATGACGGCCTGCAGATAGATGGAAGCGAGAACCGAGATGGCGGTGACCTGCGAGGTGGATGCGCCCTCGGCAATGGCCTTCTGGAAGCGCTGGCGGAGCAGTTGCCACTCCGCTGCTTCGCCGGGAGCGCCGATGACAGGGATAATGCGCAGTTGCTGCCAGAGCTCGGTGATGGCGCGCAGCACTGCTGCCTCAGTAACTTCGCGGCCAAGGGTGTGCTTGAGAGAGGCAATGTTGGTGTCGCCGACTTCAAGCAGCTTGTAAGCCTGCACAGCCAGCTGAGAGACCTGACGCGAGCCAGTGAGCTGCGGAGTGCGACGCCAGTCGCGATCACCGCGCAGCGCATAGACGTAAGGCAGAACCCAGGCCGCCACTACAAAGTCCGGCTGTTCGCCGGGCAGGCCCAGCAGGTTGAGCCGAACGGCGACGCCGTCCAGTTCCAGCCGTATAAGGAGTTCCTCAGCAAGGGCGATTTGTTTGGGCTCGGGCGTGGCATTGCGCTGTCCGGCAACCGCCTCAACAAATGAGGGGGCGATGGAAGAGGCATACTGCCTCCTCGGCAGGAAGAGACAAAGACCTGTCTCTTCAATCCACGTACGGGCATCCTCAAAGGTGATGGTCCCGTGTCCGTTGTAGCGCATCCTTTCGGAGCGCGAAGCTTCCAATTGCTCTGCTGTCAAAGAAACACCCTCACTTCCAGGCTGGCAAAAAGGCCGGGTAGTCTACGCTCCTGGGAACGGGAAGACTGCCTGTGGTTTTAATTCTATGCGCGATTTAGATACGATGGAAGGCCCGTAAAATCTCCTTCCACGAATAGAGCAAAGCTATTGGACGTCCGTGAGGGCAACTGGTGGGGTGTTCGGTGCGAGAAAGTTCCGAAAGTAACCACTCCATGCGGGCCGGATCGAGGGGGGTGTTCACCTTGATGGCCGAGTGGCATGCTATAGAGGCGGCAATGCGCGTTCTGAGAGCCGTAAGATCTTGATTTAGATCGGGTTTATCGGAGTCTGAGGCGGTCTGATCGATGACTTCAGCCAGCATCCGCTCCAGTTCCTGGCCCTCCAGGCCGACCGGAGCCGATTTTACTGCAAGTGTCTGTGGGCCAAATGGTTCCACCTCAAATCCATTACGATCAAGTTCTTCCGCAATACGGGCGAAGATAACCATTTGATCGGGTTTCAGCTCCACAAGTAACGGCATCAGCAGGCGCTGGCGCTGAATTTTTTCCACCTGCCGGTCGCGCAGAATCTTTTCAAACAAAACCCGTTCGTGGGCCACATGCTGGTCCACAATCCAGAGTCCGTCCTCGCTGGTGGCCAAAATAAAGGACTCGCGGAGCTGGCCGAGCGGCTTGAGGGAGCCGAGATGGTTGAGTGTAGTGGCGGCCTGTTCGGCCTCAACGCGGGCGGCTTCGCTGGAGAAGTCAGGAAATGGCGCGTCGCCCTGCGTTCCGTTGCCGTTTATCCCAGCTCCGGGCGCAAAGAGCGCGGCGGCAGCAGCTCCCCAGGCAGCCGAGTCAAAACCAATGGCAGAGGGCGCAAACGGAAGTCGAACTGGTGCGAGTGGCAGTGTAGCCGGGCTCAGCTGGAAGGATTCAGCCTGCTCACGGGCGGCGTCGCCGGCCAAGGGGTCGGAGTCTGGGATGGGGGAGACGGGCGGCGGCATCAACGAGGGGCTGGCCGTGGGCTGGCCGTCAATGGCGGCCAGGAATCCGGCTGCGGGCCGGGCGTTGACCAGAGCCATGCGCAGGCTGTCGCGGACAAAGTCGTGGATGTGGCTCTGCTGGCGGAAGCGCACCTCGGTTTTCGCGGGATGCACGTTGACGTCAACCTCTTCCGGCGGCATTTCGAGGAAGAGCAGCACCACCGGAAAGCTGGTAGGCGGAATCACGTTGCGGTACGCCTCAGTGATGGCGTGCATCAACAGCCGGTCGCGAATGAGCCGCTTGTTGACAAAGATATAGATGGAGTTGCGATTGAGCTTTTGCAACTCGGGCTTGGAGTAGAAGCCAGTGAGGCGCAGTGCGCCCGGATCGCGCTTCGGTTCATCGGGGTCGCGTTTCCAGGGTGGAGGCTCGGGCAAGCCGGCGCGCTCCAGCGGAGTTTCAGCCGCGACGGGCAGCAGTTGCGCCAGCGTGTCTTTGCCGAAGATCTGGTAAATGCGCTCGGCGGTACGCTGCACGGGCGGCGCCAGCACCAGGGTGTGTGAGGCGGAGATGAGCTCGAAGTGCTTCTCCGGATGCACCAGCGCATAGTGCGTGACCAGAGCCGTGACGTGCGAGAGCTCCGTGGACTCGGCGCGGAGAAATTTGCGACGGGCAGGCGTGTTGAAAAACAGATCGGAGACGGCGATGGTGGTTCCACGCGGCAAAGCCGCATCTTCAACATGCAGAATTTTTCCGCCGGCGATCTCGATCCGCGTCCCCGAAGACTCTTCTCCCGTCGCAGTTTCCAGCGAGACGCGGGCAACGGAGGCGATAGAGGGCAGCGCTTCTCCACGAAAACCAAGCGTGGCGATGGCAAGCAGATCGTCTGCCGTGCGCAGCTTGGAGGTAGCGTGGCGCTCGAAGGCTAGCAGAGCGTCGTCGCGGTTCATGCCGCTGCCGTCGTCGGAGATGCGGATGAGCTTACGGCCGCCTGCCTCCACCTCGACGCGGATACGCATAGCGCCGGCGTCGAGCGCGTTCTCCAGCAGCTCCTTGACCACCGACGCAGGGCGGTCCACCACCTCGCCGGCGGCGATCTGGTTGGCAACCTGGTCGGAGAGTATGCGGATGCGGCCCATCAGGCTCTAGGGTAACGCAGGGAATGGAGTTATAGACCCGGCCATTCAATAGTGTGTAGGCTTCCCACCCATTTCGCGATAAAGCCTGCGAAATGGATGGGACACGGTGCTTCTATTTCAGGGCCGGAGCAATAGGAGGCAGAACGCAAAAAGCCGCCACTATGGGCGGCTTTTCAGCATAATTTTGCCGGAGCGCGGACTAGACGCCGACGCCGAACTCGCCCAGCTCGCTTTCGCCGGCATTCGAGTAGAAGTCGTAGGGTGTGCGCTTTTTGAACTTCGAGCGGCTGCGGATCTCCGTGCCGACGTAGATGCCGAGAGCGGCAACCGCCATGCCGATGGAGAACCAGCCAATCACTTGCAGGGCCTTGGAACCCTTGCTTTCTTCGGATTGAGCTTCATTTGCCTGTACGTTATCGAGATCGGCCATGGGAACCAGATGCCCTCCTGCACACTCATGATAGCGCAGTTTCCGCTGCACTTTGGTGTGCGCGGCGGCACACGTCTCACATGCTGTTTACTCGGTTGATTCGATTTGGGAGAGCCAATGCAGCTTTTCCGGCTCGGGAAGAAAGCTGGCGCGGATGGAGTTTGCGGCCAGCTGGCGCAGCTCATCGTGGGTGAAGCCCTGGTGAGTGTGCGCCTGGAGGAACTCGCCCGCCAGATCGGAGCCGAAGAAGGCTGGATCGTCGGAGTTGAGCGTGACCAGCAGGCCCTCATCGAAGTAGCGACGCAGCGGATGCTCTGGAAAGGATGGACAGACGCCAGTGCGCACGTTCGAGGTGGGGTTCAGCTCCAGCGGAATGGCCCGCTCTTTCATGTCCTGGAGCAGGTAAAAATCCCGAATGGCGGAGGCTGCGTGACCGATGCGCTCCGAGCCGATGGCGAGCGCCTCGCGGATGGCCTCAGGCCCCGTGGTTTCGCCGGCATGATTGGTGAGGCGCAGACCTGCTGCCTTTGCTTCGGCGTAGAGAGCACGGTAAGGCTCGGAGCCGGTTAGCCGCTCGTCGCCACCTAGGCCGATACCGACGATGGAGGGGAACTGCGGCCGCAGCCGGGCAGCAGTGCGGAAAACGCGCGAGGCTTCCTCGACGCTGAAGTGGCGCACGGCGTCGAAGATCCAGTAGAGCGAGAGGCCGAGTTCCTTTGCTGCGCGCACACGCGCCCGCTCCAGGCCAGCGAAGATGGGCTCGAAGACCTCGTCCCCCGCCGGGCCTGCTCCCCCTGCACCCCAGTGATAGATGACGCCAACGGAGATGTAGACCTCGGCATGGACGATGCCCTGCTCCGCCAGATGCTGCATCATGCGCCAGGCGGCCAGTTCGTAGTCATCGGGCGTAACCAGCTGCCCGCAGACAGCCTTGAAGGCCAGCAGGAAGCCGGTGAAATCGGTGAAGTTATAGAGGGCTTCGGCCTCGGCGAGCGAGATGGGCGCTGCGTCGTGGCGGGCGCTGAGTTCGACCAGAGTGGCAGGGAGGATGGTGCCCTCAAAGTGCAGATGCAGCTCGGCCTTGGGAAGGCGGCGGATGAAATCGTTGATCGCGGTCACAGATTGAGTGTAAAAGAACATGGGTGAGATCTCATCTGTGCGTTCGTTTTGGAGAGTAAAGGAGTTGCAAGGATCGATTTATCGGTGTATATCAACATATGTACAGTTTTGCGGAGGGTAGATGGCAACCATTCGATGGAATATTGCCGTGTCGCCTGAAATAGATCAATCCGTGCGGATGTTTCTCGCTGCGCAGGGAGGCGGCCGCAAGGGCGATCTCTCGCGTTTCATTGAAGAGGCCGTGCGCGTGCACCTGTTGGAGCAAGCCGCAGCACATGCCAAGGGCGCTGCTTCCAACATAAATGAAGAGGATCTGAGCAGCCTCATTGACGAAGCTGTTGCCTGGGCGCAGACCCGCTGATGCGCGTCATTCTGGATACCAATGTTTTGCTGGGTTCACTCATTTCCCCCTATGGCGCACCTGATACGATCTATCGCGCCTGGCGAGCGGGGCGTTTTGAACTGGTCACCTCTCAAGCGCAGTTGGAAGAGTTGCGGCGCGCCAGCCGCTATCCGAAGATCAAGGCGATTCTTCCCGCGCATCGCATCGGTACCATGGTCAACAATTTGCATCGCGCCCTTGTCCTCGATGCGCTTCCGGCGCTTCCCGACGGCTTCGCTCTCGCCGATCCAAATGACGCGTTTCTGCTCTCGATGGGCCTGGCAAGCGATGAGGATTATCTGGTGACCGGTGATCGACGCGCAGGCTTGTTGCAAATGGGCAAGATAGGACGGGCCAGCATTGTGACGCCGGCGGCCTTCTGCAGCAAAGCGCTCTGAAGCGCGGTAGTATTTCTAGCGAAAATTAGCTGCATGGCACTCTTCCTACCCAGAAGGGAGAAGCCATGAACCTCGAATTTGCTTCGATAATGGGAGATACTGTGTTTCGAGGACAGTCATGGGAAAACGCAGCCGTTCCAAGCATAATCGTGAACCTGCACCTCTGACTCGATTACCGTTAAGTTCGTATTTACCGGATCGCGCGACAGTCTTGTTTGTATTTGGTGTAGTTCTAATTGTTTTCGGCACGCCTGCAATCCAGTACAGCAGGTGGAATCACGCTGAAAATGCCCATGTTCACCCGGTCTTTCATCTCTGGCTCATTGTTTTAGGTTTGCTTGTGCTCTTCTTGTCATTTCGCAAATCAAGAGATCAGAACCGCATGTGATTTTCAATTCCAGACCGGCGGAAGAACAGCATAAAAGATAATTGACTTATTTAAGTCGCGGCATCATAATCTGCGCATGGAGACTAAAGCCATTCGGACTTCGATTGACCTGCCGCGCGACCTGCACCGCAGGTTGCATGAGGCGGCTGCGCGCAAGGGTTGCTCGGCGCGGAAGCTGATTCTGGCTGGAATCGAGCAGGCGGTCAGCGAACCGGAGCCTGCGCGCCCTCAGCGCCGCTTGACGCTTGATGTTTCCCTAGTTCCTCCTGCAGGACGCACGATCAACCCTACGAACGAAGAACTCTATGACCTCATTGAGTTTCCCTGACATCAACGTGTGGTTGGCTTTAGCAGCTCATGAGCACATTCATAGCGACGTTGCCCGGCACTGGTGGAGCACTGCAGATGGCAGAATCGCGTTCTGCCGCCATTCGCAACTTGGTTTGCTGCGCCTGCTTTCTACTGCATCCGTGATGAACAATAAGGCACTGTCAATCGATGAGGCCTGGCACGTGTACGAAGGTCTTTTCGCCGATGATCGCGTGGCCTTTGTGGCCGAACAAGCGAACGCAGATTCTATCTTCCGGGCCAGAGCCAGGGGCACTGAAATTTCCCCGAAAGTCTGGGCAGATTCGTGGCTGCTGTCCATAGCTGAGGCCGCAGGCGGAACGCTTGTCACCTTAGACAGGGCTTTAGCCGCAAAGGGAGCGCATTGCCTGCTCGGGCCGCGAGTGTAATCCTCTACAACCCCGCAAACTCCGACCGGTGGCGGGAGTAGAAGAAGTAGATCAGCAACCCGATGACCAGCCAGATGAAGAAGGCTACCCAGGTCATGATCTCCAGGCCCATCATCAGCACCACGCAGAAAATCACGCTCAGGGCCGGGAACAGGGGGCCGAGCGGGGTGCGGAAGGCGCGGGGACGGTGCGGATCGCGGTAGCGCAGGATCACCACGGCGATGGAAACCAGCACAAAGGCGAACAGGGTGCCGATGTTCGAGAGGTTCGAAACGGTGCCGATGTCGAGCAGGCCGGCAGGGATGCCGACCACGAATCCAGCCACCCAGGTGGCCACGGCGGGGGTGCGGAACTGCGCGTGGATGCGGCTGAAGATGGCGGGCAGCAGTCCGTCGCGGGACATGGCGAACCAGACACGGGCCTGACCAAGCTGGAAGACCAGGATGGAGGAGATCATGCCCAGCATGGCGCCAATCAGAACGAAGAGGCGGACCCATTGTAGGCTGCCGATGCCGGTGGAAATGGAAAGCCGCTTGATGGCGTTGACCACAGGAGCCGCGTCACCCATAACCGATTGCCAGGGAACGATGCCACTGAGCACGATGGCCACGCCACCGTAGAGGACGGTGCAGGCGACCAGCGTTGTCAGGATGCCAATGGGCAGGTCGCGCTGGGGATTGCGGCACTCTTCGGCAGCGGTCGAGACAGAGTCGAAACCGATGTAGGTAAAGAAGATGATGGAACCGCCGGTGAGCACGCCGGTCCAGCCGTTGGGCATGAAGGGGTGCCAGTAGTGCGGCTTGATGAAGCTGGCGGCGGCAACGATGAAGACCAGTATGGCCGCGATCTTGATGAGGACCAGAATGTTGTTGGTGCGAGCCGACTCGCGGATGCCACGGACCAGAATCACCGTGAGCAACATGACGACGAGGAAGGCCGGAATATTGAAGCCGAAGTGCCAGCCAGAATCGTAGATGTTGTTGCCGGCAAAGTCTTGTAGCCCGGTTGGCAGATAGGCGGGCGAGATCCAGCGTGCGGGAAAATGGACGCCAAACCAGTCGAATAGATCGACAAGGTGGGCGGAGAGGCCAACGCTGACGCTCATGTTGGAGAAGGCGTATTCGAGGATCAGGTCCCAGCCGATGATCCAGGCCACCATCTCGCCAAGGGTGGCGTAGGTGTAGGTGTAAGCCGAGCCGGCAATGGGAATCATCGACGCCAGTTCGGCATAACAAAGGCCGGTAAAGACGCAGACGATAGCCACCAGCACTAGCGAGAGAGCCAGCGCAGGACCTGCGCCAGGGCGACCTGCCAGTGCTGTGTGGTGGATCAGGTAATGGAGGAGTGGGGTGTTCTCAAGCGACGGCGAGTCAAAGTGCTGGCCCGCCATGGCCGTACCGATGACCGTAAAGATGCCGGAACCGATAACCGCGCCTATGCCCAGGGCCGTCAGCGACCAGGGTCCGAGGGTTTTTTTCAGCGAGTTAGCCGGTTCTTCCGACTCGCGGATCAGCTTATCGATCGACTTGCAGGCAAGCAGTTGGCGAATCAGGGCAGTTCTCCTCAGTCCCCCACAGGGGGAGAGGTTGTGACATAATTGCCGGTGGTCGGCAGAGAGAGGAATGGGGTTCCGGCCGGAGAGTGTCGCACCCGGAACCCCTGGCAAGCTTTCTTCAGAAGCCTAGCGCTTCGATTGTCCGCGAACCAGCTTCTTGACCTTCTTTTTCGCCGAACCACGGGGTTCAGTGCGCTTTGCCTTGGGAGCGGCCTTCTTGCGAGCGGTCCGCTTCAGCTTCTTTCGTTCCAGCTTGTCTTCAACTTTGGTGGTATCAGCCACAGATAACCTCTTTCACTGCAATCGCTTCAGGGTATTGAGCAAACGGAGCTATGCGTTATTAATGTTAACAGGGAATTTGTTCTATTAAAAGCCGAACGGGAACGGATACTGTCCTGAGCGCTCGATATTCCGGTTTGGCGGCGGATTCAACGATACAATGGGAAGTGGATACCTGAGTCATCCGCCTGCTCGGCTACGGCCGTTTGCGAGCGGCTCCAACCGGCGAGCGTTGCCCGAGGCCCCCTGCGATTCGATTCCGAGTCTGCTCCCTGGAGGTCGGCCCTGGGCACTCCGAAGCCCGTTGAACGCCTCAGGCTTATCTTCTCGCACGCCGTTGTGGACCCGCTTTACCGCTTCTGACGAGCTCCGTTCTCCCACGCAACAACCACCTTGTTTGCAGGAGCTCCCATGCGTTCCGACAAGATTCATCGCGCCCTGGCGCGCGGCATTAACCGTTATGAGGTGTGCCAACTGGTCGCCAAGGGCGTGCGCGCCACCCATAAGGCCGGATCCCGCTACGAAGACTCGATCAACGATGTGCTGGAGTACCTCGGCGGGGTCAACAGCCCTCGCACGGCGCTGACGACAGTGGGCCTGAAGCCCGCTGCGTAGGAGCAGCGGCCCGCGGGCAGCCGCGGGATTGCAGGTGGATTCGTTGCGGGAACTAGTAGAAAAATCCCATTAGACGCAGAAAGAGGGACGGCTGCTTTGCCGTCCCTCTTCTTATGTTCCAAACTTGTCGCCTAAGCCGAACTTAGATGACCTGAACGTTCTCAGCCTGCCAGCCCTTGGGGCCCTTGGTGACGTTGAACTGAACGCGCTGACCTTCCTGAAGCGAACGGAAACCGTTCGACTGGATGGCGGTGTGGTGGACGAAAACGTCCTCACCGTTCTCACGGCTCAGAAAACCAAAACCCTTAGCATCATTGAACCACTTGACTGTGCCTTGTTCCATTGTGATGTAACTCCTTGATACGATTTACCGCGAATGCAATGTGGAAGTGTTGCGTGCAGGCGGTAACCGGAACAGGCAAGAACTTCAGATCGAATTCTACGATTGCCCTGAGTGTAGCACGGAATTGATTGACGATCATCGATTTATTCTCTGTTTTGCACAGTTTGGAACACGGTGGTTCAGTCCCAGGGATGTGCATCTGTAGGGTCGGGCGGTACACTCGATTGCGCTGTGCGAGGTGGCACTTGGACGAAAAACAGGGCCGGGTACTGGTCATCAATCCGGGGTCGACATCGACAAAGTTCGGCATTTACACGCGCCAGGGCGCAGAGTCGGTGAAGACCATCCGGCATGGGGACGAGGAAGTGACGCGGTTTGCCGGCCGACCCATGATTGCGCGGCTGGAGTACCGCGCAGCGTTGATTGGCGCCGAACTGGACAAAGCGGGTTACCGCGCCGAGCAGTTTGCCGCGACAGCCGGACGCGGCGGATTGCTGCCGCCCATGCCCTGCGGCACCTATCTGGTAGACGATGCGATTGTGGAAGAGCTAAAGGCAGCCCGGCGCGGCGAACACGCCTCGAATCTGGGAGCGTTGCTGGCGCTTGAGTTTGCGCGACCTTGTGGCGTGAACGCCTATATTGTTGACCCGGTGACGGTGGACGAGTGGCAGCCATGCGCGCGCATCTCCGGCTCGCCGTTGATGGAGCGCAAGGCGATTGGCCATGCGCTGAACACCAAGGCAGTGGCCAAGCGCTATGCGCGGGAGCTAGGCCGCAGTTACGACGAATTGCGGCTGGTGGTGGCGCATATGGGGTCGGGGATTACCGTCTCGGCGCACCGGGATGGCCGCATGATCGACAACAATACCATCGACGATGGGCCTTTCGGGCCGGACCGCACCGGAGACTTGCCGGAGCGGGCGCTGGTGAAACTCTGCTTTGGCGGGCAGATGGCACAGAAGGAGATTGACCGGCACATCTTTGGCGATGGAGGGCTCTACGCCTACCTGGGCACGCGCGACTTGCAGGAAGTGGAAAGGCGCATCGACGCGGGAGACGCCAAGGCCGCGCTGGTGTTTGAGGCTATGGTGTACCAGATTGCCAAGCAGGGCGGCGCAATGGCGGCCGTACTCGAAGGCCGGGTGAACGCGATTCTGCTGACCGGCGGCATGGCCTTCAGTGAGCGCGTAATCGCCGGGCTCCGCGCGCATCTGGGCTGGATTGCGCCCATCTGCGTGTTCCCTGGCGAGGACGAGCTGCGGGCGCTGGCCGAAGGCGTCTTCCGTGTGCTGGACGGTGAGGAACAGGCGCGGCGGCTGTGGGACGAAGGCCGCAACCCGTCTCAAGATGAGATCGCGCGCAAGCCACTGGCCTTCGGCATCGACTCCTATTGAGCTAGGCCGCTTATTGGTCCAGCCTTCAAATAGAAGCACCGTACCCCATCCTTTCTCTCGCTTTCTGCGGAAAAGGATGGGGGTACGGCGGATTCAAGTTGCCGGATCTGTAAGGTTGCCCTTCCACGAGCTATCCGCACCCCGCCTCTATCGCTCTGGATGCAGGTGCATCTTGAGGAACTCGACATACACGTTCCAGTCGCCGGGCACCATGCCGTGGCCGCCGTCGTGCATAAAGTAGGAGAGGTCGTGCAGGATCGGCTCATTCGCGCCCGGCCACACCTCTGTATCGAGCGCATCCTTGCCCAGCAGCTTGTACACCGGTCCAGCCGCAACAGCAGCCAGAAACTCGCCCTTCGGATCGGACCAGTAGTCGGTGTTGCCCGTCTGCAGCAGCAGCGGACGCGGCGCCACCAGGGCCACCAGCAGGTTCGCATCCATCGGCGCTTTATCCGGGAAGCCGCCCCACTTTGCCCAATTGGCCGCAAATTGATAGTGGTAACGCGTGGGCGCCATCAGGTGGGCCACCGTCTCGCCGTAGTTGCGACGGCTCAGCGCTGCGCCGCCCTCGCCGGAACAGCTGGCTATCACCGCCGCAAAGCGCTCGTCGTGCGCGCCGGCCCACATTACTGTCTTGCCCAGCCGTGATACTCCGTGGATGGCCACGCGTTTGGCATCAACGCCAGCGTCGGTCTCAAAGTAGTCTTCCACGCGGCTCATACCCCAGGCCCAGGCGCTGATGGCGCCCCACTCGTCCGCTGCGGGCTCGGTTTGCCCCGGCTTCAAATAGTGGGCTCGAATGCCGTCCTTGAAGCCTTCCGCATAGTCCGGGTCCACGTCGCCGTAATAGAAGGTGGCCACGCCAATGCCCGCGTCGAGAAACGGCTGCACGTTGAGCCGGCCAAAGCTCCGCATCCCGGCTGGATCAATGCGCGTGTGTGTCTTCGGGTCCCATACCTTGATCGGAGTTATTCCCGGATCGTCTACCACGTTCTGAATGGCGCCAAAGCTGATCGAAAGGAGTACCGGCACAGGCTTCTTTGCGTTGGCCGGCAGATATTCGAGCAGGTGGATTGCAGGCCATGAGGGATCCTTTGAGAAGTGAATCGTCACCTGCTTGCGGATTGCCTTGCCGCCCAGTGCTGGCGTGCCTTTGTCGGTTACTTCAAAGCTTTCCTCGGCGGGGCGGCCCGGCGCGCGGCCATACTGCTCGGTCTCGAAGAGCTTCACTATCTCAGGCCGGCGAGCGTTGCGCCAGATCTTTGCGTCTTTCACTTTCTGGCCATTAGCCAGGATGAGCGCATCGGGCAGCGTGTAAGTGCCAACCTGCGTCTCGTCGTAGTTCACAGCAATGCCCGCTACCTCGCTTGCGGGCTTCGGCGGCACAGCGGCGTTTGCCTGCGCCAACGCGCTTGAGGCCCAGGACAACAGAAGTAAAACGGTCGTAGTGCACATCACCCGCATGGCGAAGCTCCTTTGAGTTGCTCTAATTCAAGCACTCAACAAATTACCGCTTGAAACGTTAGTGACCGAGTTGTCCTACTGTCAAGCAACTTGGCTGTGCTGGCTCAACTGAAAGCTTCGCGCAGCTCCCATCCAGAGC
>Ga0302270_10003852_pt1 | contig 14158 bp, 7 predicted proteins | sample III_Bog_E2_3_FD_198773 | JGI IMG/M metagenome (GOLD analysis project Ga0302270, IMG submission 198773) | Peat permafrost microbial communities from Stordalen Mire near Abisko, Sweden - III_Bog_E2_3 | ecosystem: Environmental > Terrestrial > Soil > Wetlands > Peat | place: Sweden: Abisko... | reverse complement strand
ACAAGGACCTGCGCGATCAAAACCAAGTCTTCACCGGAATTCTTGCCGCGTCCAAGGTGGAAGAGGCAGGCGTTTCCTGGCACAACCAGGCGGAAAGCAAGGATGGCGAGATTGTATCGGGCAACTATTTTCAGCTACTCGGATTGAAGCCCGCCGCCGGCCGCCTGTTCACTGCGAGGGACGAGACCGCCAAGAATGCAAATCCCGTAGCCGTCCTCAGCTATGACTACTGGAGGACACGCTTCGGCGCATCGTTCGGTATTGTCGGCCAAACCGTGCTGATCAACGGACATCCGTTTACCGTGGTTGGCGTCGCGCCGGAAAACTTCGATTCTGCCATCGGCGGGTACAAGCCAGGATTTTTCGTTCCCATCACCATGGTTGAGCAAGCCATTCCGTGGCGAGCGCCGATGGACGACCTGACCAACCATCAATCCGTGTGGTTTCCCGTGGTCGCGCGACTCAAGCCCGGCATCACCGAAGTCCAGGCCGAGGCCAGCCTTGCACCGCTGTGGCACTCGCTACGCGCCTATGAGTTTACGCTTTACAAGATGAAGTCGGATCGCTTCAAGAAGAGCTTCATCGATCTCTCGCACCTAAAGGTCATCGACGATTCCAGGGGCTTCTCGCCGGGCCGCGTCGATCTGCAGAAACCTCTCGTAATCTTGATGAGCATGGCCGGATTGCTTGTAGCCATGTGCGCCATCAATGTGGCCACGCTGCTGCTTTTGCGCGCCGCTGCCCGAGCCCGCGAAATCTCCATGCGCTACGCGCTCGGCGCGCAACGCAAGCGCATCGTATCTCAATTGCTGGTCGAAGGCGGCCTGCTCGGCATTGCCGGTGCGGCCGCCGGCCTAGCCCTCGCACCTGTCGTCGCGCTCACACTTGTGCGGCTGATGACCAGCGCAGATCCGGGAAGTGAACCGTACTCCAGTTCTATCGACGCACGGATTCTGTTCTTTACGCTGGGGATTTCAGTACTGGTCAGCTTGCTCTTCTCCATCGCGCCTGTCTTCCATTTTCTGCGCCCCGATTTGGCCAACGCGCTGCGCCAGAACGCCGGCACCGCATCCAAACAGTCGCATCGTTTTCGCAAGCTGGCTGTGGGCTCGCAGATCGCGCTAAGCGTGCTTCTGCTTGGAGGGGCGGGCCTCTTCGTACGCACGCTCGACAATCTTCGCCGGCAGTCCGTCGGCTTCGAGACCGCAAACCTGGTTACCTTCATCCTAGATCCAACCAGCTCCGGTTACGGCGAAGATCGCACACCGCAAATTGTCACCGGCGCTCTTGATACGCTCAGCCGCATTCCCGGCATCACAACAGCCGCCGCCACCACCGATCCTGAACTTGCCGGCAACGACAACCAATCCAACTACTCCATTCAGGGGTACAAAGCAGCAGAAGACGAAAAAATGGATTTCGAAGAGCCTGCTATAACTCCGGGCTACTTTAATACACTGCGCCAGCCGTTGCTTGCGGGCAGGGAATTCAATGCAGCGGATACACGTGGTCAACCACACATTGCTGTCGTCAATCTCGCATTGGTCAAGCGTTTCTTTGGAACTCCGCAAAACGCCATTGGGCGTCAGCTTGCCAAGGGCGCGGGTAGCGATATCAAGTACGACATTACCATTGTTGGCGTGGTGGGCGACATCAAGCATACCGATCTGCGCACACCGCTGGGACCGGCCGTCTACTCGCCCTACCTTCAGCTGGAGCATCCCACCGGAGTGGAGATCTACCTGCGCACCGCGCAAGCGCCGGAGACGGTTGAACCCGCGATTCGCCAGGCGATTCATCAGCTCGACCCCACGCTGGTGGTCGATGGGCTGCGCACCATGGAAGACCAGGTGAGCCGCAGCGCCTCCGATGAGCGCGCCCTTGCCTTCCTGGCGATTGGCTTTTCCATCCTTGCGATGGTGCTGTCAGCCGTAGGCCTCTACGGTGTGCTGGCCTACTCCATTGAGCAGCGCACCCGCGAGATCGGCGTGCGGCTGGCCCTGGGATCGCAACGCTGGGGAGTCGTTATCCTTGTGGTGCGAGAGATGGCCGTCATCGCCGCGGTTGCTACCGCTCTTGCGCTTCCGTCCGTGGTTGCACTGGCGCAGCTTTTCCGCAGCCAGTTATATGGGGTTACAGCCTTCGACCCCGTCAGTCTGGCTGGTGCTTTTGTGCTTACCGCCGTTATGGTGACCCTTGCCGCCGCGCTGCCCGCCCGCCGCGCCGCCGGCGTCCAACCCATGCAGGCTCTTAGGATGGAGTGAGAGGCACTTACAACCCAGCGACAGAAGCCGGGTAAGAAATCTCGGAGTAAGTGAGAAATTAGAGAGAACTGAGTTACAAAGGATAGTTGCAATGCAAACGATTTTGCGAAACCTTCAATACGCGCTGCGCCAATTGCGAAAGTCGCCGGTGTTTACTCTTACGGCTGTACTCACGCTGGCGCTTGGCATCGGCGCCAACACGGCCATATTTACCGTGGTCTACGCCACGATTCTTGCGCCCATGCCCTATCCGCAGCCGGACCAACTGGTCATGGTCTGGTCGAAGATACAAGGCGATCGCAACAGCATTGCGGCGCAGGACTTTGTGGATTGGAAACGCCAGAACACCTGCTTTCAAGACTTGAATGCATTCAGCGGCGGCAGCTTTAATCTTGCCACCAAAGATCAGCCCGAATATGTTGAGGGCCAGGCCACCACGCCGGGCTTCTACAAAATGATGGGCGTCAGTTTTCTGCATGGCCGCGACTTTCTTCCCGAAGAGGGGGTGACAGGCAAGGACCACGTCGTCATTTTGATCAACAAGTTGTGGAAGCGGCTGGGCTCCGATCCTAACATCGTCGGCAAGCAGATCCAACTCGATGGAACATCGTATACAGTAGTGGGAGTTATGGCGCCCGGCCAACCGGACCGTCTCAACCAGTGGTTAATTGTGCCGCTCGTTTTCAAGCCCGAGCAGTTGAATCACGACTTCCATTGGCTGCTGGCGATGGGCCGCCTGAAGCCCGGTGTAACCATCAAGCAGGCGCAGGCCAACATGGATGCGGTTACCGCCAACATTGCGCAGGCTTTTCCGAAAAGCAACAAGGGATGGGGCGCATTTGTTGAGCCGCTGAAGAACGACTTTTTACCCAAAGAGAGAATTCAGACACTATGGCTGCTGCTCGGAGCGGTTGGCTTTGTGCTGTTGATCTCCTGCGTGAATGTTGCCAATCTATTGCTGGCCAAAGGAATCACGCGGCAAAAAGAGATTGCGATCCGCACGGCTCTCGGCGCTCCCCGGCGAATCATCTTCGCCCAGTTCCTTACGGAGAATCTCTTGCTGGCACTGATTGGCGGATTGCTGGGAGTTGGCGTGGGCGCGGCGACACTGCGCGCTCTGGCGGCCAACATGCCTCCCAACACGCTTCCATCCGAGGCTGACCTTAGTCTGAATCTGCCCATTCTGCTGTTCACGTTTGCCGCTTCCACGCTGGCGGGGCTGCTCTTCGGCTGCGCACCCGCATGGTATGCAACGCGTGTTGACCCCATCGATGCGCTGAAGGAGGGCGGACGAACCGGAACCGGCGCGGGCCGCCATCGCCTGCGGAGGGTGCTCGTTATTGGAGAGTTCGCATTGGCGCTCGCACTGCTTACCGGCGCTGGTCTTGCAATACACAGCTTCTGGAATCTGACGCGCGTGGACCTTGGCGTGACCACTTACCATATCCACACATTCAATCTCCCAGTCCCGGATTCGCGCCCAAAAGACCTCGCGCAAATCACCTCGTATTACCAGCAGATGCTCGCTCGAATTCATTCGGTCCCAGGGGTGTTGAATGCCTCGGTATCCGTTGGCTTACCGTTGGAAGGCGACGGTTTCGGAATGCCGTTTACGATCGCGGGCCAACCCGAGTTCGCAGATCCTTCGCAGCGGCCAGGCACTGCCTTCGGCATGGTTTCGCCCGACTACTTCAAGACATTTGGCATCCAGATGATTCGCGGCCGCGCGTTCACCGATCAGGACACCGCGAGCAGCGTTCATGTAGCGGTAGTCAACGAAGAATTTGCGCGCAAGTACTTCGCCAACAAGGATCCGCTGCAGCAGCGGGTGAACGTTGAAGAGTTGATCCCGGGCGTCACCAAGCTGGGCCCTTATATCACCTGGCAGATTGTGGGAGTATTTCACAACGTCCGCGCAGGCGGCTTCCGGGAAGACTTTCCCGAGATGGAGATACCATTCTGGCAGATCCCATGGCCAAGTGCGAACATCGGCGTGCGTACCGCCGGCGATCCCAAGCTCATGACCAGGAGCATCGCGGCCGCGGTTCATGCCGTCGATCCGCAGATTGCCCTCGCCGAGCCGCATACCATGGATGAAATAAAGAGCCTGATGCTTGCCGGGGATCAGTTCACCATGACCCTATATGCTGCCTTTGCCGTGGTTGCGTTGCTGCTTGCGGCCGTTGGTATCTATGGCGTGATGGCCTTTACTGTTGCGCAGCGGGAGCACGAGATTGGCCTGCGAATGGCGCTAGGAGCCAGCCGCGGCAACGTAGTGAAGCTGGTGCTGAAGGAGGCTCTCACGCTGGCGCTCATCGGGCTGGGCTTGGGTCTGGTTGGCGCGTATTTCGTTGGCCGTGCGATGCAAAGCACACTTTACGGAGTAGGCAAGCTGGACTATGCCGCCATCGCTGTGGTCGCGATTGTCCTCCTTGCTTCATCGCTTTTAGCCAGTTGGCTGCCTGCTCGCCGCGCCGCCCAGGTTCAACCGATGAAAGCGCTTCGCGCGGATTAGGAGGATTCAGATGCGATCGATTCTTCAGGATGTCCGTTATGCACTCCGGCAGTTGCGCAAGTCGCCGGGATTTACGTTCACGGCGGTTGCTGTGCTGGCGCTGGGCATCGGCGCCAACATCGCTGTGTTCACTGTGCTGAACGGAATCCTGCTGCGCCCACTGCCTTATGCGCATTCCGGTCGCATTTTGACCGTCCAGTTGGCTGGCCCCATGCCGTACTTCAGCATGACCTACGCGAACATGCTTCAGTTGCGCGATGCGGGCGGACGTGGATTCCAGATGGGAGTTGCGTTCGACGGCTCCAGGGCCAGCATTGTCGGACCCGGTGGCCGCTTGCAGGTGGAGCGCACAAATGTGGACGAGAACCTGTTTCCGATGCTGGGCGTGCAGCCTATCCTGGGCCGTGTCTTCCGCCCCGAGGAGACGGACAAGGGCCGCAACCACGTTGTTCTGCTGGGCGAGGACGTATGGCGCAAGCTTTACTTGAGCGATGCGCAGATCGTCGGCAAGTCAGTGAGTATTCGAGGCGATTCCTACACCATCCTTGGCGTCATGCCGCGCAGCTTCGCGTTTCCAGTTGGCGAAGATATCATGCAGATCTGGTCGCCGGCCGAGATTCCTCCGGCTGCCCGCTCGGCAATGAGCGGCGTCGGGGCGAAGTTTATCTACAGCGTTTATGCGCGACTGCCTGAGGGAATGACGCACGCGCAGTTGGCCGACGTGTTCAACCGCGCACAACCAGTCATCGCCAAAGAGGTGCCCAAAGACGATGAAGCGTGGCCCACACGCGTGAAGGTCAACGGCTACCAGGATTCGCTGAACGCCGAAGCGCGCAAGCCGCTGTTTCTTCTAGCCGGCGTGGTGTTCGGCATCTGGGCTCTTGCCTGCCTCAATGTCACCAGCCTCATGCTGGCCCGCGCCGTCTCGCGTGTTCGTGAACAGGCAGTACGCTCCGCGCTGGGCGCAAGCCGCATGCGTTTGCTGCAGCAGTCCATTGTGGAAAGCCTGCTCTTGAGCGGCATTGGCGCACTGGCCGGCATGCTTGTGGGCCAATCCGCTATCAAAATCTTGTGGCGTCCCATTCACCGAAGCCTTCCGCTCACATCCGCCATTCACGTTGATTGGCGCGTGATGGCCGCACTGGCATTGCTCACCCTCGTCACCGCCTGCATCACCGGCATCATTCCCGCACTGCGCGCCTCGCGGCGGAACGTGCAGGAGTCGCTGCACGGAGTGACCACGACTGCTTCGGCCAGCCAGAACCGGACGCGTGAGATTCTTGTTGTTGCGCAACTGGCAATAACTCTCGTCTTTCTTGTAGGATCTGGATTGTTTTTACGCACCATTCAAGCACTGCGCCAGGTGCCGCTGGGTTTTTCGCAGCAGAATGTGCTTACCGGCGGCGTCATTCTCAACGGCTCGTCGCGTGAGGAACCGAATGATCCGCATGTGCAGATCAACATTGTCCGCACGTCGTATTTGCCGCTGCTGGAGCGGCTACGCGCCATTCCCGGCGTGCAGGTGGCGGCGCTCAGCTCTGTGCTGCCGCTGCGCAGCGAGATGAATGTCAGCATTTGCTCAGGGATGGATCATGAGGATCAAGGAGCGAAGAGAGCTTGCGCGCAAGGCCGACTTGCTTCCGCGGGCCTGACCGATGCGCTCGGAATACCCATTCTGCGCGGCCGGTTCTTTTCCGAGGTGGACGTGGCAGGCGCGCCGATTGCAGTTGTGGTCAATGAGGCCTTCGCCAAACAGTTCTCGCCGGACAAGGATCCAATTGGCCGGATTTACTCCATGGGCAAGCATGGGCCATTTGCAAATGCGCACATCATCGGCGTTATCGGCGACACCAGGCAGAGCAAAGTCGTCGATCCGACCAAGCCGGAGGTTTATTTTTGTCTCGCGCAGATGGAGCCTGGAACGCCACTTTACGGGATCGCCATTGCCTTCATGCAGGTGGCCATCCGCGGCCGGATTCCCGCCGATTCCTTGCGCGCACAGTTTGACAAAGTGCTGCACGAAGTGGCTCCCGACGCCACAACCACCGACGTGAAGACCATTCACGAAGCAGTCGAGGATTCCTTCGGCAGCCAGAAGCTCATTAGCCATCTGCTGGAAAGCTTCGCTGGTCTTGCGCTGATGATTGCTTCTGTGGGCCTCTATGGTTTGTTGTCTTTCGCCGTTGCCCAGCGAACGCGCGAAATCGGAGTGCGCATTGCGCTCGGCGCGCCGCAGGCGAGTATTCTGAGCCTGATTCTGCGACGTGCCGTTTTGCTGGTTGTCATTGGATTGGCCACAGGCGGCGTGCTGGCCTGGTTCGCCGTTCAATTCGCCAATGGCTACATCTATGGCGTACAGGCTCACGACGCCCTCACCTTTACCGCGGTAGTAATCGTACTTGCGTCGTCGTCGTTTCTTGCAGCCTGGCTGCCGGCACGCCGCGCCGCATCCGTCGACCCAATTCTTGCACTCAGATCGGAGTAACAGCCATGATCGAACTGAAAAACGTTGAACGCAGCTATAAGACCGGCCACACTGAAACCTGGGTGCTGCGCCGTATCTCTCTCACCATCAAAGAGGGCGAGTTTGTCACCATCATGGGGCCGTCGGGGGCAGGGAAGTCGTCGCTGCTGAATGCGCTGGCCCTGCTTGACGACGGATGGCTGGGCGAATACTGGTTTGGTGAGACCCCCGCGCACAAACTGAATCGCAAACAGCGCGCCGACCTTGCCCGGCAACGCATCGGCATGGTCTTCCAGAGTTATCACCTGCTGGACGATCTTACCGTCGCCGAAAACATCGACCTACCATTGTCTTATAAGAACCTGCCCGCCAAAGAACGCCAGGGGATGGTGGCCGACATTCTCGACCGCTTCCAGATCGTCGCCAAGAAGGACCTGTTCCCCAACCAGCTTTCGGGCGGGCAGCAGCAACTTGTCGGCATTGCGCGCGCGGTCGTTCATGCGCCCGAGTTGCTGCTTGCCGACGAGCCCACCGGCAACCTGCACTCCACGCAGGCCCGCGAGATCATGGAACTCTTCTGCGAACTCAACCGCCAAGGCACCACCATTGTCCAGGTTACTCACTCGGAAGAAAATGCGCGCTATGGGAAGCGGATTCTCGAATTGCGCGATGGATGGCTCACGCGCGATGAATCGGTCGAGCCAAGGGCTACGGAGGTTGTCGCAAAGTGAATCCGATCAAGCGAAATTCGGCTCGTGTCATAAAGGCCGCGGTTGCCATTCTTCTCTTGCAGGTGAACCTGGTGTTGGCTATTCGATCCGCGGCGGCTCAGCAGCCCCAAACTCCGGCGCCGCCCGCACAGACTGTGCCGGAGGCTCCCTCGCCCGCGACGAGCGGCGCTTCCGCAGCGCCTGCTTCGCTGGCACAGCAGATGCAGCAGGCTCAGAAGCCTTCGTTTGCTCCGCCACAACCGTTCGATGTGCCAATGCCCCGCTCGCACAACCCGCTTTTCCCCTATATGCCCAGTACCGCGCCGGAGCTGAACCTCAGCAACTCACCGCGCCTGGAGAACCTAATCCGTGATGGAAAGATATATGTTTCTCTGCGGGACGCGATCGCTGTTGCAATCGAGAACAATCTCGATCTGGCCTTCTTCCGCTATAACTTCCCCATCGCTCAAACCGATATTCTGCGCACCAAAGCGGGTAGCCCAGCCAACGGCGTTAACACCGCCATCGTCCAGGGGACCCAGGGCGGCTTTAGCTCTTCCGGCGGTGGCGGGGGGTCGTCTGGGTCCGGATTCACCGCCGGTAACGGGGGCATCGTAACCTCGACCCTCGGCGCCGGCACCAGTGTCTCGTCCTTCGATCCTTTCCTCAGCTTCCAGGGTTATGTCGATCACACCGTGACGCAGGAGGCCAACGAGTTCCTGAACGGCGTGCCAATCTTGAAGAACAACACGATCCAGGTCAATTCGTCCTACTCCCAGTCGTTCCCCATCGGCACGGGCGTCCAGATCAATTATGTTGGCGAGCGTGTTGCCAGCAATGGTCCATACCAAGCCATCAATCCGGAGCTCTACTCCAGATTTCAGGCGATCATCCAGCAGCAACTTCTGGCGGGTTTCGGAATCGCCACCAACGAGCGTTATATCCGAATCGCCAAGCGCAACTCCCAGATCCTCGATGTTGTTTTCAAAGCCCAAGTCATCGCCACTGTAACTCAGATCGAAAACATTTACTGGGACCTCGTCAATGCCTACGAGGCCGAGCAAATCAGCGAGCGCTCTTTAGGCTTTGCCAACAAGAATCTCTCCGACGATCAAAAGCAACTCGAACTCCAGGCCATCCCCGCGATGCAAGTCATGACGGATCAGTCGGCCGTGGCTGCAGCCGAAGGCAACCTCACGGTGGCGCGGGCCAGTCTCCGGCTGAACGAACTGCTATTGAAGAACGCGCTCACCAAGGTCGATGATCCCATCATCGACGAAATGGCGGTCATTCCCCTCGACCTGAAGGCAGCACCCGACTCGAACGCCGACAAATCCATGGACGAACTCATCGCCGAGGCCGAGAAGAAGCGGCCGGAGGTTGCCATCTACAAGATGACGGCCGAAGTCCGGAAGCAGGCCCTGAAGGACATCAACAGCGAGCTTTTGCCGACGCTCAGCATGTATGGCCTCTATGCCGGCGCAGGCACCGCCGGTCCTCCGAACCCAAACTGTTCCCTCGGCACGCAGGAATGCTCCACCACTCTGCCCACGGGCTTCCCCAGCATGTTTGCGAACACCTTCAATTACTCGTCCCCGGAATACCAGGTTGGCATGACGCTTAACATCAATCTGCGCAACCGCCAGGCCAAGGCCGATCAATTCCGCGCCGTGTTGGATTACCGCCAGAGCCAGATCTCCTCTGAGCAGCAGCAGAAAAACATTCTCTTCGACGTACGCAACTCGAAGTTTGCCCTTGAACAGAAGCAGGCCAGCGTTGACGCAGCCCAGAAGGCGCGCGACCTGGCACAAAAGACATTCGACATCACCAAGCAGGAACAGCTTCTCGGTGCGAAATCCGGCCTCGATACGTTGAACGCCGAGAGCGCGCTGGCCGTGGCCGAGTCCGCGTTGGACGCTGCACAAACAGCCTATGAGAAGGCCAAGGTAGATATCGACCGCGCCGTCGGCGAGACGCTGGAACGGACCGGGGTCTCCATCGACGACGCGAAAGCGGGCGTCGTGAATCACTAGCCGTAGAATCACTGAAAGGAACCATGCTCGCCTCAGCGCAACCCGTCTTGCATCGCGACGTCGCACCTATTTTTGCAGCCGCTGGATTCCCCGGCGAGCTCTGCCGCATCGTCCGGCGGCAAGCAATCGGCTCGGCTTCCTTTGCCCGTGCAGTTTCAATAACCGACGCCAAAATCGGCGTAGTGGAGGTTAGCCATCTCCAATAAGCAAGAACGAATCCGGGTTCTGGTTGCCGACGATCAGCCGCACATTCTTGAGGCTGTCGAGCTGCTTCTAACGCCCCAGGGCATAACGGTGGACTGTGTTCGCTCGCCTGGCCTGCTGCTGGAAGCGCTGGGGATGCACGACTACGATGTGCTGCTCATCGATCTGAACTATACGCGCGACACCACCTCCGGCCAGGAGGGTCTCGATCTGCTGGCGCGGATTCGGGAGTTCGACCCGCGCCTGCCCGTCATCGTCATGACCGCATGGGGAAACATCGACCTGGCGGTTGAGTCGATCAAGCGCGGCGCTCGCGATTTTGTGCAGAAGCCGTGGGAAAACGAGCACCTTGTTTCGCTGATCCGCGTACATGCGGAGTTGCAACAGGCACTGCGGCGCGCTCGCCAATTGGAGCTCGAAAACCGGTTGCTGCGGGCCGAAGGGATGCCGGAGTTTGTGGCCGGCGCGCCCAGCATGCAGCCGGTTCTGGAACTGATTGCGCAGGTCGGGCCTTCAGACGCCAACGTACTCATTACCGGTGAGCATGGGACGGGGAAGGAAATTGTTGCGAAGCTACTGCACAGCGCGTCGCCGCGGGCGCGGATGGCGCTGGTGGCGGTGAACGCGGGGGGGTTGCCTGAAGGCACATTCGAAAGTGAGATTTTCGGACACGTTAAGGGTGCGTTTACCGACGCACGCACGGATCGCATTGGACGCTTCGAACTGGCCAACGGCGGCACGCTTTTTCTGGACGAAATTGCCAACGTCCCATTGCGCCAACAGGCCAAGCTGCTGCGCGTGCTTGAGACCGGCGAACTGGAGCGCGTGGGCTCGTCGCAGACGCGACGCGTCGATGTACGCATATTATCAGCCACCAACGCGCAACTTCCGGAGGAGGCGAAGGCGGGGAACTTCCGCGAAGATCTGCTGTTCCGCATCAACACCGTGGAGATTCATCTGCCCGCTTTGCGCGAGCGACGAGAGGATATTCCGCTGTTGGCGCAGCATTTTCTGGGGCGCAATCGCACCCGTTATCGGAAGCAGATCAGCGGCTTTTCGCCGGCCGCGATGCAGCAGCTTATGCAATACACGTGGCCTGGCAATGTGCGCGAACTGGAGCACACCGTTGAGCGCGCCGTGCTGCTTTGCCGGGGGGGCGAAATCGATCCAGCCAACCTGGCTATTTCGAGCGGCCGGGCTGCCACGCCGTCGTTTGAAAACATGAGCATCGACGAGGTGGAAGCCCTGCTGATTCGCAAAGTTATGCGCCGGTGCGACGGCAACATCTCGCAAGCCGCTGAAGCGCTTGGCCTTAGCCGTGCCGCCCTTTATCGCCGTATCGAAAAATATGGGCTATGAGAGGAACGCGCGCCGCCGCCGCCGCTCGGCTGTTCGCCGCGCGTGGCTCTATTCCCTTTTGCTGGCGCTGCCGTCGCTGGCCTTCGTTGGCGTATTTGTCTACCAGCGCGGGCTGACCGCAGCGCCTGCCATACTGATCGCCGGGAGCCTGCTGCTCTATCTGGTTCTTATCGCGGCGGCGCTGGTTGAGACTTTCATCCGGCCGCTGCAGACGCTCTCGAACGTGGTGTCGTCGCTGCGGGAGGGCGATTACTCGTTCCGCGCGCGCGGGGCAGGCACGCAGGACGCTTTTGGGGAACTGGCCGGTGAAGTGAACGCGCTGGCCGACCTGCTGCAAAAGCAGCGGGTGCGCTCTCTTGAGGCCACCGCGCTGCTGGCACGGATTCTTGAAGTGATGCACGCGCCGCTGTTCGCCTTCGACCGCGAGAACCTGCTGCAACTGGTTAACAACGCAGGGGTTAAGCTGCTTGGCTCAACTCACGCCCGCGCCTTTGGGCACACCGCGCGGGAGCTGGGCCTGGAAGAACTACTTGCCTCAGCTGACCAGAGCGTTCACTCGTTCGGCGCAAAGTCGACCCGCTGGCTGCTTCGCAAGGCTGTTTTTCGCCAAGACGGCGTGCCGCACACGCTGCTGCTGCTGGCCGACGTGAGCCTGCCGTTGCAGGAAGAGGAGCAGGCTGCCTGGAAGCGGCTGATCCGGGTGCTGGGGCACGAGCTTTCGAACTCGCTCGCGCCCATTAAATCCATTGCAGGAAGTCTCTTAGCGCGCGTGGACCAGATGGGGCGTGTGGTTCAGGGGGGGCACGCCGTCTCCATTGAGGACGATGAGACGACACTGCGCGACTTTCGCCGCGGGCTGGGGGTTGTTGAGAGCCGTGCCGACTCACTGCACCGCTTTGTGCAGTCTTACCGGCTGCTGGCGCAGTTGCCGCCGCCGCAACTAAAGCCGGTAGCGATGGGTCCGCTGCTGGAGCGGGTGGTGCTGCTGGAGCAGCGTTTGCCGGTGCATCTCGATGCAGGGCCGGCGGTGACGCTGGATGCCGACCCCGACCAGTTGGAGCAGATGTTCATCAATCTGCTGGCCAACGCCGTGGACGCATCGCTGGCCAACGGAGCGGAGCCGGTGCGCGCAAGCTGGCGGGTTGAAGACTCGAATCTGCTTGTAACCATTGAGGATCGCGGCCTGGGGATTGCGAATACAGAGAACCTGTTTGTGCCGTTCTACACCACCAAGCCGGCTGGGAGCGGGGTGGGACTGGCGCTGGCGCAGCAGATTGCGCGCGCGCACGGCGGAGAGATCCGGCTGCTGAACCGGGAGGATGGGGAAGGCGCGCGGGCGACGATCCGGCTGCCGCTGGCGGTGCGGTGAGACGGGGGGCGAACTGAAAGTATTCGCATATTTGCGTACATGAATCGGTCGGTGCGGACGCGCAGATGTTCGCAGATATGTTCAGGCAAACGTGTGACAAATAGTGCAAAACAGCATGTTTTAAGGCCGTTTATGTGCGAAATTAGCGCATTTAAGCGTGTTTTTGATGCACTTATTGCGGTCAAAACTGCTTGTTGGGAGGGGAAAGTGCATGCACTGCATGCATCTGGCTGCTGGCTTCCATGGGGCGATCACCGGGAGTTGGGCTGGGCTGCCGCACGTTCGTGGTTCAGGGCGAGCAGGCGGGCGAGGATCTCTTCTTTGGAGAGGTTGGAGGGCCAGCCGTAGGCGGCGAAGACGGCCCCGTCGAGGGCCTGGTGGGCGTTGGAGAGCCATTCGGGACGCTGGTTGTAGAGGTTGGTGAGGGTGCGCTTGGGAAGGTCGCGCGGGTCGATATCGGGCGGGTTGAGCCAGGCGTCGCGGAGGCGGACGAGTTCTCGGGCGGCGTCGGCGATGGCTTTGACGCGGGGGTCGGCTTCTTCGGTGGGCTCGGTACCGGGCGGCCAGGGGAACGGGAAGGTGTCGAAACACGATTCGATATTGTAGGTAATGTCGTTGCCCACCCCGTGGCGAGAGCTGCTGGCGAGGCTCCAGGTCTTGTGGGCGGTTGACTCCAATAATCCGAGGAAGTACTCGTCCTCTCTTGCGATGACAACTACGCGGCTGTCCGCGAGGGTGGCTACCGGGACGAAGACGAAGAAGCGGTGTTTGCTGACTCTCGGCGATGCTATATATCTATTCAGTCCGGCGATTGCTTTGCGCATGCCAACATTCTTCTCGCCGTGATGCCACCAGAGCTCTTTGCGCCGTTGCCTCTTGTTCTCCTGGCGCGAGGGGTAGACGTGGTGCCGGATGTATTCGAAGGGCAGCTCGAACAGCGCAGCCTCCGTCTCGGTTCTGTCCTTGAAATCCACGATGTACATACCCTTGGGCCTATCGGACAGGTCCCTTGCGATGATCCACGGGACGACGACTTCGGTGTTTGAAAGCCCGTTCGGGTTAATCGGGGCCGAAAGCATTTTTCTCGCAGTGTCCGGCTCAACTTCGAATTGCCCGACCTTCACGGGGCCTTGGAAGCCAATCCCTTTATTTTCGAAAAGGTCAGACTAGTGCGTGAGATCTTCTCCGGCACTTAGGTCGGCATTGATTGAAGAAACGAATGCGCCATCGAGTTCGCGCA
>Ga0302270_10003841_pt1 | contig 14176 bp, 9 predicted proteins | sample III_Bog_E2_3_FD_198773 | JGI IMG/M metagenome (GOLD analysis project Ga0302270, IMG submission 198773) | Peat permafrost microbial communities from Stordalen Mire near Abisko, Sweden - III_Bog_E2_3 | ecosystem: Environmental > Terrestrial > Soil > Wetlands > Peat | place: Sweden: Abisko... | reverse complement strand
GATGCCGCCCGCGATGCGCGGGTGAATCGTCTTCACGCGTCCGTCGAGCATCTCCGGGAAGCCGGTCACCTCGGCGACGTCCTTGACGTTCAGACCGGCATCGCGCAGCAGCTTCGCCGTGCCGCCCGTCGAGATCAGTTCCGCGCCGAATCCGGCGAGTCTTTGCGCGAACTCAACCAGCCCAGTCTTGTCGGTGACACTCAATAGAACGCGTTTGATAACTGCCATGTGGTTTCTATTTTCCCACGCTGGAGTTCGCGCGGCGCATGATTAGCGTCCATGGGATCCACTACGAGTTACGCCCCCGAGTTACGATAAAGCCGTGGCACACAAGATCACGCTCATCCCCGGCGACGGCATCGGGCCCGAGGTGGCCGATGCGACTGTTGAGGTCCTAAGCACGCTCGGCGTTCCGATCGAATGGGAGCGCGTGGAGCTGAGCGCGGCCATCATCGAAAAGGCCGGCGTATCGCTGCCGCCGCACGTTCTCGAATCGGTCGAGCGCACCGGCGTCGCCCTGAAAGGCCCGGTCACTACGCCGATTGCCGGCGGCTTCAAGAGTGTGAACGTCGCCATCCGGAAACAGCTCGACCTGTTTGCCAACGTGCGTCCCGTCTTCACTCTTCCAGGGTTGAAGACGCGCTTTCAGGACGTCAACATCGACATGGTGATCTTCCGGGAAAACACGGAGGACCTGTATTCGGGCCTGGAGCACGAGGTGATCAAGGATGTCGTCGAGAGCCTGAAGATCATCACGCGCTACGCCTCGATGCGCATCGCGAACTATGCCTTCGCCTATTCCAAGAAGAACAACCGCAGGAAGATCACGGCCGTCCACAAGGCCAACATCATGAAGCTCTCCGACGGGCTCTTCATCCGATGCTGCCGGGAAGTCGCCGCCAATTATTCTGAGATCGCCTATAACGAACTGATCGTGGACAACGCCTCGATGCAACTCGTCATGCGGCCCGAGACGTTCGACGTGCTGCTGTTGCCGAACCTTTACGGCGATATCGTCTCCGATCTCGCGGCGGGCCTCGTCGGCGGGTTAGGTGTAGTCCCAGGAGCGAATATGGGCGAGAAGTGCGCCGTCTTCGAGGCCGTGCACGGATCGGCGCCCGATATTGCCGGGCAGGGCGTGGCCAATCCGACGGCGCTGATGTCTTCCTCAATCCTGATGCTGCGCCATCTGGGCGAGAGCGTCGCCGCCGACCGGCTGCAGCAAGCGATCATGGCGGCGTTCCGGCAAGGCGACGTGCTGACGCGCGACCTCGGCGGTACGGCGACTACGAGGCAGTTCACCGACGCCGTCAAGCGGCATATCGAAGCGTAGATCTTGTTGTGAAATGACCTGTCGAGTCCCAATAGGCAAGGTGGGGCGGCCGTCCAGCGTTGCGCGGAGGCTCCTTGTCCGCACTGGCGGGGCTGAAGCCCCACGCAGACTGAAGTCTGCCCCACGCGGCGAAGACACTACGGCTGCTCGTGGATTTGATTTGAAGGATCTCAGGGCAGGGCTTGGCTTCGCTGACCTCTCCCGAGCCGGCTCGCTTCGCCCTGCTTTTTAATAAGACCGAGTTGCCTGGCCCCATTTGGACCTGGCCGCCTGCCGGCATGTGCCCGCTTTCTGGGGGGCTATGGAAGACCGGCAAATTTGTTTCGCTTGGGTCGTCTGGACCGGTGCGCTGGCTCCACTCGTAAAAGGATCGAGCAGAACGGACTGTTAAGCTCATCCGGGGTCCCATCCTGGAGGGCCAAACCCGCTCGACGAATCGAGGCGGGCCTAGAAAGCCGGAAGGCCGCTACTGGGGGCAGTTCAGCCACCTGAGCGTGGGTCAAACGTTGCTGGCCAGCAAAGAAGATCAACCCGGAATCAGTAGAAGGCATGAGCGCAAGCACGGGCGGGGGTGATTGGTCGTAAGTGGCTCAAAATAAACAGAAGAATTCGTGGGGATAGGCGTCACCGGCGCACGAAATGAAAGCCAATCGACGCAGGGCTTGGGGTTTGAGCACCCGGTCCCCTGCTACCGCTGGTGCCCGCTCCAGTCGCCGTCTGCGTGCAGGCGAGGATCTGAGCGCCCGTGCCAGGGATAAGCACGTCCACAAGCGTCAAATGATATGCTCAGTGAGCTGAATATGACCACGACCACAGCCCCCAAAGAGATCGTTGAATTAGTTGACCGATTCAACCGAAATCTGGACGCCTACCGATCCGACGAGTACAACGAGGCGCGCCTCCGCCGGGAGTTTATAGACCCGTTCTTCAGAGCTCTTGGTTGGGACGTCGACAATGAATCCGGAGCCGCCGAAGCTTACAAGGATGTTATCCATGAGGACTCGATCAAAGTCGGGAAGGCGACCAAGGCGCCGGACTACAGCTTTCGTGTCGGAGGCACACGCAAGTTCTTTCTTGAGGCGAAGAAACCTTCAGTCAATGTAAAGCAGGAGCCGAGTTCCGCATTCCAACTCCGACGTTACGCATGGTCCTCCAAACTGCCGCTGAGTATCCTCAGCAATTTCCAGGAATTCGCGGTTTACGACTGCCGCATCAAACCAGACCAGCACGATCCCGCGGCCACTGGGCGCATCCTGTATCTGCGGTTCACCGACTACCTATCCCAGTGGGGCGAACTCGCCGGAGTATTCTCCAAGGACGCCGTTTACAAAGGCTACTTCGATAAGCACGTTGAGGTGACCCGTGGCACAAGGGGAACGGCGGAGGTAGACAGCGCCTTTCTAGGGGAGATTGAATCCTGGCGGGATCTGCTTGCGCGCAACATCGCTCTACGTAACCCGAATCTCAGTTCACGGGACACCAACTTCGCGGTCCAGAATCTAATTGACCGCATCATCTTCTTGCGGATCTGCGAGGATCGTGGAATTGAACCGTATGAACGGTTGCGTGAAGTGGCAGTCAGCGAAGGCGTTTACAGTCGTCTTTGCGTGCTCTTTAAGGAAGCCGATGAACGGTACAACTCCGGCCTGTTCCACTTCTATCCGGATGCCGAGCGACAGGAGGTGCCGGATGGAGTGTCATTGGATCTCCAGATCGATGATCGGGTCCTCAAGGGGATCATCCGCAATCTGTACTACCCCGACAGTCCATACGAGTTCTCGGTTCTTCCTGCCGACATTCTAGGTCAAGTCTACGAGCAGTTCCTGGGGAAGGTCATCCGGCTAACCGCAGGGCACCAAGCCAAGATTGAAGACAAACCAGAGGTCAAGAGAGCCGGTGGAGTCTATTACACTCCCACGTATGTCGTTGATTACATCGTCGGCCAAACCGTTGCCCAGCTTCTTGAGGGCAGAAGCGTAAAGGAAGCCGCGAAGCTGAAAATCGTCGATCCGGCATGCGGGTCCGGTTCGTTCCTCCTTGGCGCCTATCAGTACCTTCTGGATTGGCACCAGCGACAATACGAAAAAGATGGGTCTGAGAAGCACAAGGAGGTTCTGTATCAGGGTGCTGGCGGCGGATGGCATCTGACGGCATCTGAGCGAAGGAGGATCCTGCTCAACAATATCTTCGGCGTGGATATTGACAATCAAGCCGTAGAGGTGACGAAGCTATCGCTACTCCTGAAGGTGCTGGAAGGGGAAACGGAACAGAGCCTTACAGCGCAGCTTCGCATGTTCCACGAGCGGGCGCTGCCAGATCTGGGTAGCAACATCAAGTGCGGCAATTCCCTCGTTGGTTCCGACTATGAACTCGGCCAACAGATGGGTCTGCTGGATGAAGCCGAAGTGTACCGGATAAATGCCTTCGACTGGGCTGGGAAGGACGGTTTCCCCGATATTATGCGCCGTGGCGGATTCGATGTAGTCATCGGGAACCCTCCCTACGTCCGCCAGGAGTCGCTTGCTGAACTAAAAGACTACATGCGGAGGCACTACAAGGCCTATCAGAGCACGGCGGACCTGTATGTCTACTTCATGGAAAAAGCGCTGAAGATTTTGCGCACGGGAGGATCATTCAGCTTCATCGTTTCCAGCAGTTTCCTACGAACCGCGTACGCGGCCAAGCTACGGGACTTCATGATCCAAAACGCTGCGGTCACAAGAATTGTCGATTTTGGAGGCCTCTCTTTGTTTGCCAAGGCAAAGGATGTTTACGTTAGCATTCCAGTGCTACGCAAAATCGCGCAGCCCGACAGTGTGCTCGTGTGCCAGGTAGAGTCGATTGACCACATCGATTTACGGACGTATGTGGCTGCGCACGAGTATGAAGTCGCTGCCACGAGGCTGGTTCCCAAAGCCTGGTCTTTGGAGGACGGCCACACACGCGCTGTGTTTGAAAAGATCGTCGCTGCTGGCGTACCCCTCGAAAAGCATGTTGGGAAGCGCATCTATTACGGCATCAAAACGGGGCTAAATGAAGCGTTTGAGATCGACGCGGCCACAAGAACACGCATGATCAGCGAGGCTCCCTCTTGCGGGGACCGGATCAAGCCATTACTCGGCGGCCAAGATATCCGCCGCTACCATGTGCGCGACACGGGCAGGTACCTGATCGTCATTCCTTCGGGGTGGACTCGACAGCAGATGGGGAGGTGCGCAGTCTCGGAAAAGGAGGCTTGGGCGTGGTTCAAAGTCCAATTCTCTTCGATTGCTCTGCATCTGGAACCGTTCGCGGCCGCTGCGAAGAAAAGGCAGGATCATGGGGAGTACTGGTGGGAGTTGCGGTCCTGCGACTACTACGACGTTTTGGACGCAGCCAAGATCGTGTACCCTGACATCGCAAAGGGTCCACGGTTTTTCCTCGACACCGGAGGCAGGTATATTGCCAACACTGGCTACTGCCTGGGAACCGCAGATCCTTACTTATTGGGAATCCTGAACAGCAGACTTTTCTGGTTTACGATCAGGCGGCTCAGCATCCCGTTTGGGACTCGGGCTGGTGAATTTCGTTACAGGCTTATTTACCAGTACATGGCGAACGTGCCTATCCGTCCAATCAACCCTGCGAATGCTAATGATCGGCGGTTGCGCGACCGTCTGGTCAAGATGGTCCAGAGGATGCTCACGCTCAACCAGCAATTGGCTCACTCGAAGAGCGCGCCGTCCAAGACCCCAATCGAACGTCAATTGAATGCTACTGACCTGGAAATTGATCGAATAGTCTTTGAACTATACGGGCTAACTGAGGAAGAAGTGCAGATTGTAAGCGGCGAGAAGATCGAAGACGTTTCTGTTTAGGTTGAATCCGGGGACGGCACACTCAAATCCGGGGATGCTCGCGACTACTTTACGCTCGCGCCCGTGCAGCTCGACCCGCCGCCCGCAGTGCAGGCGTAGCAATGCTGGCCAGTGACGATCTGCCGCCGGTTGAGCATTTCCACGGAGAAGTCGCGAATGTGAGCAGGCGCGCCGTGGTCGGTCTGCAGGCCGAGCATCTGGTTGAAGTCGCAGTCGTAGAGCGTCCCATCCCAGCCGATCGACAGGGTGTAGCGGCACATCACGCCCGCCGCGGCGACGGGGTTATAGGCTTGCACCAGTCGCTGCATGTACGGCTCGTAGTTGCCGCTCGCGTCGAGGAAGTCGCGAAAGCGTCCGATCGGGACGTTCGCCAGCGCGTACAGCGAGTTGAATTCGATTCCATAGCGGCGGCGCAACTCGCGCTTGAAGTCAGCCTCGATGGCGTGTTGCGCGGGCGGCAGAAACGCTCCGGCGGGATTGAAAACGAAGTTCAGCGTCAGGCCGCTGTCTGGCTTACCGTAGCCGAGCGAGTTCAGCATGCGGATGGCTTCGATCGATTTCGAGAAGACGCCCAGTCCGCGTTGCGCGTCGGTCTGCTGTTCCAGGAAATACGGGAGGCTGGCGACGATTTCCACTTGATGTGCGGCGAGAAACTCGGCCAGCCCGGCTTGCGACGGCAACAGGAGCGCGGTCAGATTCGAACGGTCCATCACGCGCCGGCCGAGCTCGCGCGAACGCTCTACCAGGTAACGGAAGTTCGCGTTCAACTCCGGCGCACCGCCCGTGATGTCGACGGTCAGGATGCTGGTTTTCGCGAGCGCGTCCATGCAGAGTTCCGCCGTCTCGCGCGTCATGCGCTCTTTGCGGTCGGGGCCCGCTTCGACGTGGCAGTGGCGGCAGGTCTGGTTGCACAGCTTGCCCACGTTGATTTGAAAGACGGAGATGCCCGTCGCCGTTAGCGGGAACAGCCCGGCGGTGCGCAGCTTGTCTTCAAACAACGGGAAAGCAGCGCTCACATGCTCACCTTGGCCGCGGCGTTGCGCATTTGCAGGCCGTGGACGAGCGTTGCGCCGCCGCGAATCGCGCTCGCCACATGCACGGCCTCGGTCATTTGTTCGAGGTTGGAACCCTTTTCAAGGCACGCCTGCGTATAGGCGTCGATGCAATAGGGGCACTGGACGGCATGCGCCACACCGAGAGCGATCAGGCACTTTTCGCGCTCGGTCAAAGCGCCTTCGGCGAAGACCGCGCCATACCACTCCGAGAATTTGCGCCACAGTGCCGGCGCGTCCTTGCCCATATCTCCAAAGTGCGCCAGGTCTTCTGTGTGGTAATATCCTGCCATCCGTGCGCCTCCCTGTCCCTCGTTTTATTTTAACGATACTCGAAGGTGCGATTAGTTGTAGCTTCATTGCAGTAGGTTCAGGCGCCAGGCGCCGGAGCAACTCGTATGATCTCAGCCTTTGCCGATTCTCAATCGATCCGGGAGCACCTCGACTCCGCCGTCGTGACCTTCCTCGGGAAGAAACCTGAGCTGGCCACAGCCGAGGACTATTGCCGGGCCGCCGGCTTCGCGTTGCGGGATCAGGTGGTGCAGTTGGGGTGGAGCACTGAGTCCCGCTACCGTGCGGCCGGCGCAAAGGAAGTCGCATACCTGTCGCTGGAGTTCCTGGTCGGGCGCTGCCTGCGCAGCAACCTGTCGGCGTTGGGATTGCTCGAACCGTTGCGCGAGGCGCTGAAGGGACGCGGAGTCGATCTGTCCGACGTGCTGGAGTGCGAGCCGGACCCGGCGCTCGGCAATGGCGGATTGGGCCGTCTGGCGGCATGCTTCCTGGAATCCCTAGCTTCGTTGTCGCTGCCAGCCACGGGCTACGGCATCCTCTATGACTACGGACTCTTCCAGCAGGAGATGCGGCACGGCTGGCAGTTTGAGCGGCCCGACGAATGGGATTGGCATCGCTATCCGTGGCTGGTCGGACGCTTCGACGAGATGGTCTGGATCCCGATGTACGGGCACGTCGAGCATTCGTTGGATCGTGAAGGCCGCTATAACCCGATGTGGATGGACTGGCAGCTTGTCGCCGGTGTGCCCTATGACCTGCCGGTCATCGGGGCCGACGGCCAGACAGTCCAGTTCCTGCGCCTGTACAGCGCGCGCTCGTCGAACGACTTCGATATGCAGATCTTCAATGTCGGCGACTACCTGCGCGCCGTTCAACAGAAGATCGAGTCGGAGACGATCTCGCGCGTGCTTTACCCGGCCGACGAAGTGCCGCAAGGGCGCGAGCTGCGCCTGTTGCAGGAGTACTTCCTGGTGGCGTGCGCCGTGCGCGACATCATGAGCCGTTATCTCAGGGACAACGAGACCCTGGACAAGCTGCCCGAGCGCGTGGCGCTGCAGATGAACGATACGCATCCCACGCTGGCCGTGGCCGAACTGATGCGCACGCTGATCGACGAGCACGGCGTCGAGTGGGACCAGGCCTGGGAGTGGACGCGCGCGATTTGCGGGTACACCAACCACACGCTGATGGCGGAGGCTCTGGAGACGTGGCCAGTCGAATTGCTGGAGAAGGTCCTGCCGCGCCACCTGCAGATCATTTACGAGATTAACGATCGCTTCCTTCAACAGGTCCGAGAGCGCTGGCCCGGCGACGAGGAGCGCGTTCAGCGCATGTCCCTGATCGGGGAAAGCGGGGGGAAGCGCGTCCGCATGGCGCACCTCGCGATTGTCGGGAGCCACGCGGTGAACGGCGTATCCGCGCTGCATTCCAGGCTGGTCGCCGAGTCGCTCGTGCCGGATTTCGCGGCGCTGTGGCCCGAGCGTTTTCAGAACAAGACCAATGGCGTGACGCATCGCCGATGGTTGAAAGAGATCAATCCGCCCCTGGCTGCGCTGCTCACCGAAACGATCGGCGAGGCGTGGGTCCGGGAACCGCAACAACTGGAACGGCTGGCCCCGCTCGCGAATGATCCAGCTCTCGGAGAGCGCTTCCTGGCCTGCAAGCTGGCGGCGAAGACCCGTCTGGCGGATTACGTGCGCACGTCGCTCTCGCTCCGCCTCGATCCCGCGAGCCTGTTCGACATCCAGATCAAGCGCATCCATCAATATAAGCGCCAGCTTCTGAATATCCTCTCGGTGATCTACGAGTATCTGCGAATCTCCGAGGACGGCTGGACCCCCGAGGTCGCGCGGACCTGCCTATTCGCGGGCAAAGCGGCGCCAAGTTATCGCATGGCGAAGCTCATCATGCGCCTGATCTACGGCGTCTCGCAGACCATTCAGGCCGACCCGCGCGCACGGCAATTCCTGACCGTTGCATTTCTTCCCGACTACCGGGTTTCGCTCGCCGAGCGCATGATTCCCGCCGCCGATATCAGCGAGCAGATTTCGACCGCCGGCACGGAGGCCTCCGGCACCGGCAACATGAAACTGTCGCTCAATGGAGCGCTGACCATCGGCACTTACGATGGAGCGAATATCGAGATCCGGGAACGCGTGGGCGCGGAGAACTTCTATCTGTTCGGTCTCACCACCGAGGAGGTTCGTGAGTTGCGCACCCGCGGCGCTTACGATCCTTGGAAGCATTACTACGAGAGCCAGCCGGCGCGCCGCGTGATTGATGCGATTCGCGGCAACCGCTTCAGTGCCCAGGATCCGGGGCTCTTCGAGCCGATCCTCAATGAACTGCTGAGCCGCAACGATCCGTATGTGCACCTGGCCGATCTGGACTCGCACCTCGACGCCCGCCGGCGGTCGGCGGCCGATTTTGTACAGCCCGAGGTATGGGCTCGCAAAGCGCTCTGCAACGTGGCAGGCATGGGCTGGTTTTCAAGCGACCGCACTATCCTCGAATACGCGCGGGATATTTGGGACTTGCGTGCCGTGCCACCGCCGCGGGGAAAGTGACGCGCAGGCATTCTCCGATGCAAGTGCTTGATTTTGCGTTCAAGAACGGGAACCCCCTTCCCGTTTCGCCGATCCTGCCACCGGTTGTTACAGCACACGCCGCAGCAGCGGAATGCGCCGGAAGACATAGTTGCTGGCCAGGAAAGTCACCGTCGCGGCCAGCAACGTGGCCACCAGAAACTTGACCGGTTTCGGCGCGGCGAAGCCCTGCATCCCAAGCGTCACGGCAACCAGCACCGGGGTGTGGAACAGGTAGACGGAGAAGCTGTTGTCGCTCATCCACTTCGCGAACGCGCCCTGCCGGTTGAACTTTTCCCGAAAGAGGACGGTCAGGCCCAGGCAGAACCCGAGGCAGAAAAATGCTTCCCAGAAGCAGACGCCCGCGCTCTGCCAGGTAAACCGGCCATCGAGGGCTTTCTCGGTGTGCGTCGCGCCGGCGGCGCCGATTACGGCCGCCCACAGCAGGCTGCCCGCGATCAGCGCCAGACGGAACCAGCGCATGCCGAACTCATACGGGATTCGCAGCAGCCAGTTGCGCCGGTAAGCGATGATGCCAACAGTGAAGAGCAGTATGTACTGCGAGAAGAAGCAGAGCTGCATGTTCAGGATGTTGGCGCCCATGGGCTGCACGATGCGCACGAGAAACGAGCAGAGCCCCATGACCAGCACGAGTCCGACGACCTGAGTGTGAGTGGGGAGCGGGGCTTCGGGCTGGTTCGCGGGTGTCTGCCTGCCGGCGGCCCGAACCAGCGCGTAGACCGCGCAGAAGATCAGCAAAGCGACGGCAAACCACATCGGGCCGGAGCTGCCCACCCAGCGGAACGTCTTGAGGAAAACGAGATAGGCCGCGGCGGGAGAGGCCTGGATCTTATAGTAGTCGTGGAGGAGCCAGTACACCGTGAACGGATGGACCACCAGCATATAGAACAACGAAGGAATCCCCAGCCGCACGAACCGGTCGCCGAGGAACTTGCCGCTGCCCTTGCGGTCGAACGCTTTCGGGACGAAGTAGCCTGCGATCAGGAACAGGAAGCCCATGAAGAACGCCTGCAGACCCATCTGGTAGTAGGCGAAGAACAGCGTCTGGAGTTGACCCGGCTTGGGGTCTTCCATGAAGTACCAGCCACCCAGGTGGCTGTAGGTGACCGCGGCGTGCATGCTCACAACGAGCACGATCATCACCCAGCGCAGGTTGTCGATGAAGTCGAGGCGGGGTTTCGTTTGAATTGGCGTACTCATTGTGGCGTTAGTGACCATACAGATCTCAGAACGTGGAAATCAAGTCTCAAGTTCCCCTGGAAACCAAAAGGCCCGAGTCATTCCGCCGCGACGGCAATTCGCCGGGACCGTTGTTAGTTAAGATGGTGAGCGTGCCGTCACGCGCGTTCAAGACTTTGATCAAAGCGCTTTTCGCAAGGGCCGGCTTAGGAATCTTCAACGTCCGGGGACGCTACGATCAGGACGGTCTCTTCACCATTCATAGCGATCATTTTCGCGCCGATCCCGCGTTCCAGGCTGCTTACAGGCGCGGAGTGCAGGCCAGCCACGGCGTTGAGCCCGGTATCGAGTGGCGCGTGCACGTTGCCCTGTGGGCCGCGACAACGGCCTTGCATGCCGAGGGTGATTTCGTGGAATGCGGAGTCAACGCCGGCTTCGTCAGCTCGGCCATCCTGGAAAAGCTGCAGTGGAATTCACTGGGGCGACGCTTTTATTTGATCGACACCTTTGCCGGACCCGTTCTCACGCAGTACTCGCAGGAGGAAGTCCGGAAGGAGCGGCCGCTGGTCGCTCAGCGTGCGATCGAAGCCGGAGCCTACGTCACCGACATGGACCGAGTCCGGGCGAATTTCGCGGAGTGGGAGAAGGTGGTGATCGTGCAAGGCGCAGTCCCCGAGGTTCTCGACCGGGTCGAATTCGGCGCGATCGCGTTCCTGCACATCGACATGAACTGTGCCTTACCGGAGCGGGCCGCGCTGGAGTTCTTTTGGGACCGGCTATCGCCCGGAGCCGTGGTCCTGTTCGACGACTACACGTACTACGGACAGGACTGCCAGCGCGATGCCATCGACGCAGTTGCACGCGCTAAAGGCGCCGAGGTCCTGTCCCTGCCCACTGGCCAAGGCCTCATCGTCAAAGAGTGAAGGTCCGCAGCTGCGAGGGGACTTCTCTAGTTTTTCAGAACCCGGATGGCTCCGTCGCCGGTGCGGATCTTCAACGTCGGCCCGCCGGCGTTCAGCTTGCCGCGAATGTCGCTTCCGCTCACGCGCGAGGTGGTGACTGAGAAGTCGGTTTCGATCTTACCGTCGTTGGTGTGCGCGTCGAGTTCCGCGTTGAGGCTCGCCGGCAAGCGCAATGTGACGTGACCGTCGCCCGTGCCGACGTCCCAGCCCGTTGTGATCTTTGAACCTGACAGCACGTCGGCTTCGATGCTGCCGTCGCTGGTGTGCAGGGCCAGCGCGTCCAGGCGCCCCCGGATGCGAATGCTCCCGTCGCCGGTGTCGGCGTTGAGCGTACCGTCGATGCGCGTCGCCTCAATGCGGCCATCGCCGGTTCTCAGCCGGAGCGAGCCGCTCACGCCGTCGACGGAGATGGCGCCGTCGCGGGTGTGTACATTGGCGATCAGCCCGTTTGGAACGCGGATCTCCACCCGTACCGAACGGTCGCCGACGTTAAACCAGCGGTTCATCTTCGCCACGCGGACGTCCAGTTCCACGCGATCGCCGACCTGCCGGTCGTAAACCTGAACGCCGTCGGGCCCCATCTTCCAGCCCGTCACGAAGACGCGAGCCTCAATCTGCTTAGTGTCGGCGCCGGTGAGCGTCACTCGCCCGTCGTCCACTTCCACGCGGAGTTCCGCCTTGCCCGAGATCTTGAAGTCCTTCGACCAGTCGCCAGTCCCGGCCACAGCCGGGCCGGCGAGAGCCAGCGATGCCGCGCCCGCCAGGGCCATCATCAATGAACGCAGTTGCATTGTCTTTCTCCAGCCACTCTCTGAATGCAGGTACGAGATCCCGCCGCCCATAGTTCCGCGCTCATGCGGCTTGGGCAAAACTCACCTGGCCGTTTAGCCGGACGGAGCCCGTTGTGGCGCGCGCTTTAGCGTGCCGTGGTGGCATTCATGCCACCATGCCGGACGGCGAGATGAATCTCGCCGCAGCACGCTAAAGCGTGCGCCACAGGGCTCCGTCGGCCTCATTCGGCAGTAATCGACGCCAGGAAACTCTGCCCCGGCCCGGGAGCCGCGCCGAAGTTCCCGGCAATCGTCTCGCCCATATCGGCCATGCTCGCCCGCGTGCCGAGATTCACGCCGCTTCGGGCCTGCTTCCCATAGCACAGCACGGGCACATATTCGCGGGAATGGTCGGTTGACGGAGAGGTCGGATCGCAGCCGTGATCGGCCGTAAAGATCACCAGGTCCTCTTTGCCCAGAGCCTCAATGAGTTGCGGCAGCCAGGCATCCACCTCTTCGAGCGCCCGGGAGTAGCCCTCGGGATCGTTGCGGTGGCCGTACAGCATATCGAAATCGACCAGATTGACCCAGATCAGGCCGCGCTCGAGACCCGCCATCGCATCCAGGGTCTTTGCCATCCCGTCGGCATTCGATTTCGTTTTTAAAGATCGAGCGATTCCGCGACCCAGGAAGATGTCGGAGATCTTACCCACGCCCCAGACCTGCGTCCCAGCTTCGGCCAGCCGGTCGAGCAACATGCCCGAGGGCGGCGGGACGGCGAAATCGTGCCGGTTCGAGGTGCGCGTGAAGTGGCCCGGCGTACCGGTGAACGGCCGCGCGATGACGCGCCCGACCTCATGCTCGCCGCGCAAAATCGCGCGCGCGATCTCGCACAGTCGGTACTGCTCCCCGATCGGGATGATCCCCTCGTGCGCCGCAATCTGGAAAACGCTATCGGCCGAGGTATAGACGATCGGCTTGCCCGTCGCCATGTGCTGGGGCCCAAGTTCCTCGATGATCTGCGTGCCGGACGCCGGCTTGTTGCCCAGCGTCCCGCGTCCGATCCGGCGTTCATATTCAGCCATGAACTCCGGCGGGAAGCCATGCGGATAGATGGGGAAAGGCTGGTCGAGGATGATCCCCGCCATCTCCCAATGCCCCGTGGTCGTGTCTTTTCCAGGCGATGCAAGCGCTGCCCGCCCGTAATCGCCGAGCGGGTGTGAGGCGGGCTCCAGATGCTCGAAGGGCCTGATATTTGCCAGGCCGAGCGAGACCAGGTTGGGCAATTTCAGCGGGCGGAGCGCGGCGCAGTGGCCGAGTGTGTCTCCGGGAATCGGGTCACCGTAGGCCTGCCAGTCGGTCATCGCGCCGATGCCTACGCTATCGAGAACAATCCAGATGATGCGCCGGAATGCCATCCCATCCCTCTGCCTCTATTCTGGCGCGAACGAGGGAGGCGCACCATCGACGTTTGGCGGTGGGGCGGCTCTCCAGGGCCGCGTGGGGCCTCCAGGACCAGCGAGTTTGTCCGGACCGGGCTCTGGAGAGCCCGCGCGGACCTGGAGGTCCGCCCCACCCTGGAGCGCCGCCCCACTCTGCGGTATCAGTTCTGCGCCAACGCGGATTTGATGCGGTCGGAGAGCATTTCCACGAATCGGTCGGCGATGAAGCCCGGCATGCGGCTTTTCACCTCTCCGGTGCGGTCGAGCACGATGGTGGTCGGGATGGAACTGACGCGGAAAAAGCCGCCTAAACCGTCGTCGTACAGGACGTCTTTCGACCACTTCTGGTGTTCCAGGAACGGTTTCACCAGCGAGCGGTCCTCATCCGTGTCCACGGCCAGAAAGACGACGTCGGGGTTGTTCTTGAAGCGGGTTTTGACTTGCTCGTAGAGCGGATGCTGGATGCGGCACGGTCCACACCAGGTAGCCCAGAAATCGAGCACGACCACCTTACCCTTCATGCTGTTCATCGGCATGCGGCCGCCTTCAAGTTTCGACAGCGTGAACTCCAGGGGCGAGGACGCGGACATGTTCGGGTCGAACTCGCGCAGACGCTTGCTGCGGGCCTCTAGCTGCTGGTGGGTGCGGTCCCAGGCGGGCAGCACCCGCGTCGACGGGTCGGCC
>Ga0302270_10003836_pt1 | contig 14187 bp, 14 predicted proteins | sample III_Bog_E2_3_FD_198773 | JGI IMG/M metagenome (GOLD analysis project Ga0302270, IMG submission 198773) | Peat permafrost microbial communities from Stordalen Mire near Abisko, Sweden - III_Bog_E2_3 | ecosystem: Environmental > Terrestrial > Soil > Wetlands > Peat | place: Sweden: Abisko... | reverse complement strand
ACTTTCCACCGAGTGAGGTTTTTGGCGAAGGCAGATGGAGCGTCCGGCCTGCCACCATAAATTTGCCTTCGCCTTGATGATGAATCGTCCGGGGATTTTTCTGCGCCGGATCGACCCATGCTTGAAGTACTTCCAAGACGAAAAAGTTGTATTTGGTGACCAGCTTCGTATCAACGACCTTGCATTCCAAGCTGGCGTAACACTCGGTGATGAGCGGAGCCTTGACATATTTGGCAGCCACGGGTGTGAGGCCAAGTTTTTTGAACTTGTCCACGCTGCTACCGGAAGTGTTCCCGCAAGCCACCACGGTTTTCGCCAGGTCCACAGTGGGGATATTAATCACGCATTCCTTGGTCGTCTTCAAAGTTGCAAACGTGTAATTGCCGTTGCTGACCACGCAGCCCACGAGCGGCGGCGTGAACTCCATCATGAGGTGCCAAGACATGGGCATGACGTTTGCCCGCCCAGCGCGAAGAGTGGTAAGCAGCACGACCGGGCCAGGTTCGAGCAACCGATAGACTTCCGACAAGGGAAAGGGGGTTTTCATGGTGGATTAGGTTTTAGATATCGGCAGCGGTTCCGATGTTTGCCGACGGGTTTTGGAAAATCGCCGCGACCAAAATCTAGATAAAGAATACCTGAAAATCACGCCCAGAACAATGAGGATTAAACCTGCAAGCATCAGATAAAGTGGCACCGGCCCCAGCCAGAAGGCGCAAATGCCGCCCAAAAAGCAGGCCGCAGTTCCGGCCACCACGGGTGGCCACATTGAATCCGTTGTTTTCCCCCAAATAAATCCGGCTCCCAGCAGAATGGTTTCGCCTAGGAATTGTTAACACTAACGCAAAGCTTCGATGATGAGGGCAAACAGGATGAAGCCGGCGAACAAGACATCCAGCTTTCCGGTCTTTGGTTTTCAGCGAGCGACGAAATTGCTTGCCGCTCTTTTTGATCAGGGCATAATACCCACCCGACGATTCGAGCCGATACAGGTTCTCTGCGACTTTGTGAAAAGCCGGTTGTGCCGCCGGTTTCAATGTGTTTTGCGCGGTCGTTTGTATGCCAAAACGAAGCGCAAAGCAACCGGGTTGCAAGTATGGATTACAAGCTGTCGTTTTTTGTCGAGACAAATTGCGTATTTGTATTTGGTAATTGTTGGTTAATTGCGCGGTTAGCTCAGTGGTAGAGCATTACCTTGACACGGTAGGGGTCGGAGGTTCGAAACCTCCACCGCGCACCACCCTTTGTTTTCAATGGTTCTGCTTGTTTTAGGGTCAAAACTAACAACAAAACTAACAACAGAGTTAAACGAATTCACATCAGGCCATCGTTGTTCAAATTTGTTTCACCGGGCATTGCCAACCCACTTTGCTGCACTTTCTCATCCCACAAAAGCAGCCATTATTTTTGTTCAGCTTTGCCAGCAATTGTTTGAGTCGGCAATCAATCAGTCCGCCCACGAATAATCCTGAATCGCGTGCCAAGGCAGGTAGGTCACACCGTTGCGTTCCTGCCTTTCGTTTCCGCCATAGACCACGACGCAAGACACCGCCTGTTTCGTCTTGGCAAACAGCCCCATGATTTTCTGGTTGTTGGCCGCCCAGTCGGAGGAAATGGTTTGGCCGGCCTTGACCTCGACGAGCTTCAAGGTCTTGCGTCCATGCACCAGCGCATCGCTTTCCAAGCCGGCCTTGTCACGGAAGAAATAAACGCCGTTGGCTTCGCCTTGGCTGAAGCGTTGCTTGATGATTTCGGAAATCACCCATGATTCAAAGATGGCTCCCCGCAACGGATGCACATCCAGTTGCTCCACCTCGCGGATGCCCAGCAGCCAGGCAGCCAGACCAGTGTCGTAAAAATGCAGCTTGGGCATCTTAATCAGCCGCTTGGAAACATTCCCGTGATAGCTGGGCAGCCGGAAGGCAATAAAACTCGCCTCCAGCACCGATGCCCAGGCTTTGGCGGTCGGCTGGGAGATGCCACAATCAGCGGCCAGCGATGACAGATTCAGCAGTTGCGAGATGCGCCCCGCACTCAATTGTGCAAAGCGCTGAAATGTGACCAGATCGCCAATGTTGGAAAGGGAACGAACATCCCGTTCCAGATACGTCGCCACATACGACGAAAGCCAGTCCGCCGGCCTCAACTTGCGGTCTAAAATGCGCGGATAACCGCCGGTCAGCAGCGTTTCATTCAAGGACTTAGGATGATGGGAAAACTCCACCACTTCCTGCCGTGACAGCGGCAACAGATGCACCACCGCTGAGCGTCCCGCCAGTGACTGGCTGGTGGATTCCATCACCGAAAGATTATGTGAACCGGTCAAGATCCACCGGCCAGGAGCCGGCTCACGATCAATAATTTCCTGCAAATAGGAGGTGATCTGTGGGCAGTTTTGAATCTCATCCAAAATCGCACCCTTGGGAAATTGCTTGAGGAAACCGCGCGGGTCTTCCAACGCAAAGGCTCGCACATCCGGGGATTCAAGCGTGGTGTAAGGCAGATTGGCAAACACCTTTTGGCACAAGGTTGACTTGCCGCTCTGCCTAGGACCGGTCATGACAATGGCCGGGAATTGCTTGGCCAGCATTTTTAGCCGGGGTTCGACATCACGATTTACCATAACACTTCACAATATAACTACCTGCCTACTTCAAAGTCAAACATTGAAACAGACAGGAAAGCGCCGTGGAATCCCACGCCAGCCATTCCTCACTTCCGATTCTCCATTTTCACCGGCATCAAGAAATCAGGCAAATATTTCGGCTCATCCCAGTTCTTCGTCCAAGGCAAAGCTGATCTCTCCAACGCCCGGTTAAAATCCTGATCACTAAACGAGCATAAAAATGTTCGGCGCAAAAACGTGTGGATGCGGTCAACGATGCCAGTGATCAATGTTTTCATTTCTCCCTGATTGATACGCGAGACCTGGTTCCATGGAATTTCCCGGCCTTCAACATCGATCACTTTGACATCGGAATAATCACCAGTGCGCGTGACCGGGGTTGTGCCGGCATGGAGTTTTTCCAAGAATCCACGACGGACACAAGCAGCGGTCATGATCTTGGCAAATTCGGCTTTTTGTTTTTCAGGGTTCTCTTTCATATCAAACTCGCGTTGTTGTTGGGAGCATATCGGTGGGGAGCGTGGCCAGAAATCAAAAAGGCACTCCGAAATAATCAGAGTGCCTTTGCGAGAATTCCAGAAATTATTTCTTCACGCCCAAGATTGCGTCCTTGGCAGCTTTGGCGACACGGAACTTCACAACTTTCTTGGCCTTGATCTGGATCGTTTCACCAGTCGCAGGATTACGGCCGACACGAGCTTTGCGATTCACGAGCACCAATTTTCCGAGACCAGGAATCGTGAATGAATCCTTGGCGTGTTTGTAGGCCAGCGCAGCGAGTTGTTCCAGGATTTCAACGGCCTGCTTTTTGGTGAGGCTGTTCTTTGTAGCGATTTCAGAGGCGATTTGTGATTTGGTCAGTGCTTTGGCCATGATTTTATAGTGTATTGTTGATTGATGTTTACCGAACCCCTATTAAATATGGATGAAAATGACTCAACAAGATAAAACTGCGGGTTTTATTGAGGAAAATGCAGCACTGGACGATGCGAGACCAAGGTTGCACAATGTTTCCAGCCAGTTCTGCAAATACGCGGCAGAATTCTGAATCGTGTTTTCAATGCCGGCCTGACCGCACAGAAACGCTGCTACGGCCGGCTGCGAAAGGCTGAATTCACAGTGTTTGTAAAATTATATCTGGCTGCAAAGAATCTTTTTTAGTTATGCTTTTCACATGACTGCTTGGGACACGATAAAAAGTGTGGCGACCAAACTTGTCCACGACGAGATGCAAACTTTGCAGGTGCGTTTGTTTCGGTTGATAGCGCTCGCCGTGGCGATTATCTGCCTGTTCGTAGTTGTGCCGGTTAACCTCTTAGTTGGACTTCCTTGGGGGGAAAACTTCATATCCGTGCTGCTGACGGGTTTCGGATTCTTTCTGTATCAACAATCATTGAAGGGCAAAAATTACTTTTTTTTGATAATTGTCGTGCTCGTGTTTGCATTCGACCTCTGTTGGTTTATGGAAGGCGGATCCTTTGGCAGCATGACCTTCTATTTTTTCCCCATTTTATTGTATTCAATGACCACATTTCGCGGCCGGAAACTTTGGCTGGCCAATGGCTTTGTGGTTTTGAATACCTGTTTGCTGTTCGTCCTTGAATATTTTTACCCATCCCTAATCACCCCGTTTCGCTCTCCGGAAAGCCGTTTGCTAGACCTTGCCACGGGCTGTGTTTGTGTTTTTTTCACCATCGGGTTAATCACCTGGCTGATTGTTGCCAACTATGACTGGGAACGTGAACGGATTGCGCGCTTTGCCCGCGAACTGGGAATCAGTGAGAAAAATTATCGGGACGTGGTGGAGAAGGCCAAGAGCCTCATCGTGCGGCTGGACGGCAAAGGAAACGTCACTTTTTTCAATAAATACGCTGAGGATTTGCTGGGTATCAAGCGGCAGGAAGTATTGCAGCGTCCCTTTTTGGGAACCGTAGTAATGCCGCCGGCAGGAGATGGCCAGATGGCGGGGTTGATTCAAAGCCTGCTGACTGATCCGGCCAAGCACCCCCAAACCGAATTTGAGAGTGTCAATCGTGATGGCCGACGCATCCGGGTGATCTGGTTCAATCAGCCGGTTTATGATGAAGCCGGCGGGTTGAATGAAATTCTTTGTGTCGGCACCGATGTCACGGAGCGGTCGGCTTTGTTGGAACGGCTCCAAGTCACCCAGCGCACGGTGGACACCGCCGGTGACCAGGTGTTATGGATGGATCAGGCAGGTCGCATTGTGGCCGGGAACCAACACGCGCTGGCTTTGGTGCGTGTGCCCACCGAAGCCGAGGAGCGCGCCCGCACCGAGAGCCGTTTGCGCCAGAGCCTGCGCAAGGATTTGAAACGCATCCCCCAGCGCGGACGCGGGCTGGCGCTCCAATACGGCTACCGCCTCAAAGGCTGCTGGCATGGGCCGCGCACCTGGCCGCACCTGGAGATTCCCGGCTGGCTTGTCCAACTGCTGACACCGCTACAGGCGGCGGCGGTGACCTTGATGGCAAAGACCAGGGCGCACAAGTTCACGAGGGTAGGCAAGGAGTTCTACGACCGGTGCGAAGTGAACTTGAAGAACTTCATTCGCAGCCAAGTCCATAGTCATCCGTCCAAGGGCAAGACCCTCAAATAGCAAATGCTGCCAATTGGCAGCAAACCTGGCCGGCCGTGTGTTTCTCGCATGGCCGGCCTTCAACATTAAACCAACAAGGCATCATGGGAGACAAACAGCCAGACTTGGTGATTTACGAGGTCAATGGCGGGAGCAATCCAGGGTGCGATTATTACATCTTCCAGATCGGCGACACCTTCAGGTTCATTGACGCGCTCAAAAATACAGGAGGCGGCGATTTCAGGGATTTGCGGGGTAACGGAAACCTGGAACTGATGACCTGTGATGTCGTTACGTTTCAGGGCTGGAATTGCTGTGAAGTGGATTCACCCCACCCCACGGTCATTTATCGCTATCTAAACGGCAAATATCGGCCGGATTTGGAGATGATGAAAAAGCCCGCCCCTCCTGAAAAGGAATTGCAGAGAATGGCCAAAGAACTGAAGGCTAAATTTATTGGGATAAAAATAGAACTGCCATACGATAAATGGTGCGCTCCTACCGAAATGTGGCAGAAAATGCTGGATCTGATTTATTCCGGGAACATGAAGTCGGCCTGGAAACTCTGTGAATTGAGCTGGCCGGCAAAGCATCCGGGCAAAATGATATTCTTGAAGGAATTCACGGCCCAGTTAATGACCAGTCCCTATTACAACGACATCAACCAGGCCGGCTTTCAGGGCATTGCGGTTCACAAAGGCTGACAGGATATTCAACGCGTGAAAATGGGCGTTTGGCGGTTCAGTCTGATGTAGGCGAGCTTCGCTTCCTTGCGTCGCGTTCCTAGCCGAGAAGGCAGCCCGGCGTTTCATTTTCCTTGGCACTGCTGGTGCTATGGTTGGCGCGTCGAGTTCATTTATCATTTGGAACAAAATGAACCTTGGTCGTGACACTGGGCAAATCCACGCGATCCAGATAACCTTGAAATGTGCCGCCATCATTCTGCATCCGATATAAAACTGGTTGCACCGTGAGGGTGTAATCGCCTTCTGCTTTTATTTCAAAGATGTCATTGAATATGATGGCAGTGATAAAACAGGGCGGGCCGTTGCTCACAAAACCGAGGGAGCGGGTGAACATTCCTTTGTGTATAACGCTAGTAAAGCCAATATCTGCATCCACATTCCAACGCGGATATTCCATATCAGAAATGGTCTCCGGATAATTTCTTGCCACAGTTGCATCCCATAATGACGGGGAATGATAATTCGTAGCCTGACCGTCTGAAAATATGCGATTTCCCATGCCATACAAAGCCAGCGCCGCGCCTTTCTTTGCCGGCACCACTTTCCCATTGGCATCCAACAATTCAAGTTTGGCAAATTTGCCATCCGGTGAAGGCAAAAGCCCGACCCCGGAATCGGTGGCAATGCTGCCAACCAAAACTTGCATTGCCATTTTGGACGCGTTGGTCTCAAGGGTTCTCAAGTTAATGCGCCAACCGGTGTTGGTGTCCTCCGCCCAAACACCTCGCCAATTCTCTGCCTCGTTGGTGTTCCAGATACGTTTTTGATCCCATGTCCGATGCCTATACTCTACAACATTGGCGATGCCGGGCGGATCGCTTGGATCATATATTTGCCGATGTTCCTTTATCCATTGCTGATTTACTTGTCGTCTTTTAACTTCATTCCAACTTAAATTTATGCTGATTCCATCCCAACCTGCATTTTTATTTGTCGTCCAAACCCATTTGCCATTATTAAGCGGGGCGAGTTGAAATGGAACATTGGTTGGTATCAGCCAATAGGGAGGATTGGTAAAAACCTCTGACGTAATATGCCAGTCAGGATTTTGCCGCATCTGTTTGGCCTCGTCATCTTCCGCGCATATCAGACAGGAACTTAACCCGAAGATGATCAATGCCAGTTGGATTTGTTTCGTGTTCATAAAATCAACATTACGTTAATAGGTTGTAGTCCAGTGCGGAAAATCAGTGCTGTCAGTGCCAGGTGGTGCGGCTGTTGTCGTGCCGGTGTGCGGAGTCCATGTGCCAGTATCAAAAGTGGCTTCATCATGCAGTTCCCAAGTGATCAGGCGCAAAGGCACAAAGATGTTTGGCCCCGGATCACCCGGTTTCAGATCAGGCTTGAACATCAAATAGGTGGAAAAAGACACGTCTTCGGATGTTGTGGCTTCACTGATTGCCAGCGGCACACAAGGTCCGTCATAAAAGGAAACCCCGGTTGTCGTGTTGGCCGGAACGCTGGGTGTGCCTCTAGCAAATTCACCAAGCGCGCTATCCAATCCAATGGCGCCAAATGATTTTAAATATGGATAAAAATCTGCGGCGCCGCCGGTAATCAACTGCACATAACCGGCCTGCCCAGAGCAAAAATTATCCGCAGTGATTGTATTGCTAAAGTTCATGTCATTATGGCGGTTTGCGTCGCCAAGACTCAAGGAAAGACGGGTTGCATTTATTGTATTACCCCACAATATATTATAAGTGATATTCGCTATCTCTGCCGTGGGGGTTCCATGAGGCTGGTAAGGCGTAGACAGGAAAGTCCGAAAGATTGTTGGGCGGACAGGGTGCCGGAGCCGTGATGCCATTGGAAGTCACCAGCCAGAACGTGCCGCCAACGGGCAAGTCTGCCGGAACGATCAAATCCAGCCCTTGCGCCTCTGCCGTCACTTGGACGATGGAGTCAGTCGGTGGCGATACGGTGGCAGTCTGAGCGTGAAGCAGAGTGGCCAAGACAATCAGTGCAGCGAAGCCCAACAACCGAGAGCCGATGCCTTTGCCTTGTTTAGAAAACCCAGCCCAGTCCTTTTTCATAGACTGCGATTTTTGGCCTAATCCCGAAAGCTGTCAACACCTCCATTAACTATCGTATCGCAAAAGATGGTGTGAGCTGGAATTAAAGGTGTGGATTCGTTGAGATATTTGCAGATTTCTGGGTCGAGGGATTGAACTGCCAAAAAATATATTTCGGTGATTTGGTGGAACTTTTCAATTTGGCCTCAATTTCGACCAGGCTATGACTGAAGCATTTTGACATTTTTTTAGCCACGAACCGCACTAGGCTCGGATGCAAAGGCAGGTCGGACATCACACTCAGCCTTAACTCATCAACCACAACTCACTGGGGTTGCCCGTCATTGATTTGAGGGCTAAAAACTAGGCTCAAAACACAGAAGCACAATAGAATCAATAGTTCTGTGAGTCCACAATGTCTGCCCCTATTACAACGACATTAACCAAGCCAGCTCTCAGAATGGAGCACCTTACAAAAGCTGACAAAAAGCTGTTCAGTATTCGTCTGGGAAGATGTCGCTCAGTTTGATCTTGAGCTTGTTCATCACGGTTTCGAGCTTGCTGAGGGTGAGGTGATGTTCGCCCCGTTCTAGCCGATGCAGCGTGGTGTGGGAGACGCCGGTTTTCTTGCTAAACTGAACCGAACAATCCCAAATGGCATAGGCAGGGCTTGGCCATGACATTTCAGCGATGCCAACCGCCACCATGCCAGCCACCGTAATAACCTCCCCCATGCCAGCCCCCGCCCCAGCCAAAGGAAAATGAGACTGCCGGATAAACCCCATAAGCCGGATAATAATACGGCTGATAATAGTATGCCGGTGCCGGCACGGCTTGAACATACGTGACCGACGGTGCAACCGTGGCCGTCGAGACAGGCTGGGATGTTGAAGCCACCGGTTGCGGTGCTGGTTCTGCTGGTGCGGCCACTGCTGTGTTCATTGGCTTTGGCTGTTGCAACATCGCCGTGATCACGGCATCAGACAGACCCTGCTGCCGCAGATAAATAATCTGGTCGGCGTCCAAGGCGTAGCTGTTCCCGGAATTCTTGATGTAGGCGATGATTGTGGCATCCCCAATCTCTGCCTGCTTGAGTTGCAGCACCTGAGGCACGCCGTAAGACAGTTGCGGAACTGATGCGCCCACTGCTGCCGATGGCGCCAAGTTTCCTGTTGGCGAATTCTGTGCCAACACCGATGTCGCCGACCACAGCAATCCTGTTACCGCCATGACCGCCATAATGCTTTGATATTTTGTCGTTTTCATAAATTTAGCTTTTCATTTAAACACCACACACTCGGACAAGTTTCATTACCTGTCAACCATGGGCAGTTCCTGTAGTTTATTGGCTTTGCGAGCCTCAAATCACCACCGATGGCCGCCGTAACCGCCGCCATAATAATGCCCGCGCATGACATGGGCGGGACGATAATTCCAACCACCATGCACCCAGACGTAGCCAGTTGGCCGATAAGACCAAAATCCGCCAATCCAGACATAATCGGGGCTGGGACAGGCCGGAACGGTTTCAACAATGACCGGAGGTGCGGGTGGCGGGCAAGGTGCGGCCACCACTACGGGCGGCGTGACGACGAACGGTAATCCGATACCGATATTGAAGCCAACACCGGCTTGGGCGGACAGGGCGGACGCACCAACAAGTGCGGCCAGGACGAGCATTTTGGTTTTCATAGTTCTATTCAGTTTTGTTTTTGCCTTCAAGGAAGGCGGTTTAATTGACACTGGGACTAGACCAAACCAGAAGCTGGCCGGTTAAATTGATAAAAAAGTGCCGACATTGATTCAATCAATGCTCACAGAAACAGCCTTGACGCAGCCCGGCGAAGGCATAAAGTTGTCCGAAATCAAACACGGTGGGGTGGGCAATACTCACTAGATTGCACCGCATCAAAACACAAATATGAAAAACAAACTCGCAATCGTAATGGTATTGGCAATGGGCATCTTCGCTAGTGTGCAGGCTTTCGCCGGCATTCAGATCACGGTAAATATCGCACCTCCGCCCATTGTTGTCTTCGACCAGCCAGCCTGTCCCGGAGACGGATATATTTGGACGCCCGGCTATTATCAGTATGGCGATTACGGCTACTACTGGGTGCCGGGACAATGGGTTATGCCGCCCAGCGTCGGAGTTCTTTGGACGCCCGGTTATTGGGGCTACGAAGGCCGCAAGTATGCCTGGCACGAAGGATATTGGGGGGAGAAAGTCGGCTTCTACGGCGGCATCAACTACGGCAACGGCTACTTTGGAACAGGCTTCAAGGGCGGGCATTGGGAGGGGAACGTGTTCCAGCATAACACGGCCGTCTCAAAGGTGGATCACAACAACGTGCACAACACCTACGTAGATCGCACAGTAGTTCAAGAAATCAAGGGGCCGAACCATGCATTCAATGGCAAAGGCGGAATCAAGACCCAGCCCACAAACGAAGAAGTGGAGACCGGCCGCGCACCCCACCAAGCCCCGACGAAGGAACAAGTTTCCCAGGCACAGGAGGCGCAAAACAACCACCTAGCAGCCCATGGAAATCCCCGCGAATAAACAGGCCAACAAATAAAATCAACTAAACCACTATGAATATCGCAAATCTGACACCAGCACAACTCCGCCAAGCCGCTGATCTGAAAGAGAAGATCGCGGTATTGGAAAAACAACTCACCGGCATTTTAGCTGATCCGGGCAGTGCGATTCCTGCTCCATTCTTAGCTTCGAAGTCAGCCAAACCTGCTAAACGTAAAATGAGTGCAGCCCATAAAGCCAAGATCAAAGCTGCACAAAAACTGCGCTGGTCGAAGTTTAACGCTGCGAAAGCCAAGACCGATCCTGTTAAGGCTGCTGTCAAGGCATCTGCTAAACCTTTCAAGAAGGGCGGGATGAGTGCTGCTGGTAGGGCTAGAATTGTTGCGGCACAGAAAGCTAGATGGGCTGCAATAAAAGCTGCGAAGACTGCTCCCAAAGCGCCTGTCAAATCTGCTGTTGTTAAAGCGGCTGTCAAACCCGCTACCAAAGCCGTTAAGCGTGTCATCAGCCCAGAAGCCAGAGCAAAAATGGCTGCTGCTGCCAAAGCTATGTGGGCGGCGAGGAAGGCTGCTAAGAAGTGAATTCTTGGTGGTTTTGCTAATGGCTGGATTGGGATGCTTGAAATATTTGTTAAGCGCTTTCAGTGAGGTTGGAAGTGGAGCAAATGCCCAACAGCAGACGGGTCAGCTGTTAGGAATTGCACAGCGAACTGTAGTGGCTGTTTTCGATTGTCCATCGCAGAGATTTAGCCGTCGAAAGCTGATTCCAGTCAATGTTAAAACCTTGGGTGATCATCTTCATTTGCAACGCATCAAAGCTAGCCTTTCTCAACGAGAAGTGGCGCAAAAGGCCGGGGTTTCAATACGGACGGTGCGAAAGTGGGAATGCGGCCAATGCGAGATGACAAACGTCACCGAACCGAGCAGCAAAAGCGCCTTGCGACCCAAGCGATCAATGAGCGCCATGCCAATGAGCGTCATAACCAAGTTGGTCAAACCGACGATGACCGATTGCATCAGCGCACTGGCATCTGCTTCGGGCAGGCGAGGTGTTCGCGGCATAGTGCTTTACACCGGCAGCCGCGTGCTGCCGCACCCAGCGAAACGCCGATTTTCCATTTGCCGCGCTTGCGAACGACATAGTGGATTCACCGACGCGATGCGATATCCTTACGGTATCGTCGCGGATTGAGGCCGAGTTCACGGCGAAAAACATAAGCCATATATTCGGGCGAGCCAAATCCGGCGGCATCGGCTATCTCGGGAATTCGCATATCTGTTTCGCCGAGCAGCTTTTTGGCTGCCTCTAAATGGTGGCGTCGAATTTCGTCGGCAGGAGTGCGGCCTAGTATTTTGGAAAAACGGCGTTCCAAGGCTCGCCTTGAAATTCCGGTATGCGCGGCAACCTCGTCAACTTGAATTGGCTGGCTGGCTTTTCCCCGAATGAAATTGAGGGCTTTGGCCAGCGCGCGATCTTTTACGGCCAAGGTGTCCGTGGATTGACGTGTGACAACCTCCAGGGGTGGAATCACAATATTTTTTTTTGGCACACAACGACTGGTCATCCATTCGTCCAATATTGCGGCGGCTTGAAATCCGATTTGTTCAGCCGCCACCTTGATCGCAGAAATTGGGATGTGTGAAATCTCGCATAACAGGTCGTCGTCAGCGCCGCTCAACACCGCGACCTCTTCGGGCACGATGATGCCGGCCGCCTGGCAACCGAACAGAATTTCACGGGCGCAACTCGCATTCCAAGTAAAGATGGCGATGGGCTTGGGCAACTTTGTGAGCCAGTCGGCGAGTTTTTGCAGGTCAAAGCTCCAATCGGGCTCGGCACCCGCGTGGGTGCCAACACCAAACAGGGTGCAGCCATACGGAGTTGAACGCCTGCGCCAGATTCAGCCGACTGGACGCAGTGCGTTCCGGGCCGAGGATGGTCACATAAGGGTTGGCTGCAATCTGCAGCATGGCGAAGCCCAGTCCGACAATGAAAAGTCCGCCAAGAAACAACGGATAAGAAAGCAGCGTCGCCGCCGGCCGGAACAGTGCGCTGCCGGTCGCGGAAATCAACAGCCCGATGACGCCGCCATTCTTCATTTTAGTTGCCAACGTGGTCGACTTACAGTTGGTGCAAGCCGTGATTTTTACACCCTGAAGTTTTGCCAAAAATGGGGCGATCCTGCAACCGTGCCTTTATTTCCGCAGCCTGCGGTTTTTGGAAGCACTGAAGTCAGTTCACCGCCGCGTCGGCGGGAACTTTCCCGCCGTTCACGAGGAACAGCACCGCCATGCGCACGGCAAGGCCGTTCGTCACCTGCTGCAGAATCACCGAGCGACCGCTGTCGGCAATCTCGCTGTCAATCTCCACGCCGCGGTTGATCGGGCCGGGATGCATGATGAGCGCGTCGGGCTTGGTCTTGGCGAGCCGCGCCTTGTTGAGGCCGAAAAGCTGCGTGTATTCGCCGATGCTGGGGAACATCGTCTTGCGCTGGCGCTCGTGCTGGATGCGGAGCAGATTGATGATGTCGGCATCGCGAATCGCCTCGTCCACGTCATGCGTCACGCGGCAGCCCATCTGCTCAAAACTCTTTGGCACGAGCGTGGACGGGCCGCAAAGCGTCACCTTCGCACCGAGCTTGGTCAGCGCCCAGATGTCCGAACGTGCGACGCGGCTGTAAAGGATATCGCCGAGGATGGTCACGTTCAGCCCGGCGATGCGGCCTTTGCGCTCGCGGATGGTGAAACAGTCGAGCAGCGCCTGCGTGGGATGCGCGTGTGCGCCATCGCCAGCGTTGATGACGTGCGCGTCGAGCACGCGCGAGAGAAAATGCGGCGCACCGCTCGCGCTATGCCGGATAATGATGAAGTCGGCATTGAGCGCCTGAAGATTGAGCGCGGTGTCCTTGAGCGTCTCGCCTTTCTTGAACGACGACGCTTCGGCGGAAAAATTCACGATGTCGGCGGAAAGCCGCTGCGCCGCCAGCTCAAAGCTGATGCGCGTCCGCGTGGATGGCTCGACAAACAGGTTCACGACGGTCTTACCGCGCAGCGCCGGAACTTTCTTGATGGCACGCTCGCCGACGGCCTTGAAGCCGCGCGCGGTGTCGAGCACGGTGATGATTTCCTCCGCCGTGAGCGACTCGATGTCGAGCAGATGTTTCTTGGTCCAAGCCATAATTCATTAAATCGTTACATGGTTAAACCGTTGAATGGTTGCATCGCGAACCGTGAATTCGATTTAACGATGCAACGATTTAACCATTCAACGCTTCTTTAAAATCACTTCATCCGCCGCCGCGCTGGCCTCGGTCAGCAGTAGGGAAATTTTCTCATCCAGCGACGTTGGCACGTTCTTGCCGATGAAATCCGCCTTGATGGGCAGTTCGCGGTGACCACGGTCAATCAGCACCGCAAGTTGGATTTTCTTCGGCCGGCCAAAGTCGTTCAGCGCGTCCATCGCCGCGCGCGTGGTGCGGCCGCTGAACAGCACGTCGTCCACCAGCACAACCGTTTTGCCGGTGACGTCGAACGGGATGTCCGTCGGATGCACCGTCGGCGCGACGCGGTGGTCAAGGTCGTCGCGGTGCATTGCCGTGTCGAGGATGCCCACCGGCACGGCGTGGTTCCAGATGCCGGAAAGAATTTTCGCAAGCCGCGCCG
>Ga0302270_10003818_pt1 | contig 14226 bp, 9 predicted proteins | sample III_Bog_E2_3_FD_198773 | JGI IMG/M metagenome (GOLD analysis project Ga0302270, IMG submission 198773) | Peat permafrost microbial communities from Stordalen Mire near Abisko, Sweden - III_Bog_E2_3 | ecosystem: Environmental > Terrestrial > Soil > Wetlands > Peat | place: Sweden: Abisko... | reverse complement strand
GGTTGCGGCGGCATTGCAACGCTACTACGGAAACGTCTACGCGCCTTACCTCTGCGAGTACGAGGGGCATTTCTACATTTATTTTCCCGCCGACAACCGGCTGCGGGTAGTCCATGCCGACCACCCCCTTGGACCGTGGAGCGAGCCGGTGGATTTGGAGATCAATGCGATTGACCCCGCACACATCGCCGAGGATGGACGCCGGTTCCTCTACATGGCCGGCGGCCAGATGGCAGAACTGAACGCGGATGGGCTGTCAGTGAAGCGACCTCCACGGACGGTTCTGGAGCCGTGGCCTGTGCCGGCCACGACGCGCATTGAGTGTATCTGCCTGGAGGGCCCAAAGCTGCTGGAGCACAACGGCTGGTTTTATCTGAATGTGGCGGAAGGCGGGACCGCCGGACCGGCCACCAGCCACTCCGTCATCAGCGCACGCAGCCGCCACGCCGAAGGTCCCTGGGAGTTTTCCCCGTATAACCCCGTGGTTCACACCCGCTCAAGGGACGACCGATGGCTGTCACTGGGCCACGGGAGGCTGGTGGATACGCCGCAGGGCAAGTGGTTCATGACGGTCCACTCCTACGAGAACGGCTATCGGACGCTGGGCAGGCAGCTTCTGCTGCTGCCGATTGAGTGGACGCCGGACGGCTGGTTTCGGGTTTCTCCGGAGATTTCCGCCGACTCGGCGATCCCGATGCCCGTGCCAGACGCAGTGCAGGAACCCCTCTTGGACCCTTCGGACGACTTCACGGGCCTCGACCTCGGGCTGCAATGGGGTTTCTGGCACGAATTCAACTCAACGCGCTTTACCACGGGCAACAGCGCGCTGACCCTTCAGGCCCGCGGTCAGTCCCTGGCCGACACAGCCGCCCTGACCACGCCGGTCGGTGGACATTCCTACACCGTTGAAGTGGACATCGAGACTGCCCCAGGATGCGAATCGGGCCTGATGCTGTTCTACGACCCTGGACACGCCACGGGGATCATGCTCTCGCCTGAGGGCATCGGCGTACGACTCGCGAATGGGTACGTCCCCAGCCGTCAGGGAAAGGGTGCTACGCGGGCCACTTTCCGCGTAGTGAACGACCGCCAGGAGATTGACTTCTATTACCGTCTGCCCGGTCAGCCGTGGCGAAAGACGCAGGAGTCCGCCGAAATCTCAGGAATGCAGCACAATGTTCTGGGCGGGTTCCTGGATGTGCGCCCAGCCGTGTATGCATGCGGCTCCGGCGCGGCCACGTTCCGCGGCTTCCGCTACTGGCCCAAGGCGCAGGCGCCCGCGTAAAGCGCGTGGGATTGGGGAACGTTCACCCGCGATTGCAGGCGAGACGCTCCGAAGGACGGCTTGCCGGACAGCATCGAATGCCCGAAAGCTGACGGTTGGCCTTTGTGGTCTTCCGCCCGCCGGGCAAGAACGTCCGGCAAGAACGTCCGATGGATGGAGCACCTTCGAATTAGCCCCAGGAATGGTGCAAAATGGCGGTTTCTCCGACGTATGGGTGTTTGTAACTTCTTTGTTTTCTTCGGATGCAAAAGAGAGAAACAACTAAGTGCTTTGTTTTCATAGAAACCCCAGGGGGGGTAGGGGGTATCGGCTGTTTTTGGCGAGATTGCCCGGTTTGAATGGGGTCGTGCTCATGGAAATTCCGCGCACCTTTCTTCACAGTTTTAATTGTGCGCTTTTTGCCTTTAATTATCGGCAAACCAACTGCGGCGGGGCGGACGCCGCTTCGCAGCGAGGTGGGTGCGGATGGTTTGTAATTCAAATGAATTACAAATGGGAGCCACCCGCATGCTAGCCCAAGGCGCAGACGCCCGTATGAAGCAGCGCAGGAAAGCCGCCCCGAGGGGCGGCTTTCCGGGCCCTTAGTTGCGGCCGGTCATTGGGTAACTGTAGTTGGTTCGAAGATCGCTCCCACGGATACGTTCGCAGAGTTGGTGCAAATGTAGGTTTCGGTTTGAGTGTTGAGGGTGCAACCTCCTCCAACCACAACCTGGCAGGAGTTTGGCCCGGTAATAGAAGGAGTGGCTGGATTCGTGCTTATGCAGCTCGACGACCATCCGCCAAATGCGACCCCAGATTCGGCCGGGGCAGTCACGGTCACCAGGGTGCCATTCGGATATGTCGCCTCGCAAACGGATCCGCCTGGCGTAGCTTGCTCGGTCGCCCCGCCGCAATGGATTACATCCGGCGTTCCCGTAGCTGACGGAGCGGTTAGCAGCCAGTTGGTCTGGTTCAGTCCCGTACTGGACGTGCTTGGGTATGCATCGAAGACGGTCAGGGTCGACAAGGCCCCGTCTCCTACCGTGAGGGCGTTACATGTGCCGGGGTTGATTACATCGTTGTAGAGGACTTGGCCAGTTAGCGGATCGATGCCATAGGTCGGCGGAGCGTACGGGCAACTGAAGCTACCTGTGGTGCCCGAGTAAGTGAGGGTGCCGTCCGGGTTCCCCGCTACCGCATAAATGGCCTCGCCCGTTCCGGCTCCTAGGGCAGTAACAAGTCCCCCGAATGCTCCCGGAGCGCCGGCCGAGTTAACAGGGAAAACAAAGGGCTCGGGAAGGGAGAACCATGAAGTCGGAACAAAGGAGCACTGGGCGTTCGGTGCAGCTGTCCCGACCTGGACGGCTGCTGTGTTCGCGGCAGCCAAGGCAGCGGTGCAAGCTGCGTTGGGGTAACCGGAGTGGTAGAAGCCGTTGGTGATGTCCATCTCGGTCGGCGCGGTCGAAAAAATTCCAAATGCCAGGTACTGCGCAGTCGCGTCCAGATCGAAGACCGTAACGTTGCCCGGCAACACATTAATCGAGAGCAGAGGCTCCGCCGCGGGCGAATTTGTGACTGTAATGGTACCCGTGGCCGTAATCACATTGGCCGGAGTCGAGCCGGAAGCCGGGTTTGTGAATTCGGCTGTAAGGTTGGTGGTGCCCGCGCTCACACCCAGCAACTCGCCCGGCGCATTCGGGCAGAAAGCCGGAATATTCCCCGAGGCCTGGGTGCAAACGGTAGCAACGGTTGGAAGACTGGTAGTCCACCCAAGCTGCGGCGAGTTGGTCACGTCTTCCTGGAGACCGGAGGTTAAAGTGGCCACCGCGATAAGCTGGCCGGGCTGGCCCGTGGCGGAAATCGATATCGCGCTCGGGACGACGGTAAGCGAGGAAACTTGCTCCGATCCGCTATTGGTTACTGTGAAGGTTATAGCGCCGGTCACCACGCTCCCGTCGGGGTTCGACGCGATGGCGGTGATGGCCGCTGCGCCCTGGCTTACCGCTGTAACAAGCCCGTCGGTTGCCGCTGTGCAGGGAAGAGCCGAACCAGTTGTGCAGACAGTAGCCACGCCCGGGTTGCTTGAAGTCCACGTAACCGGATAGGTAGTGCTGTTGGTTAGATTCTGCGTGACTGGGGCTTCAGAGAAAGTCCCGATCGCGGTCAGTTGACTGGTTTGGCCCGGATATCCAACCGATTCCGAACCCGGCAGGATCGAAATGGACAGGAGAGGCTCCGCCGCTACGCCGCTCACTGTCAAGTTCGCCGTCGCCGTTACCACGTTGAGGGGTGTGCCTGCGGTGGCGGCGTTGGTGTATTGAGCCGTGATGGTGGTCGAACCCTGGCCGACCAGCGTCACTCCGCCGCCGTTATTGACAGTAGCAACCGCCGTGTTGCTGGATGTCCAGGAAACAGCGCTGGTCTCGTTCTGCTGCAGGCCGCTGGCTGCGTTGGTGCCGATCACGACATAGAAGACGGTTGGCGAAGCCGGTGGAGTCAGCGGCATTGGGACTGTTTGTGAGCCGGGAATGATCGACAGCGAGGTGATTTGCTGTGTCGAAGCTCCCGCAACGCTAAAGGAAGCGGCGCCTGTCACTACGCTTCCATCCGGATTGGTAGCGATAGCCGTGATGGCGGTGGTGCCCTGGCTGACGCCCGTAGCAAGGCCGGTGGCAGCGCCAATTGTAGCCACTCCCGCGGTGCTGGAAGTCCAGGCGACGCTGGTGGTTACGTTTGTCTGTGCGCCGGTTAAACCGGAAGTTGCGATGGCGATGAACTGCCCGGTTTGACCTGGCGCCGCAACCGACAGGGACGCAGGCAGGATTGCAATGGAAGCGATCGGCTCCGGCGCCGCGCCGGCTTTGCCCGTGACTGTGAAGGCGGCAGAGCCAGTGACCACGGTGCCGTCGGGATTTGTCGCGATGGCCGTGATGGCAGTGGTCCCCTGGCCTACTCCCGTAGCAAGCCCGCTGGTGGTAATGGTGCCAACGCCGACGCTGCTGGAACTCCAGGTGACCTGGCTGGTTACATCCAACTGGAGGCCCGTCACGCCCGAAGTCGCAATGGCAATGAACTGAGCCGTCCCGCCCGGCCCGGCAACGGATTGAGATCCAGGGATGATAGAAACAGCCGTGATCGGTTCCGCCGACGTGGTGCCCCCGCTGGTAACAGTAAAAGTTGCGGTGCCGGTTGCAACGGTCTTGTCAAGGTTTGTAGCGACGGCCGAGATGGTGGCGGTCCCCTGGCCCACTGCGGTGGCAACCCCCTTGGCGCTGATGGTTGCAATTGTGTTGCTGCTCGAAGTCCACGCAACGGTGGAAGTCAGATTTTCCGTAGCCCCGCCCACAGTGGTCCCAATCGCGATGAATTGGGCCGTTTCACCAGGCGATTGAACTGTCTGGGTTCCAGGAATAATGGCGATCGAAGCGATATCCGAGCTCGGAGGCCCGGTTGTCGTGGTGGTGGTCACCGTAACGGTGGAGCTGGCGGAAATAACGCCAGTGAAGCCCTTCATGCTGGCCGTGATCTGGATGACGCCTTGGCCCGTGGACGTGACCAATCCGGAAGAATTTACCGATGCCACTTCTGGGCCGTCGGAGGCCCAGGTCACGAGATTTGTCACATCCTCAGTGGTCGCCGGATGACTTCCATGGTCGATTGTCGCCGTGGCAGTGAGTTGCGCAGTGAGTCCCACCGCGCCGAAGTTCACGGTCTGCGGCGTAACCACAATCGAGTCTACCTCTGACGAACTGCCACAGCCGACAAATGGCAAGGCAAGGCAGATGAACATCAGTGTGCCCAGGCGAATACGATCGAACATCGTTGGTCTCCTCGCGCTCCCAGCCGGCTGGTTCAAACGGTCCTTGACCCAGCGCTCCAGAAATTCTCACGCACTTTGGATGGAAGTTATGCTAACGAAGGATAGCGTCCGGTACATCGTATGTCAATCCAAAATCAGTCAGGGGTATCACATGGAATACGTCATTCATGAAGCCATCCCCCGTTAGTAACCGCCTATGGCTCCCCAAAGTGTTATCCTCCTTGGCAAGGACGCGCGCATGGGTTCTTTCTTTACGCTGGGCCACTCCAATCACGACCTAGAAGCATGGCTTGCGCTGGTGCGCAGGCACGACATTGAGGTAGTGGTGGATACGCGCAGTTCCCCTTACTCGAAATACGTTCCACAATTCGATAAAGAACTCATGCAGCGATCTCTTGAGGGGGCGGGCATGCGCTACCTCTTTCTCGGTGCGGAGTTAGGCGGCCGTCCGGCAAACCCCAGCTATTACGACGACTCGGGCCATGTCCTCTACAGCCGGCTTTGCGCGGATGCCGCGTTCCAGACGGCCCTGACCCGGCTTGAATCCGGCATCGAGCGCTTCCGCGTTGCGTTGGTTTGCGGAGAAGAAGACCCCACTCACTGCCACCGCCGCCTCCTGATTGGCCGCGTCCTCGCCGAGCATGGCCATACCATGCTTCACATTCGCGGCGACGGCCGTATTGAGTCAGAAGAAACCGTTGCCACAAAGTCAAAAAAGCCGCTGATTGACGCCCAGCCCGCGCTCTTCGCGGAACTCGACGAGGACCAATGGAGATCTACAGCATCGGTTTTACCCAAAAGAGCGCCGGCCAGTTCTTCGACACACTGAAAGCTCATGGCATCGAGCGCCTCCTTGATATCCGGCTGAATAACACATCCCAGCTTGCCGGATTCGCCAAGCAGGCCGACCTCGTCTACTTTCTTCGGGAAATCTGTGCAGCGAGTTATGAGCATCAACCGCTTCTCGCACCCACACGGGAAATGCTGGATTCTTACAAGAAGAAAAAGGGTGAGTGGGATGCTTATGAGAGAGACTTTCTTGCTCTCATGCGAGGCAGAAACATCCAGTCTGCTCTGGATAGGGCGAGTTTTGAGCAGAAGACCGTACTTCTGTGCAGCGAGCCAACCGCGGAGCACTGCCACCGCCGTCTCGTTCTTGAATACCTGAAGGGTCACTGGAACGACATAGAAATTCACCATCTCTAAGTCCAAGATTTGGAGGTAACTCCATGCAATCCGATCGAATTGTCTGCCTCGCCAACTCCTACAAGCATGATCATCGCTGCGTGGCAGGAATCAGCCTTGTCACTAAGCATTGGGTTCGCCTTATTGGGAGACAGGTTCCCGGTTGCCTTACCCGCCAGGAAGCTAGCTACCCAGACGGAAGAGAAGCCGCACTTCTTGATATCTTCGAAGCGGACCTTGGTGAGAAATGCACATCGAATTGCCATCCGGAAGATGTGTATGTCACTGACAAGCCTTGGCAACCGGTGCGGCGCTTTGATGATCCGCGCGATGCACGATTTCTCGCGGCATATGTAACGAAGGGACCTTCGATCCTGCAGGGATGCAGCGACAGGGTCTACGGCCGCAAGATCCAAAGCTCCGCTATCGACAAATCCCTCGAACTGATCCATCCGGAGGACCTCTGGTGGTGGGTTCGCGATGAGACCGGCAAGCGCAAGAACCGCGCCATCTTCAGAGCTGGCAGTGCTGGCCGGGTCCGCTACGACCTGGCCGTTACCGACCCGGCGTGGCTGAGTCAACTCAACCTGTTGCCCGCAGGCATCTATCCCCACGCATTCTTCTTCAAAGGCAACTCCGTTAAGACGTTTCTCACCATCAGCCTCAGCGAACCATTCGAAGGCTTTCACTATAAGCTGGTGGCCGGCGTTGTGAATCTGCAGGCTTGAAAACTTGTTTTGAGTGCCCACGGTTGCACCCGCAACCTCGGCCCGTTAGACTTCTCGCAGCATGGCCATCGCCCGCGACAACTCCCCGGAACGGCTCGTCAACGCCTCGCGCGCCGAAGAAGAGCAGGGCTTCGAACTCAAACTCCGTCCACGCTGGCTCGGCGAGTTCATCGGCCAGGCCAAAGCCAAGGAGCAGCTTGCCATCGCGCTTGAGGCCGCCAAATCCCGGGGCGAGGCGCTCGATCACGTGCTGCTGTTCGGTCCTCCGGGTCTGGGAAAAACGACGCTGGCCACCATCATTGCCAACGAGCTGGATGTGGGCTTCCAGCAGACCTCCGGGCCGGCCTTGCAGATTCAGGGCGACCTGACCGCGATTCTCACCAACCTGCGCGAACGACAGGTGCTGTTCCTCGATGAGATTCACCGCATGCAGCCTGTGCTGGAGGAAAAGCTCTACACCGCGCTTGAGGACTACAAACTCGACATCATTATCGGCCAGGGCCCGGCGGCGCGCACGCACGTGATGGAGATTCGGCCGTTCACGTTTATCGGCGCCACCACCAGGCCGGGGCTGCTGTCGTCGCCGCTGCGGTCGCGCTTCGGCATCCTGTTGCGCCTGGAGTTTTACACCGAGGAGGAGTTGCGCTTCATTGTGGAGCGCTCGGCCGAAGTGATGGGGGTGCCCATCGACGAGGACGGCGCTGCGGAGATCGCGCTTCGCTCACGTGGCACGCCGCGTATCGCCAACCGCCTGCTGCGCCGCGTCCGCGATTACGCGCAAGTCCGCGGAACCGGGACGATCGACCGGCCCACGGCCAACGCCGCACTGACCATGCTGGAAGTGGATGCGCATGGCTTCGACGAAATCGATCGCCGGCTGCTGCTCACGATCATTCAGAAATACGACGGCGGACCGGTGGGTCTGGGCACACTGGCTGCGACCCTGGCCGAGGAAGAAGACGCGCTTGAAGAAGTGTACGAGCCGTTTCTTATTCAGATAGGGTTTCTAGATCGCACACCGCGCGGACGTGTTGCGACACGACTGGCTTATGAACACTTTGAGCTGACGATGCCGGGAAGACAGACGCCGCTGTTTTAGCGAGTTAGCTTAGCGGTTGGTCGGCAAGTTAGCAGATGAATGCATCTTAAAGGAGGTTTCCCTCATGGCACTTACTGAATCCACCATGCTGGAACTGGGGACTCTTGCTCCCGAGTTCGTCCTCATCGATACAGTGACTGGCAACGAGGTTACTCTCGACCACAGCCGGGGCGACAAGGCGTTGCTCGTCATGTTCATCTGCGCCCACTGTCCCTACGTGAAGCACATCAATGAGGGTCTGGCCGCACTCGGCAAGGACTACGCGTCACGGTCCCTCGCAATCGTGGCGATCAGCAGCAACGACGCAATCGCGCACTCCGCGGACAGCCCCGCAGGACTCAAACAGCAGGCCGAGACCTTCGGTTTCACGTTCCCCTACGTCTACGACGAATCCCAAGCCGTGGCGCACGCCTACAAAGCCGCTTGCACTCCCGACTTCTTCCTTTTCGATGCCGACTTTCGGCTGGTGTATCGCGGGCAATTCGATGGGAGCCGGCCGGGCAACGACGTTCCCGTTACCGGCAGAGACCTGCGTGCCGCCATCGACCTGGTGCTTACGGGCGAGGCTGTTCCGGCAGATCAGCGGCCGTCGATCGGGTGCAACATCAAGTGGAAGGCGTGAACCAGCAGGTCGGCGTGCGCGTTTGCTAACTTGCTGACTGGGCTGTTACAGCGCCAGTCCTTTCAGATACTCACGGAACTGCGGACCGAGATCGCTGCGGCCAAGCGCAAACTCCACGGTTGCCTGTAACATGCCGAGCTTATCTCCCGCGTCAAATCTTTTACCCTCGAAGGTGTAGCCGTAGACCTTCTGTTCCTTCGCCAGCGCTTTAATGCCGTCGGTAAGTTGTATCTCGCCGCCGGCGCCGGGCTTGGTTTGCTCAAGCAATTCAAAGACGCGCGGGGTGAGGACGTAGCGGCCGATGATTGCCTGTTTTGACGGCGCATCTTCCAACTTAGGCTTCTCCACCATTCCGGTGCAGTTATAGATTCGCCAGTTATCGGGATCCTGTTCGCCGGCTAACACGCCATAGGCGCTGATGGCGGACCCTTCGATGGTCATGGTGGCCAGTACCGAGCCGCCCTTCTGGTTGAACACGTCGATGATCTGCTTGATGCAGGGGACTTCGGATGCAATCACATCGTCGGGCAGAATCACCGCAAAAGGCTCGTCACCTACAAGGTCTCTTGCGCATAACACAGCATGACCAAGGCCCAGCGGTTCCTTCTGGCGCACATAGCTGATTCTCGCGAGCGCGGACACCCCGCGGGAGACTGCGAGTAGCTGATGCTTGCCACGGCGTTCCAGCGTTGCGTCCAGTTCGAAGCTATGGTCGAAGTGGTCCTCCATCGAGCCCTTGCCGCGCCCGGTTACGATGATGATGTGCTCGATTCCCGACGCCACCGCCTCTTCGACGCCGTACTGGATAATGGGCTTGTCCACCAGCGCCAGCATCTCTTTGGGGATTACCTTAGTGGCAGGCAAAAAACGTGTGCCAAGGCCACCTGCGGGGAATACCGCTTTGCGTACTCGTTTGTTCACCTTATTATCCTCATCTCGACAATGTTCAGACCACTTTGGGTTTGTTGCGTTACAACGTTGGCGAGTTATCCCCCAACATATAGCGCTTTAGGCACTTACCGGCGCAGGCGCCAGATTAGCAAGCAACTCGTGAATCTCAAGCAGGACTTCGTCGGACCTTACAGCAGTCAAAGGATACTTCAACAGTCCCTGCGGCGTGAACTGCGCGCCGCGCTTGGCGTTTCGCGCCACGAGACGCATGAGATGCTGCGGGTCGACGGCCGCATTCTCCATGAAACGGATCTGCAGTTCGCTGCGACGGCGATCGACCTGCGCGATACCGAGATGCTCGCATTCAAGGCGCACCATGGCAGCTTCAAGCAGGTAGACGGTGGCATCGGGCGGCGCGCCGTAGCGGTCTTCCATCTCGGCGCGGACCTCGGCAACCGCTGCTTCGCTGGATGCGCCGGCGATTTTCTTGTAAAGGCGGAGTCGCTGGTTTTCTTCAGGCACATAGCTCTCGTCGATGCGGAGCGCTATGCCGAGGTTGAGTTGCGTGGCGGGGTGCTCCTCGCTGCTCTCGCCCTTCATCTCCTTGACCGCGGCCTCAAGCATGGAGGTGTAGAGCTCGAATCCGACGGCCTCGATGTGGCCGCTCTGTTCGCCGCCGAGCATGTTGCCCGCGCCGCGCAGTTCGAGGTCGAGCGCGGCAATCTTGAAGCCTGCGCCGAGGTCGCTGAATTCTTTCAGCGCGGCGAGGCGGCGGCGCGCAATGTCAGTCAACTCGTTCTCCGCGGGGATCAACAGGTACGCATAGGCGCGGCGGTTGGATCGGCCCACACGGCCACGTAACTGGTATAACTCGCTCAAGCCGTGGCGATCGGCGCGATTGATGAGCATGGTGTTGGCGAGCGGAATGTCGAGGCCGTTCTCGATGATGGTGGTGGCGACGAGCACGTCGTATTCATGGCTCATGAAGGCGAGCATGACGCGCTCGAGTTCCGTCTCGCTCATTTGGCCGTGACCGACGGCGACACGGGCCGCGGGGACAAGCTCCTGAATGCGCGCGGCGATTTCATAGATGGACTCAACGCGGTTGTGAACGAAGTAGACCTGGCCGCCGCGTTCGAGTTCCACTTCAACGGCGGAGCGGATGATCTTCTCGTCGAACTTGGCGACAACGGTCTGAATCGCCATGCGGTCCTTGGGAGGGGTCTCGATGACGCTCATGTCGCGCAATCCGACGAGAGACATGTGCAGGGTGCGCGGGATAGGCGTGGCGCTCATGGCCAGAACGTCGATCTCTTTGCGCATTTGCTTCAGGCGCTCTTTGTGGCGCACGCCAAAGCGCTGCTCCTCATCGACGACCAGCAGGCCGAGGTCCTGGAACTTGATGTCCTTCGAGAGCAGGCGGTGGGTGCCGATGAGGATGTCGACTTTGCCGGTCTCAACGCGCGCGACGATGTCTTTCTGTTCTTTCGCAGTGCGGAAACGCGAGATCATCTCGATGTTGATGGGAAACTGCGCGAATCGCTTCTTGAATGTCTCGAAGTGCTGGAAACTCAGGATGGTTGTCGGAGTGAGGACTGCGACCTGCTTGCCGTCCTGAACGGCTTTGAAGGCGGCGCGCATGGCGACTTCGGTTTTTCCGTAACCAACGTCGCCGCAAAGCAATCGATCCATTGGCGTGGTTGATTCCATGTCGTACTTGATGGCGCGAATGGCGGATAACTGGTCGTCGGTTTCGTTGTAGTCGAAGGAATCTTCAAACTCCTTTTGAAACTCGTTGTCTTTGGAGAACGCGGTGCCCTCCGCGGTGGTCCGCTGGGCGTATAACTTCAATAACTCGCCGGTCATGTCCTGCATGGCCTTGCGGACACGCGCCTTGGTCTTGGCCCACTGCTGGGAGCCAAGCCTGTTGAGGACCGGCGCGGGGCCGGCGTCGGTGGAGCGATATTTCTGGATCAGATCAAGGCGAGTTAGCGGGACATATAACTTTGCAGCTTCAGCGAATTCGAGAATCATGAACTCGACGGAGAGGCCGTCCTGCACGATCTCTTTCAGGCCCTGATATTGTGCGATGCCGTGCTCGACGTGAACGACGTAATCGCCGATGGTGAGGTCGCGAAAATCGGAGACGAAGGCTGCGGTCTTGGAACGCTTAGGTTCGGGGCGCGCGGCTACGTCGGCGTCGTCGCTGAGGTCGTTGGCGCCGAAGAGGATAAGGTTGGCGTCCGCAAAGGTGACGCCGGCCGATAGGGGCGATCGCACGATGACCGGCACGCGCAGGTCGCCGGCAAGATAGCTGCCCTCGTCGAGCATGGTTTCGCCGGGATGGGGGTTGCGGCTGCCGAGGCGGTAGGGGACCTGGTATTCGCGGAGGACCGTGGCGAGGCGCTCGACATCGCCCTGAGTTGGCGCAGCGAGGACGATGCGCGTCTCCGATGCCATGAGGGTTTTCAATTGTTCCGTAAGCGCTGGGATGGAACCGTGAAAGCGAAGGGTGGGCCTTGTGTTCAGCTCAATTTCGCCGAGGGTCGAGTCGTCGTCGAGAATATCGACTACGCCAAGCTGATCGAGATCGAGGCCCATGTGCGAGTTGAGCTGTGCCTGGAGGACTTCGGGGCGCAGATAAATGTCTTCCGGCGTGATGAGCGAACCCATGGCGGAGCGGTCGTGGCGCTGCTCGACCTTGTTCCACCAACGCTCGATCTGATTGCGGACCATGGCCGGCTCTTCGACAAACAGCACGCACTTGGACGCGAGAGAGAGCAGCGACTTTTCCGCACCGGCGACGGCGGAGAAAAACTCCCATCCGGGAAAGACGCTGACACCACCGGCTGCGGCCATCTCGATGGCCATGTCTTCGTCGGCTTCGGCGGCGTCAACATCAATGCGCTGACGATTGAGGCGCGCATGGACCGCGGCAAGCAGGCGTTCGGTGACTGGAGTTTCGGTGAGCGGGAGCAACTGGGCTTCATCGAGGCCGGACTGGGAGCGCTGAGTTTCGGGATCGAATTTGCGGATGGTCTCGATCTCGTCGCCGAAGAACTCGATGCGGACGGGACGGTCGGACTCGGGTGAATAGACGTCGAGGATGCCGCCGCGGCGGGTGAACTGGCCCGGCATTTCGACCAGGTCCATCTGCGTGTAACCTACGCTGGCGAGATGACCAGTGAGTACCTCGACATCGACTTCTTCGCCGCGCTTGAGGGTGACGGCGAGGCCGGCGTAGTAGTCGCGGTCAAAGAGCTTGAGGGCGGCCGCCTCGACCGGCGCGATCAGGATGGAGACGGCGCCGGTGGCCAGCTTCCACAAGGCGGAGGCGCGCTGCTCCTGCACGTCGGGATGGGGAGAGAGGTTTTCAAAGGGGAGGACGTCGTGGGCGGGCAGGCGCACCACTTCAGAGGGATCGATGGCGCCGGTGAGCTCGCAGCCGGCCCTGAGCATGGGTTCCAGGGCTTCGGCGGCCTTGTTGTCGGCGACAACCACGATGACCGGCTGGCGGGCGGCACGAGCCATGAGCGGAATATAGAGGGCACGCGCGGTGGCGGTGAGACCAGACACACGTCTCCGCCCCGCAGCGAGGCTGAGATGCCTGCGAACGCGTTCAAAGCCCGAAGAGTGCTCCAGGTCCGCAAAGATTTCGCGGACGAACGGGAGAATCATGAGGTTCTAGTTTAGCAGCGATGGAGACGGCTGGGCCGAAAGCGGATCGAATGAATCCGCTGGTTCGCGTTGTCAACTCCCGGCGAGTTTGCGAATATCCTTGAGCAGCGCAACCAGATGGAGAGGATCGGCGGGTGATGCGACAAAATCGAACTGCTCATAGTAACGGCGAGCGTTGTCATCTTTGGCGTGGACGGCGAGCGCGCGGACGCCGGCGATATCGGCTGCTTGCATCGTGCGCAGCACAGCATCCCGCAAGAGCGCGCGTCCGACACCTTGCTTCTGCCAGTCGCGATGAACAGTCAGGCGGGCGAGGAGCATGATCGGCACCGGGTGGCGGGCCAGTCCTTTTTGCAATCGCTCCGGGGCGTCGCAGAACTCAATCTGCCCGACAGTCAAACTGTAATAGCCGATGACAACGCCATCAGCCAATCCGACATAAGTCTGCGCTGCGCCAGCACCCTGATTTTGGTGCGCGTATTTTCGCAGCCAAGTGTTTAATGCTTCTTGTCCGCAGTCGAATGCGTCGATTGGATGGTCGCGACGAAGTTTTTCGATTGACCTGGACTGGCTCATCGTGACGAGTCGGAGTCGAAGAATCCTGGCTCATCAAGGAGTTTCTGCAGGCGAGGCAACGGGCGGACGGGCGCTTCAAGAGCAGCCTGAAAAGCGGCCCATCTTTCCGCGTCCAACCCAAAGACCCGGCGCTCCGCAAGAGTCTCTTCAGCTCGCGAAAGAGCACTCTCCATCACGAAGTCGCTCATCGAGCGATGAACGGCTGATGCGGCAGCCTGCAACTTCGCCTTCGCCGACGGCGAGACCCGTACATCGAGTTTTTCCGTTCGCCGTTCTGTGAGTGTGGCCTGTGTGGCCATTCGATTTACCGTCGCTTACTCTCATATTGTCGGCGCTTGTACTGACAATGTCAAGACTGACTTT